>Ga0315899_10007583_pt1 | contig 11658 bp, 7 predicted proteins | sample LakEriMetagenome_2_FD_203518 | JGI IMG/M metagenome (GOLD analysis project Ga0315899, IMG submission 203518) | Freshwater fungal communities from buoy surface, Lake Erie, Ohio, United States - Buoy 4 MA112 | ecosystem: Environmental > Aquatic > Freshwater > Lake | place: USA: Lake Erie, Ohio... | reverse complement strand
AATGCAAAAACACATGTGAGCGGTGGGTATTTTCAACTCGATGCGTCGAATGCCTTTCCGATGCAGTGCCAAATGAAGTTATCCTTTCTAGATGCAAACTCCCAAGTAATCGAAGAAACCATAGGGGATGCCTTGGTCTTAAGCGCCGTGGCTGGTACACCAAATGCCTCAGGAATGTATGTTAAGAATTCAAGCGTGAAATTCTACTTATCCAAGACGCTGATGGAACAAATTAATCGGGTGAAGTATATTCGCGTGGAAGGAATTTTGGATACTCCGAATCCTTCGGGATCGGCAAATCAACAAGTGTCCATTCCGATGGGAGCATTTTTACATGTGCGCCTCAAAGCCAAATTACAAACTCAAATCGTCTACTAATGAAGAAGCTTCATGCAATTTGGTTCGTTTTTTTCGTGTATGTGGGATTTGCACAACCGTTAAGGTCTTATGATGTGGATTCAAGCTATGCGGGAAAACAATTGATCCTGGTAAATGGAACGGTAGATTATAGCGCATCAACCATGCGTAACGAAGTACTGAATCCCTTGATTTTCGGAGGGTACATCGATTCCGCAGCTAAAAGTCGTTCGATGGATGCAGACAAACCCTTTAATACCGTCGGTTTTGAAGCAACGGCAAGCTATACGCACTATGTTTCGTTGAAAAACAAGGAAGGATTTCCTTCGCGCTGGATGATTGGACCCACACTAGGAACCACCTTTATGGGTTCGTTAAAATATACCTCAGACCTTTATACCTTAGCCTTTTATGGGAACGAACCCTTCTTGGGAAAATATGCTGATTTTTCCTTTTCGGAGGCAAGTTATTACCAGTTTCAAACCCTTGGTGTTTCACTCTTCGATCGCATCAGTCAATCTTCTGCAAGCTTGAATTTGGTGGGCTTGAACTCGTATTACAAAGGCACCCTGGGCGGACTTGACCCGATGAAGTTTTATTATTCAAGTGAAGGGGATAGCATCTACGGGATTTGTAATGGTTCTTTTAGTCAACTTACGTCGCCAGCTTATTTCAAAGGGGTAGGATTAGCATTAAGCGGTGATTATCGCTTTAAGATTGCGAATGAAGAAACAGGGAAATCCATGAGCATGCAATTGAGTGTAAGCAATTTAGGGTTCGCAGTAAGCAATCAAGTTCAAACACAAACGCTTGATACCTCCTTCGCCTTTGGTGGATATACCTTATCACAACTCATTAATCGCGATGGATTACTGGCACCGGGTTTTTCATATGCAGACAGTTTACTAGAAACAGAAACGCGCAGCAAGGTCATTTTCTTACCGGCGAGCATTCAAATATTCAATGTGATTAATACGCAAAGTACGGCGCGAATTCAGCCTTCTTATGGGTTTCGAATGATTTTGATTCCTGGATATATACCCTATGTATATGCAGGTTTAGTGACAAAAATCATCCCTGGTTTACACCTCGGCTTGTGCGCGAGTTACGGCGGATTTTCTGGGTTTAAACTGAATTCCGCCATTCACTATAACCACAAACGCCTCAGCCTGGGTATAGGTTCCGACAATGTGATCGGACTAGTGTCTAAACGTGCCTTTGGTAAATCACTTTCAATCCGCTTGCGATGCGATATTTAATCTTAACGACATTCGGTTTTCTTTCTTGGTTGATGTATGCACAGGGAAGTTTTTATACCCAATATTCCGGTTCAGAATACGACATGGGTCACGGCGTAGTTCAATTGCCCGATTCGAGCTATGTGATCACTGGACGAAGTGGAAGCTGGGGAGATAATGCGGAAGCATACCTGTTGAAAATTGCAAAAAATGGCGCTTATCAATGGAGTCAACACTACGGATCATATGAATTTGATGAAGGACGACGCGTGATGTCGCATGCAGTGAATGGACTCTATGTGGCCGGAAGTTCCATGGTCAATCAAACCACGGCGTATGATCTTTATCTCTTGAATACCGATCCCAACGGAAACTTAACTTGGGAAAAACGGGTTGATTTGGGGGGATGGGAATTCACCAACGATGCAATAATGGCGTTTGACGATGGGATTGTTATGGTTGGATCTTCGCAAGACCCAAATTCCAGCAATTCCCGTGGATTTATCGTGAAGACCAATGCGGCAGGAGATACCTTGTGGTCTCGCTTTATTGGCGGAACGGAAACCAATGCGATTCATACCGTTTTGGAATTACAAGACAGCATTTACGTGGTTGCAGGCACATATTACAATGTAGATTCTACCTTAAACAAAGGGTTTTTAGCAGCCTATCAAGAAAATGGTACGTCGTTGTGGTTTACGTCGATTGGTGTTCAAGGTGCATTTGGAATAACGGACATGACGATCAACCTGAATCGATTTAACTTGACCGGGTGGAAGTATGACCCTGTGTTGAATGAGCACGACAACTACACCGGGCGCTATGAGTTTAATGGGAGTTTATTTTATGAATCCGTCTATGTGAATCCAGGAGATGTGATTCTAGACGAAGTAACCTTGAATGGTTCACAAACGAAGTTGTATGTTGGTTATAGAAACGAGAACTTAAGCAATCCGAATTTCGGAATGGATATAACCCTTGGGCGGTTTAACACGAATTTTGATTGGGATAATGGTCCGATTTATATAAATCACGGGGGAGATGAAAAGGTGGAACAATTTATCCCAACCTTGGATGGCGGTGCCTTAGCGGTGGGTTCTATTACGTACCCAATGAATGGTGGTTCATCTGTTTTTGCGATGAAGATTGGCCCGAACGACGAATTCCAAACAGTAATCGGAAATGAGCCGATGCTGCCATTGGTTGCTACAGAACCAATTGATGGGGTAGGTGTTTCCTTATTCCCAAATCCGATGCAAGACCTTTTAAGCATTACGCTTGCACAAGGAAATGGCCTGGTATCATTTCATGACGTGAACGGAATGGAAGTTTTAAAGCAAGAGATCGAGGCTGGGAAAACCCTGATCAATGTATCTGAGTTAGCGGCTGGAGTTTATTTTATTCGATACGCAGGAACTACCTGGAAATTCATAAAACTATGATTCGATTTTTATTTGTTTTCCTGGTTGGCTTCAGCTGTTATGGTCAGGTGTTGCCTGTAAATCGCAGCGTAGATTGGACAGTAGCTGGATTAACAGATACCAGCACGGCAGGTTTTACCTATTACAATGCCGTGCAAGAAGGTGTGATTCCGGATGGAATAACCCCGGCGAATGCAGTGATAGATAGCTTATTGCAAGTAATTCAACCCCAAGGTATTCAAATGCATTTCCCTGCGGGAACCTACTTTTTTAATGCACCCATCAGCTTGCCAAGTAATTGCTTGATCTCGGGCGATGGCGCCTCAGCAACACATTTTGTATTCAATCAGGGTGGGACAGGACATGCTATACAAACCAATGGGGTAGTGCAAAATGCAGATACCGCGTCGGTGATGGTTCAGGGTGTTAAAGGAACAGCGTTCTTGGTGCTTTCTAATGTATCCCCTTTTCAGGCGGGAGATTGGATTAAGATCATTCAACAGGATGCGGATTTGGTCTTTTCGAGTTGGGCGCAGGGTAGTGTGGGACAACTCGTTAAAATTGCTGGTGTTTCCGGAGACACCTTATGGTTGAATTCTGAGCTTCGCATGGATTATGTGTTGAATCGTCAGCCCAAGGTGAAGCGGATTCTTATGAAACGAAACATTGGATTGCAGTGTTTTTCGATTGAACGGATGGACAATACCGCACCGGAGCAGGCGAGTAGCATTCACTTCACGTATGCAGAAAACTGTTGGGTCAGTGGCATCGAGTCCAATAAAACCACCTTTGCCCATGTAGAGTTTGAGGGCGTATCGAACAGTAAGGTGGAGAAATCGTATTTCTATGATGCCTTTGATTACGGCGGCGGCGGCAGGGGATATGGGGTGGTAATGCACTTCACAACCAATGAATGTTTGATTGAGAATAATATATTTAAACACTTAAGGCACAGTGTATTGCTTCAGGCAGGTTCTAACGGAAACGTAACGGCGTTTAATCATTCCTTGGACCCCTTTTGGACCAATGGAAATCCCTTGTTGGGCGCTAATTCAGCGGGAGAATTGGTGCTGCATGGAAATTACGTGTATGCCAATTTATTTGAGCAAAATGATGTGCAGAACATCGTAATTGATAACTCCCACGGAGCGAATGGTCCGTATAATACCTTCTTAAGAAATCGAGCGTCGTTGTATGGAATATTCTTTTCAGACAATACAAGCCCCTCACAAAACATCATTGGGAATGAGATTCCAAATACGGGATTCCCATACAGTGCAGTAAATTACAGCATTCAAGGGAATGATCAGTTCACCTATGGCAACAATAACAAGGGGACGGTAGCACCTGCTGGTACCTCGGCCTTAGCGGATATCAGTTATCATTACCTGACGAAACCTGCCTTTGTTCAGGATTACCAATGGGGAATGATTGGCTTGCCAAGTGCAATGAATACGGCAAACGTTCCGGCCACAGATCGGTACGAAGGAAATGATATGTTTGCAGGTGCCTGCGGCAGCGAGGACTTTTACGCGGGGATAGCAGAAGTGCCTTGTGTGTTGGTTTATCCAAATCCAGTGCGCGAAGTGCTGCATGTGACCGGTGTAGCTATAAACACCTCCTACCAAATCTTAGATGTTCATGGTAGACTTTGGGACGAGGGGATTATTGAAAATCAGATAATTCCTTTGCAGCAAATTCCTGTTGGTCTTTACTTGTTGAAGGTTAATGAATCCATCATCCGATGGATTAAGGAGTAGGTATGTCTAAATTGAGAAAACCAATGATTTTGATAATAACTAGTTTCCTCCGAAATAATCTTATAAATCAAATTGAGCTAGGTTTTTAATAGCTAAGAAAATCACCCATGCGAAACTTAATCCTACTCCTTGCCATCCTTTATCTCTTTTCTGCGAACGCTCAAATTCCAGTAGATAGTCTAAAAGGACATTATACGTTTGATGGTACCTTGGATGATTACTCAGGTCAAGGGAACCATATTACAGCGGGCTCGGGTACCTTTGTAAACGACCGGTTTGGGAATGTTAATGGAGCGCTCCAGTTAGATGGTATATCCGATTCGTTGAACCTACCTATTGCAGAATTCTCACCAATTAGCGGCGATTTTACAATCAGCTTTTGGTACAAAACAAACCATCCGGAGGTAATGAATTGTTTTTCATCCAAACAATCACCCAGCGATACCAGCAATAATTTTGAGATTCAATTGAGTAGTCACAACAGTTATTACCTTCAGTATTATAAACAAACCTTCTATCAAACCTTTGTTTATTGGAACGGTAGCGGTGTTACCTCAAATGCGGTTGCAGAAGGCATGCCTGGAGTTTTTTCTAAAGGTGAATGGTGCCATTTTGCAATTACTCGTGTTGCCGATACCTTCCGAATATACAGGAACCATGCACTTTATACCTTAAGCATGGACCATCTTTTTTCAGGTACATTGGGTGATGCAGTAGATTTGATTTTTAGCGCCTCACCGTATCGCTTTATGGGTTCAATTGATGATCTACGTTTATACAACCGAAGCCTGAATCAAAGCGAAATTGATTTGTTATGGTTTGAAAATAAGCCTTTTTCTTTTACCACGGTCAAGGCAAATGAAGCCTATGTACAGGGGTCAAACGTGTTAGTTTTTTGGGAATATGATGCCACGCAAGTGAGTGACTCCATTGTTGTAGAAATTCGACTGAATAATGGAGCTTGGCTTCCTGCGGTCCATTCAAATATGGCTTATGAATGCTACACCTACATCAATATGAGTTATCCGCCGGGTACGACAGTTGAAGTCCGCGTTACCGATTACAGCAATCCGTTGCTCACCCAATCCTCTGGTGTTTTTCTGGTAAGTGAATACGATTGGCAAGAAGTTGCCAGCACCTTACCCTTTAATTCAAAAGATGGGTCGGGCTTACTGAGTTTTCAAAACAAAATGTGGCTATTGGGTGGGTGGGACCCGCCTTATCATCCGCCCATGAATACGCACAGCGAAGTTTGGAGTTCGATCGATGGCGCGAATTGGACCTTTGAAACTTCTGCCCCTTGGCCAGCAAGGCATTGTGCCGCATGGCTTGTTAGCGATAGTGCCATGTGGGTGATTGGGGGAGATCCGCAATCTGGCTGTTTAACCGATGTTTGGAAAAGTATGGATGGGGTCAACTGGATTCAAACAAGTGCTGCAATCCCTGGATTTACCATCAGAAATAACCCGAATTATTCGTTTGCTAATGGAAACTTGTATGTTTTTGGCGGGGAGCAATGCAGTGGGAATCCCTTAACAGATGTTTGGACCAGTACGGATGGCATACAATGGACTCAACTGCCCAATGCGCCTTGGAAAGGAAGAGGCATGCAAATAAACAGTTGCGTAGATAACAATGGCCAAATTTGGATGTTAGGCGGTTCAAATGAAGGGACTCGTAGGTCGTATAATGAGGTCTGGAAAAGTGCAGATGGGATCAGTTGGACCTTAGTGAATGAATCCGCTCCGTGGAGAGGTAGGTATTGGCATACAGTCGCTTGGTTTGATGATAAAATCTGGTTAATGGGCGGTATGGCTACTGGCTCAGAAATGAATGATGTTTGGTATTCATCGGATGGCATTACTTGGTTCGAATTTAAAAGTACAACGGGGAATGTACCCGCAAGTACTCGTCACGCACAATCTACCACGGTATATGACAATGCGCTATGGTATATGTGTGGGATTGCTTCAAATAATGCCTGGAAAATTATCAATACGACTACGGCAGGAGTTGCAGAACCAATAGACTCAACGGTTCCAACCTTAAGCGTGTATCCAAATCCCGCCGAAGAATTGATTACATTAAGTTTCCCTTCTTCGCCCAATGAAATAAGTACAATTCAGGTGTATGATCTTTTTGGTTCTTTAGTCGATCAAACGAACGTAACGCCAATTGATCGGATAATCTCGACCACGATTGACGTCTCATCATACGCCAGCGGAGTTTATGTGATTCAAATAAACAATCACCCATCGCTTACTGCGAAGTTTATAAAACCTTAGGAATAGAAAGAACAAGAGAACTTACCGTATAATGGATAGAAACGGTAATTTAATTCCCTCTTCGCCGCTTAAGTTCCGCGCTAATTAATCCCAATTCACGTCCAGTTTGACCAGCAACCGAGGTGTTTTCATCGGCACGGCGCAACAGGTAGGGTAGGACCTCTTTGACCGGACCAAAGGGAACATATTTCGCTACATTATAGCCCGCATTCGCCAAGTTGTATGAGATGTGATCGCTCATGCCCAACAGCTGTGCAAAAAAGAACTTCTCATTCGAGTTTTCTAGGTTTTTCTCCGCCATTAATTGCGTTAACAGCATGGAACTTTCTTCGTTGTGCGAACCGGCACACAGCGCAAAATGTGCGTGGAGATCTACCATGAAACGCAAGGCCTCGTTGTAGTCGCGGTCAGCTGCTGCTTTATCCGGTTGAATCGGGGAAGGGTAGCCCATTTTCTGAGCACGATCGCGCTCTTTCTCCATATAAGCCCCTCGTACTAATTTAACCCCATAAATGATTCCCTGTGCTTGGGCTGCATCCCCTTGTGCCTTTAGGAAAGCCAGTCGATCGTGTCGATACATTTGCACCGTATTGTAAATAATAGCGCGTTGTGTATTGTACTTACACATCATTTCAAAGGTCCACGAATCCAAAACCGGTTGAATCCAAGTTTCTTCGGCATCAATAAATAAGCGCACTTGATTATCTGCAGCCGCGTCACAAATGCGTTCGAAGCGTGATTTCACAGCGGCAATTTCTTCCAGTGTTTTTGGGGCTGGTGTTTTTGAGTCATCTGATGCGATTTCAAGTAAATCAAAGCGACCGATTCCCGAAACTTTAAATACAGCAAAAGGGATGTGCTGTGATTCCTTTGCCATTTGAATGGTTGAAATGATGATTTGCGTCGTATGTTCAAAATCCTCATCCGAAGTTTTACCTTCAACCGAATAGTCTAAAATGGTGCCCACGCCAAACATGCCCAGTTCTTCGATGCGTCCCTCACAATCCTGAATGGTTTCTCCGCCACAAAACTGCTTGAAAATCGTTGCTTTTATTATGCCGGATATGGGTAAACGAAGGGCTAATGCCAGGTTGGTTGCCCATTTACCAAAACTTACTACACTCGGAGATGCAATGACTTTGAAGAGTAGATTGGCGCGTTTTAAGTCACGGTCGGATTTGGATTTAAAGGCGACTTCGGTGTTTGTAAAATCTAACATATGCAAAATTAACGCTTTTTTGGCAGTCAACGCGGCATAAAGTTTAATACCTTTGACCTATGATGACCATCCAATTTAATGGGACTCCAATTCATGTTGGACCCCTTGAATCCGCTCCATTTAACGCCTTGCTCGAGGAATACAGCACGCGTAAAAAAGTCATTGTGGTGGACGAAAATACCCACGATTGTTGCCTCGAGTACTTGCTCACCGCTTTTCCTTCCTTGGAAGATGCGGAAGTGATGCTCCTGCCTGCCGGAGAAGAAAATAAAGCCCTTGAGGTTTGTTATCAGGTATGGTCGGCCATGCTGGAATATCAGATAAATCGAAACGACCTGGTGATTAATTTAGGGGGTGGGGTAGTAACTGACCTTGGAGGGTTTATTGCTTCAGTGTATAAGCGTGGGATTGATTTTATTCATATTCCAACGTCGCTTATGGGTATGGTAGATGCTGCTATTGGTGGAAAAAACGGGGTAGACTTAAACGGACTAAAGAACATCATCGGAACCATCACCCAACCAAAAGCTATTTTTATAGATTCAGGTTTTTTAGAAACTCTCCCGCCTGAAGAGGTTTTCAATGGCTACGCTGAAATGCTGAAACATGCGCTAATTCTAGATGAGAACTATTGGAATCAGTTAAAATCATTAAACTCTGAAGAGGAATTAATTCAACCCCAACACATCATTCGATCCATCGAGCTTAAAAAGCAGGTAGTAGAGGCGGATCCAACAGAAAAAGGGCAACGAAAATTATTGAATTTTGGTCATACACTTGGGCACGCCTTGGAATCCTATTTTCTAACTAGGCAAGCCATTGCCCACGGTCATGCCGTTGCACTCGGAATGATAGGAGAAAGTTTTGTTTCCTATAAACGGGGTGTACTGGCAGTAGATGCATACCGAGAAATAGAGCAATGCATCATTCGTGTTTTTCCCATGCTTGAAATCCCAGAAGAGGCCATAGAGGAACTTATAGCACTCATGCGAAACGATAAGAAGAACGAGCGAAATGCCCTGAACTTTATCTTGTTAGAGGGAATCGGCAAAGCACAAGTAAATGCAGAAATGACTTCGTCAGAAGTAGGGGAGGCCTTGCTTCATTTATCCCTACTTGCGCAACACGGAAACTAACAAAAAAAGGCCCCCAACGGGAGCCTTTAAAGGTCTAAGTAGATAATGATTAACGAATGATGGTCATTTCATCTACAATGTGTTTTGCTCCCGAAAATTTATCGATAATAAACAATACGTAGCGAATATCCACATTAATGGTTTTCTGTAGGTTTGAATCAAAAATTACATCCCCGGCCATTGCTTCAATGTTGCCATCAAATGCCAAACCGATTAATTCTCCTTTCCCGTTTAATACAGGCGATCCTGAGTTTCCTCCCGTGATGTCATTATTGGTTAGGAAGTTTACGGGCATATAGCCTGCTTTATCTCCATATTCACCAAAATCTTTTGTGTTATTCAGTTCGATTAATTGTTGTGGCAAGTCAAATTCTTCATCCTTTGGTTTATATTTCTTAATTGTCCCTTCCAATGTAGTGTAGTAATTAACTTTAGCATCATTACGACCATCTGGAGGTAAAGCACTTACCGTTCCATAGGTTAATCGCATGGTGCTGTTTGCATCCGGATATTTAACTGGACTTAATCCAGACTCGCGCATTCCTTTAACCAATTTACGATAAGCTTTCACATAATCTGCTTGTAGTTGCATCATTTCTGGCGTAGTGGCATTTAAATGAGCAATCAATTCTTGAGAAAATTTAATCATTGGATCGGATGAAATATCATTCTTTGTCCCTCCATTAATCCAAGAAATTACTTTTTCTTGATAGCTAAAAATAGATGTGCTAAGCATAGTAGTTGCGCGCAAGGCAACAGCATCAGGACTCTCAAATCCAGCTGGAAGCTTGTAGTCAGCCTTTGTCATGTATAACATAAGGCCATTTAAAAGGATATCTTTCTCGGTTGGAAGCGACACCGTACTGTAAAATTCTTCAACTGCAGCAAGTAAACCAACTTTAAGTTCCGCCTTTTTCTTATCATCTGCTTTATCGTATTCCATCATCTTAGCGCCAAGATTTCTAGAAATCATAGCGAATTCTGAAGATCTCAATAAAATTGATAAGTAATTATCATGTCGAGACTTTTCGTTTGTTGCAGCGTAGTATTTATTAATGGTACTCACAACATCCCCGTATTCCTTTTTGTTTTTTCGTTTGTTTGCCCATGCATCAAAGGTTGCTTCATTTTCCGCTTTAGTTTTTGCCGTACCAAACTTGGTTAAGGCATCTATCATTCCTTGACGGTTTTTCCAATAATTCGCTAGGCGTGCATATTTAGAGGCATAATTCAAGCGTACATTATCGTCTGTATCCATGTAGTTTTTCATAGCATCCATGGCAGTTTTAGAAGCTTCAACCCACGCTGGGTATGCATATTTTACGTTTTGATCTATTCCCGACGCTGGCAACCAACGGTTTGTTCGACCTGGGAAGCCAAGAATCATGGCGAAATCACCTTCTTTAACTCCTTGGATATTCACTTTCAAGTGAACTTTTGGTGTTAATGGAACATTGCTTGTAGAATATTCAGCCGGATTACCGTTCGCATCTGCATAGATTCTAAACATAGAGAAATCTCCGGTGTGTCGTGGCCACTCCCAGTTGTCGGTGTCGCCACCAAACTTACCAATTGAATTTGGAGGGGTACCTACCAAACGAACGTCTTTATAGTCTTGGAATACAAAGTAATAGTATTCATTCCCTTGAAAAAATGAACGAACATTCACCACGTATTTTCCTCCTTCACTGTTTTCTTTTTCAATCAAAGCGATTTCCTCTTTAATGATTTTCTCGCGTTCCGCTTCCGTCATTTGATCATTTACCTTGCCTAATATGCGTTTAGACACATCATCCATTCGAACAAAGAAGCGAACGAATAGCGATTTTGGCTTAAGCTCATCCGTCTTGTTTGCCGCCCAATACCCATTCGTTAAGTGGTCTTGTTCCGGGGTAGACAATTCAGCAATAGCATCATATCCGCAGTGGTGATTGGTTAAAACAAGTCCTTGAGATGAAATTAATTCAGCGGTACATCCCCCGTTGAATTGAACAACAGCATCCTTCAAACTAGAATGGTTAATGCTGTAAATTTCTTCGGCAGTTAATTGCAATCCGAGTTTTTCCATATCACGTTGATTCAAACGTTCAATGAACATTAAGAACCACATTCCTTCGTCGGCTCGAACAAAGAACCCAACAAAAAGGACAATGGCTAAGAGTGTGTGTTTCATGTTTTTCATAGTTTTCTGAATTAAGGATGGCTAATATAGTGAAATAAGTAGAATTTAATTCGCTTTTTG
>Ga0315899_10007580_pt1 | contig 11660 bp, 8 predicted proteins | sample LakEriMetagenome_2_FD_203518 | JGI IMG/M metagenome (GOLD analysis project Ga0315899, IMG submission 203518) | Freshwater fungal communities from buoy surface, Lake Erie, Ohio, United States - Buoy 4 MA112 | ecosystem: Environmental > Aquatic > Freshwater > Lake | place: USA: Lake Erie, Ohio... | reverse complement strand
CTGGCTTGATTGATCTGTCTATCGGAGGCCCCCCTGTGAATCCCTATGAGCTTTCTGAGTCCTTTAAACCAGCCGGACCATCGGGCGGAAACGGCGTATACCGAAGAAGCCTTTACACCAATTGGCGACGCACCGGGCCACCTCCTGCGATGATTGCATTCGATGCCCCGCGTCGAGCCGTTTGCACGCCGAAACGCGAACGAACGGAATCGGCTCTGCAATCGCTAATTCTGCTCAATGGTGTTCAATATGTCGAAGCGGCGCGAGCCTTGGCGGCAAAAGCTTACTCGCTCAATCCTGATGATGAGCTAAAACAGATCGAGACAATTTTTCAAGCATGTATAAATCGAGCACCTCACGACCGAGAGACTGAGGTTTGCAAACAACTTCTTCGCGAGCAACGAGAACTGTTCAAAGCAGCTCCCGAAAAAGCAAAAGAGTTTTTGAGCGTTGGAAGACACAAGGTCGACGCTCCTCCGCCTGATGATGTGTTTGCTGCTTTGACCGTCTTGAGCCAAACGCTTTTCAATCATGACTCCTGCATCATGAAACGATAATGGAAACGACCATGGAAAATAAAGATTTACTTCGTGCAAACTACCTTTCCTCGAGACGCTCCTTTCTCGGAAGCACTGGCCTGGGACTCGGCTCCCTAGCTTTGGGCTCTTTGCTTCAGCAGCATGGCCACGCAGAAGACTTGAAAACGACCGGGACAGGTGGAACACTTACACGCTTCCATCATCCTCCCAAGGCAAAGCGAGTCATCTATTTGTTTATGTCGGGTGGCCCATCCCACTTAGATCTGTTTGATTACAAACCCAAACTCAACGAACTAAATGGTCAACAATTGCCCGACTCAGTTCGAGGTGGGCAGCGATTGACTGGCATGTCTGGAAATCAATCCTCCATTCCACTCGTGGGCAGCCCTTTCAAGTTTCAGCAAAATGCTAAGTCCGGAGCTTGGTTCTGCGAGCATCTGCCGCATACGGCTTCCATTGCAGAAGATATCTGCATGGTAAATTCTATGTACACCGAAGCCATTAACCATGGTCCTGGTGTTACCTTTTTTCAAACCGGTACCCAAATCGCCGGTCGACCAAGCATCGGGTCTTGGCTAAGCTACGGTCTCGGACAAGAAAACGAAAACTTGCCTGCATTTGTGGTCATGGTCACCAAAGACAAAGGCGGGCAACCCCTCGGCGCCCATTTGTGGGGTAGCGGTTTCCTACCAAGTAAACATCAAGGCATATTGCTAAGGGCTGCCAAAGATCCTGTCCTGTACCTCAGCAATCCACCAGGAGTCGACGCCCCCGGCCGTCGATTGATGCTAGATCGTTTGCGCGAACTACATGAGTTCCAAATGGCCGATAGCGGAGAACTCTCGATCCAAAATCGGATCGATCAATACGAAATGGCGTTCTCGATGCAATCTAGCATTCCCGAAGTCGCTGACTTGGCGTCCGAACCCGAAGAGGTCCTTAATAGCTACGGTCCTGATGTGCGGAACCCTGGATCTTTTGCGGCGAATTGTCTGATGGCCCGCCGTTTAGCGGAACGAGGAGTTCGCTTTATTCAACTTTATCACCAAGATTGGGACCACCACGGAGGTTTGCCGGGGGGAATTCCGGGATTGTGCAAAGAGACGGACCAACCGAGCGCCGCGCTCGTAAAAGATTTGAAGAGGCTCGGATTGCTTGAGGACACGCTCGTTATTTGGGGAGGTGAGTTTGGACGCACAAACTACTGCCAAGGAAAGATCCAACCAAATTTCGGTCGCGACCACCACCCTCGCTGTTTTAGCATGTGGTTTGCCGGGGGCGGTATCAAACCGGGAACGACCTTCGGCGCGACGGATGAACTTGGTTATAACGTCGCAGAAAATCCCGTCCACATACACGATATGCAAGCCACTCTGATGCACCTACTCGGTATCGATCACGAGCAACTTACCTACAGATTCCAAGGCCGACGGTATCGACTTACCGACGTTCACGGTCGTATTGTGAAGGAAATTTTGGCTTAGACGCGAGAAATGCCCTCCCTCGCTAGAACATGTGAGATGGGGCGGGTATTGCAAACGCAACCAGATTCTAGAACGAGGCCCTACTTGGTCTCTTCCATTTCGCGAATGTAGGCACGCAATCGCTCGAGCTCATCCTCTGTTCCCTTAAGTTTGAGCATGTTATGTACCCGCTTTTGCAACTCCAGTGAGTTGACCGGTTTGGACAGGAAATCGTCGGTACCAGCCTCTACTGCGCGTTCGATATCTCCAAGCTCACTCAAAGCGGTTACCATAAGAATCATAATCTTTGATGTCGCTCGATCGGACTTCAGTTTGCGACAGACTTCAAAGCCATTCAATTTTGGCATCATGACGTCCAACAAAATCAAATCTGGTTGAAACAGTTGGACTTTGTCCAGTGTGTCTTGCCCATCAACAGCGAATTCGGTTTCGCAGTCAAATTTAGTAAGCAACGCCTCGAGTAACTCGCGGTTTTGTACGTTGTCGTCTGCAATTAAAATTTTTGGAATGCCCACGAAATGTCCTTTACACATCTACCCTGTTAACGACTGTATTACGCCGCCATGACCTTACACCGCTACGCAATGTGAGGCAGGGGACTCGGAAAGAGCAGAGGCTGGTACAGGAAATTGCATAGCCAATTGCTTTACTTCGGTACGAATTTTGGCGAGTTCTGCTGCATCTTCGTGTGACTTGAGAGCTTTGACAATCCATTTGCCAATCGCCTCGAACTCATCTGTCCCCATACCACGAGTGGTTAAGGCTGGGGTGCCTATGCGTATACCGCTTGGATCCATAGGCTTGCGAGTATCAAAAGGAATCATGTTCATGTTTACGGTGATTCCGCACTCGTCCAACGCCTTTTCTGCAATCTTTCCACCAATCCCAAAACTGGTCACATCGACAAGAACCAAATGGTTATCGGATCCGCCGCTTATCAGTCTTAACCCACTAGCGATAAGGGTTTCCGCAAGAGTCTTGCAATTGGAGACAACCTGCTTGCCATATTCCTGGAACGCACCCGACATGGCCTCTGCAAAACAGACCGCCTTTCCTGCAACAACATGCATCAACGGCCCTCCCTGTATTCCAGGGAACACCGCGCTATTGATCGACTTCGCATATTCAGATTTACATAGAATCAAACCACTACGTGGTCCGCGAAGCGTCTTATGTGTAGTTGTTGTGACGTAGTCTGCGTAGGGCACCGGTGAGTTGTGAACACCGGCTGCCACTAAACCTGCGTAATGGGCCATGTCGACCATTAACTTTGCTCCGACTTCCCTCGCGATCTCAGCAAACTTATCGTGAAAGATCTCCCTCGGATAAGCGCTCGCTCCCGCAACGATCATTTTGGGTTTGTGCTCTCGCGCTAATTTCGCAACTTGGTCGAAGTCAATGCGATGATTTACAGGATCTACCCCATACGCATAGAATTTGTAGAGCTTTCCACTGATGTTCAAATGCATACCGTGCGTCAAATGCCCCCCCTGTGCAAGATCCAATCCCAACACAACGTCACCAGGATTCAATGCGGACAAATACACGGCTGTGTTGGCTTGCGAACCAGAATGTGGCTGCACATTTGCGTGCTCGGCACCGAATAGCGTTTTAGCACGATCAATCGCCAGCGTTTCGACAGTATCCACATGCTCGCAGCCACCGTAATAGCGGCGACCTGGGTATCCCTCAGCGTATTTATTGGTAAGAACGCTGCCCACCGCCTGCATTACCGCAGCACTGGTGTAGTTCTCACTGGCAATCATTTCCAGCCCTTCCTGTTGGCGGACGGCTTCACTTGCAACCGCTGCCCACACGGCGGGATCTTGGGTCTGAAGGATATTCATAATCTAGGGATTAAGGTTAGAAAAAGAGTTTGCGACAAAAAATGCCAATGCAGATCGCCACAGTATAAGTAAACGTGTTTCAGACGGTGCCCCGCCTTGCATCTCGTTGGTGATAATTGGAAACCGTATTCTCTTCTCGATTGTTCACCCCGTCAACCGCGACCGGTCAGCCTCCAACGAGCTTGGAATAACCACACATTCATCCCTAGTAAAATAGCGGTAGCTATGAGCGTAATGCCAGTGTAACCGGCAATCAAACCCCATGACCCGAGCTTAGGAGCCCCTTCTCCATAGACTGACGGCATGGAGTTAAGCGGGGCACTTTCAACAGCCATGAGTGGACTTGTAACTCCTATAAACCGAAAATTAGGATTCTCCACTAACGCCGGCTGAAACACCCAGAATAAGAAGTACACCGCCACAGGCAAACAATACAACCCCAGCAATATCACGTACGTTAGCATCATTGACGTGCTGGTTTTGCGAACCAAAGTCGAGACGAACAAGGCAAGGACCGTATTAAAGATCGAGGCCACGAAACAGATGCCAAAATAAGCCAGCATCGATGGCCAGTTTTCGTACAAGGGGGTTATGGGAACCAACGCCAAAATCAGCGGGAACATTATGAACAAAGTTAAAACCGCCGACACGCGATAACCGGCTAACAATTTACCCCACAAAATCTGCCACGACGTTACTGTCGTAGTCAACAACAAATCGATCGTCTGCCTTTCCCGTTCACTGGTGATGCTCCCCGCTACGAATACAGGAGCAACGAGAAGATTAAAAGTCAAAACGAAACCCGCATAATAGGCCGCTTTACTCGGATCGAAAAACAGAAAAGCAGCCATCAGCGGAATTGCGAGCGCCATACTGATTTGAATCACCAGCCTCAGCATCAAACTCCCTTGGCTGAACAGTTCGGCATGCATTTCCTTGTCGTAGACGGGATTGGCATGGTCTGCCATCAGAGATTTACGTCTGGGAGGAGCGAACAAATTATCGGGAAACTGATCGCGTTGAATGACTAGGCCTACCGCATTTCTTTGTTCGTTCTCCAGATCGATCACATCGCTCCCTTGGCTTCCAATGTCCGGCGGGTAAAGCAGTCTATGTCCTGTTACGGACAGTAACAGGACTCCTACCACAAGACAGACGATTGGAACCACTGTTACCGTCAATAGCAGCCTTAAATCAGCTTGTTGCGACAATGTTAACCACGCCTCGACCCCTGCAATAAGGATGGGCAAGATCAAAACGTAACTGACAACCAACGAAGAACTTGTTCGCTTAAAGTAACTGGAGCAGAACATGCTGATCGTGCCAAATAGAAAAATGGCGAACAGTAACCCGATGTAAGCGGCCAGTAACTCGTAAATAGATACTCCTCCGAGAGGCAAACACAACATTATGATCGGTAGCGATCCACAAATAAGCACAACCAAATGGGTCAAAGCAGCAATCAACTTCCCTGAGACTATTACCGACGGACGCAACGGACTGGCCAAGAGCATCTCATAGGTTTTGCGCTCTTTCTCCCCGGTAATGGAACCAGCGGTAAAACTCGGTGCCATCAAAGAAGCGATCGCAAATTGCCCCACAAAGAAAAAATCAACGAGTCGCTGCGCCGAAGCAGACTCACGACTTAAATCGATTTTTTCGTCTCTTGGGTATGCGATCAAAACGACCATCGCTAACGCTACTTGATACACCAGCATCAGCAAAAAGGCGCGAGGGGTACGCAAGTTTACGATTAACTCACGCTGTAAAACCGGGTTGTTCTTTAAGAGCATGGTAGGCGTCGCTAGCTAATCCCCATTTCCTCGAGCATTCGGATTTCTTGTTCCATTTTTTCACGATCTTCATCCGAAATATTGGGATCCGGCAATAACGATCGCCTCGTACAATTCACTAACGCTTGGAGCGTCTGATATCTTCGTGTCTGTTTAATGGCTGGTTGAATAAAGTCTCGAATCATTTCTTTTAGCTCCGCTTCGTCCTTGGGTGGGATCGCTCGAAATTGACTGCGAAGTGCTGCATAACCGGCAGACGAGTAATCCTGCTCTAGTCCCTCGGCATCTAACCAGTCAACGAGCCCGTCATTAATCATATTGGTCGGTTTTAACATCCAACGAATGAATTCTTTGCGATCTTCACCAATAGGATCCAATACGGGAATGATGAGATCCCCCACGCGACCGGGGCGTCGTATGTCGGGTGAAAGCAAATGGATTCTGGCGGTCATCAAAAGCCAAATCACTTTGCCGCGAAGCTTTGGATCGCTCATCATTCCTTGTATTTTGCCGGTTAGACGACGCTCGGTTTCGTGCGCACCAGCGCCAACACCGCCGAATTGCGTGTCTGCTTCGTCAACGAAAATCAGCACCTTTTCCAAGGCTTCTAACACACGTTTAAGTCGCTCAAATATGACATCGGTCTGTCCGAACCATTGACTACGGATGTTCTTTAAAACCAATACGGGCATATCGAGTTCCGCAGCAACTGCCTCAAAAATAAACGTCTTGCCACCACCGATTGGTCCGGCAATCGCAGCTCCCGGCAACGCACGATCGTCAGGTAGCTTCATTCGCGGTATCAAATAGGATGCGAGAAACTCTTTCAACTTAGAAAATCCGACGCAGTCCACTAATCGATGAGACGGCTTTTTGAATTCAATGACATCTTCCCCTAATTGGCTTTGAATGAACGCCTCAACCTGCAATGTCGTGTCCTGTCGGTCGACCTCTTTTTGTGTGTAATCGGCCGATAGCATCAACTGTCGTAACGCATGCAAACTCAGGCCTGCGGTTGCATCGGCTACCATGTCGACATTGTGCTTTTTCGAAGAGGGATTCGACATGATATACGTGGCAACAAAATGCTTACGTGATTCCAAATCGGGGCTTGGGATCTCGACCGAAAGGACTTGTGGCAATCGCGAGACGCGCTGATGTATCATGCTGCGAGACTCGGCGATTAGCACGACCGCATCCTTTCCAGCAAAAAACTCGGGGTTGCCGAACCAATCGGTTACTATGGCGATTCGTCTCAGTTGCGCGTCATTTAATTTGGCGACGTCACCATCTCCAGCAGGCAGCAACATGTCCGCCCCCTCAATGAGAACGATCAAGCTTTCTCGCATGGTTTCACGCGAACAAATCGTTAACTGACGGAGAAACTCTAGCGCCTGCGTGGCGTTGCCTATCGCGTCTCGAAGATACTGATCGAACTCCCGACGTCGCAAATCGAATTTACTGCCATCGTTGAGGACTTCACGCATTGGAATAGCATCCAGGGAGACTCCATTCTTCCACGCAGTCCAGGCCTCACGAATCTTGACTCGATCCTCGTCACTAATGCGAATCGGCCCGTTGAGTTCGTAGATAACCTGAATGAGACCAGGAATTTTTGTCTTGGATCTAAGAAAAGGAATCAGCGGTACGTACTGCCGGCCGTCGAAGTACAAATCGTAGATGTTCCCTGACAAGACGATCGATTTGGATTGACCGGAATTGATAATGCGAGCCAGTTGCGAGAAAAACGGGTACGTCGCAGCGGGTAGATCTGTAGTCGGAAGCTGGGGTGTCTGTACTGATGTCATTGAATGTAGGGCACGACAAAGTGAAAAGGGAAATTGATTAAGGCACTCAACTCATATTAACGGAATCAAATGAGCGGTGCATTCTAGCAGACTCTTGCCTTTGTTCGAAACGATGCTTGTGGTATTCTTTGGCAATCATGGAATTTCAATCATTAGACCACGTTGTTGCCCAGCTTTCTTCCAAGCAGATATCCAGCCTGGAACTGACCCGCTTTTACCTCGATCGGATTCGCAGAATCGATCCGCAAATAAACTCGTTTGTCTACGTTGATGAATCCAACGCAATCGAAGAAGCGGAGAAATCCGACGCTCGTCGCGCGCAGAATCAAATCCTCAGTGAATTAGATGGGGTTCCCATCTCCCTCAAAGATAATATATGTACGCGGGGTACCCCGACCAGCTGCGGATCTCGGATATTGAGCGACTACCGCTCTCCGTTTGATGCGGAAGTAGTGGCTCGGCTTCGACGATCAGGCTTGATAATTCTCGGGAAAACAAATCTTGACGAATTTGCGATGGGTGGCTCGACAGAAACGAGTTGCTTTGGAGCAAGTCATAACCCCTGGGATGCGTCTAGAACTTGCGGTGGAAGCAGCGGAGGTTCTGCCGCGGCCGTTGCTGCTTCTCTTTCTCCGGTGTCTCTAGGCAGCGACACCGGTGGCTCAATCCGGCAGCCAGCCGCATTTTGCGGTGTCTGCGGACTAAAGCCAACCTATGGACGAGTTAGCCGTTACGGTCTCGTTGCGTATGCGAGCAGCCTGGACCAAATCGGCCCCTTCGGCCGCACCGTCAAAGACATCGCAAAAGTTTTGAATGTAGTCGCCGGCCACGATTCACGCGATTCCACCAGCCTCAACACTCCACAAGAGGACTTCGCAACGCAGATCGAAGGCCCCAAAACAAGCTACCGAATTGGAGTTGTTCGCGAACATCTCGATCATCCTGCTTTGGATGAACAAGTGCGTGCCGCAATTTTGCACTCGTTAAAATTGCTCCAAGACATCGGGCACAATATAGTCGACCTATCCATGCCCCACCACAAATATGCCGTCTCGACTTACTACATCGTTGCTCCAAGCGAGGCGAGCAGTAATCTCTCACGTTATGACGGGGCACATTTTGGCTACCGAGCAGATTTGCCCAAGCCCCCCGAGGAATCTCCTCTAATTTCGATGTACAAAGCTACCCGTTCCTTAGGATTCGGTGACGAAGTAAAACGCCGCATCATGCTCGGAACCTTTGCACTTAGCGCTGGTTATAGCGATAAGTATTACGTCAAAGCCCTACAAGTTCGACGCTTGATCCGCAACGATTACGACGACGCTTTCCGAGTCGTCGACGCGATCCTTGGGCCAACCACTCCGACGACTCCCTTTACTCTCGGAGAAAAAGTCAACGATCCTGTTCAAATGTATTTGGAAGATTTGTACACCGTTAGCGCGAATCTAGCCGGTGTCCCAGCCCTCTCCCTTCCGGTCAATCCCCACTCCTCCGGACTTCCGATCGGCGTGCAATTACAGGCAGCCCCCCTACAAGAATCCAAACTACTGAGAATCGCTCACGAACTCCACCGCGAAATTGGATATATTCCGAGAGTCGCCATGCAATAGGAAAGCAACGAACTAGCGATGGACATCGTTTACGAAGACAATCATCTTCTCGTTGTAAATAAACCGATTGGCTGGATTGTCCAAGGAGCGCAGACCGGGCAAAACAGCTTGCTCGATCTTGCCAAGTCTTACATCAAAACTAAATACCACAAACCCGGAAACGTTTATTTGGGCGTTGTCAGCCGCCTTGATGGGCCCGTCTCCGGATTGGTACCATTAGCCAGAACAAGCAAAGCGGCCAGCCGATTAAGTGAGCAAATTCGCATACGAGCTGTGAAGAAGGTTTATTGGGCAATCGTGACAGGTAAACCTCCTAAGCCTAGCGATCGAATCGAACACTGGCTGGTTCGTCAAGAGTCAGACACCATCACCCGTGTCGCCACTAGGACAGCACCAAATGCACAACAAGCTATACTCGAATACCGCACGCTAGGAATGTCGACTAATAACTCGTCGATTGATGCACGCACAGCGCAAACCTGGTTGGAAATCGAACTTGTCACAGGTCGTAAACACCAAATTCGCGCTCAACTTGCGGCGATGGGTTGCCCGATCCTTGGTGATGCAAAGTATGGTTCCTCAATCCGATTTTCCGAGGGAATCGCATTGCATTGCAGTCGGTTGGTGTTTCAGCATCCTATCAGAGAAGAGAAGCTCGATCTTAAGGCAAATCCTCCGAAATCCTGGCCTAATTGGATGGCAAAACCATGATGTACTACCGAGGGGTGGAAAGCGGGAAACAATATGCCCTTGAATCAATGATATGGCATGGTGATGGGGATGAACTACTAGACTTAGAGCCTTACGACGTCGCTTTTCCTCTCGAAAAAATCCGCTCTCGGAAGCCATCACTTTGGCGATACCTCGAAGCACTGCCTTTTGAAGCCACCGATGACAGTTGGCAATCAATCACCATGGGTGAAGGGTTTACCCCACTAGTATCGATCGATCCAACCCGCCCAAAGGTCTTCGCGAAAGTGGACTACATGATGCCAACCCTTTCTTTTAAAGATCGAGGGGCAGCAGTCCTGGTGGCTAAAGCAAAATCGCTTGGCGCTCAACACTTAGTTCAAGACTCCAGCGGAAATGCAGGAACTAGCATCGCAGCTTACGCAGCCCGTGCCGGACTCCGGTGCACCATTTTTGTTCCAGAATCAACATCACCAAAAAAGATAAAGCAAATCTCCGGCTTTGGTGCTCGTCTTTGCGTAATACCTGGCTCAAGAGAAACAACAGCAGCGGCTGCTAAAGAGTTCGCAAGAAAAGATGACATCTTTTACGCCAGCCACGTTTACAACCCATTTTTCTACCAGGGGACCAAGACCTATGCGTTTGAGATTTGGGAACAACTAGGCGAAGCTCCTGATACGCTCGTACTGCCCCTTGGAAACGGCACGCTGGTTCTTGGATGTTTCTATGGCTTTAATGAGTTACTAGCTGCGAAACAAATTGACCGAATCCCTAAAATCATCGCTGTTCAGTCCGCACAATGTGATCCTTTGACGCGAGCTTTCGTTAACGAATGCGATTCTATCGAGATGGTTGTCAACCGAGGGACAGCTGCCGAGGGAATTGCAATAGCAGCACCAGCTCGCGGCAAGCAGATCCTCGCTGCAGTTAGGGCAACAGGCGGAAAAATCTTATCGATACGCGAATCATCGATTGAGCCTGCAAAAAAACACCTTGCCAGTCGAGGGTACGATGTGGAGCCAACCTCAGCCGTTAACATCGCTGCATTAATGGATTATCCACAGCTGTTCCCCGAAGATCAGACTGTCGTCTTCCCTCTGTGCGGAGCAGGGCTAAAGGCAAGCTGAAATGTAGGCTATTTCATTTCGATGCTTGGCACCATGGTCACTGCCCTGCGATACGATCTTGGATCATGCGCTCGCATTTTTTCCAGCTCCTCGGCAGCTTCCGGTAAGGGACAGTGACGCATGTAGTTGATAATCAGGTACCGCGCCAATCCCTGTTCGGACTCTGGCATGTGAAAGATTTGGGACAACTGAGGAATTGCGCCCCAGTATTCCCACCTTGCTAAGTCAGGAATCACCAGATCTGCTGCAAACGGGTCATTGAGAACATGAGCCAGAGCGCGAGCAGATCGGGACATTTGGCTCGGATCGAGATCGCTTCCCAGGACGCGAATGGCACTGATCGCCGCTGACTTTAGACCTACAGGGCAATCCTTATTACCTAATAGTTTCGATTCAAGAAATTTGATAGATGTCTCCCCACCTAATCTTGCATAACACGCCATGGATGCAGCGAGCCAAGGGTAGTTAGCCAATGTTCCGGCTTGAATTGTTTCTATTTCTAGGTTCTTTAGTTCTTCCACAACCAGCGGCATAGCGAGTTCGTCAAAAATCGGCGCATCTCCTTGTTCACCGAGCTCCGCCAGAACCATCCAAAGAAAGCTTTTGTATCTTGCCGGGAAATTCGGATTTCTTAAGGCTTCGATTAACTTCTCTTTATCGAAAGAATGGCGAAACGACGTATCGCGAATAGTCGCTAGCGATATACGAGCACACTCCGAATACGCGTCATCCGAAATTTGAGCGTCATTTGAGAACAAATAT
>Ga0315899_10007574_pt1 | contig 11664 bp, 8 predicted proteins | sample LakEriMetagenome_2_FD_203518 | JGI IMG/M metagenome (GOLD analysis project Ga0315899, IMG submission 203518) | Freshwater fungal communities from buoy surface, Lake Erie, Ohio, United States - Buoy 4 MA112 | ecosystem: Environmental > Aquatic > Freshwater > Lake | place: USA: Lake Erie, Ohio... | reverse complement strand
TGACCCATTCGGGATTGGGGGCCAACACAATGGTGTGGTCCAAAAATGGTGTGGCTCTGTGCCGCCACTTCAAGGCTTTGTCCAGCCAACCGGGCACCACGGCCCGTTGAAAGTGCGGGTACAGCACAAGCCCTTTGTAGTTCAGGTGCAAGTGGTAGTCGGTGATGCCGCCGTCCCAATACGCGCCGGAGGGTGCATCGGGGATGTCGTGCACGGCTTGCAGCACAAACGGGATGGAGCAACTCGCTTGAACGGCAGGCAAAAAGTTGCGCTCGGTCAAAGCGATGTGTTGGGTGGCGTAGTCGCCCACCGCAAACGGCAACTCGCCTCGGCTAGAGAACACCACCCGCTCCAACCACAGACCCATGGCTTTGCGTTGCACCGCATTGCACAGGAAGGCACCGGCATAGCCCAAGGGCGTGAGCCAAGGGTGCTCGCGGTGCAGGATGTGTTTACCCCGCGAGGTGACCACGTGCAGCCGATAGCGCGGGTGGTTCAGCACCTCGCCCATGCGCGCGCCATAAAAGGATTGCAAACTGTCGCCAAAAGCATCACTCACCTGTTGGGCGCTGGGGCGCTTTTGCCCAGGGGGCACTGCATAGTGCTGATGGATGTAATCGTGCTCCAGTCGCTCAAGGCCGGACACGGGCTGGTCCAAACACGCTGTGGCCATGCGCCAGGCACCAATGGAGGCACCCACCAAATCGATGGGCTGCTGGCTTTGGGGCAGCCACTGGCCAAACAAAAAGCGGTCGATGTAACCCAAGATCAAGCCCTTGGGCCCGCCTGCGGCGCCTGGGATCACACGGATGTGCGAAGGTGCCAAACCATTGGCGCGGATGTGGGCCAGCGCATGGGGGCCGGCATAGATGTGCAGGGCTTTCATGGCACCAGCGTGGTGATTACTTTTTCAAACCCTGCAACTTGGCAAAGGCACTCGCCATTGCAGAGCCCGCAGCCGCTTGAGGTGGTGCGTTGTTGCCGCTGCTGAAGTTGCCTCCACCGCGTTGGCGCTGGTCTCGGCTTGCGTGTTCATAGCGGTTGTCATGGCGTGCGGCTTGCGTGCCATCTGGGCGCGCGGGTGCCGCGTCGAGTTTCATGCTCAAGCTGATGCGTTTGCGCGCCACGTCCACCTCCAGCACTTTCACTTTGACGATGTCGCCCGTTTTGACCACCTCGCGCGCGTCCGTGATGAACTTGTGGCTCAGCTGGCTGACATGGATCAGCCCGTCTTGGTGCACGCCCAGGTCGACAAACGCACCGAATGCGGCCACGTTGCTGATCGTGCCCTCCAGCAACATGCCCACTTTGAGGTCTTTGAGGTCTTCCACCCCGTCTTGCAGCTTGGCGACTTTGAAACTCGGGCGCGGGTCGCGGCCAGGTTTTTCCAACTCGATCAAGATGTCTTTGACCGTGATGACACCCACGGTGTCGTTGGCAAACAACTCAGGCTTCAAGGTTTTGAGCATATCGGCGCGCCCCATCAACTCGGCCACAGGTTTGCCCGTGTGGCCCATGATGTGCTCGACCACCGGGTAGGTCTCGGGGTGCACGGCCGTCATGTCCAGGGGGTTGTCGCCGCCTCGGATGCGCAAAAAGCCCGCGCTCTGCTCGAAGGTTTTGGGCCCCAAGCCCGTGACTTTGAGCAACTGTTGGCGGTTGACAAAAGCCCCGTTGGCTTCGCGCCAGCGCACCACCGATTTGGCCGTTGTGGGGCTTAAACCTGATACGCGGGTGAGCAGTGGCACGCTGGCGGTGTTGAGGTCCACGCCCACCGCGTTGACGCAGTCTTCGACCACCGCATCCAAGCTGCGGGCCAGCTCGGAGGGGTTCACATCGTGCTGGTACTGGCCCACACCAATCGATTTGGGATCGATCTTGACCAGCTCGGCCAAGGGGTCTTGCAGCCGCCGCGCAATGCTGGCCGCGCCACGCAGGCTGACATCCACATCGGGCATTTCGGCGCTGGCGTATTCACTGGCGCTGTACACCGATGCGCCCGCTTCGCTGACCACCACTTTGTCGATGGTCTTGGCGGCATCATGCTTGGCCATGAGCTTGATGAGTTCGCCGGCCAATTTATCGGTTTCGCGGCTGGCCGTGCCATTGCCAATGGCGATCAGGTTCACGCCGTGCTTCTCGCACAGCTTGGCCAAGGCGTACAGCGAACCGTCCCAATCTTTGCGCGGCTCGTGGGGGTAGACGGTGGCGGTCTCCACCAATTTGCCGGTGGTGTCCACCACCGCCACTTTGACGCCGGTACGGATGCCCGGGTCCAAGCCCATCACCACCTTGGGCCCGGCAGGGGCTGCCAGCAACAAGTCGCGCAGGTTGTCGGCAAACACCTTGATGGCCACTTTTTCCGATTGCTCGCGCAAGCGTCCAAAGAGGTCACGCTCAATCGACATGCTGAGCTTGACCCGCCAGGTCCAGGCCACGCATTTGCGAAGCAAGTCATCGGCGGGGCGGCCCGCATGGCTCCAACCCAGGTGCATGGCCAATTTGCCCTCGGCCAGGCTGGGTTGTCCAGGATCGGGCTCGATGGGCTGCACCAGTTTGGCGTCGAGCATTTCCAGACCACGGCCTCGAAACACCGCCAACGCACGGTGCGACGGCACGCGGCTGATGGGCTCATCGTATTCAAAATAATCCCGAAATTTGGCCACGTCGGGGTTTTGCTCGTCCTTGCCCGCCGCCAATTGGCTGCGCAACAAGCCCTCCGTCCAGAGCCATTCGCGCATGGCTTGCACCAACTGGGGGTTTTCGGCCCACCGCTCGCTGAGCAAGTCGCGCACCCCATCGAGCACCGCCGCCACGCTGGAAAAGTCGGTGCCCTCAGGTGTCCCCGTGGGGCGCACATGGGCTTGGGCCTGCTCGCTGGGGTTCAGCCCGGGGTTGGCCCACAGTGCGTCGGCCAAAGGCTCCAGACCGGCCTCGCGGGCCATTTGGCCTTTGGTGCGGCGCTTGAGTTTGTAGGGCAAATACAGGTCTTCCAGCGCTTGCTTGGTGCTGGCCATTTCAATGGCGGCGTCCAATTTGGGGCTGAGCTTGCCTTGTTCGGCAATGGCTTTGCGGATCACCTCGCGGCGTTGCGCCAACTCGCGCAGGTAATCCAAACGCTGGGCCAGTTCACGCAACTGGATATCGTCCAAGCCGCCCGTGGCCTCTTTGCGGTAACGTGCAATGAAAGGCACCGTAGCGCCTTCATCGAGCAATGCCACCGCAGCGCTGATTTGCTCTGGCCGGGCCTGAATGTCGGCGGCCAATTGGTTCAAAATTTGTTTCATCGTCCCTGTCAAGCGCGCAAAGCGGCGAAGTGTGCCACATCGTTGGTGGCGAGCCTTTAGCCCTGCAAGGCTTGCCGCAGTTGGGCACCAATTTCGGGGCGCTCGGCAAACGGATCGGGCGGGTTGTCGCCATTCAAGATGGCATCCATCCGCAAGCGCACATTGCCCAGGGCCTTGGGGTGGCTATATATATAGAAGCGGTCAGCGGCCACCGCATCAAACACCATTTGCGCCACGTCCTCGGCGCTCACCTTGCCACTGCCCACGGCTTTTTCGCTCATGGCTTGACCAATGCGCTGGCTGGCCGTGGGTGCATCAGTGGGCGATTGGGCGGGCCGATTGCGCTGGCTCTGGCTGATGCCGGTGGGCACAAAATACGGGCACAACACGCTGGCCCCAATTTGGCTGCTGACCAACTGCAAGTCTTGGTACAAGGTCTCGGTCAGGGCCACCACCGCATGTTTGCTGACGTTGTAGATGCCCATATTGGGCGGGGTGAGCAAGCCCGCCATGCTGGCGGTATTGACCATGTGCCCGCGCCAGCTTGGGTCGGCTTGTGCCGCTTGCAGCATCATGGGGGTGAACAAGCGCACACCGTGCACCACGCCTTTGAGGTTGACGCCCAGCACCCAATCCCAATCGGCTTCGGTGTTTTCCCACACCAATCCCCCAGAGGCGACACCCGCGTTGTTGAACACCAAGTGTGGCGCTCCCCATTGGGCGAACACATCATCGGCCAGGGCCTGCATTTGACCGCCATGGGCCACATCCACGCGGCGCGCCATCACCGCTGTGCCCATGGCCTGCAACTCAGCGCACACGGTATCGAGCGCGTCTTTTTGCACATCCACCAACACCACGTTCATGCCCAGCTTGGCCGCCAAGCGGGCGCAAGCCAAGCCAAAGCCAGAACCGGCACCGGTGATCACCGCTGTTTTGCCAGCAAATTCGGTGATCATGCGTCGGCCCTTTTCATCACAAAGCCAATGCGGGGAAAGTGCACATGCACTGTGCCCGCTCGGGGGTCGGTGCGGCGGATGGTGTAGCGGGTGCGGGTGGCGGCAACCAATTCTCCGGCAGTGGGTTCGGTGCCAAATGATTCTGCTTGGATGACAACGGGGCTGCCCAAGGCAATGCCATGCTCGTCTTGGAAATGTTGACTCGGATCGAGCGCAGCGGGCTTGGCCGAATGGGCCACACGGATGGCGTCGGATGCGGTCATGGCGGTGTGGTCCCCGTGACCGATGGCCAGCATGCGATCCACCCAATGCCGCACATCGGGGGTGGCCTTCAAAATGTCAGCCGCCACGGGCACCATTTGGGTGGTGAACCACAACGGGTGAACCGCCGAAAAATCGGCCAAGCAGGCTTGCTCGCCAAACAAAAAAGGCTGGTCTTCCAGCATGTGTGACAAGCGCCGCAAATAGCTTTTGTACATGGCAGCGGCGTCACTGGCAGGCATGCGCGCGGCCCCTCCCCGCATGGCGGTGCGGTCGGCGACAAAGGCTTTGACCAGATCTGGATCTTGGCTGGCGAAAAAACTTTGCGCCGCATCGGGCTTGAAGTTATGGGCCATGGCCACTGGAAACAACAGGCTGTCGGCCCATTGGGCCACGATGCGCACCACCCCTTTGTGGGCCGTCGGGTACAGGCTGGGCGTGGGGGCGAGTTGCTCCAGCACATCGCCAATCAAGGCGGTGTCGCAGTAAATGTCCGAGCCAATTTGCAAAAAGGGGGTGCGCCGGTGGCCGCCGGTCAAGGCCACCACATCGGGCTTGGGCATCATGTTGGGAATGAACACGCTGTGCCAATGCAATTTTTTATACCCCAGGATCAAGCGGATTTTTTCGGCAAACGGCGAAAAGGGGTAGTGGTGCAGGATCAATTCAGGCATGTGGGGTTGCTTTCAATGGGAATCGACGGACGGTGTCCATCCGATGCCCGGCCAGGCATCGGCACGCTGGTGGTTAAATCAACTTGACCAATTGTTTGCCAAAGTTATGGCCCTTGAGCAAGCCCAAAAAAGCTTGGGGTGCGCTGGCCAGCCCCTCTGAGACGGTTTCCCGCGGCCTGAACTGCCCACTGCCGACCAATGCGCCCAACTCCTTGAGCGCCAGGGGCCAATCGGCGGGATGCTCGCTCACGATGAAGCCTTGCACCTTGAGGCGGCTGACCAAAATCAATGAAGGGTTGACCATGGGGATGGGGTTGCCATCGTAGCCAGCGATCATGCCGCACACCGCAATGCGGCCAAAGGCGTTCATGCGCAACATGACCGCGTCCAGCACCTTGCCACCGGCATTTTCAAAATGGCCATCAATGCCATTCGGGCATGCCACCTTCAAGGCCTTGGACAAGGACAAGTAGTCAGGGTGCTGTTTGTAATCGATGCAGGCATCAAAACCAAGTTCTTGGGTGACATAGTTGCATTTGTCGGCACCGCCCGCGATGCCCACCACGCGGCAGCCCCGCGCTTTGGCCAAAGCGCCAAAGGCACTGCCCACCGCGCCGCTGGCCGCGCTCACCGTCACGGTTTGACCGGCTTGGGGTTCGATGATGCGCACCAAACCGTGCCAAGCGGTCACGCCAGGCATGCCCACGGCACCTAAGTAGTGGCTGAGGGGCACATGGGTGGTGTCGACTTTGCGCAGCATCCCCGGCTCGTCAGCATCGACCACGCTGTATTCTTGCCAGCCGCCCATGCCGACCACGCGGTCGCCGGGGGCAAATTTGGCGTGGCGGCTGTCCACCACCTCGCCCACGGTGCCGCCAATCATCACGCTGTTGAGCGGTTGAGGCGCGACATAGCTTTTGCTGTCGTTCATGCGGCCACGCATATACGGGTCCAGGCTCAGGAAATGGTGCCGCACCAGCACCTGGCCCTCCAACAGGCTGGGGATGGGTGCGCTGACCCATGCAAAGTTGTCTGTGCTGGCTTCGCCGCTGGGGCGTTGTGCCAATTGCCATTGGTGGTTGATGGTCATGTCGGTCTCCTTTGATCAGTCGGTGGCGATGGGCATGTCGGCCTGGCCCGGTGGGTTGCGCGCAACGTAGCGAAATGTGCCGGTGGCATGGGCGCAGCGAGCTTTGGATGCGTCAAAAATGGTGGCTTCCACAAAGGCCAATCTTTGTGTGCGGTGCAACAGTCGGCCCTGTGCCCACAAGTCCCCGCGAACGGCTTGCATGAAGCTGGTTTTCATCTCAATGGTCAACACCCCTTTGTCCGGGTCCACACTGCGGGCTGCGCTGGCCATGGCCACGTCCAATACCGTCATCAAGGTGCCGCCGTGGATCACCGCAAAAGAGTTGTCGTGCTCGGCTTTGTAGGGCAAAAAAAGGTCGGATTCGCCATTTTCAAAACGCTGCAACTGCAAGCCCAGCATGGCCACAAATGGGATGTGGATGCCAAAGCCCCCGTCCGAGGGTTGGGTGGATGGCCCCATGGCTTCAGCCGCCCGTGATGATGCTCACACCACCATCGACCGCCATCCACTGGCCGGTGATGTGTTTGCCTGCATCAGACGCCAGCAAAACGCACAGGCCTTTGAGGTCTTCATCGTCGCCCAAGCGGTTCAAGGGGGCATGGGCGGCCAAGGTGTCACCCATCTTGGCCAAGGTGGCGGCGGTCAATTTGCTGGGGAAAAACCCCGGGCAAATGGCGTTCACACGAATATTGTGCGCGCCCCATTCGGCCGCCAAGGCACGGGTGAAATTGATCACGGCCCCCTTGGACGTGTTGTAGGCCAGCATGTTCATGCCCTTGGGGTTGCCGCCCAAGCCAGCAATCGAGGCGATGTTGATGATGCTGCCTTGGCGTCGACCGATCATGTCGTGCTTGCCCATGTATTGGCTGAGCAAAAAGTAGCCTCGTACGTTGAGGTTCATCACCTTGTCCCAGGCTTCCAAAGGGTGGTCTTCAGCGGGCGCGCCCCAACTGGCGCCGGCGTTGTTGACCAAAATATCCACGTGACCCAGTTGCTTCAAGGCCTCGGCACCCAAGCGGTGAATGTCGGCCTCGTTGGCGCAATCGGCAGCGACTGCCGTGGCGTGCAAACCGGCGCCTTTGAGCTCGGCCACGGCTTCATCCAAATCAGCCTGCTTGCGCGAAGTCAACATCAAGCGCGCACCCGCCTCGCCCAAGGCATGGGCCAATTGCAAGCCCAAACCCCGTGAACCCCCGGTCACCAATGCGGTTTTGCCATGCAGATCAAAAAGTTGGGTAACGGTGCGGGTCATGCGGGCATCTCTCAGAAAAAAGGTCGGGTGGGAAAAACATCAACAGGCATTGTGCCGTGGGCTTAAAAAGCCGCTTCCGGCGTGTGGGCGCAGGTGTTGTCGCGGCTGTTCACCACGTTCAACCAAGCGCCAATTTTGGGCAATTCGTAGTGAAAGAAAAACTGGCAAGCCTGCCGACGGCCCAGGTTGGCGTCGCCCTCGCCTTGTGACGCCATGGCCACTTGCAACCACACCCACGCGATGACGGTGTGGCCAAAAGCCTGCATGTAGGGAACGGCATTGGCCAGTGCCAGCGCCGGGTCGCCCCCTGCCCAGGCGGCGTGGGTGGCATCACTGAGCTGTTGCACCGATTGTTTCAAAGCCGTGGCATGGTCACCCCAGGCTGGGCCTGCAGTTTGCGCTTGCGCAACGGTGGCCAACATGTGTTGCGACAGCAGTTTCAAGCCTCGCCCATCTTCTAGCAGCACTTTGCGGCCCAGCAAGTCCATGGCTTGGATGCCGTGGGTGCCTTCGTGGATCATGTTCAGGCGCTGGTCGCGCCAGTACTGCTCCACTGGAAAGTCACGGGTGTAGCCGTAGCCGCCGTGGATTTGGATGGCCAAGCTGTTGCCCTCCAAGCACCACTCGCTGGGCCAGCTTTTCACAATCGGGGTCAGCACCTCCAGCAGCCATTGGGCATCGCTGCGCTGCGCCTGGTCACCGGTGTGCAACTCGTCTACCAAATGCGCACAGTACAGCCCCAGCGCCAAAGCGCCCTCACCGTAGGCTTTTTGTGCCAGCAACATGCGTTTGATGTCGGCGTGTTCAATCAAGCGCACAGGTGGCTGCGAGGGGTCTTTGCCCGCTGGACCCACAGGCCGACCTTGGGTGCGGGTTTTGGCGTAGTCCAGCGAGGCGTAGTAACCCGCCAACCCCAGCATGGTGGCGGCCAAGCCCACGCCAATGCGGGCCTCGTTCATCATATGGAACATGCATTGCAGGCCCTTACCCGCTTCACCCACCAAATACCCCACCGCGCCTGGTGCGCCGCGTACCGGGTATTTGCCCTCGCCAAAATTGAGCAAGGTGTTGACGGTGCCGCGCCATCCCAGTTTGTGGTTCAGGCCGGCCAAGGCCACATCGTTGCGCTCACCCGTCAGTTGCCCTTGGGCATCGACCAAATGTTTGGGCACGATGAACAGCGAGATGCCTTTGGTGCCGGCAATGGGTTTGTCATCTGCGCCAGGGATTTTGGCCAACACCAAATGCACGATGTTTTCGGTCAACTCATGGTCGCCAGTGGAAATCCACATTTTGTTGCCCTTGAGGCGATAGCGCTGTCCCAAGGGGTCGCTCGCAAAGTCGTCACCATCGGGCGCGGCCCGGGTGGCGACATCGGACAAGGACGAACCCGCCTGCGGTTCGCTCAAACACATGGTGCCAGCAAAACGGCCGTTGAATTCGTTCAGGGCAAAGACTTGTTTTTGCAAGTCGCTGCCATGCTTCATCAGCAAATTGGCATTACCCACCGTCAGCATGGTGACCCCGATGCTGACCGAGGCACAAGCGAAAAATGCATTGGCCGCAGCCTCAACGGTGTAGGGCAGTTGCATGCCGCCGATGTCGTGGTCTTGGGCTGCGCTCAGCATCCCGCTTTGCACATAGGCGTTGAGCGCCTCTTGGGTACAGGCGGGCAAGATGACTTTTTCGCCATCAAATGAGGGCTCTTGAATATCTACCGTGCGGTTGAATGGCGCGTACTTGTCGCGGGCGATGCGCTCGCAGGTGTCCAAGACCGCGTCAAAAGTTTCACGGGAATGGTCGGCAAACCTGCTTCGCGCCGTCAAGCCATGAACCATTAGCCAGTCGTACAGTAAAAAATCAACGGTGTCTCTGAGGGCCATGGCTTGACTTTAAAAGAGAAAAACCCGCCACTTAGGACGGGTTGGGTCTGTGGTGTCCGGTGCGCGACTTAAAGCACCTCAAAGATGCCCGCCGCACCCATGCCGCCGCCAATGCACATGGTCACGCAAACTCGCTTGGCACCACGGCGCTTGCCTTCAATCAAGGCGTGTCCCGTCAGGCGTTGGCCGCTCACGCCATAGGGGTGGCCCACCGCAATGGCGCCGCCATTCACATTCAGCAATTCAGGCGGAATGCCCAATTTGTCGCGGCAGTACAGCACTTGCACCGCAAAGGCTTCGTTCAATTCCCACAGGTCGATGTCTTGGATGCTCAGGCCCAAACGCTTCAATACTTTGGGAATGGCATAGACCGGGCCAATGCCCATTTCATCGGGCTCGCAACCCGCCACCGCAAAGCCCAAAAAACGGCCCAAGGGTTTGAGGTTGTGTTTGGCAGCGTAGGCTTCGCTGGTCACCACGCAAGCACCCGCGCCGTCAGAAAACTGCGAGGCATTACCAGCGGAGACCAAGCCACCAGGCATGGCGGACTTGATGCCGGCAATGCCTTCAGCCGTGGTGCCTTCGCGCAAGCCTTCGTCGGCGCTGACAGTGACTTGCTTGCTCATCATGCCCATGACCTTGTCGACCACACCAGCTTGCACCGTGATGGCGGCGATTTCGTCATTGAATTTTCCGGCGGCTTGGGCGGCACAGGCTTTTTGCTGGCTGGCTGCGCCATACGCATCCATGACATCGCGGCCGATGTTGTAGCGCTTGGCCACTTGTTCGGCGGTTTGCAGCATGTTCCAGTAGATCTCGGGCTTCTTTTTGTTGAGAGCGGGGTCCATCAACATGTGTTGGTTCATCTCTTGTTGCACGCAGGAAATGCTTTCCACGCCACCGGCCACATACACGTCGCCCTCACCGGCAATCACGCGCTGTGAAGCCAGCGCAATGGCTTGCAAACCGGATGAACAAAACCGGTTGATGGTGAGACCACTGACGGTGATGGGGCAGTCGGCCATGAGCGCGATTTGGCGTGCGATGTTGGCGCCGGTCGCGCCCTCGGGGTTGGCGCAACCCATGATGACGTCTTCGACTTCAGCAGCGTCAATGCCTGCGCGTGCGATGGCGTGTTTGACCGCGTGGCCGCCCAAAGTGGCGCCGTGGGTCATGTTGAAAGCACCGCGCCAGCTTTTGGCCAAGGGTGTGCGAGCGGTAGAAACAATGACAGCGTGGGTCATGGTGGGTCCTTAATTGAAAGTTTTGCCTTCAGCGGCCAGTCGGGCGAGCAAGGGAGCGGGTTGCCAGAATTTGGCGTCGTCGTGTGGATTTTGGGCAAAGCGATGCATCGCCTGCACCACATTGAACAAGCCGACTTGATCGGCATAGTTCATTGGGCCGCCGCGGTAGATGGGGAAGCCGTAGCCGGTGATGTAGACCATGTCGATGTCGCTGGCACGGGCAGCAATGCCCTCCTCCAAAATGTAGGCGGCTTCGTTGACCAATGAGAACACCAAGCGCTGAACGATTTCGTCGTCGCTGATTTTGCGCGCCGTGATGCCCAAGCTGGTGCGGTGCTTGGCGATCATGTCCTCCACGGCTTTGTTGGGGATGGCGTCGCGTTTGCCCGGCAGGTAGTCGTACCAACCCATGCCCACTTTTTGACCATAGCGGCCCATCTCACACAACACATCAGCGGTTTTGCTGTATTTCATGTCGGGCTTTTCCACGTAGCGGCGCTTGCGAATCGCCCAGCCAATGTCGTTGCCGGCCAAGTCGCCCATGCGGAACGGGCCCATGGCAAAACCGAACTTTTCCACGGCCTTGTCGACCTGCTGGGGTGTGCAGCCCTCCTCAATGAGGAAGCCAGCTTGGCGGCTGTACTGCTCAATCATGCGGTTGCCGATGAAGCCATCGCACACGCCCGACACCACCGCGGTTTTCTTGATTTTTTTGGCCACACCCATCACGGTGGCCATGACGTCCTTGCCAGTCGCCGCGCCACGCACCACTTCCAGCAACTTCATGACGTTGGCGGGGCTGAAAAAGTGCAACCCCACCACGTCTTGCGGGCGTTGGGTAAAGGCGGCAATGGCGTTGACATCCAAGGTAGAAGTGTTGGAGGCCAAAATCGCGCCGGGCTTCATCACCTCATCGAGCTTTTTGAACACGGTTTCTTTCACGCCCAGTTCCTCGAACACGGCTTCAATCACCAAGTCGGCGTCTTTCAAATCCGCGTAATTCAAGGTGGTGCT
>Ga0315899_10007573_pt1 | contig 11664 bp, 7 predicted proteins | sample LakEriMetagenome_2_FD_203518 | JGI IMG/M metagenome (GOLD analysis project Ga0315899, IMG submission 203518) | Freshwater fungal communities from buoy surface, Lake Erie, Ohio, United States - Buoy 4 MA112 | ecosystem: Environmental > Aquatic > Freshwater > Lake | place: USA: Lake Erie, Ohio... | reverse complement strand
TCGCCATTTACTAGGAAACTACTTCGAGTCCGCTAAAATCCTACAAGAAACCATTGCAATTAGCCAAAAAGTAGATTCCCATCTTTCAGAGCAATGTCCAATCTTTGACAACCTTTCTACCTTAGTCGATTGGTATCGCACACAAGATATCCACACCCAAGAGCTTAAAATATCCCGAGCGATTCGCAGTATCCTAAATCTCAAGAAATTAAAATGGGAAGCATTACAGCAGAAAATTATTGATCAGTTACGCAGTCTCCGCACAGATTGGCGAGATTTCTTGAACCTTCTTGATAAGAATTTAGCTGACTTAGTTACTGGTACTCATTGGTCTAGTTTCTGCCATCACCCTCGACACTCAACTCAATTTCTCTCAGAGCAACTTCCAACTCAGATTCCTAGAGATAGTAATGTTTGGTTTTTGATTTTTGATGGAATGCGATTAGACACTTGGGATTTGGTCATTAAACCAATTTTAGAAAATTACTTTCAGATAGAAGATAAAACCTATCTTACTTCACTACCCTCTATCACTGACATTGCTAGAATTGCCTTGATAGCTGGATCTACTCCAGATCAGTGGAAAAATCCATCAGGGCTTTACATCAAAAATCATGATGTACTTGCCGCAAAAAGATTTAAAATCCCTCAAGATCGTCGTAATGAAGAACTTCAAATAGTTGTGCGATCGGAAACCGTTGAAGGGCAGCTTCGACTAGGGCTAAATAACAGTAATGCAAAAAAATACAATATTCTTATTTACAACGTTAGTGATGATTGGATTCACAACTGGCGAGATGATCTGTCTAGTTTGAATGACTTTATCCAAGATACTTTGGTCAAGTCCATAATTCCAGATATTACTTCAAGAATTAGTCCTGAAGATATTGTATTTCTGTCAAGTGATCATGGCTTTATTGAGCTTGAAAGAAGTGATCAAATAAAAATCAATCAAATTGATAAATATGATGTTCGCTATCGATATTTGAAGACATCTAAGCCAATTGCAGGTAGGAGTGTTAGCTATGGCGATACCGACCACACTTATCAAGTAGCAGTAGGTCGAGAGTGGTTTAACCGTCCTGACTGTAATAACATGGAGCAATTTACTCATGGTGGAGTCTCCCTAGATGAAATGGTTGTGCCAGGGGCATTACTTAAGCCTTTGAATAAGCGAGTTTACAAACTTGAGATTCTTAACTTCCCAACTCAGATAGAATCTGATGAAGATCAAGAGATTAAATTATGTTTATCAGTTCGTAATAGTGGCACATTGCGTAGTTCAATTCTTCTTAAGTGGCATACTGATGCTAATCCAACTCAAACTTTGCAAGGAGAAGTTGCACCAAAAGAAGCTATATCTTTTACCGTCAGGGAATTAGCTAAACTTGGTCAGAAACTCTTAATAGTTGAGCTTTTTGATAATGAAGGAACTCGACATGTAATCCAGCGTATCCCCCTAAAAGTATCTGCTCGACGTGACAAAGTTGAATTTTCTGATCCTCTAGCGGGGTTAGATTTTGATGATTAGTAATTTTGTGAGTTCCTATGACTACTAAAAACTCTTTGGATGAAAAAGTACTTGATTATTTAGGCGATCGCGTAGTCCTTAAATCCCTAACTAGATGGAATGATGCCTACAAAGAGTTCCCTCGCTATGTTATGGAATATCTATGCGCTCGCTATGTTGATCTTGAGAATCCTGTCATAGGACAACAAAAAATTGATCGCATACTCAATGAGCATTATGTTGGCTCTGAAGCCAAAGAACTTATTAAAAGTAAAATCAAAGAAAATGGAGAATATACAATTCTAGGGCAGTTTCAAGTTCGTTTAGATGCAGCGAGAGATCATTACTGGGCTGAAGTGCCTGCTATTGGAGAGACTAATGTTCGTGTTAGTCCTGCTATTCTTCATAAGTTTGGCGATATTTTGCTTACTAGTGGGGCATGGGGAACTGCATTACTTGAATATGATCCCTCTTATGAACTAGGACGCAAGAAATACCCTTTTTACATTAAGCAGTTCACCCCTTTTCAGGTTACTCGTCTAGATCTGGATGATTACATTGAAAAGCGAAAATTATTTGAAACTGATGAGTGGATTGATCTGCTTATTTCTTCCATTGGGTTTGAACCATCTTGCTTTAACATTCGTGAAAAATACCTTATGCTCTTACGTCTTGTACCCTTTGTAGAGCCAAATTATAATCTGATTGAGCTAGGTCCGAGGGAGACAGGTAAAACCTATACCTATCGCAACACATCAAGCAGATCGTTTGTTTTGTCTGGCAGTCGAACTACGCCAGCGACACTATTTTTCAATCAAAATACTCGTAAAGTAGGTATTCTTGCCCAAAAAGATGTTGTTTTCTTTGATGAAATTGCTCATACTGAGTTTTCTGATTCTGCTAGTACAATCTCAGTCTTAAAAGACTATATGCAAACGGGACGCTTCTCACGAGGTAATAATGAATATGTAGCCCAAGCTAGCATAGTGCTGGGTGGTAATATTGATACAGATGTTGAGAATAAGCGCCCTGTTATAAAGTATCGACATTATTTCGCAGTTTTGCCTAATGAGCTACAGGATACTGCTTTTCTAGACCGTATCCACGCATTTCTTCCAGGCTGGGAAATTCCTAAAATCCGTCCAGAAAACTACTCTCAGGGATATGGCTTTATTACTGACTACTTAGCTGAGATTTTTAATCGCCTAAGACGTACTAACTACTCCATGATAGTTGAACAATACGCAGATATAAGTGGACTTACCAGCCGTAATCAAACTGCCATTAAGAAAACAGCTTCTGGATTACTTAAACTTGTCTATCCACACAGAGATGTAAATTCAATTCAAAAAGATGAGTATTCTGTATGTATTAGTCACGCGATCGAGCACCGTAGTCGAGTTATCGAGCAACTAGCAGTAATATCACCTGAGGAATTTTCAAAAGATACTCTTCAAAAAATTCGGAATATTTAAACTGTTGAAATGCTTATCAGGGCAACCGCATAAAAAAATTGAAATCCTTAACTATCAGAATGTCTAGAAATTAGTAAGTACAAATACTTGGGATTGAGATCTTTGCTGTGTAAGCTGTCTATTTTTTATACGGTTGCCCTGAAATGCTTATAAGGTTTGAGGACTTTGCTTGGTGCGTTGCGATATATTGAAGGGGTATTTGCCCGTTAATTAGCTATCGTCATGAAAAAATGGTTTAATACCGCTGGCCCTTGTCAAGCTGATATTCATTACATGTTGCCGTCCACAAAGCGGTTGCCTGAAATAGTGAATTTGATCGCCCAGCGTAACTATTTTGTAATCCATGCGCCAAGGCAAGTTGGTAAAACTACAGCAATGTTAACGCTAGCCCAAGAACTAACGACTAGCGGTCAATATACGGCGGTGATGTTATCTCTGGAAGTGGGGGCGGCTTTCTCTCACGATTTGGGCGCAGCCGAATTGGCTATTTTAGGTGAGTGGAAGCAATCAATACGGTATCGTTTGCCCAAAGATCTTCAACCTCATGAATGGTTAGATGCCGAAGCAGGAGCGAGAATTGGGACAAACTTGAGTAATTGGGCAGAACAATCATCTCGTCCGTTAGTTGTCTTTTTAGATGAAATTGATGCTTTAACTAATGAAATATTAATTTCCGTATTAAGACAAATCCGATCTGGTTTTCCTAATCGTCCACAAGGATTTCCTCAATCAGTTGCATTGGTGGGGATGCGAGATGTGAGGGATTATAAATACGCTTCTGGTGGAAGCGTATTTACTCGCCTAAATACTTCCAGCCCTTTTAATATCAAAGTACGCTCGTTTACGCTTAGTAATTTCACCCTTGAGGATGTGAGGAATCTCTATCAGCAACATACGAAAGCCACAGGACAGATATTTACGCCTGAAGCTGTCGATTTAGCTTTTCATTTGACACAGGGTCAGCCTTGGCTAGTCAATGCGATCGCTAAAGAAATAGTTGAATACATTGCTAAAGACTCGTCTATTCAGATCACAACTGAGTTAGTAAATCAAGCGAAAGAAATACTGATTAAGAGACAGGATACGCATCTGGATAGTCTTGCAGAGAGACTACGAGAAGATAGGGTTAGAGCTATAATTCAACCGATTTTGTCTGGATTAGAGTTAGGAGACACGACCGATGATGATCGTCGTTATTTGCTGGACTTAGGTTTAGTGGTGCGGAGTCAAGAAGGGGGCTTAAAGATTGCAAATCCAATTTATCAAGAAGTGATTCCTAGAGTGTTATCCCAAGGCACTCAGGATAGTCTGCCAATGATTCAACCTATTTGGCTGAATGCTGATGGGAGTCTCAATGCCCCAGTTCTGCTTGATGCTTTTTTAGTCTTCTGGCGACAACATGGGGAACCATTATTTAAGAGTGCTAATTACCCAGAGATTGCGCCACATCTGGTGATGATGGCATTTTTGCATCGAGTGGTTAATGGTGGCGGCACATTGGAAAGGGAATATGCCATTGGCTCGGGCAGGATGGATATTTGTTTGCGCTATGGCAAACTAACTTTGGCAATGGAGTTGAAAGTATGGCGCGATGGTAGATCAGATCCACTCAAGGAAGGGTTACCCCAGTTAGATAAATATTTATCGGGATTGAGTTTGAATACAGGATGGTTGGTCATCTTTGATCGCCGTTCAGGGTTGCCACCGATTAGCGATCGCACTACGACGGAGAATGTTATTAGTCCCTCAGGTCGAGAAATTATTGTGATTCGGGGATAGACAACCAATTCAAGGGATACAGATAATAGATTTTATTCTTTATTTTACAGATTTTCTAAACATCTCAATCAAGGGTTTTGTCAACCAATGTGTGCCAAGCTTCCATTGATGCTGCGTAGTTGGCATCCTTAATAAATAAGCCAGTCGTCTCATCAGATGGGCTGGCAATCCATCAACGCTGAACTTACCAAAAATTGAGGCTGTTGCTCCGTCAATCCCTAAACTAATAAATTCGCCGAGGGGAATATAGCTAAAGGGAACAAGTGCTTTTTGATTAAGACTCGCCCAAACATTCCAAGCACAATATTGGGACTGCTGGAAGGCGACTTGAGCGGTGGCAGGGAGCAGACTAGAATTAGAGTCAAAACAACTTGCTAAGTCTCCAATCGCGAATACATCGGGATATCCCTTAACTTGTAAGGTCATCTCCGTGGCGATTGACCCTTGCCGACCATGTTCAACTGGTAGACTTTGTAGCATTTTCGAGAAAGTGCTACCCACTGTCCATAGGATAATGTCAACAGGTAAGGTATCACTTCCGTCGCTGTAGTCAAGGGTAACTTCACCATCATTTACTTGCGAGACTCTGGTATTTAAATCCGTCCAGATCCCACGTTTTGAGAGAGCAACTTCAGCTATCTGGCGATTTGCATTTGTAGAGTTGCTTAAAATTTTATCATTGCGATCAACGAGTCGGACTCGACCACGATCCTTGAGGCGATCGGCAATTTTGCAGGCAAGCTCTACGCCACTGCTGCCACCACCTGCAATACAGACACGAATCTTGTCACGAGTGGATGCTTCTAATAGTTCTAATTTACTATTAAGACGATAGAAGTCATTCAGATTGCGAAATGGAATAGCATGTTCCAAAGCTCCATCGACAAGATTCATCGGCGTTTCACCACCGATCGCTAATACAAGGCGATCGTATGCGAGTATCGTCCTCTGTCCAATATTTACTTCTACTTGTTTTGACTCAAAATCAATATTGGTAATTAAACCTTGAACAAACTGAATACCAGTATCAGCAAGTAATTCAGCAAAAGTTGGTGCAATCTCCCATTCTTGCATTTCTCCTGTGACTAGCTCGTAGAGAAATGGCGTGAATAAGAAGCGATCGCTTTTATCGATCAGGATAATTTCAGGCATGACCGCCCAAGGTAGGCGCGCGAGATTAAGCGCAGTATACAAACCGCCAAAACCACCACCAAGGATACAAATTCGTGTCATGTGAAAATCCAAGTTCTTTTTTCCCATCTTATCGCAAAGGTTAGATAAGGGTCGCTTTATGCCCCTCTTCTAACCTTTGCGATATAGCATATTAACTTTTGGTTAACCCTAGGTTATCTAATTTCTCTTGCCAACACATATCGCCGTCCGATAATGTACATTTATTACATTTATTATTTTTAGGATTTGTGTGGTCAAATCTGTGTTGCTGGCTCAGTTATCAGCAGAGCAATCTCTGATGTGGCACAATGCCTTGTCATCACATCACTTAGAAGTATGGGCTGCCTCTGAAACTGAAGATTTACTTAAACTCCTCGATCAAAAACGCCAATCAAAACAAAGCTTACCGCAACTGATTATTTCCGATATCGGCATCCGATATGGTGGTGGCACTTCGTTACTTGCCACTGAGCTTTGCAAATGGTGTGCCGATCATGCACCTGATTTAAAAGTTTTATTGGTTAACCCTCGCCAAATTCAAATCAAGGAAGTAGAGAAACGTTGGGCAATCCGTCGCGGTGCGATCGATTTATTACCAAAGATATCGCTAGAAAATTTAAATATCGCCTTTGGAATCGCTGCCCAAGCTTTAGCGATAGAGATTAAACCAGAAGCACTAAACTCTGCAATTAGCAATCTAAAGTTGCAGCAGTATCAACCAGACAAAGGCGCAGCTAAGGGTAAGAATATCAGGCAAACAGCCACTCAAGAATTAGCTCGCAAGATGGCTATGATTCCCTTAATGGTGATGGCAAGTGAGCCTGTAAATGATACAAACAATGACTTATCACCAAAAAGTATAAAGCGCCAATTAGCACTGGACTCTACGGTTGCTGAGTTAAATTTGTTCAATATCAAAGTTGATTTATCCCAAACAGGTGAATTTACTCGTCAGCTTTTTAAAGATAATCCTCTTTTGCCTGCACTTATTGTTTTCGAGCAAGATAAATATGTGGGTATGTTATCTCGTCGCAGGTTTTTAGAATGCCTGAGTCGCCCCTATGCTCTTGAGTTGTACACCAAAAGACCATTGAGAGTTCTCTTTGAACAAGTTCCTGTAGAGACTTTAGAATTGCATGGCAATACCTCGATTGTGATGGCATCTCAAATGGCTTTGGGACGAGCTAATGATGAAATTTATGAGCCAGTAATTGTTCGTTTAGATGCGGATAATTACTCGGTGCTTGATGTTCACGATCTACTACTAGAGCAGTCTAACATTCATGAACTAGCCACCAAGCTTTTGCGTGAGCAGACGCAAACGACTATGTTCCAAACTGAGAAAATGGCAAGTCTGGGGCAAATCGTGGCTGAGGTGTCTCACGATATTCGCAATCCTGTGTCGGCGATTTATGGGAATACTGAATGTCTCTTGACTTACATCGAAGGAGTCATGAAGATTTTGAGAGCCTATGAGAAAGAATACGGTATCTCATCAACCATAATTAGTGAAACCCTTGAAGAAGTTGATTGGGATTTTGTGCGTTCTGATTTGCCACAAGTGGTGCGGAGTATCCAATCTGGTGCAAGATATCTACGCCGACTAGTTGATACTTTACAATCTCTATCTCATATGGATGATCATGCTAATCCAGAGTCGATTAGTTTGCTTGACTGTGTAGAGAGTAGTTTAACAATTCTTAGTGGTCGAGTTAGGAATGTCCAAATTGTTAAAAATTACATCGAATTGCCAAAAATTAATGGCTATAGCGATCGCTTAATTCAAGTGTTTATGAATCTGATCAGTAATGCTCTGGATGCATTGGTGGAGATGAAATCACGTCCAGATCTGATCATAGAACATGAGCATCTTCTTCTCAGGGAAGATCGTGATAATGGGCACAGTAATGTCCAGACGAGTACGGACATTGCGTGGCAGCCTTTGGTAATGATCACATCAGCGATCGCTGAGATTGATAATCGCAATTGGGTGTCAGTTAAGATTGCGGATAACGGAATGGGAATTCCCAAAGAAATCCAAAATCGTATTTTTGATAATTTCTTTACTACTAAAGGTCAAGGACATGGTAGTGGTTTGGGTTTAGCAATTTGCCATCAAATCATTACCCAGCAGCATCAAGGCAAAATTGTGTTGCGATCGCCTTATTTAAATAACAATGGCGATGTCACGATTGGAACTGAGTTTGAAGTGTTGTTACCAATTAGTTAGGTGTAATACCAATTCACAGAAGAGTTGTCACACTTTTGTGAATTAAAAAACAAACTCTATAAGGGTTTTAAAAACACAAAATGGCTACACCATTTTATGTTTTGGTATTACAGCGCTTTGTGGTTCGTTTGATATGCCTACTCCCTTCTCAATACAAAAATAGACATTAAAACTCAAGGATTAGCGGCGCTTCGCGCCGCTAATCCTTGAGAGGCAACTAATAGTTTACTAAGGAAACAATCGGTACTTCTGGCAAAGCTTTTCTGCCGTTGAGGAAATCTAGCTCAATTAAAAATCCATAGCCAACTAGCTCTGCGCCTGATTGCTCGACTAGTTTGGATGCTGCCGCCGCTGTTCCACCCGTAGCAATCACATCATCGATAATCATCACGCGCTTACCTGAAGTGATCGCATCTTGATGCATCTCTAAGATATCAGTTCCATATTCCAAAGCATATTCAACCCGAAATACTGCTGATGGTAATTTTTTAGGTTTACGGACAGGCACAAAGCTACAACCTAAAGCCATCGCCAGTGATGCGCCAAGTATAAAGCCTCGTGATTCAATGCCAATAATACAGCCAATCTCCCCAATATTCAGTTCTGCAATTTTTGTTTTAAAGCCTTGGATAACTGCTGTCAGCCCCTGAGGATGTGCTAACAAAGGCGTAATATCTCGAAACATGATGCCTTGCTGCGGAAAATCAGGAATATCACGAATAATGCTTTTAAAATCCATAGGGTTGCTTGCTAGAGAGTGTCACAATTTTATCTGTATGCGCGATCGCATTTAACACAAGAGTATCGCAGTTTCATAACCTAATACCCATGTAGAAGCAGCATTTGAGGATGCAGAGAAGCTAATTTTTGTGGCGCGGCGAAGCCGCGCCACAAAAATTAGCTTCTTTATCTAAATTTTGATCTGCATCAAAAAACATGCATGTATACTGTATGCAAAGTATATGGGTTTGTTGCAATGTATGGCTTAAAAGCAATTGTCATCGGAGCGGGTATTGGTGGGCTTACTACAGGAATTGCCTTGCGACAAGCTGGTTATGAAGTAGAAATTTATGATCGGGTGCGGGATTTGCGTCCGATCGGCTCAGGAATCTCTCTCTGGTCAAATGGAGTGAAAGTCCTCAATCGTCTTGGGCTCAGCCAAAAGCTAGCTGTGATCGGTGGTGAGATGCATTACATGGAATACCGCCATCTGTCAGGAAATGTTCTTAATCATATTTCATTGCAACCATTAGTTGAAGAAGTTGGGCAACGTCCCTACCCTGTCGCAAGACGGGATTTGCAAAATGTGCTTTTAGAAGCTTTTCAATCTGAGGGTGGCAAGCTAACACTTGGAGCTAAGTGCATCGGTATTGTGGAAGGCTTTCGTAATGTCACTGCGAAATTTGAGGATGGCAGCACAGCCACGGGTGATCTATTGGTAGCCGCAGATGGAGTGCGCTCTCTCTTGCGCCAGTACATTCTCGAAGAATCAGTAGAACCTAAATATGCTGGCTATGTTAACTGGAATGGGCTAGTTCCTATTAGTCCAGAGCTTGCCGCAGCAGATACTTGGTCAATTTATGTGGGAGAGCATAAACGTGCATCGCTGATGCCTTTAGCAGGCGATCGCTTCTATTTCTTCTTTGATGTGCCATTACCAATGGGAACAGTTAACGATTGTACTAACTACAAAAGTGAATTGAAGCAACATTTCCAAGGTTGGGCTAAGCCTGTGCAGTTACTAATCGATCGCATCGAGCCTGAATCTGTAGCTCGCCTAGAAATTCATGATGTTGGTCCGATCGCAAAGATGGTGAAAGGTCGAGTAGCTCTGCTCGGTGATGCCGCCCATGCTACTTGTCCAGATTTGGGGCAAGGTGGATGTCAAGCGATCGAAGATGGATGGGTGTTAGCCAACTATTTAGCATCTACGAACTTAAGTGTTCCTGATGCACTACGACGCTACGAAAATGAACGCAAAGTCCGCGTCACTGAAATTGTCAACAAAGCCAGAAGTCGTGCTGAAACTATTCATGGGAAAGATCCCGAAATTACCCAAAAGTGGTATGACCAACTCTCTCAAGAAGATCCCTTGGATGTAACCAAAGCGATCGCCAAAATTATTAATGGAGGACCATTACATTGAGCCATTCATCAAGTTGTTATCCGATTACTATGCTCAACCAGATGAGCCAATCAGAGTTTACTGAAGCCATTGGTTCGATCTTTGAACATACGCCAGAAATAGCCGCTGAAGCATGGCGATCGCAACCTTTTGCCGATGTTCAGAATTTACATCAAGTGATGGCTGTGATCGTTTTGAAAATGAGCGATGATGCGCAATTAAAGCTAATTTGCGCTCACCCCGATCTTGGCAGTAAATTCAAAATGGCAGAGGCTTCAGTACAGGAGCAATCTACCGTCGGACTCGATCAACTCTCAGCAACAGAATACGATCGCTTCCAATATCTTAATCAAGCCTATAAAGACAAGTTCGCATTCCCTTTTATTATCGCTGTCCGCAACCACACCAAAGATAGTATCCTCAAAGCTTTTGAGCAAAGGCTGCTAAACAATCTGGAAGTTGAGAAAAAACAAGCGATCGCTGAAATTATTGAGATTGCTAGATGGCGGTTGATTTTGGCAGTTAGCGGCTAATTAATTACGAATTACGAATTACGAATTACGAATTTTCAGTTATCAATTACTAATAGATAATATTCGACTATGACATACCCAAGAGATATGATCGGCTATGGGAGATTTATTCCCGATGCAAAATGGAAAGATAATGCTCGTGTTGCTGTCCAGTTTGTAATTAATTACGAAGAAGGTGGGGAAACCTGTATTCTCCATGGTGATAGTGCATCTGAGACTTTCCTGTCAGAAATTGTGGGCGCAGTTCCCTTTAATGGACTGCGACATATGAATATGGAATCTTGTTATGAATATGGAAGTCGTGCAGGATTTTGGCGCTTATATCGTATGTTTTGCGATCGCAATATTCCCGTAACTATCTATGGAATTGCGATGGCACTAGCCCGCAATTCTGAAGCTGTGGCTGCCATGCTCGAAGCTGATTGGGAAATTGCTAGTCATGGTTATCGTTGGATTGATTACAAATATTTTTCGCCTGAACAAGAGCGGGAGCATTTGCAAAAGGCGATCGCCATACATACACAGGTTACTGGCGAACGTCCCCTTGGTTGGTATACTGGGCGCACTAGCGAGCATACAAGACGTTTAGTTGTAGAGGAAGGTGGATTTCTCTATGATTCAGATAGCTATGCCGATGACCTTCCCTATTGGAATTATGAATATGGTAAGCCACATCTGATTATTCCCTATACCCTTGACAATAACGATATGCGCTTCGCTACTCCACAAGGATTTAATTCAGGAGATCAGTTTTTTGCTTATTTGCGTGATGCTTTTGATGTTCTCTACGATGAAGGCGAAATGTCACCAAAAATGATGAGTATTGGTTTGCATTGTCG
>Ga0315899_10007571_pt1 | contig 11666 bp, 12 predicted proteins | sample LakEriMetagenome_2_FD_203518 | JGI IMG/M metagenome (GOLD analysis project Ga0315899, IMG submission 203518) | Freshwater fungal communities from buoy surface, Lake Erie, Ohio, United States - Buoy 4 MA112 | ecosystem: Environmental > Aquatic > Freshwater > Lake | place: USA: Lake Erie, Ohio... | reverse complement strand
AGACCGCAGGACGTGGATCGGAACTACAGGTAGTCGGCGGTTACCATATTGGACATCCCCCACAAATCGAAAGTCCGAATATTGCCAGATTTGCCGAAAGCGCAGCCAATTGGTCGGCATGGCGCTGAATGCAGCTTCGACGCCCTGATGACGTGTCTTGTCCGCGTTAAAGGTTGCTGCGGGGATGTCCGGCCCGACGGTAAACTGAAGCATCTCCCTTTTGATGTTGGCGCGATAAACCGCCACATCCCAGCTTACCCATCCCAATGTCCCGCGCGTGCCAAGCTCTGTGGTCCAGGCGGTTTGTTCACGCACCGGAACGAATGCCGCAATTTGTGCCAGTTCAACAAAGGTCGGGAATTCGTCGGATTTGCTGTAGTTCGCAAAAAACTGGATGTCAGTTGTCGGTTCCCAAAGCACACCCATTTTTGGTGACACCGCATCAAACGACGCCTGCCTCGTTACCGCAGCGGGCACAATTTGCGATTGCTTGCGAAATCCGTCGGCGTAAATGCCGCCTGCGATCACGGTCAGGTTCTCGATTGGACTGACCCTGATTTCACCATAGATGTTGGTCGTGCGCGCCGTCTGATCAGCGTCAAATGTCAACACCCCGCGTTTACCGCTCAGGTTCACGAAACGCTTTGAGTCAATTGTTCCCCAACGTGATTCACCGCCCAATGTAACACTCCAGTCGCCTCCCTCGCGATCATAACGTGCGAACACGCCGCGATCGGTCGACACCTGATCCACCACTTGAAAAATTGGGTGATACAATTCCTTGGAATTCAAAAAGGCCCCGACATCCAATTGGCTGTTGCCCCAATTGAAACGGGTTCGGTTCTGGACACGAACCGAATTGATATCGCGCGCCTGATCCCCGACAAAATTGCCGCTGCGTGGCGCAGTCAATGCCGTTGCACGGGTCAATGCACCAGGTAGTTCCTGGTTAAGTGTCGTCGCGCTTCCGTAAAATCGCGTCGACACGACATCCGAAATCCTAAGCCCAACATTTCCGTTAAAGCGAATTGAGTTCCGCTGGGCGTGTTGGCGATCCCCCTCGTGGCTATCGGCGCTGACCGCTGCCCAAGCATTGGCATCGCCATCACCCATCCCAAAAGACGCCAAGCCACGATAAAAGTCAGAGCTACCGACATCACCGCGAAGATAAAGTCCGCCGGCATTGTCTCCGGTTGGCGTAACTCCGTTTATTGCCCCGCCCAGCGTTCCGGAACCAAAGCGTAACGCGTTTGCGCCGCGATAAACCTCAAGGTAGTTGAAAAATATCGGTTCAAGTTCTTGAAAATCCCCATTGTCGTCTGCCAGATTGATGGGGATGCCATCCTGCAATAGCGTCAACCCACGCATATGAAACCCACGCGACAAGCCGGAACCACGAATGGAAATCCTGATCTCCTGGCCAAAGCGAGGTTGCGTATAAACGCCGGGGGAAAAGGCCAATGTATCGCGCAACGACACGATAGTCTTGTCTGCATAATCTTTGTAACTGATAACGTCAGTGCCACCTGCGGTCTTGCTTGCTGATGTTTCTGCTTTGTCAGCAGCTGCAGGTCCAGTGACGATGATCGTGGCGTCAGCAGCATCTTCAGCAGCCGCGGGAGTGATAATGGAAATAGCTACACACGCCACAGAAGCGCGCAAAATGGACATAAATTTCATGGTATTTTCCCAAATCTAAACGAGAGATCGACCGCAATGCAGCCCGTCAGTTTAGGTGAAGGAAGGTGGTCCTATCGCAGGAGGCGGTGGCGCCGCTAAACCAGCATCAACCGAAACCTCCCTTTTGGCAAAACCTGGTAATGGCAGGGCAACTGGAGCCATTGCAATTTGGGAAACGGAGGAAAGGAAAACCGCTGCAATCGCTGTCCCAGCAAAAGCACAGGGCTGATGCTCAACAGATTTACCCTTTGATGGGTCTTCCTTGTGCAGCGTGCCCGATTTGTCCATCCAAACGGTCTGGGTATCCATGCCAGTGCATATGGTCAGCGCAAAACTGCGCTCTGTAGACGGCATAAAACCTGCCGGAACCATGATACGTAAAGCAAGCGCCAGCACAATCAATGCAGCTGCAAAGTTCCGGAAAGGCGGAAAGTCTCGAATCACGACTGGCCTATGCGCCGATAGTTTCGCGCGTACAAGACGCTAGCACTTCCACGCGCGCCGTTCTTCTGCGACGCGTAAGACGTCATAGGCAGCTTGCCCCGCCTGAAACGCCTTGGCGGCATCGGCATTGCCAGGGTTCACGTCAGGATGGGTTTCTTTAGCAATTTTGCGCCAAGCCTTTTTCGCGTCCTCAAAGTTGGTATCGCTTTCAAGGCCTAGTATATCGAGCGCGTGCATTTCGTCACGGCTTCGGCTGCCATCGCCGGACCCAGCCCAACCATAATGCGCCGATTCCTTATAACCCGAAGAATCTCGGCGTTCATTGGCCTCGCGTTCTTCGGCTTCTTCCTTGGTCAGCCCCTCAAAATAATCATATCCGCGGTTATACTCACCGGCATGTTCCTCACAAAACATCCAGCGATCTGGACTATTCGGAGATTTAGGCGCGGGGCAATTGCCTGCCTTGTTACAGCCATAACGGTCGCACAGACGCACCTGCTGCGCCTCACTGCTACTTCCGTAACCGCGCCAGCGGGGAAAACCCCAGTCATTTCGTCGCGTAGTTCGCACCATGCCGCCGACTTAGCTGTGGCATGCCCATTTTGCTAGGGGCGTAAACGCAAATTATGCGCCGGACAGTGCGCCTGTCGCTCCGCCTGCAAAAAATGTTGAAAACAGAAGGCCGATGATGATGCCTGACACAATCAAAGACAGGACAACATAGATGAGCACAATGACCACGGTGAAGCCTGCCACCTTTTCCTTGGGCACCCCTAAAACTGGCTGTAGCCCAAGATAAATGAGATAAATCACATACACGTTTGCTGCAAATGAGACTAACGCGCCCAATATAGGTATCCAGCCTACCAAACCAGCCAGCCAAGTTGGAGTTGACGCGTAAGTTAAAAGCTTCAACGATTGATGCAAATCTGACTTACCATTGAAGCTGGGAGATACGGAATTTACGATAATCCCCATCAGATAAAGAGTGATGAGCGACAATATATATCCAATCACCGACATCGCCGCGATTGCCTCAAAACCGAGGGGTATAGCGCCCCCACCAAGCAGACCTGCACCACTGATGCCTAATGCACCTGTAAACAGGATACCTGCAGCCATTGGAATAGCTGCTAATATAGCTGCATAGCCGCCCAAGAACCCACTTATGGTTGCCGGCTCCCGCGAAATGATGTTCCATTCGTCGGTTGGTTTTAAGATGATATTCTTGGCGCGTTGCACAATCGACATTGACTTAGGCCTCCAGAATTGGCTTGTCATGAAACAGAACATATTGGTGCCAATATGTAAATATTGACGTGCGCGTCAACTTTGGGGGGAAGTATGATAATCATCACTAGAATTTTGGTCGCCGTCATCGGCGTCATTGCGTTGCTCGGCGTTGCCCAGCATTGGTTTAGCCTTGACGCTGTCTTTGCCGAACGCGGACTTCAGGCCGTGGGTGATATTGGCCGTGCGAACTTGCGTGCAGATGTTGGTGGGCTGTTTCTGGGTATCTCGTGCCTAACGCTGTTTGCTGCGGTACGGCAGCACCAAGGCGCAATCCTGGCCGCTACGGTGTTGTTGGCGGCAACATTGGTTGGACGTTTCGTTAGCGTTGTGATCGACGGTTATAGCGCGCCTGTCGCGCCACCGATGATTGTTGAAGCGATACTCATTGCAATATTGCTGTTTGCATATCGCGCGTGGGGTAAAAAGCCAGAGGGTCTGTAAGCCGGGTTCTGTCCTCCGCTTCGGCCGAAACCGAGGCGGATGTGCGACCATTCATCTAGGCGACGCATTGCTGCGCCGCTCATGCAACCAACCCGGGCGACTGGCAGGAGGATGCCATATGCCGCCCCTATTCGGTTTTGCTCCCGGTGGGGTTTGCCATGCCATTTCTGTTACCAGAAATGCGGTGCGCTCTTACCGCACCGTTTCGACCTGGCCGCATCGAAATGCGGTGGACTATTTTCTGTGGCACTTTCCCTAAAATTGCTTTCGCCGGACGTTATCCGGCACCGTTCCTCGCTGGAGCCCGGACTTTCCTCCCCTTAGCAGTTATCCGCTAAGCGGCGGTCGCCCAACCCTCTGGCAAAGGTCAGATAGCAGACCCGCCTTCAACCGCCAAGAGCAAGCTGAGTAGGATGGCGCGGCACTCGCCATCAACGACACCATCAATGTTTTCCGGCCGGAAACGTCGCTGGAACGCCACAGTCGCTGCACGCCCGTCATTTATGCCATAGCCATAGCGTTCAAGCGCGAGGAAGAACGCGGCGTCCGGCCAACCTGGATCAACCAAGCTCGCTCTCGGTCGCGGCACCGCACATCCAAGTTTTGCCAGCCGTTCCCAGTCAAATAACTCGCCCGGATCTTCCTTCCGGGTTGGTGCGACATCGCTGTGCCCGACGACATTGCGTTGATCAATTCCGTAAGTACGGACCAATTCTGCAACCAGCCGCGTTACCGTGTCCATTTGCGCTTCTGGAAACGGGCGATATCCAAATTCGTGGCCGGGATTGACGATTTCAATGCCGATACTGGCACTATTGCAGTCTGTCACACCGCGCCAATAAGATAGCCCGGCATGTTGCGCGCGTTGTTCCTCGCGCACCATATGCACCAGTTGGCCATCTTCATCGACCACATAATGGGCCGATACCTTTGACGCGGGATTAGCCAGCCAGTCAATCGCAGCTGCGCCAGACTGCATTCCAGTGTAATGGAGCACAAGCATTGTAATAGGCAGGCTGCGTTCGCCAAAATTGGGCGATGGGTTCCAGATCATGGTCATAGCCGGACCATAGGTAAGTCGAAGGGTGCGTGCAATATAAGGCAGTCTTTTATAGCTCTTTTAACTATGTGCGGATCAACGCGCCTATCACAAGATGCTCAACATCAGGCTCAGCCAGTTGGATCATACCGCCACCCTTTTGCGCAAGCATATGCGCCATCCAAGCTGCCACGGTGCGCGAATCTACTTCCGAAGGGTCAATACGCCCCGTCAACGCGTCACGGATCGCTGAATCCATGACGACTTTGGGGCCGCTGGCACGAATGACCATTTCCTGCTCGCCTTCTCGCGCCTCGGCACCAACAAACAATGTACCGCCGCGAACCAATGAATCATTGGCCAAGAGCACAAGATTCAAAAGGATTTTAATTGCCCGTTTTGGCATCATCTGCGCAGGTACCGCCCACTCAAGCTCAGTGCGTCCACTTGACGTCACCAGCGGCTCAATCACCAACTTTGCTTCTTTGGGATCCACGTCAGGGCCAAATCCGCCCGCTGCGCCAAAGGCCAAACGGAAGAATTTTAACTTGTCTGCTGCGGCCTTCGCACTTTCCGCAAGCAAATCCATGCAACGCTGCCGCATTTCAGGATCATGCTCGTCCGCGAGAAGCTCAAGGCCATTATTCATCGCACCGACAGGACTTAAAAGGTCATGACAAAGACGCGAGCAAAGTAAGCTGGCAAAATCAATTTCGGTCTCGGACATGAATCATATTTCCTGAAGGTGTTGGGCGATCTGCCGCGGCTTGTGGACTGAGTTTGAGGGCGTTTCAACCCTCCACGACCAACGTTACCGGCGTAAATCCGGTAACATGACCCTCCATGACTGCGGGCTGCCAAGCCGTTATCGTACGCCCGGCGATTATCAACCAAAAGCGGTCATCGGCTTTCGCCTGTGCGACGTCCGTTGCAGAGGGTTCTTCAAGGCCATTTGGGTGCGAGTGAAAATATCCCAGCAAGGGCGTCCCTCCTGCCCTTACGTCCTTATTAACCGCTATCAGTGCAGCCGGATTGATTTCAAAATTTCGGCTTGGCTCGGGTGCGACGTTCTCTGTCAGCGACACTTCGGTAACCCTGCCATCCATGCCCCGTAACAATCCGCAGCACTCCGCGTCGCTCGCGCTTTTGGCCCAGTCGAGAAGTTGTTGCCAGTCGTTGCTTGATAAACGCAGGATCATTACCCATGTGTATGCGATGGTTGGGGAAATTACCACATTAACGGGCATTTTGGGCGCGGGGCGTCTTGATAGCGCGCTTGCGGCTGCGCTGCCACAATACTCCCGGGCGCGCATTCAGGCGCTTATTTCAGACGCAGCTTTGCGTATTAATGGCCAAATCTTTGCCGACGCAGGCAGCAAGAAAATGTCCGGTCAGACATTTGAGTTGAATATCCCTGCCCCCGTGCCCGACAAGGCAATAGCGCAAGACATTGCACTCGATGTTGTGTTCGAAGACGAACATCTCATCATCGTAAACAAGCCTGCCGGGTTGGTCGTTCACCCTGCCGCTGGCCATAGCGACGGTACACTCGTCAACGCCCTTCTGCACCACTGCCATGGCAAGCTGTCCGGCATTGGCGGCGTCCAACGACCTGGAATTGTCCACCGTATTGATAAAGACACTTCAGGCCTTCTTGTGGTTGCAAAAAGCGATGCCGCGCATGAAGGCCTCGCAAAGCTCTTCGCCGCGCATGACATTGAACGCAAATATATCGCGATTGTAAGTGGAATCCCTGCCCCGCCTGCCGGCACGGTCCGCTCGCAAATTGGTAGATCAACCACGAATCGCAAGAAAATGGCGGTGCTGCCGGATTCAAAGGGCCGACACGCCGTTACGCATTACCGCATGGCGCAGCCTTTTGCCAAAACCGCGATGGTTGAATGCACCTTAGAAACAGGCCGCACGCATCAGGTACGCGTCCATATGGCCCATATCGGCCATCCACTCATTGGCGATAGCGTCTATTCTAATCGACAAAACCATTACAGAATCGGTCCAAATCAAGCCAAATTCGACCGGCAGGCATTGCATGCGGCCTCTTTGGGGTTTATTCATCCCATCACCGGCGTAACATTACGGTTTGAATGTGGTATACCAGAAGACATGCAGCTTCTGTTAAGGCAGCTTCAACTATAAAGGTTTTAAAGGGAACGCTTTGCCATCGGGTGCTTGAGGAGGCCCGGCGGAAGGCACAATGAAAGAGGAAAACATGTCTGCTAAAAAGAATGTTCCGGCTACGATACCTGCCCTTGGGGGGGATGCGAGCCTTAATCGCTATCTAAGCGAGATCCGGAAATTTCCGGTTCTTAAGCCTGAGCAAGAATATATGCTTGCCAAGCGCTTTCAAGAACATGGCGATACCAAAGCTGCCGAGCAGCTGGTGACGTCGCACCTTCGTCTCGTATCAAAAATCGCTATGGGTTATCGCGGCTACGGTCTGCCGGTGTCTGAATTGATTTCCGAAGGCAATATCGGATTGATGCAGGGCGTGAAGAAATTTGATCCGGACCGTGGTTTCCGCCTCGCGACCTACGCGATGTGGTGGATCCGTGCGTCGATGCAAGAATTCATTCTGCGCAGCTGGAGCCTCGTAAAAATCGGCACCACAGCGGCGCAAAAGAAGCTATTCTTTAACCTGCGCCGGATGAAGAACAATCTTCAGGCGTTTGAAGACGGCGATTTGAACCAAGAGGCGTTGCACAAAATCGCAACCGACCTGGGCGTCTCCGAAGAAGAAGTGAACAACATGAACCGCCGCATGGCGATGGGCGGCGATACGTCGTTGAACGTACCCATGCGCGAAGACGGCGACGGTCAGTGGCAGGATTGGCTCGTTGACGACACGCCATTGCAAGACGAACGCGTTGCCGACGCCCAAGAAGGCGACATGCGCCATGCTTTGCTCTCCGAAGCGATGGACAGCTTGAATGAGCGCGAGAAGCACATTCTCACGCAGCGCCGCTTGATTGAAGAGCCGCAGACGCTGGAAGAGCTGAGCCAGACCTATAGTGTCAGCCGCGAGCGAGTGCGCCAGATTGAAGTGCGCGCCTTTGAAAAACTGCAAAAGGCGATGCTCCGTATCGCTGGCGAAAAGCGTCTACTTCTGGCGTTTTAATTCGCTGTAAAAACAGGTGACGGGCGAAAGGCACTGCGCTAGTTTTTGGGCATGACAAAAACAAAGCGCTCGCTTTCCGCCCGTTTCTTTCGTTCCAGCTTCAAAGCGGCTCTCTATTTCGTGGGCGGCAGCGTTGCGCTTACCACGATCTATGCCGTGGTCCCTGTTCCCACAACGCTGACCATGCTGTTTGACAGCAATGGTGCAACGCGGGACTGGACCCCAATTTCAGATATATCTCCCAATCTGGTGCGTGCGGTCATCGCCGCTGAAGATGGGAAATTTTGTAGCCATGACGGCTTTGACCGCGAGGCTATCGAAAAGGCCCTCACCCGCAACAAACAAGGCGGACCCATGCGCGGCGGCTCTACCATTAGCCAACAAACCGCGAAAAATGTTTTCCTGTGGCAAGGATCTGGCTGGACCCGCTATTTACGCAAAATCCCTGAGGTATACTTTACCTTCCTGATCGAAAACATCTGGGGCAAGCGCCGCATCATGGAAGTATATTTGAATGTCGCTGAAACGGGCATCGGCACATATGGTGCGGAGGCCGGTGCGCAACGCTACTTCCAGAAATCCGCCAAGAACCTTACCCGCACGGAGGCAGCGCGATTAGCCGCAATCTTGCCTCTACCCAAAAAACGCCCGGTAAACGGCGTCGGCGGCTTTACCCGTCGCTATGGCAACAGCATCTCCGCCCGCATCCGCGTCGTCAAACGTGACGGCCTCGACAGCTGCATTTACACATAAAAAAGGGCGGAGCCGAAGCCCCGCCCTTTTTCATTCTTGAAGCTTAATTCTTAGAACTTGAAGGTCAATGTTCCGCTGACCGTGCGTGGCGCGCCGATTTGTACGAAACCTGGGCCGCCGTAAGTCGCAACACCGGTTGTTCGGTTATATGATGCACTTTGGGCAAGACCGCCGCCGAAACCACCCACATAGAATTGGTCGAACAGGTTATAGACGTTGAGCTGAAAGCGCGTTTCACTCAGTCCGACGAAGCCAAGTTCGATACTCGCATCAAGGTTGACCAACCAATAAGCAGGTGCAGATGCTCCAAAAATCTGGGTCCGCGCTGTTGAACCCAGCGCTCCGCTCGGAGTTGCTCCAGTTGGAATGAACGTGCCAGTATATGTCGCAGCCCCCGTGTCAAAGATATTCCGAGGACCAGTGCGCTTCCCAGTGATGCCAAGTTCAACTGGACCAAGTTCGCCGCGCAACGTTCCGCCGAACGAGTATTTTGGCGAACCACCTTCGCGCTGACCAGCAGTAGCGGCAAAAACAGCCGTACCGTCAGCATTCTCGCCGATAGCCACGTTGTTCTTGATTTCCGACTTCATGTAAGAGCCAAAAACGTAGACAGCCAATTCTGGAATTGGCTGATATGACACGGAACCATCAACACCGTATTTATCTACATTGCCGAGGTTGCGATACACGTTTTGGTCCAACTCTGGATCGTAAGCCGAGGCCAAGCGGTTCTGGAACTTGGTCAACCAACCAGAAAGTTGCGCCTGGATGTTACCCGAACGGTAGCGAAGCCCAACATCAACGCTGTCCGTCGTTTCCGGTGCAGGACGAGCGCGAGCCGTCGTGATTGGGAAGAAGAACGCATTGTAAAGACTGTCCGTACCTGGAACCGAAAGGCCTTGGGCAAAGCTTGCAAACATGCTGAATTCAGGCGTGAACTTGAAGTTGAAGCCTACATTTGGCAAAATCTTGTCATATTTGAAAACGCGATTTTGGGGGCCAGCCTGCGTTGGATTCAGTGCCGCGTTGAGCGTGTTCTGGGTTGCGTCACCAAAGCACTCTACAAAGCCACCAGCCGAGCTGGTGAAACAGTTGTTGGTAAGGTCACGCTTAAAGAAAGGTGCGCGAACACCAGCCGTAACGACCAGATTGTTATCCAGGAGCTCACCGCGATATTCACCCGAAATCTGCTGCAGAATTGCATATGACAAACGGTCACGCTTTTGAAGCGTTACGCCATTGGCCGCAATTTGCGGATTGTTCACTGGAAAAACGTCTAAAGGTTCGCCGGTGGCATCCAAAAGACCAACTTGCCCCGTTTGACGGTGCCGCGCACGGTCGAATGTGTACGCAAGACGAACCGAGTGATCGTCGTTTATCTCATACCGCAGCGAACTGATTACACCGAGACGATGGGTCTGTGTCTGGCTCGGTGCAATCATAGTAACCTGATCCAGGATGTCGCCATCGCCGTTCAGATCCTTACCAAAGAATGGCGAACCGCCAAGGTAACCGGCTTGGCAGTTTACTCCGGTGCCAGATACTACGGTCGTGCAGTTTGCTGCGCTACCACCAGTCGGGTCAATATCACGACCGGCTTCACGTGCTGTTACCGTACCTCCGCCATTGGCTTTCACATATTGATAGCTTGGATCGACAGTAAGCGTAAGCTTTTCACTAAGAGTGAACTTTGATGCGCCACGAACACTTCCGGTATTTGACGGGTTATAGCGTCGGTCGAATTCAGTTCCGCAGGTCGTTGCAGATTGTGCAGTACCTGCGACTGGGGCAACAATGGTAGAACACGGAAAATTAATAAGATATTCGCGTTCTTTGTTGTTCGCAGGGTAACGGTTTGTAGAAAGCGCGCCGACTACACGACCGGCGTCGCTACGCAAAGGCAGAGAACCAAAGAAATTGTTACGGTTTTCGTTGTAGTTACCCGCAATCGAGATGAAATCTCCGTTGCTGCCGATTGGTTGATAAATCTTTCCGTTATACTGCTGCTTATCCACAACACCGTAATTGTTGAACGGATTGTGGTTTTTCGCCTTTGATGCCGAGAAAAAAGCACGCGTCCCAAAGGATGTTATGTTTCCGGTATTTACCATCGCGAAAACGCGACTAAAATCAAATTGACCTGCAGAACCAGATAGCTTTACGCCGAAATCTTCAGTCGGCGTTAGCGTGCGATAGTTTACCGTTCCGCCAACAGCAGAGGCGGTTGGGCTGTCGACATCGGTCGTGCCGAGGTTGACATTAACCTGCTCGATCAGTTCTGGGTCAAGCTGTTGGTTGGAATAAATGGCATAGTTGCCAGAGTCATTTAGCGGAATTCCGTCGAAAGTCAGCGAAATACGCGACGAATCAAATCCGCGGATGTTTAGCGTACCGCCCGACGAACCATAGGCATCATTATTCTGAAAGTTGACACCTGGAATTACGTTGATTGTATCCAAGATCGTCTGACCTGGGTTCTGGCGCTCAATCAACTCCTGCGTGAGAACAGCCTTCGCCTTCGTTGAGTCAGGTGCCTGGATACCAGCCACGTCCTGCGAACGCGAACCGGAAACGACGATTACTTCTTCTTCGAAATCGACCGAGCCGGTCGACTGCGCAAATGCAGCGCTAGAAAAGCTGCAGATCGTCAGTGCAAAGGCACTGGTTGCGAGCTGGAAACGAGATTTCATAGTAAAGGACCCCTTTGAATTTCATCCCCACCCGAGGCGCGAAATCGGGGTTAAAACCGAATCACACACACGAAAGGGACCGAGCGCTCCCCTTGGAACCAGAAAATGTCAGTAAAGTGACAGCCTGACCTAGAAGACGGCCATCGTTTAGCCGACAGCAAGGTGGAAGCAAAGTTTTGCGTTACCGCAA
>Ga0315899_10007566_pt1 | contig 11669 bp, 20 predicted proteins | sample LakEriMetagenome_2_FD_203518 | JGI IMG/M metagenome (GOLD analysis project Ga0315899, IMG submission 203518) | Freshwater fungal communities from buoy surface, Lake Erie, Ohio, United States - Buoy 4 MA112 | ecosystem: Environmental > Aquatic > Freshwater > Lake | place: USA: Lake Erie, Ohio... | reverse complement strand
CATTTAATAGATAACAAATGCGTTCAACGTTCGCGCGGTAGTTCCTGTCGCACTCTATTTGCCAACTTGCCTGCTTCACTCCGTGCATTACTGTCGCGTGGTCTTTACCGTAGTGATCGCCTATGCTCTCAAAACTCTGCATATAACAAGGACGGATAATGAAGAACACTATTTGTCTTGCTGTAACGATTTCGCGTTTTCTCGTAGGCGAATAAAGCAATTGCGAAGGAACACCCAATACGGAACAGGTGACGTCTTCAAGTGCGCTCCAGAACATCTCGCGTTCGTTTTCTAGTTCCTGTTGTTGTTTGATTTGTTCGCTTGTTAAACGCTCGTAGCGTGGCGTGAGCATCGTCCAAAGTGTTTCGAAGCGTTCCATATGTCTGAATGGAATCATATCCACTATTTCCTGTCTAATTTGTTCGTTAGTCATTCTCTTCGTTAATTAAGATTGTTGGTGTAAATGTGCTGAATACTTCTTCGCGTGACAGTCCTGTGTGTAAACAAATGTTGTTGAAGTCTTTGATTCTCATTCGTTCGGGGTGCGTAACGTAAAGGCGTGCGGTTGGGTCGCTTATTCGAAGAACGTTTTTGAAGTTGTGCATCGTCTTGAATTGACTTTTGACAAGTCGCCCAAATGGGGTTGAATAGATTTGTTTGTTCATTTTTTCAATAGTGGTTTAATCAACTGCTCTTTCTTCTTGTTGGTCGCGTGGTTCGTTCCGCGTAGTTCTGGATTGTGTTCCTTAACTAAACGTGCGATGCGTGTTATGTTGTCCGCGCTTACATACTTTCCACTTTCGTACATCGCAAAGAAGTTGCTTGTGATGTCTTTACGTTCTGCGAATTGGTCTTGCCATATCTTGACACAAAGTGCTTTGTTGTCGTTGCGGTATTTCTTCGCTTGTTTGAGTAGTTTCTCAACGCGCTTTTCAAGTGATAATAATTTTTTCATTTTGATTTTAAGATTAAGAGAGGGTATGTTTCAACCCTCTCATATTATTATTTAGAATGGCAATTCGTCTTCGTCTTCTTGCGTTGGTTGAACCAATCCTTTCGCTTCCAACATTGACTTAGCCTTGTTCATTTGATCCGCAGAACGCTCCAAACGTTTGCTGAACTCAGCTGACGAACTCACTTTGTTTTGAAGCCATTCTGGAAGCATCTTGAATCTAAGGTCAAAATCTTCTGAATCGTAGTCCAACAAGAATGAAGCGTTCACCTGTGGTGGACAAGTCATTCCTTTCGCAAGTGGTGACGCTCCTTTAAGGTCTGCGTAAGTGCGCCCTGTGTTCGCTGTGCGGTGCATTACGCTCACCATTGCTTCCTTGCCTAACAAAGTACCAATGTCGAATTTGTTTGCTTCTGCGTCGCTCATTGCCTTACCTAACCAAGATTGAACGAAAGCTCTTAGTCCGCTTTTCTCGTGCATTGATAGTGTGAAGTCGCGTCCGATTGAGAACGGTTGTTCACCTTTACCGAAGTCGGCTGTTTCTAATGGTAGTTCGAATACCAGACGAACTTTGTTCACTAACTTTTCTTCACCTTGATAAGTGTCGACGATTGTTCCGATGTGGATGATTTGGTAGCAACGCGCTACGTGTGTTCCTGCGGGTACTGTCTGTCCTCCGCTTCCGTTGTTTGTTTGTTGTGCAATAATGCTCATTGTGTTGTTGTTTATTTGTTGTTGATTTATATAAGATTCAAATTTGTTTGCGAGTTTCGCTTCTTCGTTCTGCCAGAACCATTCGTTCTGCGACATTTGTTCTTCCTCGCTTATTCGCTTGTAATAACCCATTTAGATTCGGTCTTGAAAGATACGATAATCGAACTCGAATGTTATTCCGTCTTTCTTCAATCGGACGTAGTGTAGATCGTATTCGGGTTCATCTTTGCGAAAGAATCGACCAAGAACATCGAAGTCGAAAGTGTTTCCTTTTTCGTCTGTGAACTGGCGTCCTTCGTTCTCGTGAAACCAACCGTTGTCGTGTTCAAAGTTCTGTGCAATTACTTTGATTTCTTCATTGAGACGTTCGATGTCGTCCATTGAAAAGTGATAAGTGATTTTTGGATTGTACATTGATTTTGATTTTTTAGTGGTTACAAATGTATTCAATTAGTTCATCGTTCCAACGCAATTCTGAAATTTTTTGATGTTTCTCGATGTTCGCGCTAATTTCGTTGTGCGTTAGGTTGTAGGCTGACGCTGAGGAATAAACACAAATAAAGTTAGATTTCTTTTGTTGGTTCTGGTAGTTCTTTGAAAGGCGTTGTATCAAGTTTGTTGAATATTCGTTCAAGTTGTTCAATTCGCGCTTGATAATAATCATTCCAATCCAATGTTCCAGTTCTCTTATCACCCCAATAATTTTGGGCGATAACGATTGCATTTTTAATTTCTTGAATGTCTTCTTCGAATAAGAATGGAGTTGCAAAATAATGTTTTTCATTGTTCATTTGATTTTTGGTTTTAGATTTCTTTTGATAAGATTACTTCTTCGCGTGGTGTTGCTTGTTTGATGCGGTCGTAAGCTGTCACCGCTTCGTCGTAGTGATTGTACGACATATGAAACTCTCCGTTTACTTTAATGACGTAGTACATATCTGTCAACGTCGTTTTTTGAATTAGTTCTACTTTCATTTTGTTTTCTTGTTTTGTGTTTAAAAAGTTATCGTTAATGTTGTCAAGGTCGTTAAAAAATTCTTGAACTTTAAAACTTCCAGACCTTGTAAAAAAAATAGGGGTGTCTTTCATTTTGTTGTGTGATTTGGGGTTTGTTCTAATTGTCTTGTTGATTCGTCGATTGATCCTGCGATTAACATTCCTGCGAATAGCATCGCAATAAAGAGTAGTGTTTTTTTCATTTGATTATTGATTTGATTAACTGAATAATTTGTCTTTTAAAAATTTGATTTGCATTTCCATCATTTCGATTTCAACTCTTGTTATCTGGTCAAACTTACTGAATGATTCTTCTTCCAAACAATCTTCATAACGTCTAATTTCAATTTCCAGTTGTTTGATTTTCTCAAAAATCATTTCTTTTGTTGTTCGTGTTAATTGTTCCATAGCTACTTTGTTTTTGTTTATCTTTGGTGTTGTTGTTAATTGTTTGACAAATATATGCTAAACTTTTGAGATAGCAAGAAAAAAATAAACTTTTTTTGAAAATAATTTCTAACTTATTGAAAATGAATGTGAAAACTTTTAAGAAAACATACAAAAAAAGTAGTTCAAGACGTAAAATAGCACCAGAAAGCGAAGCGAACCAACAAGAAATCGTTGTGAAATACCTTCGTTTAGCATATCCAACCGCGTTGTACTGCGCTTCTGCGGGTGGTATGTGGACAAGTTACTTACAAGCGATCAAGATGAAACGTACAGGTTACGTCAAAGGCTTTCCCGACTTATTCATTTACGAACCACGCGGAGAATATCACGGTCTTGCAATTGAGATGAAGAAGGAAAAAGGTGGTGTTGCTTCGCCAGAGCAAAAGGAATGGCAGGAACAATTAAGAAACAGAAACTATTGTTCTTATATTTGTAAGGGTAGCGAAGATGCTATCAAAAGAATAGACGAATACTTTAATGTGTGAAACTTGACCGCTACATAGAAGGACATTACAAGAAGTTCAAAGAACTTGCGAAAGGAATTGCGCGAGGTGAAGACTTCTATGAAGACTTGCTTCACGATTCTTTGTTGTCTATGTTTGGTTCAAAGCACATTGAGAAATTGATTGAAACAGGAGAGTTCGAATTTTATCTCATTCGAGTAATGTATCTATCTGTTAATTCACCTAATAGTCCTTTTTATCGTCAAACGATTGCTTGGAATAGAAACAGACGCGACTTCAAAGAATACGCTCACGAGGTTGACAAGACGTGGTTAGGCGCACGAATGACAAACGAGCAACTAGACATTCTTATCAGTCGCTTAACCGAGTTTGAACGCTTAATCTTTCAAGAGTACATCTTCGAAGGTTTCACATATCGTGAATTTTCAAAACAAACAGGAATACCAACTGTATTTTTGTACAGAACAATTGATAGTATAAAACAAAAAATAAGAGCAAATGTTATTCGCAAAAAGCAATGAGTACAAACGCAGGTTAGAAATTTGTCGCACCTGTAAATTCTTCGAAGCATCAACGCAGAGTTGTGGTCCGTTGATCGTTGGCAACGAAGTAGAAACAGAAGTCCTATTCAGAAAGAAGTCAATCAAGTTATGTGGCTGTGTTATGCCTATCAAAGCCAAGTTAGCCTTCGCACAATGTCCAGCATCTAAATGGAGCGGTGTGTTATCTCTTGACGAACAAATAGAGTTCAAACGTTTCTTGCTCGATATGAAGGCACAGGGCAAGTTGGAAGACAAAGACTTGATGAAGTTCTATTCGTTTAAGGATAAAGCTACAGGAGCGTTCAATGAGCGTTCAACGTGTTCGCCTTGTGTGCGCAAAGACATCAATATGTTTCTCGATTCAATGAAGGATGTTGAAATAGGTGAATAACTTATAAGGCAACTTTTGGAAGTAACAACGTATATTTGTTACAGCCAAGCAACGCGAAACTACCCCCTTTTATTTTTGCTTGGCGGCTGAAATAATTGGGGGTATATTTTTTTAAGTAAATGAAACAAACTGGATAAGAACACAAACCGCCTTCGTAAGTCAAAGCGAAGTAACCAATGACTACACTTGCAATAAACCAATGCTTGGAACGAGCAACTGCCCTTTTAAGGGCGAGAGTAATCTTTTTGTGGGGGGGAGCTTTTTCTTTTGTTCTTTCTTTATAGTGCTTACACGTTTTCTTTGTTCTTTTGTTTTCTTTTGACATTTAGTGACAGTCAATAAATTTAGTGAAATATAAAATAAATAAGATGTTCAAAGTAGATTACATAGATTTCGTTATTAGTCAATATGGACACAATGCTTTTATGTTAAAATCAAAGGACGAAAGAAAGTTGAAAAATAAGATTGTGTACAAAGTGGAATATCAAAACCTTTCCAACGAAGAAACAATTGAATTTTACACCTTCGATAAAAACAAGATTGTAACAGGTGGCACAATTGACACATTAAACGCAAACTACAAATGATAATCATTCCAGCTCAACTCGAAGCAGTAACAACACGAAAGGACAAGACACTCAAACTAACGTTTGGAACGAATGAACTTTCACCTGCTCAAGCGTCCGAACTATTCACAATAGCAAATCAATTCGGCTACCTCGCGTTCAAAGATGAAGATTTTAAACGCGAAGAATTAGACGCAGTTGAATCACTCAAGAGTGAGTTAGAAGATACGTTAAAGAAGCCCTCACAACGTTTAAGGGGTGTTCTATTCAGACTATTCGAACAAGACAACGACGGGTTCAAGACATTCTCGAAATACTACGACTCGAAGATGGAGCAACTTATTAACCACTATAAGAGTAAATTGGGTTAATTATTACCTTCGAAAAGTAAACGAGGGTAGTTTTTATATTTATAAATTATGAGCAAGGAAGAAAAGAAAGAAACCAAACCACAAAACGCAACACTAAAAAAGACTGCTATGCTAAAGGCTCTCGAAAGCACTTTGGGTGTGGTAACTTCTGCGTGTGAGATTGTAGGCATAGACAGAACAACACACTATCGTTGGTTGCAAGAAGACGAAGACTACAAAGCGAAGGTTGAATCATTGTCAGACCTTGCTGTTGACTTCGCAGAAAGTCAGTTATTCGAATTGATTAAGGGAGCGCATCGCGAGGTATCAACACCAGATGGTGAAGTAATCCGTATTCAAGACGCACCCAACACAAGCGCAACGATTTTCTATTTGAAGACACGAGGAAAGAAACGAGGGTACGTTGAGCGAAATGAAATCGCAGGTGTTAACGATGCTCCGATTCAAATAATCATCAACGACAAGTTATAGATTTACAAAAAAGAATAAAAAGTCAATATGAGCGACAACAAATTAAACTTTCTGAAATCACAGATAGGAGCATTTCATCCAGAGTGGACGAAGGAACAGATTGAAATGGAAGCAATACGCATATACAACGAGGCGAACACTATCGACGACGACGACGAAGGATGTCTTTATTGTGGATCGTAAACGAATAAATACGGATAAATGAGTATAAAAGTTTCCATCCCTGCCGACTACGCGAGCATCTCGCTGAAGCAGTACAAAGAGTTCAAGACGTCAAAGAGCGACGTAGACAAGTTGGTTGCTATTTCTAACCTATCGAAAGACGACGTGCAGAAAGTACCAATGCAACACGTTCCAACCTTACTAGCTGCGTTCGACGACACGCTGTTAAATGAAAGCGCGAAATTCTTTGAAACAATAACGGTCAAGGATACTGACTTCGGGTTTATTCCTAACCTTTACGAAATATCACTTGGCGAATACGCAGACATCTCAACGTGGGCTGCCAACGTCGAAGAAAACATTGTGAAGATTATGAGCGTCCTTTACAGACCTATCGTTAAGCGTGTAGGTTCGAAGTATCTCATTGAAGAGTACAACAGCACGAAAAGAGCAATGAGTGAGGAACTTGTTGAGCAGATGACACTCGAACAATTTAACGGTGCGATGCTTTTTTTTTCGACTTTGCTCAACGAACTAAACAACACTTCGCTCGACTATTTGGAGACGGAAGTCAAGAAGTTGACGCAGGAGTTGACGGAGCAATTGAAGACAGAGACAACCTAAACCAAGTGCTTGGTCGCTACGGTTGGTATCACTTATTTATGGAAGCGTGCGGACGTGACATAACAAAATTGGACGCAATTACGGAAAAATCCGCGTGGAGTATATTTACATTTATGACTTACCTAATAGACTACAATTATGTCGAACGTACAAAGCTACAACGCACTTATAGATAGATTCAAAGCCTTCGCGGCTGGACACTTTATATTAAAGAGATTTTCACACGGACAGATTGAGGTGTCCGACCTTGAAAAGTTTGGTGAATATCCCTTTATGCACGTCATTCCTTCAAACGTGACTTACTCGCAGGGAATGAAGACGTTCAGTTTTCAGATTGTCCTTGCTGACTTACCACGCGACAAAGAAGACAAGAGCGAATACCAACGCGAAGTTCTTTCTGACCTTCAACGAATAGCAGAAGATTTAATCGCCGAGATTACAAACCACCGCGTTTTGTTCGGTGACTTAATAACGGTACAAAATGTAAGCCTTGAACCATTCCTTGAAGAGTTTCAACACACGTTGACAGGTTGGACTATTAGTCTTGACCTTCTCGTTCCTTACTATTGGGACGCTTGTTCTATTCCTGCGGAGTGGAACGATATGTTCGAGAGTAGCACAGGTGGCACAGGATCAATCTTGACGTTCACCGATTCGATAACAAGAGACGAGAACGGATTTGTTCGTCTTGTCAATGACGAAGCCGAGCCTGCACCGAACTATTACTACGGAACGAACGACGAAGGTGTGCGCGGTTGGTACTTGTTGACGGATGAAGTAGGTCTTACTTGTGTGACGCTTCCTTCTTGCCAGACGATTATAGACATCGAAGCGGCTATTGATTTGTTGCAGACGGACGTAACCGATTTACAAGGAGACGTTTCTTCTTTGGAGACAAACAAAGTACCATACACAGGCGCAACAGGCAACGTAAATTTAGGCGAATATGAGTTAAAGGCAGGGCAATTGTCTTTAGATACATCTCCAACAGGAACGGCAGCGGTTGGAACAACGAGATGGAACGATACAATAGGTAGTTCAGAGACAACTTTAAAAGGCGGTTCTGTTATCTTAAAGAATGGGGTTGACTTGGTCGCTCGCGTAGTGAACAAAGTAACACCAAACACGACGCTAACAAAGGCTGCTTATCAAGCGGTAAGAATCAGCGGTGCGCAAGGTCAGCGTTTAGCAGTAGCACTTGCACAAGCGAACAACGATACGAATAGTGCAGATACCATTGGTGTAGTTACTGAGACGATAGCAACGAATCAAGAAGGCTTTATAATGACTGTTGGAAATCTTGAGGAGATTAACACAACAGGAAGTCTGCAAGGCGAAACGTGGGCAGATGGAGATGTGCTTTATTTGTCACCAACAACGGCAGGAAAACTGACGAACATCAAGCCAACAGGTGCGACGGGACACATCGTTGTCGTGGGGTATGTTGAGTACGCTCACGCTATTCACGGAAAGATTTATGTGAAGGTTATGAATGGTTGGGAACTTGACGAGTTGCACAACGTGTATATTGACACTCCTGTCAACAACAACGTTCTAACTTACGAAAGTTCTACTTCTTTATGGAAAAACAAGACGGTTGCAACGGCTTTAGGTTACACTCCAGTTCCCGAAACGCGCACGCTCACAATCAACGGCACAACGCAAGATTTAAGCGCGAATAGAACATTCACAATAGCAACAGGCTTAACGGTAGGCACTACACCAATAACAAGCGGAACTGTTGGTCGTGTGTTGTTCGAAGGGACAGGCAATGTATTGCAGGAATCGGGTTCACTCTTTTGGGACAATACAAATGTAAGGTTGGGTATTGGTACGGCTTCGCCAATAACACCTTTACACGTTCAAGGAGCTGCAACAATCAGAGGAAATTTAGACCTTTCAGGTACAGGACCTGATGGTAGTGGGGCTGGTAGATTGATAATTGGAGGACCTGAGACAACACAAGCTTCAATAGAATTTTATGCCGTATCTAATGGAAAAATGAATTTGAATTCATTTAATAATAATGGAGTAAATATTAATGGACCACTTGCAGTAGCAGGCGGTTTTTCATTTACAGGTTCATTAACTTTAGCGGGAGGTCAATCTATTTTAGGAGCAAATGGTTCTTTTTTTAACCCATACGATGGTATTACGGGTAATCTTATAATTCGCTCAACAACATTAAATGATACTTTATCAAAGATTAGATTTCAAGTTGGATCTGCTGCAACTGATAGAGCAGTAATTTTTGGAAATGGAAACTTCGCCATCGGCACAACAACAGACGCAGGGTTTAAGCTCGATGTGAATGGGACGGCGAGGTTTAGCAATGCAATGACAGGATTTACTTTATCGTTGGGCGGAGGTACTATAAGTGCAACAACTCACCTTACTATAAATGGTGCAAATTCTGCTCCATCAGGTACTTCGATGGGCATAAGTAATAACTTTACTTTTTTCCCAAATTCAGGCAATGCAAATGCTACAGCGTTTTCCTATGAAGGAACAATAAATCAAACAGGAACTGCAACAGGAATTACGAGAGGTCTTTACATCAATCCAACGATAACAGCAGCAGCAGACTTTAGAGCAATTGAAGTAGCAAGAGGTATAACAATTTTAGGCGCAGCCACAACGGCTAAGGCATCGTTGAGAATACCAAGCGGAACAGCACCTACCTCACCTGTGAACGGAGATATTTGGTTTGACGGAACTGATATAAAAATGAGAATAGGCGGAGTAACAAAAACATTCACTTTAATATAATTTATACAATGGCTAAAATACAACCAATCAATTTTCCTTTGAATCAAGGAACAGCAACAGAGATGAGCGTACTCATTCTCAACTTCGAAACAAGTGCGACAACTTGCACTACTTACTACGAGTTAAAATCTGAAGCTACTGAGGAAGTGCCTTCGAAGGTTTTATCAAATGGAAACTACACGCTAACCGAGCAAGAGTTCGCAGCGTGGGGTGAAGATAATTCGTGGGTAGAGCAATGCGTTGCAAACGCGATAGGTGTTACAATTTTATCTTTCTAACTATGCAACTAACAGAGGAACACTTAAAGCAACTTGACGCTTTCATTCAAGAAATGCCTGTCAAATTTGGCTTACCATTGATTCAGTTTTTCAACAAGATTAAAGAGGAAAGCGAAAAGGACAATGGCTAACGAACAGAGCGCACCAAACTTCTTCGCTGTGGTCAACGATATGGCTAAACGCTTTGTCGAATTGATGCAGTCCGACTATCGTATGAAGCGAAAGGTCGGCAAGAACTTCACGAACGCGGTAGCAAGTGGTACGCTCGAAAAGTCTTTGAAATACAGACTGCAAATCAAAGGTCAAAACATCAACGTTTCAGTATACGCGAAGGGTAAGGCAGGTAAGTATTTCTTGTTTCGTGAGAATGGTGTGAATGGAACGCAGAAGTCGCAAGGTGCGCCCTACTCATTCAAGCGTGGCTCTGGAAGCAAACCCGCGAAAGGTCAGATGTCACCAATGCAAAAGGCTATCTACGATTGGATGACAATTAAAGGTATTCGCCTTCGTAACAAAAGCGGTAAGTTCAAGAAGACGACGGAACAATTGAAAATGGAAGTGGCGAAACTCATAATGTTCAAAGTTCGTCGTGACGGAATCAAGGGTTGGAAAGCATTCGACTACGCATACGAAAACATTTGGGACGAATACGAAGCAAAGGTAGTAGCAGCATACGCGAAAGACTTTGAAGCAACAATAGAGAATCAACTAAACGACATACAATAAAATGGCAATTACAATAGACGATCAACCATACGAATACACACCCATTGGTCAGCGACTTATGCTCGTTGCATCTTCAACGAACGTGGCGAATACAGGCTTTCGTTTCGTGTTCGACTTCGGTTCGTTCCAAGTGAACGTTCAACCGAACGCAGCGAACAAAGGGGTGTTGGATTTAGCACCTATCTTTCGTGAACAACTGCAACACGACGCGTCACTTTTGACAGCGTCAGCGGATACGGAGAATAGCAGCGTCGCTTTCATCTCTTGCACCATTAAAGAAGGTTGGCTTGTTGACGGAGTGTTCACGGTTAGTGGTTTAGGTATGGCTGACATAGACGATGTGTATGCGTTCCTTGCTGAATATCAAGTGGCTGACGGATACAAGCCAAACCCAAACGTTCGTTATGGAATGGACGGCACAACGAAGTATTTGATGAGTGAAAGAACGATAGACACGCACAAGTGGATTGAAGCACCAACAAGAGGTCTTTCAAACGATTGGGTGTATGTTCCAACAAGACTTTCAGATTGGGGTGTGATGTACGCACCTTCGTCTTCTGCATTGCTTGTGGATAACGACTTCGACATTGCTGTGTTCACGTCTTACGACGACACGGATACAATCATTGACACGCAGTTTTTGACAATGGAAAGTAACTCGGCAATCGTGAATGTCATAGGTAGCTATTACGCGAATATCAACTCGTGGGGTGGGTTAGATTTAACAGGTGCTAAATACTATACAATACAACTTGGAAAAGAAACAGCCTTCCCTATTTACACACCTTCTTCACGTGTTTACTGTTTTTACCTTGTCGCTGACGATTGTCGCTTTGACAATGTGCGTTTGGGTTGGACGAACACTTGCGGTGGTGTGGATTACTTCAACTTCACGAAGAAGAGTGAGTTGTCGTTCAACTACGATCGTAAGCAATATCAAAAAGTAGTTGGTTCTTACAACGCTTCAACCTTTGGATTCAACACATACGACAGAGGAACAACGGACAGATACGTCACAACGACGAAAGGACTGCAAATAAACAGCGATTGGGTTTCTGTTGGAGAGTTCAACTTGTTGCAGACTTTATGTCGTTCTAACGACGTGTTCATAATCAACGACGATGGAACACAAACACCTGTGTTAGTTGACACTCAAAACTTTGTTATCAAGGACGAACGCTACTCTAAACTTT
>Ga0315899_10007565_pt1 | contig 11670 bp, 20 predicted proteins | sample LakEriMetagenome_2_FD_203518 | JGI IMG/M metagenome (GOLD analysis project Ga0315899, IMG submission 203518) | Freshwater fungal communities from buoy surface, Lake Erie, Ohio, United States - Buoy 4 MA112 | ecosystem: Environmental > Aquatic > Freshwater > Lake | place: USA: Lake Erie, Ohio... | reverse complement strand
AGCAGATAGAGAAGTAGTTTTGGAGGCTGTCAAACAAAATGGCGAGGTTTTACGATCTCTTGGTAAAGAATTACAAACAAAGGAAGTAGTTATGGAGGCTGTCAAACAAAATGGCGAGGTTTTACGATCTCTTGGTAAAGAATTACAAACAAAGGAAGTAGTTATGGAGGCAGTCAAACAAAATGGTTTTGCTTTAGAATATATTAGTAAAGAATTACAAGCAGATAAAGAAGTAGTTATGGAGGCTGTCAAACAAAATGGTTTTGCTTTAAAATATGCTAGTGATAGATTACAAGCAGATAGAGAAGTAGTTTTGGAGGCAGTCAAGCAAAATGGTATAATTTTAGAATATTTTAATGAACAATTACGAGCAGATAGAGAAGTAGTTATGGAGGCTGTCAAACAAAATGGCGAGGCTTTACGGTATGCTAGTGATAGATTACGAGCAGATAGAGAAGTAGTTATGGAGGCTGTCAAGCAAAATGGCGAGGCTTTAAATTATGCCAGTTATGAGTTACGAATTGCCATTATGGCACTGCAAGAATTAACTAACAACTTAAAATAAAAAAATATATGAAAGAACAAAATTACAATTTAAACAATCTTGGCAATACTTTTTATCTTTTTAAAAGAGACGATGAAAAAATGATTGATGATATAAAAAAATTTGCATTAAAATACAGGAATAAAATAGAAAGTGATCTAGGTTTAGATAATACACAAGCTGGTTTTATGCAACAAATTTTAAATAAAAAGATTTGGGCGGATAAAACATATAGCTATAATCAAAATAAAAATAAAAATACTCCAAAAAACTTTTTAGATTTTTTTTTGAATTGGGGAACATTTCCAAAAGATAAAAGTTTTAATGAAAAATTGATTGCAAAATTTTTAGAAAGCTCTAATCGAATTCCTGAAAATTTAGATGTTTATTTTATTGTAACCAGAGCACAACTTAAAGATTTACTGGGAGGTCGCTGTTTGGTTGGTGAAATAAAAAAAGAAATGAAACGGGAGCCATTGTCAATCGATATTTTTGATTTAAAAGACAAATATCAATCTAACAAAATTAACGACGAACAATATATGTATTTTCAAAAAATGGAGCAAAATTTGTTTAGTTTAATAGTTCACGAGGAATTATTTAAAACAATTATCAATAATTCTATTGGCAAAAAAAATGAAACAGAATTTTTTATTATGAAAGATTTAATCAAGAGTTCTTTAAGAGTAAAAAAAAATAACTTTGGCAATCATAATGGTTTTAAGCAAGATTTGTGGAAAAATAACAAATTTTTTTAAAAAAAGACTTGACAATTTTTTTTGAATAGATTAAAATTATATTAGCTAAATTTTAGCTAAATTAACAATTTAAAATATAAATATATGAAAATAGAAAAAGCAATTAGAAAATCATTACCAGCAGTTATATGTCTTTACGGCGAAAGCGGTTCAGGTAAAACATTTTCGGCATTAAAATTAGCACACGGATTAGTTGCTAATGCAAAAAACAATAGAGTTTGTGTAATTGATACAGAAAATCACAGAGCTAGCCATTACGATGCAGATTTTGATTTTGATGTTATTAATTTAGAATCCCCATTTTCATCAAGTAAATTTATTGAAGCAATTAAACTAGCACAAAATGAAGATTATGGAGCTATTATTATTGATAGTATAAGCCACGAATGGGATGGCATAGGAGGGGCTGTATATCAAGCAGACAACAGCTCGTTAAAAAATAAAATAGCTGTTTGGCAGGAACCTAAAAAAGAACATAAAAAATTAATGGATTTTATATTATCATCAAAATGCCATTTTATTTTATGCACCAGAGCAAAAGCAAAAACTAAACAAGTAGGCAAAGAAATTATAGAAGATGGAATTGTCCCGATACAAGAAAAAACTTTTTTATATGATATGTTAGCTGTTTTTCATATGTATAATAAAGGGCAAGTGGAAATTACAAAATGCCCTAAAAATTTACAATTAAATATTACAAATTTTTTAAATGAAGCTCACGGAAAAGTAATTGCAGACTGGGTAAATGATGCAGGAGCATCTATTGACCTAGAAAAATTACAATTACAAAAAGAAGCAAGATTAATTGCAATGGAAGGATTATCAACTTTTATAGCTTGGCATAGTGAATTAGACAAGGAAAACCAAGAATTATTGGTAGATATTAAAAAAGAATTACATAATATTTGCAAAGAAGCTGATGGTAATGTAAAATCAAGAACTAATACTGCTTTTACACCTACAAAAGCACCAGTAGATTAAAAAAAATTAAAATATTTTTAAAAAACACTTGACAATTATTTTTTAATAATTTAAAATTATTACACCACAAACACACCACAAAAAAACTCAATTAACAATTTAAAATAAAAAAATATGAAAGAAAACTTTTTTACAAATAGACAAGGAGCAATCGGAGCTTCACAAATAGCAGGATTAGTTTATTACTATTCTGACAAATTGCTTGCAAAAAATATTATTAGCCAAGAAACTTACAATGAAATTAAAAAAATGGAGGAAGTTTCTGTTAATGTTTGGGAGCAAGAAGTATCTGATATTAAATACATCGAAAGTCCTTGGAGTATTAAAGAAAAAATAAAACTAACCGCCGAAGAGTTAGAATTATTAAGCAAAAAAACAAGCAATAACAATACCAAGCGAGGCAATGAATTAGAGCGACCAGTTTTTGATAAATTTTTACAGCATTATAATAATTGCGAAGAGGTTGCAGGTTATAATAAAAAAGCTAGCAAACAATATAAAAATTTTATAGCAATTGCAACAATTGATTTTTTAATTAATATTGATGATAGAAGATGTATTGCCGAAATTAAAACTAAAAATACAGGTTTAGATGCAGTTGGCAACCCAGTAAAAGAAGAGATTAATTGGATAAGTTATAAATTGCAAGTTGCTATGCAAATGGCTTTACATAAGATTGATAATGCAGTGATTGTATTACAACAAGTTGCCACAAGGGACAAAGAACACGATATAAGTGCCGAGCTAGATATTGAAGCTATGGTTATTGATTGCGAAGAAAACAAAGAATTGATTGTTGCCGTTGAAAATGTGCTAAATTATTTTGATGCAGATTTTAATAATGATTTTAAACCACAGCCTGAACTAAAAAAAGATGTGGAGCTTGTAGAGTTTTTAGCTAGAAAAGAGCTTATAATGGACTTGCCAAGCGAATTAAACGACGATATATCCGAAATGAGCCAGTTAGAAGCTAATTACAATAGATATTGCGAATTAAAAGATAAAGTTGAAAAAAAATTAAAAACTATTGCAACCGAAAACCAAAGATCTGTTATTTTTAGAGGCAGTCCTTTTAATGTGCAAATGACACTTCCTACAAAATGGAGTGCCGATGATATTGTTAAAAAGCAACAAGCAAATAAAAAAGATTATGAAGCTAGTTTGTCTCTTGTTGAGGGCAGTGTCAAAACAAAATCAATGTTTAAATTAATTAAAAGCAAATAGTATGAAAGAACAAACAGTAATAAAATCTACAAAAACCACTTTAATTGTCGAAGAAATTAAATATAATGTTATAATTAATACAGAAGCTTTTTTTGTTTTTATATTAAAAGATATTTTTAGTATTTTTATACTTTTATCTGCATTATGGTTTAATTATAATTTTATGGGCAATTTATATTATAATATATTTATAATAACTTTACTGCTTTTTGGTTATAGTGCCAAACTGGTTTTTATTCTTTTAAAAAGTGACAGATATTTTTTTAATGTATCTTATGATAATATAGAAAAAATAAAAAAAATACTTAAACAACAACAATAATTATGAAAAAACAATTACTAATCACAACCGATTTAAAAAATGAAGATCTTTATCAAGATTTAATAAATTATGCAAAAGAAACCGAACGATCCCTTGGTTTTATTGTAAGAAAAGCTTTGGAAGAGTTTTTAAATAAAAAAAAAGAACCTCATTCTTTAAATTGGGAACCGACAGAAAAAAAATCTAAAATTTAACAAATTAAAAAATAATTAAATATGATAACAGAAAAAAGACTTCGCTTTTTAGAAGAGCAAGCAAACATCTCAACAGATTTTGCCGAGCTAACAACATTTTTAGAAATTGAAAAATTTTACCCTGAAATTGAAACAACCGATGACAGAAACAGAATTAGAAATTTAGCTAAACAAAGAATACAAGAATTATCAAAAATCAAAAATGTAAAATAATATGAACTTTCTTCCTGCATTACAATTACTTTTTGTAGCTTTAAAACTAACAAAATTTATTGATTGGAGCTGGTGGTTAGTTTTACTACCGACAATATCACCTCTAAGTATAGTAGGTTTATTAATGATTATATACACATTTTTACTATTAATAAAACATTTTCAAAAATAATAAACATATGACAAACATAAATTTTAGGCAATATATTGAGCTAGCTTTAAGAACCGAAATTAAAGATTATGATTTAATACTAGAAAGATTAAATTCTATAACTTTAAGAAAATTACACGGATCTTGTTTATATTTAGAAATAGAAGAGCTAGAGCAAGCAATTATCAAAAATGATGAAATTAATATTATTGAGGAACTAGGTGATTGTGCTTGGTATATTGCCGTTTTAAGCGATGTATTTAAGATTGATTTAAATTTTAGCGGTAAAATAACTGGCACAAAAGATTTGACTAAAATTAAACAACTTTCTTTTGATATTGCCGATAATATAAAAAAAGTTATAATGTATAATAAACCGTTGTGCGAAATAAAAGAATTTATTGAGAAAATAGAAGATATTTATTTTTTATTTAATCAAGAGTTTGGCAATCTTTGGCAACTTGGTTTAGAAAAAAATATTTTAAAACTACAAAAAAGATATGGCAAAAAATACACCGATGTAAAAGCAAACAACCGAGACATTAAGGCTGAATTGGAGGTTATAAAATAATGTATATAAACGACAGAAGGCTTCGGTTAATTTTGTTTGCACCTTTATTTTTTAAAGATGTAATAACCCAAGGATCTGTGCAAGAAGATAGCCCAGATTTAACCAGTGAAGCAAAAGAAATTGTAAAAAATCAAGTAGATACTATTAATAACTCTATTAATTTTGCCGATAAATTTTTTATCGATACAAGACAAAAATATGATATAGATAAAAAAAGATTTTTTAAGCAAGTAATTAATGTAAATAAAGTTATTAGAAAATGCTATAATTTATATTACAATAAACAAACAAAAGAATGTCAAACTACAAAAGTAGTAACTGCCGTTGTTTTTGCTTTTTATCAATTTTTTTATGAAATATGCGAGCACGATGGTTTTAATTTTTATTTTGATGAGAATAATGAGTATATTATTACAGACAAACAATATGAGTTTTTAAAACCATATGCAAACATTATTAAAACTAATTTTATTGAGCCACTAGCAATACTTGGCAATAATACATTAGAATATAACACGGCACAAGCCCTAAATAAAGGTAAAAAATTTAATGAAGAAAAATTTTACAAACAATGTGAAAGTAATGTTGAAACAATCATTAATTTATTAAAAAATATTTAAAAAAACACTTGACATATACTTTTAATGGTTTAAAATTATTACATTAATAACTTAAAATAAAATAATATGAAAACACTTATAATAGGTAAAGGAATGATGGGAGGCTCTATTGAAAAAGCTTTTAAAAAATATAATATAACACAAAATATTCTTATTGTAGATGAAAATATTTTATTAGAACATAATATTGCCAAAGAAAATATTTTAAGCAATAATTTTGATTTAATTGTTATTGCTTGCCATTTAAAAAATTTTAAAAAAATTGCTGAAATTGTTAGTGCAGATAAAAAAGCAATAATTTTTGATGTAATGTCTAAAAAAGATTTTGATATTAATTTTAATGATAACTTTGTTTTATGCCACCCAATGGCAGGTTCTCATAAACGAGGCTATGAAAATGCTAATCCCGATTTATTTGTTGGTAAAAAATGGTTTATTTTCTTTTCAAAAGAAAGCAGTTATAATGTTAATAAATTTAATTTTACAGCCTATTATGTAATTACTGATATTGCCAAAAAAATAGGTGCGATTGTTGAAGGTCGTTTTACTACAAAAGAACACGATTATGCTATGGCTGGTCTTTCTTGGTTGCCACAATACTTATCATTTTTACCGAATGCTAAACCTAATTTTTTTAATAAATTTTTTGATTGTTTTCGTTTGGAAAATTCTAGCAAAGATTTATGGAATCCGATTTTTGAAGAAATGAAAAATAATAAATCAATAAGTGATTTTATTAAACAAATTGAATTTTGCAATACAAGAAAACAGATTTTAACAGCTTATAACAATTATATAGGACGAAATTTTTCTATTAAATCTGGCATAAAATTTGCAGGGGATGGTTTTTATAGCTATATTAACACAAAAAAACATAATTTTTTTAAACAACTTTTTATCAACTATTATTTAAATAAAAAATTTTAATTATGACAAACAAATACAGCGAAACAATAAAACTAGAATTAATGGATTCTATGGGAAAAGGCGACCAATCTATAGTAGATGATGCAAGAGTTTCTTATGGCGCAAAGAACAATGGCAAATCTACCGATTTAATATATTATTTAATGGAACACGACCATAGCTCCCCTTTTGAGCAGGCGATTATCAAGGTAAAAGCGACCGCACCGTTTTATATCGTTAATCAATGGCAAAGGCATAGAACATTTTCTTACAATCAAATATCATTAAGATACACGGTGGCAGAAAAAGATAATTTTTTCATACCTAAAACATTAAGAATACAATCTAAAACAAACAAGCAAGGTAGCAATGGAGCTGTTGACAATCAAGAACTGTGTCAATCAATAATGCAGGAAAGCATTGAGAATTCTTTTGAAAAATACAACATTTTACTAGCTAATGGAGTTTCTAGAGAGCAGGCAAGGGCAGTTTTACCAACCGCAACAAATACAACTTTTATTTGCCAAGGCAATCTTAAAAACTGGTTGCATTTTATTAAGTTAAGACAGCACGAAACAGCACAAGAAGAGATTAGATGGTTTGCCGATAAGGTAGCTGATATTATTGCAGAAAAATTCCCTGTAACTTACGATGCTTTTAAAAAGTTTAAAGTAGATGCAGTAACATTTACACAAGACCAGTTGGCTTGGATAAAAAGCTTTGTAAATGGCAATCTTTTAACACAAGCCGAAAGTGGTTTAAGTGAACGGCATTACAATAAAGTTTATGATGCAATTATAGGTAAAAACAATGAATAATATAACTAAACCAAAAGACGATAAATTAATAGAGAAAATGATTTCTAAAATATATACTTACGAAACAACTAGTTGCTACAGTCTTCTTGAGGATTATTGGCAGTTATATTTGTTCAAAATTAACGAAGAACTAGAATTTTATTTTTTTGACCAAGCAAGATTACTTAATGAAAAATTTATAAAACATGAAGAATTTAATAAAAATGATTTTGAAGAACTTGTTTATAATAAACTTTTAAAAAACGTGACTTACGAAAATGTAAAATTTACCTACCGTTTTAAAAAACAAGATGCAGGTGTCTATATGTTTGAAACAGATAATGAAACTTTTATTCTTAAACCGAATGAAAACTAGAAAAATAGGCATCGGTGCCGAAGGTTTGTTGCATAAAAAATTTAAGAATATTGTTAATCAATATGAGTTTTATAAAAAACTTAATTGTTTATTTTGGACTTACTCGGCATCAGGCGAGTATAGAAAGCCTACTACTGGTGCTTTATTAAAAGCAAAAGGTTTAAAAACTGGTTTTGCCGATTATCATTTTATTTACAGAATTGATGGCATAGATCATAACATTTTTTTAGAATTTAAAGCAGGCAAAAACAAACAAAGTCAAAGTCAAATTGATTTTCAAAATTTATATAAAGATAGTAAAAACTCTTTTTATTATGTAGTTTATTCAGTAGAAGAGGCTATAAATATTCTTATTAAACACAATGTAATTATATAATATGCGAACTAACCTTACCGATGCAATTAAGCAAGAAATAGCTCAGCATTTAAAAAATAATTGGCAAATAATAGATATAACAAATCGCTACAATATCTGCCCTGCAACAATTAGAAAAATTAACAAAATGTATAATTGTAACAGAATTATACCTTCAGACGACAACATTGGCTATTTAAGAAAGCAATCAAAAGAAAACAACAATATTAACATAATGCCCAAAATAATTAGTGGATGCATTAATAAAAATATTGATAAGCATAATGTTGAACTGGATTTAGAAGCTTTTAAATATTTTAAAGAACAGACTAAAAAATATTTTAACCCAGTTTTATGCGATGTAATAATTGCCAAAGACAAAAGACCATATGAAATTCAATATCATATTACTCACGGTTTTGTCAATGTATGTTATATTTATAAAGATGTTAACGAAACCTTTAAATACAAATTTATTAATGATTTTTATAAAAATAAATTAACAAAAGAAAATTTAAAAGAATTGATTGCAAAGAAAAATATTTTTGAGGCTATTATTGATAAAGATAATAATAAATGTATTTTTGATTTAGATTTGTTTTTAAATAATACTGTATATAAAGAAGCAGTTAATTTATCTAATATAACAAAAGTCGCTCCAAAAATATGATAAATGATAACCCAAAACCAAACAAAGTAGATATGTGTGGAATTCAAAAGAAAGGAATTGGAGGTGATTTTGATGATGATGTTAAATTTGCTGTATTCTTATTCTTTTTGTTTATTATTTGTGTTGTTGTTGTAGCGGTTATGCAACCTAGACAAAAAAATAATACTCATACAATTGATTGCAAAACAAAAGTCGCACCAAAAATATGATACAAACAATTGATAAATATAAAATAATTGAGAATGAGGAGGTTGTTGGCGAAATTGCTTTATGGCAATATAGCAATCAAAAATTACCGAATATTGAGTATAAAATAAAACCAGAGCATCAAAACAAAGGCATTATGAAAAAGCACTTGCCTATTTATCTTGATAGAATAAAAGGCATTGGAAATATTTTGGCAATTGTTAAATATGATAATTTAATTAGCATCAAACTTTTGTTAAATAACGGTTTTAAATACATTGGCAATATTAATGAAAACAAAATTTATATATATGGACTATAAAACTTGGCTAGATGGCAGAATAAAGCTATACAACGGCAATTGCTTGGAGTTTATGGATAGTATGCAAGAGAAGGTTGATCTTATATTGATTATTAAAAATATTGCTTGATTATTAATAATATTGATTTATACTATCTTTATATCAATATTAATCAATCAAAATAATATGCAAAAAATTTCATTAGAGCAATTAATTAATAAACAATTTAATAAATTAACAATTTTAGAAGAAAGTTATAAAAAAAATAATAGAAGATTTTTTTTATGCAAATGTGATTGTGGAAATAAAACAATTTTACCTTTATCAAATATAATTAATGGTTATACAAAATCTTGTGGGTGTATCAAAAAAAAACACGGTTTTTCAAAAACTAGAATACATTCAATTTGGATTGGCATAAAAGGAAGATGTTTAAATAAAAATTGTGTTATATTTTACAAATATGGTGGAAGGGGAATTAAAATTTGTGATGAATGGTTAAATTTTGAAAATTTTAAAAAATGGAGTGATAATAACGGATACAAAGATAATTTAACCATTGACAGAATTAATGGCAATGGCAATTATGAGCCATTAAATTGTCGGTGGGCTACATATCAACAACAAAATAGTAATTTAAGTATGTTAAAAAACAATAAAAGTGGATATAAAGGAGTTAGTTGGTCAAAAACAGCAAATAAATGGCTTTGCAATATTTCTATAAATAATAAAACTAAAAGAATAGGTGTTTTTGTTGATATTAAAGAAGCTATAAAAGCTAGAAATGATTTTATAGATAAAAATAATCTTATATATCATCAAAAAAATAATATATAAAATGTATATAAGAATTGATACAGAATTAAAACAAGGTAATTTATTTTAATGTTTTTTGATTTATTTAATAAACCAGTATTGCCTAAAAGTTTGCAATTAAGAAGTCCGTATATGGGAAGTAAAAGAAAGATTGCAGAACAATTGATGCAGAAAATGTTAGAAATAAAACCGAAAGCAAAATATTTTTATGATTTATTTGCTGGTGGTGGTGCAATGTCTTTTTATGCTTTACAATGCGGTTTAAAAGTGCACTACAACGAAAAACAAAAGGGAATGGTAGATTTACTAGAATATATTTTAAATAGGGCTAAAAATAAAGAAAAAGGGCAATATGGACTATTCCCTGATGATTTTTATAACTTTATCACAAGAGAAGAGTTTTTTAAATTAAAAGATGAGGATAGTATTAAAGGGCAGTTTGCAAGAATTATTTATAGTTTTGGCAATTCACAAAGAGCTTATCTTTTTGGTAAAGATATTGAATATCAAAAACAACTTGGGCATAATATAGTTATGTTTTGTTGTGAAAAATCTTTAAAAGAATTAAATTTATTGCTTAATATTAATATAAAAATTAGCAATGCCAAAACTTGGAACGAAAGAAGATTAGATTATTTGCGATACTTCCCAAAAGAACAAAGAAAAATAAAAGAATTAGAACAATTAGAAAGATTACAACAATTAGAAAGATTAGAAATATTAGAAAGATTACAACAATTAGAAAAATTACCAGCTTTTACTATATCTAATTTAGATTTTGCCGATGTTAAAATAACAACTCCACTAGATGAGACAATTATTTATTTAGATCCGCCATACAGAGAGACTGCTAAATATAAAGAAAAATTTGACTATACAAGAGTAGATGAGTTTTTTAAAAATTCTCCATACACTTGTTTTATGAGTGAATATAATGCCCCTTTTAAAAGCATTTTAGAAATTAAAAAAGAAAGTTTATTGAATAATAGCTTAAAAGAAAAAAAATTTGTTATTGAGAAACTATTCTGGAATGAAAAATAAATAAACAAAAGATAAACAAAAGATAAACAAAAGATAAACAAAAGATAAACAAAAGATAAAAAAAACTATTGACAAGTTAAAAATAATGCATCATAATTATTTTGGAAATCGCAAGGGGTGGCAATAGTTACCCCTTGTTTATTTTACTTGCACCAGTCTTTTTCCTTAGTTCCACCATCATAATAAACCGCCAAGCCATTTTTAACTAGCTCATCGGCAAGGTTTATACCGTTTTTATCTACAACAACTACATATCTGCCGTATTTATCTAATTCTACATAAACAATCTCAACACCGTCCTTAACAAAATTAGAAACAAATTCTTTTGCTTTTAAGCCAAGTTCAATCTCTTTTTTACATTTTGCGGCTTGTTTAAAACTTTCAGGAGCATCAATACCAGCTATTCTATGTCTAGTTTGCATCAATTCTAATGGAGGTTTTGGTTGTTTAATATCAAAAGTATCGCCATCTACAACTCTATCAATTGTTGTGGGTAGCTATTGATAGCTATAAAGCAACAAATAATAAATAAAATTGTTGCTAAAATAAAAAATAGTATATCTTTTTTTTGCATATTAAAAAATTTTTTTAATGTTTGATTTTTTCTTATGATTTTTAAGTATAATTAACATTATGATTAACC
>Ga0315899_10007564_pt1 | contig 11670 bp, 10 predicted proteins | sample LakEriMetagenome_2_FD_203518 | JGI IMG/M metagenome (GOLD analysis project Ga0315899, IMG submission 203518) | Freshwater fungal communities from buoy surface, Lake Erie, Ohio, United States - Buoy 4 MA112 | ecosystem: Environmental > Aquatic > Freshwater > Lake | place: USA: Lake Erie, Ohio... | reverse complement strand
GTATATATATTTAAAAATATATGTATGTGTATGTGTCTGTATATATGTGTAATTATGTGTGTGTGTGTGTGTGTGTATGTATTCATGTATATACAAAAATGTGTGTGTGTGTGTGTGTGTGTGTGTGTGTGTGTGTGTGTGTGTGTGTGTGTGTGTGTGTGTACATACATATACACATACATGCACCTGCTCCAACGTCGCTCGCTCGGCACCGTGTGTGTTTTGTGTGTGTTTGTTTGTGTGTTTACATACATACATATACACATACATGCATGTGCACGTCACACACACAAATACACACAAGACACAGAGACAGACAGACACACAGACACACGCGCACACACGCACACCCAAAAGGCACACGGCTCGCTCATGCCGAGGGCGCGGTATGTGTGTGCGTGTTCTTGTGTTGTGTGTGTTTGCGTGTGTATCATATATATACAAGGGGCGCACCGCATGTTCATGCCCAGGGCGCGGTATGTGTTTGTGTGTGTGTGTGTGTGGGTGTGTGTGTGTGGGTGTGTGTCAAAAATATATTATGTGCACACCGCATGTTCATGCCGAGGGCGCGGTTGTGTTTCTTGCCTGACAGAAATTCTCAAAACGTCATTGCCCTAGTACACCTACTGGCTAATGTCACTGTACTGAAAAACTTTTCAGAATTTGCACCGTTGATGTGGTCCAGCCTGACATAAGTTCGTGACAAACATTCTCAAAAGTCAGTACCCTAGTACATTTTGTATGTTAAGTCACTATACACAGAGCTTTTCAGAAATTCTCAGTATAGTATCATTGAATACAATGATACGAATAAATCCTCCTCCTCCTCCTCGCCAGCTGATAGAGTCTTTGACAATTGCAGTTGCAGACGTTTGCAAAAACAAATCTCATAAAAAAACAAACTCACCAGCTGATAGAGTCTTTGACTATGCAGTCGCAGACGTTGCAGTAGAACCCGCCCTACATGGATGTATATATACATGTTTACAGTGAGTACTGTATACATTCTTCTTATACTACGTTCCTGAATCTCGCCTTTTCCCCCGTTTTCAGAATCCTCCATAAAACCGATTTTGAACCAATCCGCCAAAAACCCCGATTTTTCCCGTCATGTTTACAGTGAGTACTGTATACGGTCTTCTTATACACGCAACATATATTTAGTACTCACTACATAGTACCGATATCGTGAGTACTAAATCGGTACTATGTACATAGTACCGACATACAGTAATAGATAATATTTAGTACTATATATAGTCTCCTTATACACACAACATATATTTAGTACTAACTACATAGCTATACATAGTACCGATATACATTTATATATAAATATATACAGTTAGTACTATATACAGTTATATACATGTATACAATGAGTACTATATACAGTCGTTATACAAGTACTTATACACACAACAACTAATATTTAGTACTAACTATATAGAATATATCTCTATATAACTGTATATCGGTTCTTGTAAAAAAATACGCTATACTCCAATTTTTTTTTCATCAGTGTTACCGGACACGACCATGAACACCTAAACCCTAAACCCTATATATCTGTAGTACCTGCTGCGCCATGGGCGTGTTACCAGACACGACCATGGTCCTCCCAACCATCTTCTCAATCTGCAGCTCATTGCCTGCTCTTGAGCTGTGACGGTTTAGCGAGAATGACAGTATTAGTCTGGGCAGCCGCCCTGCACGGGACGCGAGCAGGGTTTAGGGTTTAGGGCTTCGAAAGCCTAAAGCCTACAGCCTAAAGCCGAAAGCCTCAACCGGGCAGCACGCACAGAAAGGGACGTTCGCAGGAGCTGAGCACCGGTCCTTGTTGAGCGGGTCGCGCTTGACGACGGCGCCGGCATTCTTGCGCAAGGCTGCATCCTCCTTCTGTGCCGCGGTCCCGACACGGTCAGCCAACGCGCCGCCAGCCCGGCGAAAAATTGGATAGAGCAACTCTCTGCTAAATTGAACCCTGCGCTGCGGCGCGCTTGGGCAGCCGCCGCGCGAGAGGGCAAACACACAGACATGCCAAGCGGGGACGTGGGGGCGGGTCGTGGAACCTCGCGCTCGATGCGCTCCTCCTCCTCGCGACGCTCGTCGACACGCCGCTGGTACTCATCCGTGTCCCATGTGCGGCGTGATACCTGCCGCAAAACAAAAGCGTCAGCGGTCCGTCCCGGGCGGGTCTTGCTGCACCGCGCGCGCGCGCGATGCCCGTCCCGCAGGAGCGGATGCCACGAAGCGATTCGCCTCGCATCGCTTCGTGCCACAGCACGCCATGCACCTGTTCCACCGCCTTTGCCTTTCCACCTTCCTCTTCCATCTTTGTGTTCGCCCGCTGGGCGTGGGAACGGAGGTGTAGAACAAATATAAGTATTTGTACTAATGTACTGCGTACGTTTGAATCGGAGCAAAGTGAGGCGCAGATGTCGTAGCTGCGCAGCGAGCTACGACATAGCGCCGCTGAGGCTGAGGCTGCACGGCTGTTCAGTCTCCCATGTCGCAGGGAGATGAACGCCACCGCAGGCAAGCGCTCTTTGACGATGCGCCGCCAGGCGGGAGCCCCCGGCACACGCCAGCCGCAAAAGCTGGCCCGCATTTGGCCCCCGGCACCCCGGCCCCCGGCTCGCCCCGCGTGCTCGTTGCGCAAGGGAGCGCAAAGAAGGTCAACTTGGCTCAGGGTCTGCTGACGCACCGTCATGCGCTGTCGGCCTCAGCGGCGGCGCCGAACAACTCCCCGCACGTCCAGGCGGCCTTCAAGGAGATCGTGGCCAGTCCCTCGCCAAAGGTGTCCGCACTCGTCGAGCGGTTCAAGCACAAGGAGGCCCTCATTGTGGAAGCCGCTGTTGTGGAGAAGGAGCGCGAGCAGAAACGTGCGGCGATGCTCGCCGAGGCGCAGAAGGTCCGGGCAGCGCGAAAGAAGGCAGTGGAGGACTCCGAGGCCAAGTTCAACAGGGCCGAGCAGCTGCGGGTAGAAGCCGACTCAGCGCTTGCGAAACAGCGCGAGCGTCGCCGCGCCAGCGGCGGCGGCGGCACATCTGCAGCGCTCGGAGCCTCGGAGCAGGAAGACCAGGCGCTGGTGGATGCCGAGAAGATGCACAAGCAGCGCATCAAGGAGGCAGAGCTCGCAAAGGCTGCGATGACTGCTGCACGTGCTGAGCACGACAAGGCCATTCGCATGGAGCAGGCATTCCTCACTATCGATGCGCGCAGTGATGATGGAGGCCCGGAGAGGGAGGATGCTCCCGACAGTGCAGCATCGCCGCTGCTTGGCCTGCAGGTGTTATCGCCACTAAGTGGCCTGCAGGTGTTGTCGCCTCCGGGATCGGGCATCCTGGGTGTCTCGTCGCCGTGCGAAGTAGCGGCGGCGGAGGAACGCCTCGCCTGGTGGGCCAAGGAGGAGTACGAAACGGTGATGGAAGAGGAAAGGAGGCAGGAGGATGAGGCTCGAAGAGAGAAGATGAGGAGGCTCGAAGCACAGGAAGCAAAGCGCAAGGAAGAGGAGCGGAAACAGCGCGAAGAGCGCGAGCGGCAAGAGAAAGAGGCCAAACAGCGCGCGATAGAGCTTGAGATGGAGGCGCGCCGCAACCTTGAGCGGCAGGAAATGGAGGTTGGATTGCCCTTTGCTGAGCATACGCACACTCACACACTGTTCTCTTACTAGAATGTGTTCTCTTACTAGAATGTGTTCTCTTACCATGGAGGTTGGATTGCCGCTTTGCTGAGCATACGCACACTCACACACTGTTCTCTTACTAGAATGTGTTCTCTTACTAGAATGTGTTCTCTTACAATGGAGGTTGGATTGCCGCTTTGCTGAGCATACGCACACTCACACACTGTTCTCTTACTAGAATGTGTTCTCTTACAATGGAGGTTGGATTGCCGCTTTGCTGAGCATACACACTCACGCACACACTCACTCACACGCACACACACACACACACCCCTATCCATCCAACCATCCATCCATCCGTCTCTCTCTCGCTCGCTCTCTCTCTCTCGATCTCGCTCTCTCTCTCTCCCTCTCTCTATATATAGATATGTATGTATTTATGTATTTATGTATGTACATACATATTACGTCCTAACTAATCCACCCATTCCGTCCTCACGCTGTAAATGCTTCGTGTTTTTACGTCCTGTTTAAATTTCGGCTCGTGAGAGGGGTAACCCAAGGACCCCCCCTATTAACGTCCTTACCCCTCCCCTTAAAATAATGTCTTTTTTTATTTATGAAGCTAATTACTTCATAAAATTTCTTAAAAAAAATTACTTCATAAATGGCTTAAGGATTTGATATCTATATATATTATATAGATATTACTATTATATATGCCTCATAAAACCGATACTACTGTAATTTGCCAATGTGGCCTAATGACATCTAAATATTACATGCCTAAGCACCTTACAACACGTAAACATGAACAAAATATGGTTGGTAGAGAACATATTGAAGTAGCTGAACATCTTAAATATATACCTCGTAATAATTAATTTATAAATAATAAAAAATACAAATATATATATAATTAAAAATAAATATATATATATTTAAAAAAAATATTTTTTTCTTTATGTATAATATATATAATGCCAAATGCTTGGATAGAGCATATAAAGCAATTTTCAAAAGATAATAATGTTTCTTATGGTTGTGCACTGTCAATGCCAGAATGCAAAGACAGTTATAAAAAAAAACTTATACAAAATATGATAAACCGATTGGACCAGTTAAACCTATCAATATTGAAAATATTAAAAAAAATGAAGAGTTAATTAATGATATTGAAAAAACAATGAGGTCTAAATCTACAAATACGTATATATATACACACACACACACACACACACACATATATATATATATATGCATATATATTATACAGAGGAAGGAGCGAGAGCGCGCCGAGGCTGAAGAGCGCGAGTGCAAGCGCCTCGAGGAGCTGGAGGAGCGCGAGCGCCGGGAGAGGGCGCGGCGAGAGCAGGAACGGCTGGAGCGGGAAAGGCAGGAGCGTGAGCATCGCGATCGCAAAATGGCTGAGGTGCAGGCACATGGGCTTGCGGCAGTGGGGGCAGTGCTGGAGGCGCTGGGAGACCGCAATCTTGTTGCCGCACACCAGGCCCTGCAATCCCTCAAGACGTTCCACCTAGCGGAGTCGCTGTTTGTGACGGACGAGCTGCGTGGCGAGGAGCAGCGCGTCAGCGACGCCGTGCGCGCACTGGAAAAAGAACATGCCCGTGTCTACAATGAGCGGCGGAGACAAATTGAGCTGGGGCAGGCGCACTTAGACTCTGCTCACACCGCAATCAAGGGCGAGGATCTGGGCGTGGCGCGCGAGCTGGTGTGCGCGTCACTGGAGGCGCTTGCAGACGCTGCCGCCCCATGCGTTTTTGTCGACATTTTGGAAAAGCTCAAGCCACGAATAGATGGTGATGTCGCTCAGGCGCAGGAGTTGCAGCAGGAAGTTATGGTGCGCGTCTCCTGCATGGACAAAGCCGAGCAGCTGCTGCAAGAATGCAACAAATTCTCAGAAGTCCTCTATATAGTGACTTACTATAGCACATGTACTTTGGCACTGACTTTTGAGAATCTGTGCAGGCCGTGGCCACCTGGCGGCGGGGGATTGTGAGCATGCACGATCGCTCGTTCAGGAGGCGCGCACGGCGCTGCGCCGCGCACACATCGCCAGCCGCAATGCCGACCTCAAACAGGTGTGCGACGAGATCGACGCAGCAGAGCGGCGGCAGATGGAGCGAAATGCCGAGGAGCAGCGCAGGCAAGAGCTCTTGAACGAGGGCGACGTGCATCTGGCAGCAGCAGTCGCCTTGGTGGCAGAAGCAGCGTCTGAGGCAGAGATGGCCAAAGCGCGCGCGCTGCTCAAGCAAGCCAAAGACTGCTTTGAGCGCGCTGCCGCACCGCCGCAGCTCTTCGAAGAAATCACTGCTATGCTCCAGCGCATAGAGGAGGCAGAAACGCTCCTGCGTCGCAAGGCTGAGATCGAGCAGCAGCGCGCGCGCGACGTGATGGAGGGGCACGCGAAGCTGCGAGAGGCGTTGCACTTACTGGAAGGCGGCAGCGGGGTGCTGGAGGCTAAGAAGGCGCTGCAGCTCGCCAAAGAAGCCCTGTGGCGAGCAAAAGACAAGTCCTTGTGCAAGGAGGTGGAGCTGGTTGAAGCAGCAGTTGCGGCGGCAGAGGAGCACGAGCAAGAACTCCTGGAAGAGATGCAGCGCGCCACAGGTCTGGTCCACCGTGCCATCGAGCAGATGGGTGCAGGTGGCGATGTGGATCAAGTCCAGCGTCTGCTGCAATCTGCTCGTGAGGCGCTGGCGGCTCTTGGCAGGGAGGCGAGTGGTCATAATATTAAGCATCTGCAAGCGCACCTCGATGCGGCGGAAGAGCAGCTGATGGCGGTGCGTGCGGCGAGATTAGGCGACGAGTATCTGCGCCAGGCACAGGATGCACTTGATGTGTCGGGCTTGGAGGCTGCTCAGCGTGCTATTGATGCAGCTTCTGCCGCATTTGCGAAATGTGGGGCAGAGCATCCTCAGGCAGTGGAGGGGCTGTCGGCATGCCGCACCATGCAGGGTCAGCTTCATCGCGTGGAGCGCCGCCTTGAATCAGAGAAGCAGGCGGCGATGGACGAGGCAGCAGGCGATCAAGCTCTGGAGGAAGCACAGATCATCTGGGAGGACGCTCGTGACGCCGAGCGCGCGGCGCACCTGTTCGAAAGGGCCTCAATGCTCTACAAGAAGGCGCTCAACTATGAGAAGGAGGAACGCGTGATACAGGCAGAGGCCAAGTTCCGCGCTGAGGCGGAGGAGGAGCGGCGGCAGAAGGAGTGGGAGGACGCCCGCAGAGCAGAGCAGCTGCTTGAGGCCGAGGAGTTGGTCAGCCGTGCAAGGATCCTGGTGGAGAGCGAAATGTTGCAGGATGCCCGCCGTCTCCTCGCACGCGCTGAGGAGGCGTACATGCTCGCAGGACTCGGGGAGCCGACGGAGCAGCTGCTGGAGGTTGAAGGCTACCTGAATTTCGCAGAAGAGGAGAAAAGGCGTAGAGATGCTGAAAGGGCCGCCGCCCGGAAACTCTTTAAGGACCAGGGGGACATGTCCCTCGCCAAGGCGCGTGCTGTGCTCGACTCTGGACGCAACGCTTTTGATGAGGCCCGCCAATTTGCCAAGGAGGCCGGCAGCTCGTTTCGCGAGGCCGCAATGCCAGAGATGGAGGATGAGGTGCTGGCGCTGATTCAGAACATTGCAGATCGTGAGGACTTGGTGGTGAAGAAGTTGCTTGAGTCCGAGCGCCTGCAGCGCGAGCAAATGCTGATAGAGGAGCAGCAAAGACGCGAGCGGGAGGCGCTCGTCCGGCGGAAGCAGATGGAGGAAGAGGCAGCAGCTGCTGCAGCCGAAGCTGAGGCCAGGCGCCGGTGCGTTTCTGTCCCCACTTTGCTGTGTGCACAGCCTAAACCCTACACCTTAAACCCACTGCGAGTGGCCGTGTTATGTGTTGTCGTACATTGAACAAGACAGAGAGGCAAAGAGACACAGACGGAGAGGGAGGGAGAGGGACAGCACGTGGTGCGGCACGTGAGTCTATTGTTCAGTCGCACGTGCGCACTCCGGAGGCGAGGCAGTGAGGCAGTGCAACGTGCGTTGCAGCGTCTCATGAGCCTTTCGGAAATCCCAACGCGCGTGCACGGCGTGTTGAACATGGTGCTGTTGGTGTGTGATGCAGGGCGGAGGAGGAGGCGGAGAGAGCGCGGCAGGCAGAGGAGGCAGCGCAAGCGGCTCGGCGAAAGGAGCAGGAGCTGGAGGCGGTGCGGCATGAGGTGGCACGGCGCAAGGCAGAGGAGAAGGCGCGCCTGGATCAGCTCGCTAAGGCCGCTCAGGTTGCTGCGCTTCCGAGACTGAATCATAGATCCTGAACCCTATAGTCAGCTTTCCGACCTAATATCCGAAGCCTAAAGTCTATGAACCCTAAGCCCTAAATTCGCCAAGTCCACGCAGGCCGCGCGTCCGCGCGCGGTCTGTACCCGTGCCTTCCCGCTCTGGACGGGAGGGAGTGTCCGGTGTGTGCCGGTGTGTGCCGGTGTTTTCCGGTGTGTGCGTGTGTATGTGTGTGTGTCTCTGTCTGTCTGTCTGTTTGTGTGTGTGTAAACTAACTTAACTACTGCTTCTACTACTACTACTACTACAGAGGGAAGTGGAGAAAGCCATGCTGGCGGTGGAGACAGGCGAATGGGACGAGGCGCGCGGCAAGATCGCCGAGGCCAAGGCGTTACTTGCTCGTGCAGGCCTCTGTGATGGCCAGCCCTCTGCGCTGGCTGCAAGCCCCGATAGAGAAGCCAGGCGCAAAGTTGGGCTAATTTCTGAAATGGTGCGTATACATCATACGTACGCATGTATGCATGTGTTTATGTGTTTATGTATGTTTGCGTGTGTGTGTGTGTGTGAGTGAGTGAGTGAGTGAGTGAGTGAGTGTGTGTGTGTGTGTGTATGCGGTGTTGGGTGTTGGTGGCGCTGCATCTGCCCTGCGCTGAGGCGGTGTAGCGGATCTGTTTGTTGGCCAAGTGTGTGTCTCAAGTAAACTGAACCCTAAAGCTAAACTCTTGCATGGTCGCTGCACAGCACCGACGGTGGCCCGCAATTGCGTGCGTGGTTTGTATGTGTGCCTGTTGTGGTGCGTTGCTTGCTCAGGCGCCATGGTTAGTGTCACCTCTCCCCAGGGTTTAGTGGTGAACCTCCCCCTTGCTCCCCCTTCTCCCATCACCTCTCTTGCCCCGTCCGCCGCGCAGGTGCAGTCGGTGTCAGCGCAGCTGGAGGCTGCGGCGGCCGCGGCGAAGCGAATGGAAGTGGAGAATCGCGGGCAATCAGCTCGGAGAAAGGCCGAGGGAGCGATGGCGCAGCAAGACTGGACGCTTGCACGCACCCAACTTGATGTCGCGCTTGAGGCCGCCCAGCAGTTGCAGGACACCAACGTCGAGGAGGACCTGGAGCGCATGTGCCGCATTGTTGACCAGGCCTTAGACCAAACAGTCCGCGTTGCACACGCAACGGATGGGCGTACGCATTGGCGTACGGACTCGGATGCGCGTGAGCCTTCATCCGACCACTTGCCGATTGAGCAAGAAAGGCGCGGAGGTGCGGTTCGTGCTGCCCCACCTGGGCTCCAGGCACAGCCAGAAGCTGGAAACGGGCCGCCGGAGCCGCAACTCCCCAATGCACAGAAAGCAAGCTTTGGCCCCAGCTTCGTCAGCTCTCCGCCCAAGGAGGCACAGCAGATTATCTCCTCGCAGGTCGGGGCCACGCAATCGCTGGAGCGGTCGCCGATAGTCAGCCAACCCCCGGTGGGCGTCACACCTTCGCCGCTGCCGCAGCGCGATCCGGATCTGTTGTCGCTGCCGCCGTTGGTGGGCGAGCAGGACGACCGCGAGCTCTACATGCGTAGCGCGCAGGCCCCTGGTCTGCTCGCACCACCCTTTCCGAGCGGACCATCTCTGCCCAACGTCGGTGCTGACGCCTCAGCGTACGTCTCTCCGAGCAGACCGTCTCTGCCCAACGCCGGTGCTGACATCTGGCAGCAAGAGTCTGATCCGTCACATGAGCCCTTGTCACCTGAAGCAACTGCCAATGCCGCCCTTGCGGCTGTGCGCCAGAGAGAGGAGGATTATTGGGGCCACATCAATCCCGGCAATAAGGGCGACGGGATGATAAAGGTCTCGATGCTGAATCCCGCGGACGGCAGCCGCAAGCCGGCAGACAATATTGATCACTGGCAGGCCTGCAACGACGCAGGGGAGCTTATGTTCGACTTGGATGCCATGGGGCCTGGCATGGAGGACGTGACGGGGGGTCTGCTTGGTGGGGCCATGTTTGGACTGGCGTCGCTCACTGACAATACGCGGCGCTCAAGTGCCTTCCTGCTGTCTGTGAATGCGTCGCTGTCACAGGGGGACCTGGACCGGATCCTAGCATTCTGCAAACGTGGTGTGGTCAATGGCACCTACAACCCCGAGGCTGCCAATGGCCTCATGGTATGATGCCGCTGGCTTTCCTTGTCCTTGGTGCTTCTGGGTCCTGGCTGCGCGTGCGATAGCATCCGTTCACCGCGTTGCCCGCCTGTGCTGTCCGCCTCACGCAAGAGAGCGAGAGAGTTTATTGGCTAATTTCGGGAGAAATCTGCAGGCGATGCTGCAATGCGGTGATGAGAGGCTGGTGCATGCGTACCGGAATTATGAGTTTCACCGAGACGACGCAACCTTTATCGAAGAGCTCGAAGATTTGCGCCGTACAACAAACAAACAAGATGTCCGCGGACGGCGGGACGCTCTGTCGAGACTCTTGTGATTTGTGACGTGTCAAGGTTCTTATCATGTGAATAAGTTTGGGGTATTCTATGGACAAGTTGTTTGTGGTGATTTTTGTTAAATTACCAAAGTTTCAACTAGATTTTAGTCCCTGTCGAAGCTTTTGTATTTCCAACAAGACCTTGTCAATCGTCTATACTAAATAGTCTCCCTTCACAGACGCCTTTGCTGGGGGCAGGGGGCGCGGTTTTATCGAAGAACAACGAATGAGTGTCGTCGTAGGTACAACACGCTGCGCGTAGCGCTGCCGCCCTGCGGGGCAAGGCAGGAGGAGGACTAGTGTTACCGCTGTGTTTATTGACAAACAAACAGAGAGAGAGCGCGCGCGCGCGCACGCGCGCGCGCGAGATTATTACGAATGATAATCTATAACGGGGGTCCCAGGGCGTCGCCCAGCACCTTGCAGCAGGCTCTGCATCACTAAAATAGACGACAACGACTGGAGGACCCGCGCCGGAGTCAGTGGATGGCGACGAGAGTAACCTCGAGGTACAGCGTTGCATTGGGCGGGATCAAGCCCGGGATCCCGCGATCTCCGTACGCCAGATCTGAACGCGCAGACAGGTTACATGGGCGGCCATGCCTGCACAGGGCAGAGCGTGCACGTACGGGAAGTTCCTCCTGACGCGTGCACGCTGAAGCAAATGCACATTGCAAGCGCGCAGTCGCGCACTCGAAATGTACAGAGAACAGTAGCGTCAGCGCAACAAACAAATGGAAGAAAGTTAAAGTCGCGCTCACCCGACGGGATGGTGATACGCGCCTTCTCGCCGAGGCTGAGCTGCGAGATGCCATCGTCCCAGCCCTTCACCACCTGCCCAGATTTGACGCGGAACTTGAAGTGGCGGCCCGTGGGCTTCTTGGTCTTGGGGTCGATCGGCCCTGCAGGACAAAGCGCATGTGCGTCAGGCGTGCCCGCACATGCATATCACCCGGCGCGCGGGGTCATTGGCGGCTGGCGCTGCGAAAGCGCCGCGAACGACGACGCGGGCCGATGGCGAACACGGATCATCCGTGTTCGCACTCTGCACGTGCACGTCGTCGTCACGCCTGTCCGGCAGCCCGAGATTAATGATGCATGCACGTACCGCGCTCAAACGTGGAATCGAACTTTTTCTGTCCCGCGCGGTCTAGGTAGCCGACATAATGGATCGTGACTGTCTGGCGCTCGTACGGGTAATGCTTCCCGTCGCCGGCCATGATCGACTCCACCTGGACCGGCATTTCCGTTCCCCCTCCACCTCTATGAGGACCGTTTCGAAGGGTTCGTGGCAAGGGTTCGTCAATG
>Ga0315899_10007557_pt1 | contig 11678 bp, 10 predicted proteins | sample LakEriMetagenome_2_FD_203518 | JGI IMG/M metagenome (GOLD analysis project Ga0315899, IMG submission 203518) | Freshwater fungal communities from buoy surface, Lake Erie, Ohio, United States - Buoy 4 MA112 | ecosystem: Environmental > Aquatic > Freshwater > Lake | place: USA: Lake Erie, Ohio... | reverse complement strand
TTATCGGCACCCCCGATGGCCTCTTTGCCCTGCGCGACGGCTACGGCATCCGACCGCTGGTGTTCGGATTGATCGGGCAGCGGGAGCTGGCCCAGTGGGTGGTGAGCAGCGAGACCTGCGGACTCGACATCATCGGTGCCCAGTTCATCGACGACGTTCAGCCCGGCGAACTGGTGCTGTTCCGCCAGGGTGATCCCCAACCCCTGCGCCAGCGATGGATTGAGGAACCGTCCAGGTTGTGTGTGTTCGAAATGATCTATTTCGCTCGCCCGGACAGCCGCTTCTTTGGTGAATCGCTCTACAGCTATCGCGTCCGCATTGGCGAGGTGCTGGCCCGCGAGACGCCGGTGGAAGCCGACATCGTGATCGGGGTTCCCGATTCGGGCATTCCGGCGGCGATCGGTTATTCCCAGGTCAGCGGCATCCCCTTCGCCGATGGCTTGATCAAGAACCGCTATGTCGGCCGTACCTTCATCCAGCCCACCCAGGCGATGCGCGAGGCTGGCATCCGGGTGAAGCTCAACCCCCTGCCCGATGTGCTGGAGGGCAAACGGGTGGTGGTGATCGATGATTCGATCGTGCGCGGCACCACCAGCCGCAAGCTGGTCCAGGCCCTGCGCGATGCCGGCGCCACCGAGGTGCACATGCGGATCAGTTCGCCGCCGGTCACCCACCCCTGCTTCTATGGCATCGACACCGACACCCAGGATCATCTGATCGCTGCCCGCCTCACCCTGGCGGAGATTGAACAGCACCTCGCTGTTGATTCCCTTGCCTACCTCAGCAAGCAGGGCATGGTCGAAGCCGCCAGCAGCGCCTCCGGCCACTTCTGCACCGCCTGCTTCGATGGCAACTATCCAATCGCGATGGATGAGGAGACCAAGCGCAGCAAATTGATGCTTGAGCCGGCCGGTCTGGCCCGCGGCTAGGGCCAGATCGGCTGCCCATCGGTCGGTCTTGCTACCGCCGCCAGCGGGCCTGATGCCCGGCGGCGGCCTCAGCCTGCCAGTAGGGGCCGGTAGCAGCGGGTGGTGATCAGCCAGGGGTGGAACACCTCCAGGAAGCGTTGTTGGAGGGTGCGGAAGAAGCACTCGACCAGGGCCGGATCATCGAAATGGAAGGGGTATTCCCCCTGGAATCCCTGGAAGAAGTACCAATTCAGCAGGGCCTTGCCATCGCTGGCCAGGCGGTCCGCGAAGATCTCCAGCTGGCCCGCCGGATCGGGCAGATGCTCCAGCACATCCAGGCAGACCACCGTGTTGAACTGGGCCGGCAGCCCCGCCTCCTCCATGTCGCGATGGCAGCTGATGCGTTCGGCAAGCCCCAGCTGCTCGGCCCGCCAACCCACGAAGGCGCGGTTGCGGGGGTTCAGATCGACACACCACACATGCTCCACCTGCGGCAGGGCTGCTGCCGCCAGGGCGTGGCTGCCGATCCCGCCGCCGAAATCGAGCACCTGGCCGCTGGCGAAGCGCTCCTGCAGCCGCAGGGTGTCGGCGATGTACTCGGCGCTGCCAAGGTGCCAGGCGGCGAGCTCCAGCAGGTGACCGTCCCCGACCGTCTCCTCGTAAAAGGCAGCCGCCCTCTCCGGATCGAAGGCGCCGGGATGGAGGTTGGCCAGATCCAACGTGCTGGTTGGTAGCCGCTCCTCCAGTTGGGCCGGGCTCAGCGCCAGAAAGGTCGCCAGCTGGGTCCTCAGGGCGAATCCGTCCGCCAGGAACTGCGGCACCCCCAGATCCCTATCCCTGCTGAGTACGGGTAAGTGGCGGGGCGGCGTGGTGGCCAATCGCGATCCCTGCGACAACCAACCATGACCCTAGGGCGCGGCTGCCATGCTCAACCAGGAGGCAGCTTGGAGAACGCAATGCAGCGCATGCGTGTTCTGGTGGTGAGCACGCCGATCGGCATGCTGGGCAGCGGTGGTGGTGGTGGCGTGGAGCACACCGCCACGATGATCGTCGCCGGCCTGTCGGCCCGCGGCCATGCCCTCACGGTGTTGTCGGGGCAGGGATCGGTGCTGCCCCCCTCCTGCGCCGGCGCCAGCCTCTGGTTGGAAACCGGGGTGAATCAACCGAGTTGGCAGCAGCTCCCCCGCGACACCCCTGCCTCGATCCCAGCCGATGCCCTGCTCACCCGCATCTGGCAGCGGGCCCTGGAGCGGCAGGCCGACTTTGATCGCATCCTCAACCTTGGTTACGACCATCTCCCCTTCTGGTTGACCCGTTTTGTGACCACCCCCCTCTGCCACCTGGTGAGCATGGGATCGGTGGCCACGGTGATGGATGAGGTGATCGAGGCCGTCGCCGCCTGGGGGCCCGATCGCCTCGCCTTCCACACCGCCGCCCAGGCCGCCGACTTCCGCCTCGGGGCGCCACCGGTGCTGGTGGGCAATGGCTTCGATCTCAGCCGCTACCACCCCGTCGCCCCCGATCGGGTCGAGGCGGCCCTCGGCTGGGCCGGGCGGATCTCCCCCGAGAAGGGTCTGGAGGACGCTGCCCGGGTGGCGGCAAGCCTTGGCCTGCCCCTGCGGGTCTGGGGGCTGCGTCAGGACGAGGCCTATGCCGCAGCGGTGGAACGGTCCGTGCCCACTGGCACGATCGAGTGGCGTGGCTTCCTGCCTACCGATCGCCTGCAGGCCGAGCTGGGGTGCTGCCGCGTCTTCCTCAACACGCCGCGTTGGAACGAGGCCTTCGGCAACGTGGTGGTCGAAGCGATGGCCTGTGGGGTTCCGGTGGCGACCTATGCCCGCGGCGGCCCCGGTGAGCTGGTGCGGGAGGGCGTCAACGGAGCCCTCGCCACCCCGGATGACCTCGACAGCCTGGAGGCAGCGGTGCGGCGGGCCGCCGGCCTGGATCGGGGCGCCTGCCGCGCCTGGGCTGAGCAGCACCACAGCCCGGAGGTGTTCAGCGCCAGGATGGAGGCGTGGCTGCAGGCGGTGCGGCCCGATCCGGGTCCACGGTCCTGACGATCACCAGGCCGCGGCTGCGGCCGCTGCTGCTGTCGAGGGTGCGCACCGCCCGCCACAGATCCGCTGTGGCCACCCACACCGGTGGGTAGCGGTAGCGGGCCACGTCCAGGATCAGCACCCGGTCGCCGCGCCGGTCGTAGGCCGCCAGGGGTGAAATGTGGCCGCCGCCCTCCTGGCCGAGGGCGCCGCGGTGGTAATTGACAAGCAGGCGGTCGCTGCCATCGGCCAGGTTGCGCTGCACCAGCCAGCGGAACTGGGCCAGGGAGAGGCTGTCGCCGTGGAAGCGCTGGGCCACCACCCCCTGGCTGGCGAGCAGGCCCTGCAGCTGGGCCAGATCCATCCCCTGCCGCGCCACCTGCTCCGGCCGGGCCACCGCCAGGCTGGCCGGGGCGGCGAACAGATTGTTCTGGGTCCAGAAGCGGTAGTTGCCGTAGCCGGCGACGGCGGGGGCGGGTTCGCCGAGGCTGTTGAGGCTGACCACGGCGCTGGCCACGCCGCAGTAGGCGAGGTTCGCCTGGGTCTCCAGCCACTGGCTGAGGCTCCCGTAGTCGGCCCGCAGGGTGTGGCGGTCGACCAGCAGGGCCTGGCCGGCGGCCGAGGCCAGGGGGATTGGGGCTGATGGCAGGGGTGTTGCAGCCGCGGGTGCTGCGGCAGCTCTGGGCTGAATCGCCGCTGCCATTGAGGCGGTTTCCGATGGAGCTACGGCGGTCGCGGCGATGCCAGCGGTCACGGTCCGGAGCGTCGCCTGGGCTGCGGCAGCTTGGGCCAGGGAATCGGCGATCGTCGGCCCTCCTGCCGCCAGGGCCAGCAGCGCCGCCAGGGGAGCCGCCCCGGCCCGCCAGTGCTGACCGTCAGCCATGGAGTGGAACCAGGCCACTGATCGCCAAGCCCTCGGGCAATCCCAGATCCTGGCCGGTGCCGGCGGCATCCTCCGCTTTGACGTCGGCGCTCAGTAGCCGCAGGCTGCGGGGCGTCCCCGCCGCTGTTCCTCCCGACAACTGAATGCCCACCACGGCGCAGTCGCCGCCGCGCAGATCCACCACCGAGTCGCTGCGTTCCACCAGCCGCAGACCGATCTGGCCGAGGTCGCCCCGCTGGCAGGGCCGGATCTCGTCCACCGCCAGTCGTTTCAGCCTGCCCTGGCGGGTGGCCAGCAGCACGGTGGCATCGGCCGCCACGCAGGCGGCCCCCACCACCTGTTCCCCTGGCAGCAGCCGCAGCAGCATCGGACCCTGGGCGGCCCGCCCCAGCAGCGGCAGGCTGCTGTCCCGCACTGCCAGCCGCAGCAGCCGGCCGGTGCTGCTGGCCACCACCAGCTCGCGACCCTCCTCGCAGGGAACCACGCGCTGCAGCTCCACCCCATCCTTGAGTTTGAGCACGGTGGCGGCCCGTCCCGAGAGCTCCAGGAACTCCTCGATCGGCAACCGCTTGAAGCGTCCGTCGCTGCTGAGCAGTCCGAGGCTGGTGCCGGTGTGCTTGGGCAGGGGCAGGAGTTGCACCACCCGGTCCCCAGCCAGGCTGTCGGGCAGGAACTTCTCCAGCGGGCCGCTCTGCTGGCCTGCGAACTCCCAGCGCAACAGCGCCACCCGGCCGGTGGCGCTGAAGGCCAGCAGGCTGGGTTCCTCGGCCACCGGCACAATCAGCTGGGCGGGGGCCGGATGTTCGCCGATGGCGGCGGCCTCCTCGAGGTGGAGCCTTCCGAGGGTCTGGGGGGTGACGATCCTCACCTGGCCATCGGCCTGGATCAGCAGGCGGCTGTCGCTGGCCAGGGCCCCGAACGCCTGCTGCCGCTGCTGCTCGGTGCTCGGGCGCACCGCCGCGGCCCGCTGGGCCACCAGGGCATCGCCACCTTCCACCAGGCGGGTGCGGCGGGGGGTGGCATAGCGCTTGCGCAGCCCCTTGAGCTCGCTCACCATCGTGTTGAGCAGGGTGGCGCGGTCGTCGAGCAGCAGGCGCAGACTGCTCCGCTCAACCCGCAGCTCTTCGGCCTCCTTGCGCAGGCTTTCCTGCTCCAGGCCGGTGAGGCGCCGCAGGGGCATGGCCAGCACGGCATCGGCCTGGCGCTCGCTGAGGCTCAGTCGCACCTGCAGGGCCGCCCGGGCTGCGGCCGCATCGGCGGCGGCGGTGATCATCGCGATCACCTCCTGCAGCTGGGCCAGGGCCTTGATCAGCCCTTCCACCACTTCAAGCCGATCTTCGCAGCGCTTGAGGGCATGGCGGGTGCGGCGCAGCAGGGTGAGTTCGCGGTACTCCAGAAAGTGCTGCAGCAGCCCACGCAGGCTCAGTTGTTGGGGTTGGCCATTGACCAGGGCGAGCAGGATCGCGCCGAAATTGCTCTGCAGGGCGGTGCGGCGTTGCAGTTCGGTGAGCACGGTGGCGGCATCGGCATCGCGTCGCACTTCCACCACCACGCGCATCCCATCGCGATCGCTTTCATCGCGGATGTCGGCGATGCCAGTGATGCGGCCATCGTTGACCTGCTCCGCCAGTTTCTCGATCCAACCGGCCTTGCTGAGCTGGTAGGGCAGCTCGGTGATCACCACGGCGCCGCGGCGGTGCCGACCCTTGCCGGGTTGGACCTCCTCGATGTGGGCGACGCCGCGCATCGGGATGCTGCCTCGGCCGGTGAGGTAGGTGTCGCGCAGGCCGCTGCTGAGCAGCACCTCGCCACCGGTCGGGAAATCGGGCCCGGGCACCAGTTCCAGCAGCTTTTCGTCGCTGAGGTCGGGCTTGCGGATCAGGGCGATCAGGGCATCCACCACCTCGCCGAGGTTGTGGGGGGGGATGCTGGTGGCCATGCCCACGGCGATGCCGGAGCAGCCGTTGAGCAGCAGGAAGGGCAGCTGGGCGGGCAGGACGGTCGGTTCCTGCTGGGAGCCGTCGAAATTGGGGGCGAAATCAACGGTGTCGCTGCCGATCTCATCGAGCATGCCCTCGTTGGCGATCGGAGCCAGCCGGGTTTCCGTGTACCGCATTGCCGCCGGCGGGTCGTCGTCAACCGAGCCGAAGTTGCCGTGGCCATCGAGCAGGGGATGGCGGCTGGCGAAGCTCTGCACCAGTCGCACCAAGGCGTCGTAGACGGCCTGATCACCGTGGGGGTGGTACTTGCCGAGCACATCACCCACCACCCGGGCGCATTTGCGGTACGGGCGATCGGGTGTCAGGCCGAGCTCGTGCATCGCGAACAGGATGCGACGCTGCACGGGTTTGAGACCATCGCGTACATCGGGCAGGGCCCGTCCCACGATCACGCTCATCGCGTATTCGAGGTAGGAGCGCTGCATCTCCTGATGCAGGGCGATCGGCTCGATCCTTCCTTGGTTCGGATCCTCGGTCGGTCCCCCGGCGCGGTCCTCGGCCATCCAGTGCTCGGCTCAGGGGCTCAGGTCGGGGGCCAGCCTACAGATGGCGGCCGGCTTCGCCTGCGGCGGTCCTGTTCAGGGGCCGTCGATTTCCCGTTCGCTGCCGGCATTGGCATTGGCCCGGTCCACGTTCGGCTTGAGCTCCGGCCGGCCCAGCAGCAGCCGGGTGGCGGCCTGAAGCCGCTCCCCCCAGAGTTGTTCTTTTCGGTAGCTGTCGAGAACGTAATTCGGATCCTCCGCCAGGGCCTGTTGGGCCAGGCGCAGGGCTTCCCGCTGGTCGCCGGGGCCGCGGCCGATCAACACCGCCGCCACCGCCAGGCTGGTTTCGGCTACGTCCGGCTTGATCTTCAGCACCTGGCGCCAGCGCTGCAGGGCGTCGTCGCTGCGACCGGCCTCGAACAGGACCAGTCCCTGGTTGTTGATCGCCTCCCAGAAGCCTGGACGCAGCCTGGCGGCCTGCTCATAGGCGCGCAGTGCCTGGTTGGGTTGGCGCAGCAGGAGCTGGGTGTTGCCCAGATCGAAGTGGGCGCCGGCATTGCGGGGGTCGAGCTGCAGGCCGCGGCGCAGCAGCGGCAGGGCCTGGGCCGGTCGGTTCTTGCGGAGTTCCAGGGAGCCCTCGGCGAACCAGATGCCGGCGTTGCGAGGATCCAGCTGCTTGGCGCGGCTGAGGGCGACCAGGGCGAGGTCGGCTTCGCCGCTGCGCACCCGGGCTTCGGCCAGCAGGATCCAGCCGAGGGGTTCGGAGGGCAGCAGTCGCACCGTCAGCTCCGCCAGCCGGGCGGCGTCATCGGCTTGGCCGAGCCGCAGCAGCCGCGCCGCCGCCTGGGCGATGCCCACGCCAGCCTCGTTCAGCTCCCGCTGCTGGGGCACGAACACATAAGGCACCAGGGCCCGGGCCGCCGGCGCCTGGCCCAGCAGGGCCGCAGCCAGGGGCACGGCGAAGGCGACCCCCAAGGCCCGACGCCGCCGGGCAGCTGGCCCCGATCCACTGCTCTGGTGCTGCTCGGATCGGCCTGTCCCTGACCTGCGCATTCCAAGCAAGTGCCCCAGACCCACGGATTCACGACGAATACAGCCCAGACTAGGGATAAGTTCCCCCCTGACCCATCGCTGCCTTGATATTGCGGCGCCACATGGCGGGCTTGATCCGCCGCAGGGCCGATGCCCGCAGCCGTTCCTCCCAGGTGGCGTCGCTCCAGCCGAGGGCGTCCTCGCCATCGAGATCGAGGAGCCAGGGGCGCGGCTGCAGGTCGGGATCGTCGCTGGTTGGCAGGGGCCGCTGGTTCCAAGGGCAGACCTCCTGGCAGATGTCGCACCCCGCCACCCAGCCCTGCAGGGAGGCAGCGATGGCGCCAGGCAGCGCGCCATCACGATTCTCGATCGTGTGATAAGCGATGCAGCGGCGGGAATCCACCACGAAGGGTTCCACGATCGCGCCGGTGGGGCAGGCCACCAGGCAGCGGCGACAGCTGCCGCAGAGCGGTTCGGCTGGCCGGTCGGCGGGCAGTGGCAGGGTGGTGAGCAGATGGCCGAGCAGCAGCCAGGAGCCCTGCCGCCGATGGATAAGGTTGCCGTTCTTGCCGATCCACCCCAGACCGGCAGCCTCGGCCCAGGCCTTGTCGAGCAGGGGGGCGCTGTCGACGCAGGCCCGCCAGCCGGTGCCGGGCACCCTGGCCTCGAGCCAGCGGCCCAGGTGGCGCAGGCGCTTGTCGATCACCCGGTGGTAATCGCGCCCCCAGCCGTAGCGGGCCACCTTCAGGGCCCCGGGGCGGCGCTCGGGGGCCACGTGATAGTTGAGACCCACCGCCAGCAGGCTGCGCACCCCGGGCAGCAGCGCCTCCACCGAGCTGCGACGGGGATCGGCCATCCAGCCCATCGCCCCCTGGTGACCGGCCGCCAGCCAGCGCTCCAGGGCGGCGGTGCGCAGCTGCAGATCCGCCCCGCCCGGCACCGCGGCGATCCCCACCGGCGCGAAGCCCAGACGCCCGGCCTCGGCCCGTAGTTGGCGCGCCAGTTCCGCCAGGCCATCCCCGGCGCCGCTCCGGCTGGCTGCTGGTTCAGCCGGTGGCTCTGTTGGTGGCATGGCTGGTGGCACGGCTGGTGACTTCAAGCGATGCCGGTAAAGTCCCTGCAGCTATCGACTATCGCGTGCTGGCCTCCTCCTCATCCCGTTTCAGTCCCCTCATGCGCTGGATCGGCATCACCTTGTTGGTGCTTCTGGTGCTCCAGGTGCTCGCGGTTCTGCTGCTCTGGGACTGGAACTTGGAGGCCTTCCGTCAGCTGCTGGTGGAGCGTTTGATCCAGCAGGCGCCGATGGGGCTGATTGGGCTGGTGCTGATGTATCTCTCAGCCCGCCTCGATGACGACGGCAACGGCGCCAACGGTCGCACACCGTTGCTTTGGGCCGTGTGCCTGCTCAGCGGTCTGCTGGCCGTCTTGCTCACCGCCGCCCTGCCGGTGGCCTTCGGTGGCGACAGGATTCTTCAGGAACAAGCGGATCAGCAGCTTGCCAGCAAGCGCGGCCAGCTGGAGATGGCTCGTCAGCAGAGCAAGGATCCGGCGGTGCTGCAGCAGCTGATCAAGCAGGCCGAGGCCAGTGGCCAGGTGCCCGCCACCGCCACCGCCGCCCAGAAGACCCAGGCGGCCCGTACCTTCATCGATCGCCAGCTGCAGCAGATGGAGGACCAGTTCAAGCAGTCCGAGCAGACCAGCAAGGTGGCTCTCAACCAGCGCCGCTTCGGCTCCTCCGGTGGCGCCGTCGCCCTGATCGTGGCCTTCACCATCCTCTGCCTGGGCAGCGTGCTCTGAGCCGACCGGCCTTGGCTGACCCCCGCGGGTGGTTACCGTTAGAGATCAGACCGCGGTCACCGTTCCTTGGATTCCACTAGCCCACGACCGGATGAGCCGCTGGCGTCCCGGTTGCAGCAGGACCTCAAGAACGATCTGATCGCCGGCCTGCTGGTGGTCATCCCCCTGGCCACGACGATCTGGCTGGCCACCACGGTCAGCCGGTTCGTGCTGGCCTTCCTGACTTCGATCCCGAAGCAGTTCAACCCCTTCAATACCCTCAATCCGCTCCTCCAGGAGCTGATCAACCTGGGGGTGGGGTTGCTGGTGCCCTTGCTCGGCATTTTGCTGATCGGGTTGATGGCCCGCAACATCGTGGGTCGCTGGTTGCTGGAGTTTGGCGAGGGAACGCTGCTGCGCATCCCCCTGGCCGGCTCCGTCTACAAGACGCTCAAGCAGCTGCTCGAGACCTTCCTGCGGGACAACTCCAGCCGCTTCCGTCGCGTGGTCCTGGTGGAGTATCCCCGCGAAGGCCTCTATGCCCTGGGCTTCGTGACCGGCACGATCGGCTCGGCGGTCCAGTCCGGCTTCACCGAACCGATGCTCAGCGTCTTTATCCCCACCGCCCCCAACCCCACCACCGGCTGGTACGCCGTGGTGCCTGAGCAGTCGGTGCGGGATCTGGAGATCAGCGTCGAGGATGCTTTCCGTACGATCATCTCTGCCGGCATCGTCAGCCCCGACGAGCGCGGCACGACCTCCAACCGCAGCTTCTCCAGCTTGATGGCCCAGCTGCGCGCTCCCCAGTTCTCGTGACCCGTTGCTGATGCAGAGCCGCACTCTTTCGCGTGAACTGGCCCTGCTGATCCTGGGCCAGATCCCCGATCGCGCCGCCGCCACGGCGCCAGCTGCCGACACTCCTCTGGAAACCGTGCTGCTCCACGCCCTGGCCAGCCTGGCGGAGCATGTGCGCGAATCCCTCGACCATTCCGCCGAGGACCTGCGCCAGGCCGAACAGGAGCTGCTCGACAGCGAGCTGCAGGAGGCCGGCGGCGACAGCCTGCCCCGGGTTCGTCAGCATCTGCGCGATGGCCTGGGCCGGGCTGAGCAGGCCCTCAACCGCCTCTCCGCCAGCCTGGAGCTGCCGCGGTTGTTGCTTCTGGCGGACCAGGATGGGGTGCGTCGTGATGCCCTGGCCCGGGCCAGCGGCGTGTTGCGGGATCGAGCCTCGATTGATCGACGCCTCGATGCGGTGATGGAGGGCTGGCGTCTGACCCGCTTGCCCCGGATCGACCGCGACATCCTGCGGTTGGCGGTGGTCGACCTGGAGGCCTTCGGCACGCCGCCGGCCGTGGCCTGCAACGAGGCCGTGGAGCTGGCCAATCGCTACAGCGATGAGCAGGGGCGCCGCATGATCAACGGCGTGCTGCGACGCTTCACCACCGCGAAGGTCTGAGGCGATGGTGTTCGACTGGTTCAAGCGTTCCCTGGCCCCCCAGGGTCAACCCCAGCCCGACTCTGAGGCCTCCGCCGTTGAGCCGTCGCCGGGGAGTGGCTCCGCAGAGCCCGCCGCTGGCGACGATCGGCAATCGAGCCAGGTGGGCCCGGAACCCGTGCCCTCGCCGGAGCCGGCTGAGCCGCTCCGGCCCGCAGAGGCTCCGGTGGTCAGACCGGCTGAGGATTCGTCGACTGCCCCCGCCGCAATTCCTGACCAGGCCGCCGCCGCCTCGTCTCCTTCCCCTGCCGCCCCCGCCGCCGGGGTGGACCAGGACGCCCTGGCCTGGGCCCGGCAGGCCTATGCCCGCCTGAAGGCGCAGCAGGAAGCCGCTGCCCAGGAGGCTGGCGGTGCCGGCCAGGTGGCAGCGGCCCCCGAGCCGGAGCAACCGGCAGTACCGGTCGCGGCCCCTGCGGTCGCGGCCGCCGCCCCTGCAGTCGAGCCCGTCGCCCCTGCAGTCGAGCCCGCCGCCGGGGCGCCAGTGGTGGCCGAAACCCCGGTGGTTCCAGCTGCAGCGCCGGTCTGGGTGGCCACGGTCGCCCCCAGCTTGCCGCCGCCCCCCCCCCGAGGTCCCGCCCGCCAGTGCCGGCGCGGTCCCTGCCGCTGCTCCCGTACCTCCAGCCGGTTCCAGCGAGCCCTCGGCGGTGCCCCCGTCCTCCGCATCGGCTTTCGCTGGCCAACAGCAAGCCGTTGTCCCGCCGGCCGTTGAGTCGCCCGCCGCGCCTGCGGCACCTGCGGACGCTGCCGGGGTGCCGACTCCAGCGCAAGCGCCGCCGGCATTCGCTGCGGACATCCCAGCGCCCGAATCCCCCCGTCCCCTCTCCCTGCTCGAGCGGGCCGCGGCCCAGCGGCAGCAGCGCCGCCAGGAGATCCTCGACACCGCTGCTGCCGCTACCGAAATCCCTGCCGCCGCCGAGGCGATCGCGCCAGCGACCAGCGCCCCCGCCGCCCCGGCCGCGGCTGAACAGGTCGAGCCAAGCCTCGGCGCCTTCGACGACGACTTCACCTGGTCGGCTGAGGTGCTCGCCGCCCAGGGACGCAAGGTGGAGGAGGTGTCGCTGGAGGA
>Ga0315899_10007555_pt1 | contig 11682 bp, 7 predicted proteins | sample LakEriMetagenome_2_FD_203518 | JGI IMG/M metagenome (GOLD analysis project Ga0315899, IMG submission 203518) | Freshwater fungal communities from buoy surface, Lake Erie, Ohio, United States - Buoy 4 MA112 | ecosystem: Environmental > Aquatic > Freshwater > Lake | place: USA: Lake Erie, Ohio... | reverse complement strand
CTGGTGGAGGCCAATCGCGCCTCCTTCGCCATTCGCAGCCGCAAGGGCGAGGGAACGCTGGTGGAAGTCGCCTTCCCCTCCACGCGGGTGCTTGCGGAATAGGCGGCTTGACCCCAACGGGCGTCTTGCCTGCGTCACAAGTCTGGTTGATCCCTTGCGCGGCGGCGCCATGATGGCGCTCCTTCGCGAAAGGCCGCCATGGGCATCCGCAATCTCGACCGCTTGTTCCACGCCCGCTCCATCGCCCTGATCGGGGCGAGCGCGCGCGAGGGCAGTCTGGGGCGCGCCGCGCTCGCCAATCTGCGCGCCGGCGGCTTCGCCGGGCGCATCCATCTCGTCAATCCGCGCCATTCCCAGATCGACGGCGCGCCCTGCCTGCCGCGCGTGAGCGACCTTCCCGAGCCCCCGGACGTCGCCGCCATCGTCGCCCCGCGCGATCAGGTGGAGGCGCTGGCGGAGGAATGCGCCGCCTTTGGCGTGCCCGTGCTCATCGTCATCACCGCCGATCCGAAGGGGCATGGCCCGGATTCGCTGCGCATGAAACTGCGCGCGCTCGCCCAGCGCAGCGGCATGCGCGTGATCGGGCCCAATTGCCTGGGCGTGCTCGCCCCGCGCATCGGGCTCGACGCGAGTTTCGCCGCCCATCGTCCGCCGCCGGGCGATCTTGCGGTGATCTCGCAATCGGGCGCGGTCACCGTGTCGCTTCTGGCTTTCGCGGCCGAGCGGCGCGTGGGCTTCTCCGGCCTCGTGTCGCTGGGCGACATGGCGGACGTGGATTTCGACGACCTGCTCGACTGGTTCGCCGTGGACGCGGGCACGCGCGCGATCCTGCTCTATGTCGAGGCCATCGAGGACGCGAAGGGATTCATGTCCGCCGCCCGCGCGGCGGCGCGGGTGAAGCCCGTCATCGTCATCAAGGCCGGGCGTTCGCGCAAGGCGGCGCAGGCGGCGGCGACGCATACCGGCGCGCTGGCCGGCGCCGACGACGTCTATGGCGCCGCCTTTCGCCGCGCCGGCGTGTTGCGCGTGGATACGATCGACGAATTATTCGCCGCCGCGGAGACGCTGGGCCGCATCGCGCCCTTCCCCGGCGACCGGCTCGCCATTCTCACCAATGGCGGCGGAATGGGCGTTCTGGCGGTGGACGAACTCACCGCGCTCGGCGGCAAGCTCGCCGAATTCGCCCCCGAGACCATCGCGCGGCTCGACGCCGTCATGCCGCCAGCATGGTCGCGCGCCAATCCCGCCGACATCGTGGGCGATGCGGATGCGGCGCGGTTCGCCGCCGCCATCGGCCCCATTCTCGACGATCCTCAGGTCGATGCGGCGATGGTCATTCATTGCCCGACCGCCGTCTCGCGCCCGGCGGAGGCGGCCCGCGCGCTGGTGGAGGCGGTGCGCGCGCAACGGCGCGGCGGCTGGCGTAACAAGCCCGTCTTCGCGATCTGGCTGAGCGGCGACAAGGAATCGAACGACGCTTTCGAGGAGGCGGGGATTCCCCATTTCGTCAGCGGCGGCATGCAGGGCTTCATGCATCTGGTGAAGTGGCGCAAGGGGCGCGACGCGCTGATGGCGACGCCGGCCGGCATTCCCTCCTTCGAGCCCGACGTCGCGCAGGCGCAGGCGGTGGTGGCCGCCTGTCTGGCGCGCGGCCAGCGATGGCTCGACGCTGTGGAGATCGCGCAGCTCCTGCGCGCCTATGGCGTGCCCTGCGCCGATGCGGCGCTCGCCGCCACGCCGGAGGAGGCGGCGCGGCGCGCCGCGCCCCTGCTCGCCGCTTACGGCGCCTGCGTGGTGAAAATCTTCTCGCGCGACATTCTCCACAAATCGGACGTGAGCGGCGTGGCGCTCGACCTTGCGACGCCGGAGGCGGTGCGCGAAGCCGCGCAGGCCGTGATCGCGCGCGCGCGCGCCGCGCGCCCGCTCGCCAGAATCGACGGCGTGACCGTGCATCCCATGATCCGCATGCCCAATGGGCGCGAATTGATCGCGGGCCTTGGCGAAGACCCGACCTTCGGCCCCGTCGTTTTGTTCGGGCGCGGCGGCACGGCGGTGGAGGTCATCAACGACAAGGCGCTCGCCCTGCCCCCGCTCGACATGGGCCTCGCCCATGCGCAGATCGAGCGCACCCGCGTCTCGCGCCTGTTGCGCCGCTATCGCGACAAGCCGCAGGCCGATCTCGACGCGGTGGCGCTGACTCTGGTGCGCATCGCGCAAATGTCGGCGGACATTCCCGAGATTCGCGGGCTCGACCTCAATCCGCTGATGGCGGACGAAAACGGCGTGATCGCGCTCGACGCGCGCGTGGAGGTCGCGCCCTGCGCGCGGGCGCCGGCGGGCGGCAATCCGCGCTTCGCCGTCGCCCCTTATCCGCGCCATCTGGAACGCCGGTTCGCGCTGCGCGACGGGACCAGGATCTACGCCCGGCCCGTGCGGCCGGAAGACGAGGAGACCTATCGCCGCTTCTTCCGCCGCGTGACGCCGGAGGACCTGCGCCTGCGCTTTTTCGCGCCGGTGAAGGATTTCAGCCATGTCTTCATCGCCCGCCTCACGCAGATCGACTACGCGCGCGCCTTCGCGCTCTGCGCCATGGACGAGGCCGACGGCGAAATGGTGGGCGGCGTGCGCGTGCTGCAAGGGCCGGAGGATGAGGCGAGCGGCGAATACGCCGTGCTGCTGCGCTCCGACTACAAGGGCCGCGGCCTTGGCTGGGCGCTGATGCGCTGCGCCATCGATTACGCGCGCAGCGTCGGGCTGAAGACCCTGAAGGGCCATGTGCTGAGCGAGAACCGCGCCATGCTCGACCTGTGCGCGCGGCTGGGCTTCGAGGTGATCGACGATCGCGAGGACCTCGGCCTGAAGACCGTGATCCTCGACGTCGCCCATGAGGGGCTGTCGGAGCCCGCCTATCCCTCGACCACGACGACATGAAGCCTGCGCGGCCCATGCGCGCCGAGCAGGAGCTTTTGTTCGATGTCGGCGGAGCGCGAGGGGCCGGTGACGAAATTCACCGTGCGCGGCAGGACGCCGGCGCCGAAGCGCGCGCGCGCCAGCGCCCACACGCTCTCGTAATCGGGCGCGACGTCGCAGGCGCGCAAGACGACGATGTGATTGTCGGGAAGGAAATTGAGCGTGGTGGGATTGTGCGGGCCGGAGAAGAAGGCGAGCGTGCCGGTCTCCGCCACGCCGGCGTCGGCGCAGCTCACCGCATTGAGGTCATCCCCAGCCGATGCGCCTTGCGTCGCCTCAAGCCCCGCCTCGCGCCAAAGCAGGCCGGCGAGCCGCGCGTCCGCGCCCATGCGCAGGCGCGCCGGCAGGTCATGCGCGCGCAGGAAGGCGGCGACGGCGGCGGGAACGTCGCTCATCTGCGCGGCCTGGGCGAAACTCGTCTGCACGGCTTGCGCCTGCGCGACGAACGTCGCCAGACGCGCGGCCTGATCGCCCTGCCCGCGCTGCGGGCGCAGGCCCGGCGCGGCGGCGGCGATGCGCGCGGCCGCCGCCGCATGACGCGGGCCGGCGGTTGCGGACACGCCGAGCGAACGGCGGATATTGGCGAAGATCTCGTCGCGCGCGCTCATCTGCGTCGCCCCTTCCATTGCGCCTGAAACGTGTCGCCCTGCGGGGCGGGCATGTCGCGATGATCGGTCCAGCCCGCCGCGAAGGGCAGGCGCGCGAAGCGCCCGCGCCCGCGCGCCATGAAAGACAGCGTGCGCGCGGCGATGCGCGCCGCAAGGCCGTAGAGCGCGGGCCTGCGCGCGAAAAAGGCCCATAGCCGCAGGCCGCCGCGCGTGGCGGCGGGCGAAAGATGGCGTTCGAATTCGCGCTCGCGCCAATGGCGCATGAGTTTGGGCAGCGGAATGCGCACCGGGCAGACGCTCTCGCAGCGTCCGCAGAAAGTGGAGGCGTTGGGTAGATGGCCCGCCTTGTCGACGCCGATCAGCGAGGGCGTGAGCACCGCGCCCATCGGGCCGGGATAGACCCATCCATAGGCGTGCCCGCCGACCGCGTGATAGACGGGACAATGGTTCATGCAGGCGCCGCAGCGGATGCAGCGCAGCATCTCCTCGAAGGCGCCGCCGAGCATGGCGGAGCGTCCGTTGTCGACGAGCACGACGTGATAGTCCTGCGGGCCGTCGAGATCCCCCGCCCGGCGCGGGCCGGTGGAGACCGTCGTATAGACCGACATGTCCTGCCCCGTGGCCGAGCGCGCCAGCACGCGCAGCAGGCCGGCGGCGTCCTCCAGCGTCGGCGCGATCTTCTCGATCGAGGCGACGACGACATGGACCTTGGGCAGGATCTGCGAAAGGTCGCCATTGCCTTCATTCGTGACGATGATGGAGGAGCCCGTCTCCGCCACCAGCATATTGGCGCCCGTCACGCCCATGTCGGCGGCGAGGAATCGCGCGCGCAATTCCGCCCGCGCCTCCGCAAGCAGGCTCTCCGGCGCCGAGAGGTCGCGCCCGTCGGGCAGATGGACATGGGCGCGGCGGAACTCCGCCTCCACGTCTTCCTGATTGAGATGAACGGCGGGCGCGATGATATGCGAGGGCGCCTCGCCGCGCAGCTGGATGATATATTCGCCCAGATCCGTCTCCACCGCCCGCACGCCGGCGCGTTCAAGCGCCGCGTTGAGGCCGATTTCCTCGGAGACCATCGACTTGCCCTTGGCCACGGTCTTCGCGCCGCAAGCCTGCGCGATCTCCACGACGATGCGGCAGGCCTCCTCCGCCGTGCGCGCCCAATGCACATGGCCGCCGGCCGCGCGCACATTGCGCTCGTAGATTTCGAGATAGACGTCGAGATGGGCGAGCGCATGGTCGCGCAGGTCGCGCGCCTGATCGCGCAGCGCCTCGAATTCCGGCAGGGCCTGCGCGGCGGCGGCGCGGCGCGCGATGAAATTCGCGCGCACATTGAGCAGCGCCTTCTGCAATTGCGCGTCGTCGAGCGCGCGCCGCGCATTCTCCTTGAATCGCGGCGAGGTGGAATGGACGGTCATGACGTCAGTCGCCCCAGTTGAGAATGCTCATGAGATTGCTGCTCTTGTCGGTCCATACGATCTCCGCGCGGCCCTTGTCGCGCCATTCGGAGACTTCGCGCTTCACGTCGGGCGTCTCGAAGAAGCCCTTGTCGCGCGAATACAGCGCCCAGGAGATGGGCTGTTCGCACTCCTCGCTCTCCGGCGTTTCGAACCAGCGCACGTCGAGGCCGAAGCGGCGCGCCATGCCGCGATGCAGGGGCGCCATTTCGAACGTGTCCAGCTCGAAATTGATGGCCAGCACGCCGTCCGGCGCCAGATGAGCGAGATAGACCTCGAAGGCTTCCTGCGTCATCAGATGCATCGGCGGCGAGGCGCCGCGAAAGGCGTTCATCACCAGAACGTCGAAATTCTGCTTCTCGCCGGCGGCGAGCTGGCGCTCCAGCACGAGGCGGCCGTCGCCCAGCAGCACGTCGGCGCGCGCGCGCGTCTCCTTGAGGAAAAAGAAGCGGCGGTTCACGACGTCGAGCACGGCCGGATTCAGCTCGTAATAGCGCATCACGTCGCCCTCGCGGCCAAGGCCCGCGACCATGCCCGCGCCAAGCCCCACCACGCCGATGCGCAGCGGCGCCTTGGGATCGGCGCGGCGCCTGGCGTGATGGTCGAAGACGAGGCCGAGCGCGCTGTCCTCGTCGAAGCCGCAGGAGGGTTCGAGATGTTTCTCGACCTTCTGGAATTGCGACCCCTGATCGACGCCTGCCTGCTGCATGACCAGGCTGTAATGCTCGGGGTCGCGCTCGTCTTCTTTCACCACGCGCAGCACGCCGTAGAAATTGCGCACGCGCTCCACGAGCACCTGTTCGGTGCGCGCCTCGTCATAGACGGCGACGGCGATTCCGAACACGAAGAAAAGGCCCGCCGCGCCGGCCGCAGGCGCCAGCCAGGCGCGCGCGCCCGCGCGGATGTCGCGCAGGACGAGCCAGCCGGCCGCCGCGCCGATGGCGGCGAGCACGAGCTGATGTTCGAAATAATCGCGGAAGACGAGCGGGGCGGCGAGCGCGACCGCGATTCCGCCCAGCGCGCCGCCGAAGGAGATCGCGAGATAGAATTTCGGCAGGCGGGCGGGCGCGGGCTGCAGGCGCACCATTTCGGCGTGGCAGATCATGCAGCCGACGAAGAGCGTGGCGCATTGCAGCGCGAGCTGGGCGAGCAGGTCGCCCGACGTCTCGGGCCGCGTCATCATCAGCGTCACGCCGCCCAGCGCCAGAAAGGCGAGCGCGAAAGGCGCCCGGCGATAGACGCCTTGCCCGCCGAAGGCGATGACGAACGTGAGCAGGTAAAGGCTGAGCGGGGCGATCCACAGGAAGGGCACGACCGCCGACCATTGCGTGATGGCGTTGGTGGTGGCCAGCAGCAGAATGGAGCCCAGCGCCGAAAAGGCGATCCAGAGCGCGGTGGAATCGCCCTGCGCCGCGCGCGCGTCGCGCAAGGGGGCGAGCGCCTCCTGCGCGCTGGCGCCCGCCTGCGCCGGGGCGGCGCGCATGGTGAGGAGCGCGCAGACGACGAACAGCGCCGCATAGATCGCGAAGGCCCAAGACCACAGGATCGTCTGCTCGCTGCTGGAGAAGGCGCGCTCGAAGACGAAAGGATAGCTCAACAGGCCAAGGAAGGAGCCGAAATTGGACGCCGCGAAGAAGCGCGCCGGATCAAGCCCCGCGCCCACGCTGGCGAGCCAGCGCGACAGCAGCGGCGAGGTGGTGGCGAGCGCCATGTAAGGCAGGCCGACGCTGGCCGCCAGCAAGGCGACGATGCGCCAGGTGGGATCGTCCTGCGCGCCGGGCTTCCAGCTTTCCGAAGGCGTGATCGGCAGGAGCAGCAGGACCAGGAGAACGAGGCCGATCTGGATTTTCGCCTGCGTCGCGACGGGAAAGGGCAGCGTCACGAGATAAGCGAGCGCATAGCCCGCCAGCAGCGCCACCTGAAAGAACAACATGCAGACGATCCATGTCGTCGCGCTGCCGCCGAACCATGGCAGGATATATTTGGCCAGCATCGGCTGCACCTGAAACAACAGGAAGCCCGCCAGCGCCATGACGGACGCGAAAGCGGCGGCGACGACGACGCGTTGACCCGGAAGGCGATCCATTCACAAACCTCGATTGGGCGCGCAGGCGCCGGAAAAAGCGCGCGCGTTCACGCGTCAGCCGCGCGGGGCGCCGCCGAGGGCGCGCCGATGGGGGCCGCGTCCGTCATGCCGGCCAGCACTTCGGCGACATGGCGCACCTCGATCCTCGAGCCCTGCCGGGCGAGCTTGCCGGCGATGTTCATGAGGCAACCGAGATCGCCCGCCAGCAACACGCCGGCGCCGCCCGTCCCGGCCGCGCCCGCGCCCGCGCAGGCGCTCTCCACGCAGGCCGTCTTCGCGCTGACGATCGCGTCGGAGACGTCGCCGTATTTGACCGCGAAGGTTCCGCCGAATCCGCAGCACACGTCGGCGTCCTTCATCTCGGCGAGCGCGAGGCCGGCGACGCTGCGCAGAAGCGCGCGCGGCTGGTCGCGCACGCCCAATTCCCGCAAGCCCGCGCAGGAATCGTGATAGGCGACGGCGCCTTCGAAAGAGGCCTCCACGCGCCGCACGCCCAACACGTCGTACAGGAAGCTCGTCAGCTCATGCGTTCTGGCCGCGAAGGCGCGGGCGCGGGCGGCGAGCGCGGGATCGTCGGCGAACAGGTCCGGATAATGGCGCGCGGCCATGCCGGCGCAGGAGCCCGACGGCGCGACCGCGTAATCGACATTGGCGAACGCATCCATCATGGCCAGCGCGAGGTCGCGCGCGCTCGCGCGGTCGCCTGAATTATAGGCCGGCTGGCCGCAGCAGGTCTGCGGCGGCACGATCACCTCGCAGCCGGCCGCCTCCAGCAGGCGCGCGGCCGCGAAGCCGACGCTGGGCCGAAAGACATCCACGAGGCAGGTGACCATCAACCCCACCCGAACCGGCCCGCCGTTCCGCGTCATCATTCCTCCGCGCGCGCTTCCCGATCCCTGCGCTATCGCCGATCCCGTCAAAAACCCGCCGGCAGATTGCCCCGCCCGCCTGCCGCTGGCAAGGCGCGGGCTTGCGCCGCGCAATCGCTTTTCACGCGAGCGCGGCTTTGCGGAGCGCGGGCGCGCGCTATATGATCGGTCGACGCGAACGCCCGACCAAGGGGCCGCCGGAGGCCTGATGAGCGAGATCCTTTTCCCTGAACCCGACGCGGGCGTGCTCGCCCGGCGCGATCAGATCCTGTCCGATCTGGCGGCCCTGCTGCCGGCCGAATGCCTGATCGCCAGCGAGGATGAGCGCCGCGCCTTCGAAACCGACGCGCTGACCGCCTATCGCCGCCTGCCGCTCGCCGTGGCGCTGCCGCAAGACACCGCGCAGGTGAGCGCGCTTCTGCGCTATTGCAGCCAGGCGGGCGTGAAAGTCGTGCCGCGCGGGGCCGGCACGTCGCTGTCGGGCGGGGCGATCCCGCAAGAAGACGCGCTGGTGATCGGCGTGTCGAAGATGAACCGCATTCTCGACGTGAATCTCGCCGACCGCACGATCCGCGTGCAGGCGGGCGTCACCAATCTCGCGGTGTCGGAGGCGGTGGCGCCGGACGGCTTTTTCTACGCGCCCGACCCCTCCTCGCAGCTCGCCTGCACCATCGCGGGCAATATCGGCATGAATTCGGGCGGCGCGCATTGCCTGAAATACGGCGTCACCACCAATAACGTGCTGGGCGCCAAACTCGTGCTGATGAACGGCGAGGTCGTGGAGCTGGGCGGCGCGAGTTTCGACGCGCCGGGGCTCGACCTGCTGGGCGTTCTCGTGGGCTCGGAGGGCCAGCTGGGCATCGTCACCGAGGCGGTCTTGCGCCTCGTGCGGGCGGCGGAAGGCGCGCGGCCCGTTCTGTTCGGCTTCGACTCCAGCGAGGCGGCGGGCGCCTGCGTGGCCGCGATCATCGGCGCGGGCATCGTGCCCGTGGCGATGGAGTTCATGGACAGGCCGGCGATCCGGATCTGCGAGGCCTTCGCGAAGGCCGGCTATCCGCTCGACGTGGAGGCGATGCTCATCATCGAGGTCGAGGGCTCCGAGGCGGAGATGGATGCGGAGCTGGCGCGCATCGTCGAGATCGCGCGCGCCCATGACGTGCGCGTCGTCAAGGAATCGCGCTCGGCGATGGAGACGGCCCTGATCTGGAAGGGGCGCAAATCCGCTTTCGGCGCCACCGGCCGCGTGGCCGACTACATCTGCATGGACGGCACCGTCCCCACCGGCCAATTGCCCTATGTGCTCAAGCGCACCGCCGAAATCGTGGCGAGCTACGGGCTGGGCGTGGCCAATGTGTTTCATGCGGGCGACGGCAATATGCATCCGCTCATCATGTATGACGTCAACGATCCCGCCTCGCAGGCGAAGGCGGAAGCCGCGGGCATGGACATCCTGCGCCTGTGCGTGGACGCGGGCGGCTGCCTCACCGGCGAGCATGGCGTGGGCGTGGAGAAGCGCGACCTGATGCGCCACCAATTCTCGCAGGCTGATCTCGAACAGCAGATGCGCGTGCGCGCCGCCTTCGATCCGCAATGGCTGCTCAATCCCGCCAAGGTCTTTCCGCTCGACGGTCGGGTGAGCGGATGAGGCTTCTGCCCGGCACGCCGGCGGAAGCCGCCGACATGATCCGCGCCGCGCGCGCGGACAAACGCACGCTCGACATCGAGGGCGGCGGCACCCGCGCGGGGCTGGGGCGCCCGCGCCGCGGGGACGACACGCTCTCCACCCGCGCGCTGTCGGGAGTGACGCTCTATGAGCCCGCCGAACTGGTGGTGCGCGCGCTCGCCGGCACGCCGCTTGCGGAGGTGGAGGCCGCCCTTGCGGAAAAGAAGCAGATCCTGCCGTTCGAGCCGATGGACCATCGCGCGATCTACGCAAGCGCCGGCGCGCCCACCATCGGCGCCTTGGCGGCGTGCAATCTCGCGGGCCCGCGGCGCGTGCGCGTCGGCGGCGCGCGCGATTCGCTGATCGGCGTGCGCTTCGTCAACGGCGCCGGCGAGCTGGTGACGAGCGGCGGGCGCGTGATGAAAAACGTCACGGGCCTCGATCTGGTGAAATTGTCCTGCGGCGCCCATGGCACGCTGGGCCTGCTCACCGAAGTCACGTTCAAACTTCTGCCTGCGCCGCGCGCGGCGGGCACGCTGGTTCTCGACGGGCTCGCGGACGCGCGCGCGATCGAGGCGATGTCGGCGGCGCTGGGCTCGCCCTTCGAGGTGAGCGGCGCCGCGCATGATCCCGCGCGCAAGCTCACCGCGCTGCGGGTGGAGCATGCGCCCGAATCCATAGCCTATCGACTCGACGCGCTCGCGCAGGCGCTCAAGGGGCACGGCCCCGCGCGCCGGCTCGACGAGGCGGAAGCCGAAAGCCTGTGGCGCGGCATGCGCGACGGCCAGCCCCTCGCCGCCGGCGCCGGGCCCCTGTGGCGCCTGTCGGTCGCCCCCAGCCGGGCGGCCGCGCTGATCGAAGGGCTTGCGGCGCAGGGCTTCGCGCAGGCCTGGCTCTATGATTGGGGCGGCGGGCTCATCTGGCTTGCGGCCCCCGCCTCCGCGGATGGCGCGCGGGCGATCCACGCCGGCGCCGCCCGGGCGGGCGGGCATGCGTGCCTCGTGCGCGCCGATGACGCCGCGCGCGCGCAGGTCGACGTCTTCCAGCCGCTCGCGGGCGCGCTCGCCGCCCTCACGCGCCGCGTGAAGGCGAGCATGGATCCCGATTTCATCCTCAACCCCGGCCGCATGTACGCGGACATCTAGGCGCGCCATGCAAACGACCTTCTCCCCCGCGCAGCTCGAAGACCCGCATATGCGGGAGTCGGAAAAGATTCTGCGCACCTGCGTGCATTGCGGCTTCTGCACCGCCACCTGCCCGACCTATCTCCTGCTCGGCGACGAACTGGATTCGCCGCGCGGGCGCATCTATCTCATCAAGGACATGCTGGAGAACGACAAGCCGGCGACGGCGGAGGTCGTGAAACATGTCGACCGCTGCCTCTCCTGCCTGTCCTGCATGACGACCTGCCCGTCGGGCGTGCATTACATGCATCTTGTCGATCACGCGCGCGCGCATATCGACAAGACCTATGCGCGGGCATGGCCCGACCGGCTGATGCGCGACGCGCTCGCCGCGATCCTGCCCTATCCGAAGCGCTTCCGGCTTGCGCTGGCGGGCGCGTTTTTCGCCAAGCCGTTCCGGCCGCTGCTGGCGCGCCTGCCGGGCGTGGGCGCGCGCCTGTCGGCGATGCTGGCCCTCGCGCCGAGCAAGTTTCCCCCGCGCGAGTCTGCGGCGGGCCCGGCCCCGGCGCCCGGCGCCCGGCGCGTCGCCTTGCTGGAGGGCTGCGCGCAGCCGGTCCTGCAGCCCTCGATCAATGCGGCGACGCGGCGCGTGCTGGCGCGCGCAGGCGTGGGCGTGGTCGCCGCCCCCGGCGCAGGCTGCTGCGGCGCCCTCGTCCATCACATGGGGCGGGAGGCGGACGCGCTCGCCTTCGCGCGGCGCAACGTGGACGCCTGGATCGGCGTGATGGAGCGCGAGGGGGCGGAGGCCATTCTCATCACCGCCTCTGGCTGCGGCACGACGATCAAGGATTACGGCTTCATGCTGCGCGAGGATCCCGCTTATGCGGAAAAGGCGGCGCGGGTGA
>Ga0315899_10007554_pt1 | contig 11682 bp, 8 predicted proteins | sample LakEriMetagenome_2_FD_203518 | JGI IMG/M metagenome (GOLD analysis project Ga0315899, IMG submission 203518) | Freshwater fungal communities from buoy surface, Lake Erie, Ohio, United States - Buoy 4 MA112 | ecosystem: Environmental > Aquatic > Freshwater > Lake | place: USA: Lake Erie, Ohio... | reverse complement strand
GAGAGAGAGAGAGAGTCTCGCAACTTGAACCTTGAGCGCCCTCCTTGAGGCATGCGCCTGCGAGTTGCAGCAGTAATAAACATCATCAATATTGGCGAGTCAGATGTTTTGCATGTCAGTAGTAGTTGCATGAACTAAACAGTGTCAGTTGCGCCTGCGAGTTGCAGCAGTAATAAACATCATCAATACAAATATTGGCGAGTCATTGAATACGCAACGCACTCTGTGCCAACTCGAAAAGTGCGGGTTCACGGGAGGGCTGGAAAACACCAGAAAATAGTGCATCGGTTGAGAAATTGCGGACTAGACCCTGCCGACAACCTCGGAAAGAGACCCAAAAACCAGACAGGACCGAACGAACGTATTTTGGAAAGAAACAACTGACTGAAATGGAAAGAAATAACTAACTGAAATTGACCTTGATCTAAATTTCCGACCACTGCGGACGTATTTTGAGGAGGAGGCGGCAACTTCCACCACACGTGTAATACATCAGTGGAAAGTCCTGATGATGATCAGTCCTTTTATTGTTCTTACAGAAACAAAATTTAGAAATGAAGGCTGAATTTCGACAGACGTCAGATTTGACCTGGGATACGTACCTGAATTTGACAGTCCGCTCCACTATACCGAAGAACATAATGAGTTTAGTGACAGTGAGTAGAATAAACGAAGTAGGCGCAGTAGCGTGAGTGTAGACTTTACCCAGAATAAATGAGATATCTGATTTTTTTATAAAATATCATGATCGTAGTTTATCGTTGTCAATCGTTACGGAAGCGGTAGGAGATTTTTTTGAGGGAAACCCATAAAAACAATACAATGTGAGCCACAAGAGATTTTGTATTCTTGTTTTAACCCCCTTTTTTTTGTATTGAGAAGAATGGCGGGTGCGTTAGATACCCTCTTTTTTTCTACGCTATATACGCCCCATTCTCACTCCAATCTCCAGTCACGGTTCACTCCCCCCCCCTCCCCTCGCAAATAAACCTTCCTCCTCCTACTTCTCTGCTCTCCCTACCCTCCACTTTCCTTCCATCTCCCTTGGACCCGCCGCTCTCCCCCCTATGATCGCAGGAATGGAGAGTTGGCCTCCATTGCTGTTTGTTGTTAAATTTTATTATGCTGGAACCTTACAAAATAAGGTCCATATGCGTAAATGTTTCCACATTCAGTCCCTGACACAATGAGCTGGATCGTTGTGGGGTACAGATTCGCCGTCGCTTAACTGCTTAGACCTCCCCAGATTCGATATTCTGGATGATGATGTTGTACACGTGGTACATGGGCCCTGAGCGGTCCCTGCAAAAGAGACGCAGCGTCAGTGTGTGCTGAATGTTTATTTTTAAGATCAGTCACGGCACCGCGAGAAACGAGTCTTCACAAATAAGCATCCCCTCTCATTAAGCATCCCCGGTGACGGTCCCCAAACGTGGCAGATGCAGCAAACGACAGACAGTCATGTCGCCTGCCAGCGAATCATTTCTTACCAGAACAAAGCCGCATCGCAATCAGTTCCGTGTTGCGTAGCTGAGCGTGCTTGGCCGCATCCGCGTCCTTCAACCAGTTGAAGTCATCGTGATGACGCCCCTTCGCAGGGCGCACCCCAGGCTTGTCCCTGCCGAGGTGTTCACTCCAACGAAGGGTTGTTGGCGCGCGTCACCAGGCACCTCACCGATGTCTCCGACTCCCACTCCGTGATTTCATATCCCGTGTGCCCCTCCCGAGCCCGCCCAGTGTACATTACAAGCCCCATGCTCGCCCCGTGTACCGCCCAGTTTACATTACAAGCCCATGCTCGCCCCGTGCAACAATGATGATAAACGGATTATGTTTGTAAACGGCAGATGGCCAAACCCTAATTGCTCAATATAAAAGGGGGGCGCTGGCTATTTCCCCGACTAGTAATACTATATAGTAATACTATATAGTCTCATACTCTAATTCCGCCTCGTCCTCGAACAAAGATGTGACATGGTAGTTTGCCCAAGGTACGTGACAACTAGACAATTTCCGAGTCAAAGTTCCACTGGCTTCATGATCATGATGATGATGATAACGGGGGGTCTAGGGCATCCGAGTCGCCCGCGCACAGGCTCCGCATCACCATACTCTGAACGTGGTGTGGGCGCGTGCGCGATAGAGGCGGAGGTCCGGGGGATGGATGCGGGGCAGAAGGAGGAGGAGGAGGCGCCCAGCGTCCATTGCATTCATAGCTAGTGCTTGGCATAAATCTACGGAAACAGTCCCGAGGCTACTGTGGTGTCTCACTGGCACAGATGATGATGATGACTGTGTATTCTTCTTTCAGAACAAGCTCTGGCCTACACCCCACCCCCTACCCGCTACACCCGAAACAGTGGTGTCTCACAGTCTTGCTCGGGCCCCGGGTATCTTCCGACACAAGGGCTTTGTGGTGTTGGATGTGTGTTGAGTATGTGTTACAGCCGTCGCGGCGCTGGCTGATATGGTAGCGGCTCGCAGTCTTGCTCTGGTTAATGGTATCTCCGGATAAACAGAGCATCTCAGCAAGAGAGGACCCAGCATCGTGAGACACAGAGTGCCCTCTAGCATCTCCAGACAAAGCGACGCAACAAATTGCATGGTCTCGATGAAGGTGTGTGTGTTTCGGTGGACGTTTCCTCCTCCACACACGCAAGTGCCTTCCATTGAGCACCAGTAAGAAGGGTATCATACATTCCTCAACCGGCTCAACAGCTCCTGTCCACGCTCCTTGGTCCGTGCGGTGGCATCTGGTGATGCAATAGCACGATGCACCGCCTCCTCCGCACCAGCCCTCTTGATGCGCTGCTGTATGTCCCTGTTGGACCGTCCGAGGATCCACAGCGCTGTGCACCCGTACGCTTGCACGAGCACACTCCCGCGGTGCCCGCCCATCGCCTGCACGATGGCCTCCACCCCGGCCCCCGCCCCAATTTTCACCGCGTTGTCTGCGTTGTTGGCGGCGAGGTTCGCCCGCCCTCATTTCCGCAGTGCCCGCCCATCGCCTGCACGATGGCCTCCACCCCGCCCCCAGCCCCAATCTTCACCGCGTTGTCTGCGTTCTGGGCGAGCTGGCGCATATCCTTTAGCACAGCATCAATGCCACAATGATCCATAGACGCCACTGCCATGGCAACCAGCAATGCCTGTGTGTTTATGTTTGTGCGCGCAGTTGGCTCGTGTCAGTGTGTGAGCGCGCATGCGCATCGCAATGCCACGCATGATGCTGCGGTAGCAATCGCGGCACCGAGACTTGTCCCCTTCCTCGTGCCTACAGTGCAATAGGAGCCTAATCGCTACAAACATTACCAGCACGGCCGACACAACAGTCACTGGGTGCTGGCGCATATCCTTTAGCACGGCATCAATGCCACGATGATCCACAGACACCACGGCCGTGGCAACCAGCAATGCCTGTGTGTTTATGTTTGTGCGCGCAGTCGGCTCTTGTCAGTGCGTGAGCGCGCATGCACATCACAATGCCACGCATGATGCTGCGGTAGCAATCGCGGCACCGAGACTTGCCCCCTTCCTCGTGCCTACAGTGCAATAGGAGCCTAATCCCTACAAACATTACCAGCACGGTCGACACAACAGTCTTGAGACTCAAGTTCAACCACTGACCCCGTCTCCATTTGGCGGTAATCCGCTGTTGTTGTTGCTGCTGCAGCTGCTGCGTGAGCCGTGCATTTTCCTGCGTGAGCTGTCGCACATTTCCCTGAATTGCTCTTTCCTGGCGTCTCAGGTCCCCCACTTCCCTTTGCAGGCGAGCATTGTCCTGCGCGAGCCGCGAGTTGACTCGAGTAACCTCCTCCGTAATGGCCTTCTGGTCCGCCAAGCGCCGCACAAGTGTCGGACTCGGACATTCCACGCCTTCGCGCACGTCACTTGCAAAGGCGTCGGCGAGGTTCGCTGCGGTCGGTCGCTGCGTTGGACGGCGTTCAAAGCATCGGCGCAGCAGGGCGGCGACGGGGGCGTCCTCCGGCACTTGCGGCTTGCGCTGCTGGACACAAACTGCCATCATGATCTGCTGCACTTGCATGTCTACCCAGGGCCTCTGTCCGGTGCGCATCTCAACGATGACGCAAGCCAGGGGCCAATCGTCGGTGTGTTTCCCGATCCCTTCCACCTCAAAGGCCTCGGGCGCCATGTAGTTGTAGGTGCCCTTGATGCTCGTGCTGCGGTGGACGGTGGTCTGCAGGATCACGGCGATGCCAAAGTCGGCAAAGACGGGCTGGCAGCACCGTCCTGCGTCCAATTCGGAGCGTACCCGCGATCACGTGCTCCAATCTGCCCTTGCCCAGTACCTCCGCGGAGACCTCGAGGCGGGCGGGATCGATCGCCATCGGCTGCTCGTCTCGCTGCTCCATGGCCTTGCGGAGGCTGTGGTTTGGCACGAGCTGGTCACTCGCAAGCCGCTCGTTTGTGCACGGGTCATCTTACCTTTTTTGTTGTTTTTGAAAGTAATAATAACAGCCTGTACTTTACTAATTTAACTTAAATGGTAAGTAATTTCTTTCAACCCCACAAACTGATAGGCCCCACAAACTTGTGGGTTTTTCATCGAACTGGACTACCAGTACATCTGTGCACAAATGACGCCAGCTCTATCGCGAATCGAACTCATTTTACAGTTCGCGATATCTGTCCCTAACTCTCTTAAGAAGGAGGTCACCCTCTTTGCCCGCCAGAGCCCACCCCCACGGAACCTGACGCTCCACGGCCCCCACCGCCCCTAGGCACCCAACACCCCCACGGCACGCCATCTGCGGTCATGATCTCCGTCATGCACTACCAAGACTGCACTCTTGCAGACGATGCAGCGCTGGTGCCGGGGGACGACGAACTTCCGCTCTATGGGGATGGCTCCATTTGCCTGCCCTCTCTCCTCACCAACGATGATTATCTCGCCACAGGTAACCCCTGATCCCGCCGCGCCTGGCGTCTGCGCGGGCGCACTTGTGAGCCTTTGACGTCGACAGGGTTCGTCCCTGAATTGGCAAACGAAGCACCTGGCAGCGCAGCGCACAAGCACGCTGCAATGACAATGTCTGACGGCGCGCGCATGCCTTGTGCTGGCAGATCAACCCCACTCTCTGTGGGCACATCACCCAACGAGCATGTGGGCGCCGCGTTGCCCGACTCTTTTGGGTGCCGCGTCGTCCGACTCCACAGGCCTGCCTCTGATGGAGTCATTGGCAGGCTCCAACTTCGACGACCCGCTAGAGTCGGTGCGGCAGCGCCGAAGGTTCGGCACAGATGAGCCCGAGACCTGGGAACCGATGCCCGGCGCCGACTGCGCGGAAGTGCAGCTATTTTCGGCCGATCCCAGCGCCGCCTCCCTGTGCATCGCCGTGGCGGCCGAGTGTGCCGTTGTGCTGGCCAAGACTTTCAAACCTTGCTTCGGCCCCGAACCACCGTCGTCAGTGCCCGGACTCGTCGAAGCCATCGCAGACAGCAGCAACTACGAGGTCCTGTCGATCACCCGGCTCCAGAACCTCGCGCGATACAGCATGCACAAGCACTTTGGGCGGAGCTACGGCATTGCAAGTGTGCGCCAGGTCTACCATGGGACAGCCCGGGCCAACGCCAGCACCATCGCCAAAGTGGGATTCCGCAACGCTGCCTCGCAGCGCGCCAAGTTCGGCAAGGGCATCTATGCCGCGTCCAGTGTCTGGGAAGCGCTGGCTTACGCCGAGCCCGAGGCGCACTCGAACGTTCAAACCTTCCTCGTCGCGGACCTCTTGCAGGGCCCCACACGGGTCGGCCACGAAAACATGGTAGACTTTGGCCTGGACCTGTCGAACAAGCAAATCCTGACCACAACAAATCCCGATGAAACCATTTTCTGCGCTGCGTACGAGGACCAGCTCTATGCGCACTACAGCATCACCGTGCGCTTCAGGTTCGAGCGAACGCATTCGCCGTCGGCGCACAACATCGTCCGCTTGTACCACCCTTCCATCTGGAGCCTCATCAAGGCGCAAACGAGCCAGCCACCCTTGATTAGAAAGCCCGTCTTTGCGGTGCCCCTCCCTTCCCCGCAGGCAAAGTCTGAGGAGCTGAATTGCCACATGAGCTTCAAGGGCGGCGACACGGTCAAGATCATCAAGACTTTAAAGACGCACACCTTCTGCCGCGGAGAAGTCGGACGTATCAAGAAAATCGTCAAAGACGGGCATGTCCATTTCTGCGTCGAGTTTGACAGCCCCGATTTGCAGGAGCGCATAAAGCTCGCAAACAAGAAGCAGGTCTACGAGTGGCAAACCGACCTCACATGGCTGCGTTGCCAAATCTCGCACATCGAGACGGTCACTGCGCCGTGTTCTGCGCCCACTCCTGCCTGCACTGCGCCAGGTAGCTTGGGCAATTCGGCCACTTTATCCGGCGTCGCTTCATCCGACGCCGAGCAATTCGCGAACCCACATGATTCAAGTTCTGACACTAATGACGCTCAGAGCGGGAGCAAGAGGAAGCGGGAGTGTGAGGATCAAGCCGGGGAGCCTCCCAAGAGCAAACCTTGAAGACCTAAAAGTGGATCATAGTCACAGTGTCATGAATCACCCTGGATGTCAGGCGAGCTAGAAGCAGGCGTAGATGGGCGAGCTAGATGCAGGCGTAGATGAGAGGCGTAGATGAGAGGCGAGCTAGATGCAGCGCAGCTGATCGGGGAGCGCTAAACCTAGGCTGTTGAGTCGTCGTTGCTGCCGCTTGGAGCGGGTCATATATGTGGTGTTTGTTTTCTTGTTAGCTGCGGCGCTGCACCGCTGAATCACTTAGGATCTAGAATCCGTCACAATCTAAACGAGCCCCGTTTAGCACACTTCACCACCACAAGCTCTTTTTCCAAATCAAGTCTCTAATTCTGTTATATCTGTGGGGGCACGTTCTCTCGCAAGGCTTTCACTCATTATCGATTGCAACACACACCCTCACTATTCATTGCAATCAAAGAGTTGCTAAATAATAAAGATAAGCGCTCTCAAAGCGGGTGTGTGTGCACCGAAAGCTTTAGGCCAGATATCGGCAAAACCGGATATGCGTCTGCGTGTGACACTACGGGCGACGCCCCCGAGCTTGACCCGATGGAGTAGTTCCAGATTCCAAATAAACACTGCAGGTCTTGCCCCCAGAGGCAGTTGCCAGGAGATCCAAGGCCGAGAGATCGCGCAAACAGGCACCGACCGGGCCTGCCAATCGAGTAGCAGAAAGAAGGATACGAAAAGTGTAGAATAGTGTTTGATGGACTCTTGGCTTGGGCAATTTGGTACACTACACGAACATCTTTGTAATAGGTACTGCAGTAATAAACACACACACTACTCGACGACGATGATGCCAGGCCCCTGCTCTGAAAAGAGCGTGTCACTCCAAAGGGAGGGACAGGCGCCACAGGCGTTCCGCCGTGGGGGACACATAGGCCGGGATCACCGGGTGGGCTTCGATGCCCGTAGTTTTAGTGCTGTTTGTCCCCCTGGGACAAGGGGACTCTCTCTCTCTCTCGGCTTGAGACTGTAACAGGTTAGACCCTGTTCTGTTAGTTTAGTTAGTGTTGATGCGGGGGGGCTTGCCATGAGTGCAAGTGTGTTTAGCTTAGTGTAAGCTGTTTAGTTCGTGCTAATGCGACTCGCCATGAGTGCAAGCGTGCTGGTTTTAGTGTTAGTTTAGTTAGTATTAATGCGCCTCGCCATGAGTGCAATCCCTCGGCGCGGGTGCGACACCAAGTAGTCACGTGACTCTAGAGTGTGTGTGTTGATTGTTATATTTTTAAGGTCACCGGGCTGACCTTAAAGTGTATGGGAAAAACCGGTGACCTTAAAGTGTATGGGAAAAACAAATCGAGAGACGCAGATGTGTGGGCGAACACCGAATACATAGTTATATCTTAATATACAACAAATTTTTGGGGGGCAGGTGACCCGTGTCCCACCCTACGTGCGATGTCTCAGGAGAATTGGCGGATACTGGAAAGGGATGATCTCGGCCCATCCGTCATACCAGAAGGTCAGGAAATCGGTTGGGGATCCTAAAAGTTGGCTGAAACCTTCGCCGAGGGGGGAAAGGAACATAAACCTTTCTAAAAGGGGTTCGCTGGGGCTGAAGACCATGTGGAGTGGATTCCTGTCCCCGAGCGTCTTCTGCTTAGCTGAAGACCTCTTCAGCTGGAATTTCCATCTCGTGTGGAATTTCTTGTCGTGCGGGAACTTCGGGTGTTCTCTGATCGAACCCTTTTTAGAAAGGTTTATGTTCCTCCCCCCTCCCTTCGCCCCAGGGCGGAGGGCACGTCCCACGGGGCGCGCCGTCTCGAAGGAGCGGCTCGCCCTGATTTTGTCTCCGCCCTCTTGTGCCCGCCAAGGTGTGCCGCATGGCCAAACGGAGAGTGGGGGTATAGTACGCCGTCATATGCTGGAGCCCGTGCGCCCAGAATCGTTGTTACCCTATGTGACACCCGACAAGGGCGTTGTGATTACCGACCTTCAGTCACTTCTTGATTGTCAATAAAACTTCTCGCTCGCGCGCGCGCCCTCGCTCTCTCTCTGGCATTACCTGGCGGCACTTGAAAGAAGTTACTCTTCGTGCTAAAGCAACCGCTAAATGGGTTCTTTGGGTGTTCCTTGAAAAAACTTCAGGTTATTTTTGGGGTGATTGCCAATAAATAGTTTTACCCTCCCCCCCACAATCTCTCTGTCCGCCTCTGCCCCTATATCTGTTCGTTGTCTGTGTCTGAAAGCGACTGTTGGTGTGGGTGGGTGTGGGTGGGTGAGTGACTGTCTGCCACGCGTGCCCTCTTACGGCAACGGTCTGGTCCCTCTTGTGTTGCTGAAACGCGCGCCACAAGGCCAAACGGAGAGTGGGGGTATAGTACTCGCCCCCATATGCCGGGCCACGAGTGCCCAGCGGCGGTGTCACCCGCAAGAGGCGTTGTACTTACCGACCTTCAGTCATCTATTTGATTGTCAATAAAATTCTCTCTCTCTCTCTCTCTCTCTCTCAAACTCTTTTGAGGCTCCGCGGCTTCTCGGTCCTTTTGTCAACCCCCCCCCCCCCCCAAGACAGAGTGATAGGGGGGGCAGCGTCCTAGGTCTCTTTTTACACTATAGTAGGTCTCTCTTGACACTATAGTAGATCTCTTTGACAGGAACCACTCCTATCAATCTTACCCTATAACAACTGCCCCCCAACAAACGAAAGTACTGAAAGACTTTCAGAACCCGTTCTATCCTTGAAGAGATCTATTACAGTGTCAAAAAAGACCTAACACAGTGTCAAAAGAGACCTATTACAGTGTCAAAAGAGACCTAAAGTACTGAAAGACTTTCAGAACCCGTTCTATCCTTCCTTGAAGATTGAATTAGGCACCAAGAAGTTTTCAGTCCTCAAATATCCCAAGGGCAGGCCCTTAAGGGCAGGCCCTTGAGGTTAGGCCCTTAAGACCTAGTCATATCAGAAGTTTTCAGTCCTCAAAAAGAGAAACACTATCATTCGTGGCCTGATATTGCGCCGTAGATCCGTTTTTCTTTTTTTTGTTGTTGCCTAATTCATTCTTGGTGTTTCTCTTTTTTTGGTTCCTCATTCAATCTTCGTGTTTTTTTCTGTTTTTGGTCATTCGTCGCCTGATATTGCACCGTAGATCTGCTCGTCCTAGGTCTCTTTTTACACTATAGTAGGTCTCTTTTGACACTATTCGTCGCCTGATATTGCACCGTAGATCTGCTCCACGAGCGGTAGGGTACTTTTCCTGTGTTTGTGTGTGTGTTGTGTGTGTGTGTTGTGTGTGTATGTGTTTTGTGTGTGTGTGTGTGTGTGTGTGTGTGTGTGTGTGTGTGTGCATGTGTGTTGATGCGTGAGAGGTGAGAAGGGAGAAGGGTAGGGAGGGAGAGAGGAAGGAAGAGAGAGCGAGTGAGTGAGTGAGTGTGTGTGTGTGTGAGAGAGAGAGCGTGCGCGCGCGCGAGGGAGAGGATGATGGAGGGGGGGAGGGGGAAAGGAGGAGGGAGGGAGGTGTGTTTGAGAGAGAGAGAGTGAGGTAGAGACATAGACATATAGAGACAGAGAGAAGAGAGAGAGACCGGAGCCATTGTCGAGTAGGATCATCATCGGCAAGGCGGCCTGGCAATGTGTCCCACAGCAACACGTTAGCGTTAGCAACACATTAGCAACACATTAGCAACACATTAGCAACACATTAGTAACACATAAGCAACACATTAGCAACACATTAGCAACACATTAGCAACACATTAGCAACACATTAGCAACACATAAGCAACACATTAGCAACACATTAGCAACACATTAGCAACACATTACCTTGCAATGTGTCCCACACCCGCTCGTGATATGCATCCACCTGTGTGTGTGTGTGTGTGTGTATGTGAGAGAGAGAGAGAGAGAGAGAGAGAGAGTGAGTGTGCTCGCGCGTGCGCGCGTGAGCGTGTGCGCATGCGTGCGTTCGTGCGTAGCAAAGGAACTGGAGAGGGAAAAAAATGAAAAAAAAGGAGAAGGTGGAACGAGACAAAACCACGCACCCATACCCATCCGGCGTCGTCGGGGGAGACGAGGGAGAGGTCTACGTGTTGCTAACGTGTTGCTAAAGTGTTGCTAATGTGTTGCTAACGTGCTGCTAACGTGTTGCTAACGTGCTGCTAACGTGTTGCTAACGTGCTGCTAACGTGTTGCTAACGTGTTGCTAGCGTGTTGCTAACGTGTTGCTAACGTGTTGCTAACGTGTTGCTAACGTGTTGCTAACGTGTTGCTAACGTGTTGCTAACGTGTTGCTAACGTGTTGCTATCGTGTTGCTAACGTGCTGCTAACGTGTTGCTAAAAGACCAAACCACGCACCCATCCAGCTTCGTCGGGGGAGAGGAGGGTCAGGTCGATCAGCTTGGCTGGTACATTAGCAACACGTTAGCAACACATTAGCAACACATTAGCAACACATTAGTAACGCATTAGCAACACACATTAGCAACACACATTAGCAGCACACGTTAGCAACACACGTTAGCAACACACATTAACAACGAGGTCGATGAGCTTGGCGCACACGTTAGCAACATATCAGCAACACATTAGCAACACATTAGCAACACACATTAGCAACACATTAGCAACACATTAGCAACACATTAGCAGCACATTAGCAGCACATTAGCAACACGTTCTGTAGCGGCAGGGTGAGGTCGATGAGCTAGGCTGAGATACATAAAAAAAAAAAATTCTCAAAAGTCAATGCCCTAGTATATGTACTATACATATAAGTAGTATGTTTACTCTATGGGGAGATGAGTAAATATCTATCACTCTATGGGGAGTTGAGTAAATATTTTCTAGTAAATATATTCTATATTTAGTAAATATATACTATATTTACGCACCTGGGGAGATGAGTAAATATCTATCACTCTATGGGGAGTTGAGTAAATATTTATCACTCTATGGGGAGTTGAGTAAATATTTATCACTCTATGGGGAGTTGAGTAAATATCTATCACTCTATGGGGAGTTGAGTAAATATCTATCACTCTATGGGGAGTTGAGTAAATATCTATCACTCTCCCCAAATAACAAAACGTACTTTTACGCCTTTCCCCCATAGAGTAAACATATTACTTACATACATATTACTTACATACATATTACTTACATACATATTACTAACATACATATTACTTACATAC
>Ga0315899_10007552_pt1 | contig 11685 bp, 18 predicted proteins | sample LakEriMetagenome_2_FD_203518 | JGI IMG/M metagenome (GOLD analysis project Ga0315899, IMG submission 203518) | Freshwater fungal communities from buoy surface, Lake Erie, Ohio, United States - Buoy 4 MA112 | ecosystem: Environmental > Aquatic > Freshwater > Lake | place: USA: Lake Erie, Ohio... | reverse complement strand
CTGTCATAATTGAAATAGAATAGCACATATTAATATACTAGTGTTTATTAGTATATTAATAATATTTAAATAATAGTTGCTAATATTATTAATATTAGTGATGAAATCTTTTAAATTAATTGTGTTTTTATTTGGTATTGGTATTGGTATTAGCCATTGTAATAATAGTAGCGATTTAAATATTTCAAGTGCTCCAGTTTGTGATTTTGATGTTGATGTTGATGTTGATAAAATGCACTATTATGCTATTGTTAGCTATGAAGAGTCTTTAAATCCTTTTACTAATAGCAATAGCATTCGCAATATTATTGATTTGGTGTTTGTATTTTTTATTGCGTGTTCATCATTTGCGTGTTCCGTTGTGCTTGTTTCGAATTATGTATATTCGACTATGATAAATCAATTTGTTACTTGTTATAATAGTAATAAGCTTTTGTATGAATATGACCCCTATTTTTTTGAATACTTAGATGAGTTTAATAATATGAAAAGTTGTGTATTAAGTATTGATTTTTTGAATTCATTAAAATATAAATTTTTGAAACATAATAGTCCAAAAGGAGAAATAATTATGAATTATAATCACTTGTATTCTTGTTTTGATTATTATTGTAAAAAATCTAATATTATTGAGTTTAGCTATTTGGATGTTGTTTCGCGGATTTATGTTGTTAAAAATAATTGTAAAAATATATATATTGATAAGTGTGAGAATTGTGATTATGGGCTTGTTAATGAACTAGATGCTGATGCTGGTGAGGAAAAAGAAAAAAAGGAAGAAAAGGAAGAAAAGGAAGAAAATAAAGAAAAGGAAGAAAAAGAAGAAGAAGAAAAGAAGGCAGAAGAAGAAAAAGAAAATTCTATATTTTATAATAAATCAAATAATAAAGTTAATTGTCGTGAGACCACCGATTATGTTTCAAATAGGTATAAATATAAAGGCACAATAGAAGAATTTTATACCTATTGTGAAACTAATTATTATAAAATACATTATAGTGATTTGTTAGAAACTAGCGACTCTAATTTATCTATAACATTTTCAATTGATAAAGAAGAGGAACTGGCTAAGACTATGGAAAATATTGCTTCTACTAAAAATAATATAGGTTTTAAAGAATTCAAAAAATTTAAAAAATTTTAAAAATTTAAAAATTTAAAAATTTAAAAAAGAATGTTTGCAATGTTTGCATAATTATAATATAATTATTATATATTATAACTATGAAAGCTAGTTACTTAAAAATAGATAAGTTTTTTTATGTGTATTTATTTTTAATAACACTATTTTCTATTAGCTCTCAATATTTATTTAAAAAAATACAGAAAAAGGAGCTTCCAAGAAGTTATTTTATTTTTGGAGTAACAATGTATGCGTTATTGGGTTTTGTTATATATAAATTATTACACTATGGTAATATATTAATATTGAATATTATATGGCATTTAATATATTTTATTCTTTTATTTTTGATGGGTTATTTTATATTTCAGGAAAAAATAAATTTTCAAAAGATTGTTGCTTTATTATTTGGCGTTATTAGTTTATCTATTTTTATGATGTACGGGATTGATTGAGAGATTTAGTATAGTTAATATAGCCGATTGATTTTTCTAATGAAAATGATGTTTCAAGTTCTCTAATAGAAATAGCTAGCGCTTTATATTCTAAAGGGCTTAATGATTCTATATAATTTTTTTGTGCATTATTTTTTGATTTTAAATTTTGAATTGTGTCTTCAAAGTTTGTATTACTATTACTATTACTATTACTATTAGTGTGCTCCATATTATAAAATTTAATATATTATTTATTATATTATTTATTATATTTTCAATTTTTGTTTATAATGTAATTTTAAATGAATATATTATTTTTTTTGTGCTATTACTATTACTAGTTGTGTTATTACTATAACTATACTCTGTTATTACATAATTGTTATTTATTAAAAATTCGGTAAATTCATTTAGCTCATCTAAAGTTAATATATTGCTATTGCTATACGAAGTTATATTATTTGATATATTTATATTATTTGATATATTATTATTTATAACAATTGCGCATTCTTTTGTTGCTATAATTAAATCTCTCGTATATGGCTTAGTTAGTGCCATTAATTTTGTATATGGTTTTAACGCACCTTCGGGACTTTTATTTAATGTTAATATATTAACGTAATTATTGCATAATGTATCGTATATAATTTCATTGTATAGTAAATATAAGTAGGTTCTTTGTGAATTTAATTGCGACATATAATTTATAATTATAATAATTTATTAGATTATAATTATGTCTTTGTCTCGTCAATTTAAGAACTCAAGAACTGAATTTTTAGGAGAAGGTAGTTATGGTTGCGTCTATTATCCAGGTATTACTTGCAAAGGTAAAAAAAACAAGAAAAATCTAGTCACTAAAATACAAGAAATTAACTTTTATAGTGATAACGAGAAGAATAATGGCAAGTATATAAAAGCAAATATAAAAAACTATAATAAATATTTAAGTCCAGTTATAAAATATTGTATTGTAAAATTTAATACAATAGAAAAATCCAGTTTAAATATTAGCAAATGTAATATTCTTTTTGATGAGTATAATAGTTCTGCTAATATAAATTATGAAGACATTATTTATAATAGCTCTGCGACTAGAGATAGTCTTCCTCTTGCTAAAAATAGTATTGTTAATGAGCAATATATTTTGATGTATTCTTCTTATATTAAAAGTTATACATTGAAAGACTTTTATAGCAACTATAGTGTTGAATTTGTTTCTAGTATTTTAACTCATAGTTATAAGATTTTATATGGTATAAGTTTATTAAATAATGTTGGAATTATTCACAATGATTTACATATTGGTAATATTCTAATAAATTTGAAAAATTTGAATCCTGTTATTATTGATTTTGGTTTATCTTTTAATATTAACAATTGTTATAAATTAAATAAAGATTATATTGATTTTCAGTATATTAAAAGGTTTGTATTTGATTATAGAGAAGACTCTTATCATATTAATGTTGAAAAACGATTTATTAGTTTTATAATTTTTAATAAAACTCCTTATTTTCCGAGTGAGATTTTTGATAATAATGATAGTAACAATATATCAAAGGCTGCAATAAATTATTTTATTAGTGATGCTATTAATAGTATAAATAATAATAAGGAAATTGTAAAATTTTTTACTAGTGATGAATTGATTGACTTTCAAACTTCTTTAGAGCGATTTTATTACCAGTTTTTAGATAAAAGTTTGTATCCTAAATATAATAGTGTTGTTAAATATTTATTGAATTTTGTATATATGTATAATGACTTACATAGTCTAACTATAGATTTATTATATTTATATGACTTGAAAGAATATAAGCAAAATCTTATTTTGAATAATGAAGAACAAATTATTTTGCACTTTTTTATACAATTATACAAAAAGGGGCTTTATCCAGACCCTAATATGCGTTTAACTATTTCAGAAGTATTAGATATATATAAATTTATAATAAATTTTATTAAAAACTATGATTTGAAAACTGCAAAAAATAATATTAGGGCTACTATGATTAGCGAACTTGTAAAATTCTTGAAGTCAAAAAATATAAGTATAAAAACTGTGTTTTATAAAAATTTTGCTTTTTTAAATTTTAATTTGTTATGTAATGAATCAATATTTCAAACTATTAAATCTAGTTCTATTAGCTTGTAGTATTAGTATTAGTATTAGTATTAGTATTAGTATTAGTATTAGTATTTGAATAGGCATATAATAATATTTCTTGTAAAAATAATTCGTCTTCACTTATGTTGTTGGATTCTATAAAGTCTTCATAATATTCTTCCTGATTATTAATGTTATATTCATTGGTTTCGTCATTGGTTTCGTCATTGGTGTCGTTGTAGTCATTAGTTTCGTCGTCTTCGTCGTAGTCATTAGTTTCATCGTCTTGGTTGGTAGATTGTCTTTTATTATCGCTATTTATTTCTTTATAATCAAATTCGTATCTACATACTGGACAAGTATTTGATTCTTGTGTTAGCCATTTTATTATGCCTTCACAATTAAAATTATGATTACAAGGTAATTTAATTATTTCTTCATTTTCTTCAAAATTGTAGCAATATATAGGGCATTGGCAGTTTGTTGTGGTTTCATCTTTTTTAATAAAGATGTGTCGTTTTAACTTTTCTAATTCATAATCAGATATTACTTTTTTAAATTTTTCTTTATTATTTTCAAAAGTGCTATTTATGAAATTTTCTAAAGATGAAGTTTCTTCGCTTGTGTAATTTTGTGTTAATGTTCTTAATAAATCAATAAATGTATTATTTTGGCTATAAAATGGGGTGTTGTATAATGCGTTAGCATTATTATTATTATTATTATTATTATTATTATTATTATTATTATTATTAGTTGGAACATAGTAACTAGGTGCATAGTAACTAGGAGCATAGTAAGTAGGAGTAAATCTATATGCTATATTTGATGTATCTTGATAAGCGTTATTGTTTGAGTTATCAAGTATTCTTCCCATTAAAATAGATACATATGTTGGTCTTGATACTGATGAAATGTCTCTTAGTGGTGTTGATGAAATGTCTCTTAGTGGTGTTGATGTAATAACATTTACGCTTGTATCGTAATAATTTTGAAACATTTGATAAACAATATTTTCGATATTGTTATACATTATATTATATGTATTTATGATTTTATATATTTATGATTTTATATTTTTTTTTGAAGTGTTTTTTTTTTCTACGTTATTTCTTCTCTTTATATAGTATTTATTATTCTTATTTGCTATTATTATTAGTGTGTTTAAAGCTGTAAAATATACTTTTTTGCTATATTTGCGTTCTTCAAAATGGAATGTTTTTATATTTGTAATTGTGGTTAGTTTATAGGGTTCGTTAATTAATTCTTCTTGATTTAATTCTTCTTGAGATTTTTCTATTGCAAAATTTAATAAATAGCGTAATTTATAGTCTTTTAGTTCCTTAATACTTTGTATATGATTTATTAATTCGTTATTTGACATTTGCTTGTTTTTAATATTTATTTTTGTTTCTATACTATTTATTAATGTTTCATTATCTATGAAAAGTAGCAATAATCTTATTTGTGATATATTATCTTCGAAAGACATTATATCCTCTTGTAAAGATTGGAAATCTGTCTCTTGGGATTTGGTTACCATTATAATTATAATAAAAAATAAATAAAATATTATTTTTTATCATATTAATATTTGGGTATATAAATATTTGGGTATATAAATATTTGGGTATATAAATATTTAGCTTAATAAATATTTGGCATCTTCGCCTTCTGAATTATAATCGCTATCATTTTCATAGTGACCATTATTAGTGCTATGTTTATGTATTTCTTCTAAAATGTAATTGTCTTCTTCTACCATTTTTTGAATAGTTTCTTTATAATTAGCATAAGGGGACAAGTCTCCTAAAATGGTGTTCATTTCATCTCTGTAATCATTCCATCGATTAATCATAGTATTAATTCCTTGCTTATATTTTTTTTGCTCTAATTCTTTAGCAATTGCGCCATAATTAAGCGAATATACTATTTCTACTTTTTTTGTTAATGGATTTCTTTTGATTAGCGAGTAACCATTTTTTAAGTAGTTTTCGGTTGTTATTAGTTTGTGATTTGGCTTAGTATTGTTAGAATTTTGTATTTTTGTTGCATAAGTTGTGCTCATTTATATTAATATACTAATATATTAATATACTAATAAATGTGGTTATTATTATTTATTTTCAAATTAAAAAATAAAAACTCAATTTTTTTATAATAATGATTATAATGATTATAAATAATATATTATAGTATATATACTATATGTCTTATTCATATAATTGTGCTAGTGTTAAGCATAGTTGTGTTAATACTAATTATAACAATTATGCAGGTTCCGGTGGTTCAATGTTGAAGAAAAAATATGCTAATAAATTTAATAAAGTATCATCTAATAAGATGTTTTCTTTAAATGGTTATGTTAATCATAATTATATTGGAAATGCGAATAATATAATTAGTCACGACCCTTTTAGTAGTGTTATTGAAAGTTCGTGCACTACTAATAATGAACTTGGTTCTGCAAATATGAAAGGCGTAAGTGTTAAAAGTGCAAAAGGTTATTTAAATAGCAAAATAAGTCCTATAAACTCGGCGCAATGTTATAAAGATGTGAATAGTGTGTTAATTGCTGAGCCATTAAATAAGCATTTTAGAAGTGAAAATCGCACTCAATCTTCGTATATTGACAGTGTTAAGAGTAAGTGCGCTATAGATAAAAGTGCTTATTTAGATGAGCTAAGTCAGTTAGACACTAAGACTAATAGTTCTAGTTCTAGTTGTTCAAATAAGGTAAATAGAAATGTGTCGTCAAATGCTAGAATGCAATATTTAATAAATTGCAATAATAAGGTTAAAGATAATAATTTTATTAACGGATTTACACCTGCTTATGACATTTATTATAATGATAGCACGTTATTTAATAAAAAAAACCAGTGTGCTAATAATCCTAAGGATGCTAAAGTGATTGCGTGTTAGTTTTTTTGTTATTGTTATTGCTATTGCTATTGTTATTGCTATTGTTTAGTTTTTTTAAATAATTAGCTCCGGAGCTAATATGATTTATTGTTAAATCTTTTGGATTACAACTCATAAATGTATTGTCTTTATGGCTGAATACAATACGTTTAATATTTAGGTCTAATAAGGTAGCTAAACAGTTTATACACGGAGTTGAGTCTAAAAGATTGTTGTTGTTATCACATCGCACGACATATATTGTTGTTTTTTTATATAATTTTTTTAAATAGTCTAAATCTTTGCAATGATTATTGTTATGATTATTATAATTAAAATTCGAATAGTTCGTGAGCGACTTTTATCGAATTACTTTGTTTTCCACAGCTGTGGAACATATTTCTGAGAGATGCTATTTCTGCGTGGCAAGTGCACGAATTCACAATAAAGCTGTCTTTTGAGTGACTTCTATAATGATTATAGCCTCGCCCCATAATTTTCCTATTTACAACCGCAACAGCTCCGTGACGCATAAGAACGGGCGACTTAAGAGCCTCATTGAACGCACTATTGATAAATGTTTGGTCGCTATTTGAGAGCATAGATACGTTATGAATCATAACTAATACATATATTTATAGTTATGATTTTAAATAATTTTAAAATATTATTTAAAAAACAATTTTAAAAAAATTGAAATATAAATAATTATTACTAATTATATTATTAAAAAATGGGTTTAATCATTTCGTATTATTTAAAACCGCAATCGTTACAGTTATTAGAGGATTATATGAAGCCTTGTAATAGTAATAGTAATAATGTGTCTTATTCGCGTTATAAAGATTTATATTATTATGATAATAATTTTACTGATGCTGATGCTATTAATGACACTAGTAAGGTGACTGATGCTTGTGCTAATGCTGATGCTTGTGCCGATGATGATGGTAATCATTATAAGTTATATATTTATGTTTATAATGCTAATGCAAATGGAGCAAATAGCGATTTGAAAAATATGTATGAAGAGAGCAGTAATAAGCATAATGCTAAGGTTGACAGTTACTTAAAAAGTTGCAGTAGTAAACTATTGAATGCTGAGGAAGCCGAAGAAAATAAGTTTGTTGATTGTTATGACTCGGGATTTGATTTATTTTGTCCTGAAAATATTGAGTGGCAAGCTATTAGCAGTTATATGTTAGATCATCATATTTCGTGCGCTATGACTTATAAGGGCAAGTTTGTAGGATATTATTTATATATGCGTTCGAGCACACCGGTGAAAACACCTTTAAGGCTTGCTAATAATGTTGGAATTATTGATTCGGGTTATCGTGGAACTATTAAGGCGTATTTTGATATTCAGGGGTCTAATTTTAATTTTGTAAAAGGACATAGATATATGCAAATTTGTCCTCCAAATATTGGCTTACCTATGAAGGTTGTTATTGTTGATAGTATTGCTATATTAGGTGTAAATAATGCTAGGTCTAAGGGTGGTTATGGTTCTACTGGGAATTAAGAATTGACCTAATTGGCTAATTGTTGTTAGGATTAAAAAAAATTGATTTATTATTTTTTTATTCATTTAAAGTCCTCCAAATCAAAGCCAAGAAAAACCACTCAATCGCTATGTTCTGCAAAGTTTGCTTCGATGCTTCCAAGTCGGACTACAAGACCCACAATGTCAGGGATAGTGCGTCGAATGTTGTGTGTCCGCTTTTGTTGAATACCAAGTGCCACAAGTGTGGTTATTTTGGTCACACTACCAAGTATTGCAAGGGTGCTGGTAAGCCGCCTGTTGCTAGTAAGGCTTATGTGAGGCCTCCACGTGTTCAAGTTTCTGTTCCTGTGCCCGTTCCTAAAAAGAGAGGTGCCTTTGCTTGCTTGGAAGACTCGGATGAGGACATTTGCCAAGAGATTAGTCCTGTTGGGGTTGAGGAGTTGGATTTTGGCAAGGAGACGATTATTTGGGGAGTTGGTTTCAAATCGATGATTGGCAAGCGCTGGGCTGACGTTGTTGGTTGCTAGATGCTTTACGGTTGCTAGATGCTTTACGGTTGCTAGATGCTTTACGGCGTGGGTGTGTTGTGTTGTGTTTTTTTTTCTGTTATTATTGTTGTTATTATTTTAGTGCAAAAACTAAAATAATAATATTATTACCCTAGACGGGTATACCCCAGACGGGACTCGAACCCGCAACTTCCAGATTAGAGGTCTGGCACGCTATCCAATTGCGTCACAGGGGCTAAAAAAATGATAGCATTTAATTTTGCTATTATATGTTTAATGTATAGTCTTTAAGTTGTTTTATATTATTTAAAAATAATATGTAAAAAATTATTACATATTATTTTTATATTTTTTTATAAAAATAAGAATAAAAATAAATATAAAAATAAATATAAAAATAAATATAAAAATAAAAATAAATAAAAACGCTCCGTACTGGGATCGAACCAGTGACCTCACGGTTAACAGCCGTATGCTCTAACCAACTGAGCTAACGGAGCAGTAAAAAAAAATGCTGGGAGCGGGATTCGAACCCACGCGGCGTTAGCCAGACGATCTTAAGTCGCCCCCCTTAGACCTGACTCGGGCATCCCAGCATTAAAAAAGCTCTTGCCCAGATTCGAACTGGGGTTGGAGGATTCAAAGTCCTCAGTGATGACCAACTACACCACAAGAGCTATAAAAAAAGAATTGCTCCCAGGCGGGCTCGAACCGCCGACCTTCGGCTCATAAGACCAACGCTCTAACCAACTGAGCTATGAGAGCATATAAAAATATTTTTTTGTTTTTTTTGTTATACTATATATAGCGGTGTTTCTTTAAGTCGTTTTCAAAAAGCTTATTTTTGTTTTTTGTTTTGTTTTGTTTATGCAGAAAAAAAATTGAAATTGTATATAATTTAAAAATAGTAATAATAAATTAAGACTATTATGTCTGACATTAATCATTATATTCTTCGAGTTGGTGATGGTGGAAATTTTATAAAAGGTTTTGCTAAGCGTTTATGGGCGGTAAGAGATAGTCATAAAAGTTTTCTAGAAAAGGTAAAACAAGGCGATAAAATATGGCTTATTAGAAGTAAAACATCTGAAGATTTATATAGTGGTAAAATTATTGCTGTTGCGGATTTTGAATATAAAAATGAGAGAATTGTTGGACCATTGGTATCACTTACTCCTACCAATGAAGAGATTGGTTGGGGTGATAGTGAAGGAGGTAATTGTAATATTGAAATACACTATAATAATTTATATAATTTGAGTGCTCTTAATTTATATACTGGACAAAGAGGTCAATGTGTTGTGACTAATTATAATAATGTTAAAGATAAATTGTTACTAAATTTACCGGAAGAATATGAACGAATTGTATATTATTCACAAATTACAAATAGTATGTAACTTGTTTATGCAGAAAAAAAATTGATTTGCTGCTAAGACTTTTTTTATTGTGTTATTGAAAAATGGCTCCTATGCTTATTAACGTTTGGTTTGTGTCTATGGCTGTCTTTCTGATGAGTTCAGGTGTTATTCCTAATGCTTTTAATATTGCATTTACAATCTTTTGTACTCCGCTTGTGGGTTTTATGCTTTATGTGTTGTTTATGATTGTTCCTCGTGATATGTGGATGCTTTTTGGTTTAATGTGCTTATTTATTTATAATATGTAAAACTAAAAATTTACATATTATAAATTTATGTATTACAATTTATGTAGGTTTAAAAAAAATTGATATGCTGAAGATGTCTTTTTTTTATGTTAGTGAAACAATAATGATGAACGTTCAAGGTCTTTGGTTTGCGCTTATTCTTATACTGCTCTTGCTATCTTTGTGTCTTCCTGGTGCGTTTCTTGCAGCTATTGTAGTGTTTTATGTTCCGATTCTTGGTGGTCTGCTTTTAACGATTGCTCAGCTTATGGGTCCGCTTTGTTTTACTGTGGTGGTGCTGTGTTTGGGATTGTTTCTTGTCTAGGTTTAGGTTTAGGTTTTAGATTTAGAAAAAAATTGATATTTTTTTTATGTTTAAACAGCTAAATATTAACTGTTAAATGATGAGTTATTTATTTATGTTTGCAAATATTGTAATGTTAGTATTGCTTATGGTTTTAGAAACATATAGTATTTATGAATATAGGACATGCTCCAATTATGATAATAGACCTTATTATAATGATTGTGTATTTATTTGTGAGAGAGATGCTTTATTAAGTGATTTTGATTATTTTGATTATTTTTATGACTATAAACCCATAACCCTACGTGATTTGGAATATATTCTAAATATGTAAATTGGTGTTTTTGTAATAGGTCTTGTATTGTGGCTTTATAATTTAATAAATATGGTTCGCCGGATAACATTAGCTTAGATGGACTATAGTTTGGGCTAATGTCTACAATTATTGTTTCGTGTTTTGTTATTTTTTTTGCGTTTTTTATTATTTTATGGTGAGCATAATTGGGCATTTCGTGAAATGCGAACATTAGCGTTGCTGTGTCAAATTCTTGGGGTTGGCCGTAGTTTTCTGCGTTGCCTTTGATAAATTGTGTATTGCTTAGTTGTGCTTTTGCTTTTGCTGCGCGTAACATTGGTAAGCTACTATCAATCCCTAATTGGTTGGTTGCTGTTGACGTTCCTGTTCCACAACATAAATCTATAAGTTTAGGTATTCTTTCGTGTTTATTATAAAAGTCTTGATTGTAATTTGAGAGAATTGCTTGGCGTATATTTACTGAGTTATAACATTTGTCATCTATTAGCTTTGTTGCATAAGGAGCTAATAATGAATGAATTTGTCCTCCTAGGCCTATGTTGCCAAAATTATGAATACGCCTGTCGTAATAATATTTAGGTTTGGCTGATGTTAAAATTAATAATATTAAATTATACATTATAAATAGTATAATGCTGTTTTTTTAAATAAATTCTAAAATATTTTTATACGTTTAAAAGTCACTACGTTTTAAAGTCACTACGTTTTAAAGTCACTACGTTTTAAAGTCACTACGTTTTAAAGTCACTACGTTTTAAAGTCACTACGTTTTAAAGTCACTATGTTTTAAAGTCACTATGTTTAGAGAGATTTTGTAAGTT
>Ga0315899_10007551_pt1 | contig 11685 bp, 9 predicted proteins | sample LakEriMetagenome_2_FD_203518 | JGI IMG/M metagenome (GOLD analysis project Ga0315899, IMG submission 203518) | Freshwater fungal communities from buoy surface, Lake Erie, Ohio, United States - Buoy 4 MA112 | ecosystem: Environmental > Aquatic > Freshwater > Lake | place: USA: Lake Erie, Ohio... | reverse complement strand
CCTCCTGTCCGGCAAAATATCTTCGCTTATGCTGCCCAGATGAAGATAAAAATCCCCTTTCAATCCCGGATTTTTAATCAGCGGATCCATCATCCAGATTTCGATGTAATCAATATTTGCGGCTTCGAAATCATTTTGATCCACGCGTCGCATAATCCCTGCCCAGCTTTTTTCCGGCTGCAGTAAACGACCTGTTGAATTGATTTGGGCGGGGTTCGAATTAAAGTTATACAATCCACGCTGCGAAGGCCGGTATACCATATCCAGGGTGGTTAGCAGCGTGGGGGTACCCTGAGGAAACTGTCGCTGGGGAAACACTTCCCGCTGATCGATTTGCCGCATGTAGGGATCGCTTAAAATCTCATCCACCCGCGTACGGATGTTATCCGGCATATCTTCCTCGCGATAGAATAGCTGATCTATGCTGTAGTAGGACAGACTGGCATGCCTGCCTAACCACCGCAACTTATTGGAATCCAGGGTTTCGGGAAACAGATCGGGTTGCTTTTGAGGAACGCTGGCTATGGTCCAGTTGGAAATCTGCTTCAGGTCATTGGGCAATTCAGCATTTTCAAAATCTTCCAGGTTTGATACCCCTCGCTGACCTCCCTGGGATCTGTGATTATGGGGTATTATTTTGGCAAACTCACCGTAAGCTGTAATACGGCTTATTTCTTTTGTTTCAAGAAAAGGAAGCCGGTCAACCATTCTGGTGATGAATCTCGACTTGTTACTGTAGGCCACGTCACCACCGAAAATAGTGTTGAGGAGTGGTTCTTCATTGAAGTTGGTTTTGGTGGTTAACGGCCTTTCATACATGTGAAGCGCTGTTGCTCCCACAAGCAGGTTTTTATTAAACTTATGCTCAATACGACCCCCTATCAGGGTTTTTTGCTGAATATTAAAGAAGCTTTGGCCATCAGCACTGGCGCGTATTTCTGCTCCGCCTCGGAGCAATCCGTCATTGATAATCCTAACTCTGCCCAGTGCATAATCCACCTCATAATCCATGCCTTCCTGCAGTGGACGTCCATTGGCAGTTACCCGCACCGAGCCCCGCTGAAGATTGGTGGTTCCGAGAAACAGTTCTGCACCATTCGGGCTTTTGTAACTGCCGGCCAGAAAAAATTTGTTATGCTTAACATCCTGCTGAGCAAGCCATTTGGTACTGTCATACAAAGCATCATAACAATAATAGTCTGCCAGATCGGATCTTCCGCCAAAACGGCTCCTCATAAAATCACCAAAAGGTTCTGTAACCGGAAAAATGATTCGGGCATACTGGGCCTGAACTGTCAGTCCTTCTATTGCGTCAAATATACCGTCCGGCTTTGCTTCCTGCTGTCTGTTAAGCTTATCCAGTCCCAGAACCCGTATGAGCGGATTGCCGTTGGCAAAAGCCGGGACCGCATTTTGCACAGGCAGGTAATTGTAATCTGCACCGCTGGTATCATCTGCATACAGCACATTGAGCTTAAAATCTTCCAGTGATAAGCTGTATGTATTTAGCGTGTAAATGTTTTTCATCATCAGGTCCCACATGGGTAGCTTGGTTCTGATGGTATTGCCTTTAAGCATCTTCAAAAACAACATGCGCTGGTCGCCGGGTGGTACATCACGACTAAATTCCCCTACGGTATACACTTTACCGTTTAGGGTGTATTCGAAGGCCACTGCCAGAATTTCATCGTTATTAAGCGGCTGATTGAGAGAAATATAGCCCAATTGCGAGTGGAGGGTATATTCATTGCTGTTTAACTGACGGGCATTGTTGAGGATATCAAAATCTACTGTTTGTTCAAAATACGGGTACATTGAGAACAAACGATCCACCGCCGTTCCGTTTTTTCTGACCAGGTTGTCATTGGCAATTTGTGCATACAACGTATTCGAAGCATTGTCTGCAGCCGGATCTATAGAACCGCCCAGATTATTTCGATAGGGTTTAGATTCGCCCAAATCATGAAAAACAACTATATCGCGGGGAGTTTCAATATTGGCGCTACGATTGGTAACCCAAACCTCAACCCTGTTGATAATGACGCCACTTGCCACAATGGGCAGATTTTCCAGTGCAGCATTATAATTGTTCTTAAAATACTGTGCCAGGAAAAAGTGTCTGTTCTGGTCGTAATTATCAGCCGTTATCTTAAACTCATTGAGTTGCTGACCGCCCTGCAACACGGTTTCGGTGCTTTGGCCTTTATTCTGGCTAAACACGGTTTTAACCGTAGTTTTACCAAACTGCATGGTGGTGCTGAAACCAAATAAATTATTGGCAGGTTTGATAAGCTGCGTGGGCAGATTTAAACTTACGTTACCCACCTGAACATCTTTGAGAATCCCGTCCGGCTTGCCTTTCCAACCCAGATTGGTTTGATTGTCAAATTCAAAGGCAGCTTCTGTATCATAATTGATGCCCAGCTTTACATTCTGGCCCACAGAACCGTTTGCACTGATCTGAAGCTGTTGATCAAAAACCGGCACAAAGTACCGCTGTTGCCGCTTACTGAACGATGGATTGCGGTTTACATTGACATTCCCTCCCAGCTTTATCATGGCAGAGCCATTCAACTGAAAATCCACACCGCCTTCACCAAATATTTTTGAAATGGTGGGATTGGTCAGTTCCGTTTTTATGTAATCATTGATGCTCCCTTTACCTGCACTCCCTGTGTTATAGCTGGCATTTTGCGATTTCTCCCGATAATAGTCCAGGCGATTCGCACGGGTTGTTTCCTTGAAATACTCAGAAACTGACAAAGACTTACCGGTGGAATAATTCAGTCCGCCGATATTTTTAAATTCCTCGTATCGATTGGTTTTGGGATTATATTTCCACTCAGAATTAATGGGGTTTTGCAAATCCACATTGGAAGTAGATTTGTTTTTTTGCCAGTCATTGCCTGACTTGATACTGTACTTTAAAGAGGAATCCGTTTGTGCAAAAACAACCTGCGCAAATAACCAAGCCGATGCCACCATGACAATCTTTGTCAAAGCAACAGAACTTGTTTTTACCCATGCCTTCCGGCCGGAATTTTTCATAATTAAAAAAGAAAAGTAAACGTAGTGGTTCGGCTTATATTGTCAGGTTTTTGTTAAACTGCGCAATTTACAATATTTTCAGTGAATTACGAATAAGTTCCTCAACCGTTAATGACGTTTTACCATTATCTGATATTTTCATCAGGGCTTTTTCTGCAGCACTTTTGTTGTAACCAAGACTGAGTAACGCAGACAGGGCCTCATTCATTGCATCAGACACACCGGGACTTACCAATGTTGCCCCGGGCTTCATTTTTTTACCGCCCAGTTTATCCCTAAGTTCCAGTACAATACGCTGTGCTGTTTTTTCTCCAATCCCTTTGATGCTTTTCAGCAATCCTACATTCCCATTCAGAATGGCAGCAGCGAGCGATTCTGCGTCGAGACTACTCAGCATCAGAATACCGGTGTTGTTTCCTACTCCACTTACTGAAGTGAGCAGTCTAAACATCTCACGTTCCTCAGGTTCACTGAATCCAAACAGCACAATCCCCACCGGATTTTGATTTTCTACTTTGAAAGTCTGCTCAACAAAAACCCTTGCCTGTTTTTGCGATTTTATTTTCTCGTAAGTATAAATGCTTATGGATATTAAATACCCCAAACCGGAATTTTCAATCACCACATGGGTGGGACTGATTTTTTCTACGTTACCTTCAATAAAATCAAACATAATTAGTGCGTATATTTTCTTCTGCGGATCAAATAATTGGACATTCCCAGCAAAATAATGAAGGCGAGAGGCAGTAGCAGGTTCAGCATCTGCCAGTAAAATTTCTCTTCTTTCACTTTCACAGGATCCAGCAATCTTAGCTGGGTTTCTCTTGCCCTGATTTCAATGAGACCATTATCATCAATCAAATAATCTACACAGTTTTGTAAAAACTTTTGGTTTGCAAAGGTAATCTGGCTGTAACGATCATAGCCCGTGGGGAAATTACCGCCTTTACTACTTACAAAATTGCGCATGATATCCCCATCAGAAATTACAATCATTGCACTTTTCCCATCGGCGAGATATCCTCCCAAATTGGGTTTTTTCTGATATTGAAACGGAGATTTAAATTTTCCCTCCATCAACACACCACTCACCTGAGGTCCTGACTGCATGGTTTTCGCATATTTCTTGTCATTACTCATCATGGCCACATTTATCAACTCTACGGTGGCAGGAGCATTGGCAATTTTGGTGTAGGGTGAAGAAACAAGCAATGGCGTTGTGATGAGCCCATCGCGTTTTTTTACTTTGAGGGTGCCCGGAAATTGTGACCAGATGGCTCCCACATTTTTGGTAATAATGTGCGCAGAATTTTTGGTTGTAAATAAGGGGAAATACGGGAAAGGAACCAATTGCATTTGGCCACCGGCCGGCAGTGGAATTCTGTTACACACCAGATCCTGCAATAAATCAGTATTGAGTCCTACACCATATCCAAACAACCCGGTGGCAATATTTTCGAGGCCCTTATCCATTGCCATCACAGTGGAAGCCCGCTGAAAACTATCTATTTCCACCTGCACCGGATCCAGCAGCCACATCACCTTTCCACCTTTCATGATAAACTGGTCAATTAAAAATAACTCTGCCGGAGAATAATCCTTTTCGGGCTTGATAACCATCAGCAGGTCTGCGGCATTCAATCTGCGCTGCAGGTTGCGAAGCAATACCAGCTCTGCGCTGTCGGGTGCTGCCGCGATTTGTGCGCTAAACGGGCGTGCACATTCCGGATCTGAAACATTCAGATGGAGGGCCTCCAGCTGATAATAGCGGCCCAGTTCATTGGCGAAAGAGCCCACGCGCGCATCAATCATCTCACCACTGCCATCGGCAACAACAATTTTCTTCGCTTTCTCTGAAACACACTGCCTGAGGGCATTGGCCAACTCATATTCTATATTGTCGATGGATTTTTTGATGTTGGATTCAATATCCGTTGAAACGTCATATTGAAAAAAGCGCATACCGACTGTTTTGCCACGATAAATACATTCAGCGCCAGGCACAAGGTATTTAATACGGGTTTCATCCCCGTCTTCCATGTCTACGTCACGAACGGGCTCAATGCCTCTTTCGGCAAAGCTTTCCAGAATACCAGCTACCTCTTTTTTCTCCTTATCCTTTAGCGGATCGGCAATTTCTATTTCCATTATACCGCCGCTGGCTTCGCGAAATTCATAAGCCATATCGCGGATTTCATTGCGCAACTGTTTGAATTTCGCGCTCATCTCACCATCAAGGTAGAGTTTAAAATAAAGTTTTTCCTCGATTTTGGAAGCCAGATTTCGGCTGGTTTCACTCAATGTGTAGCGTTTTTCCTGTGTAAGGTCAATACGCTTATAATACAATGATGACAAAGCATTGACAACCACAATGCCTACCAATAGCATCAGCATTTCCAGCCAGCTTTGGGTTTTATGTAGTCTGCGTTTTTTCATCACCATTTTCTGCTTTCAAAAACCGTTTTGGTTAACCCAATGAACAACGCACTAAAACTTAACATGTACAACACATCACGGGTATCCAATACACCCCTGCTTATACTGTCATAATGATATTCGAGACTAAACCACTCAAGACTTTTTCCGATGGCATCCAGCGCAGTAATATCCCCCATCATTCCCAGTACCACATAGAAAAAGAAACCCAGTGCCATGCTCAGAATCAGGGCCACAATCTGATTGTCGGTAACTGCAGATGAAAACACACCCATAGCGGTGTAGGCCATTCCCAAAAAAATCAATCCAAGGTAACTGCCCCACATAGCGCCCGTATCTACATTTCCTACCGGGTTACCCAATTGAGAAATGCTGTAGTAATAGATTAGGGTAGGAAGCAGGGCTATGAGCAACAGCGATACACCGGCCAGATATTTACCCAAAATAATCCCCAGGTCTGAAACAGGGCGGGTGGTTAAAGTTTCCAGTGTTCCAAGGCGTTTTTCTTCGGAAAAACTGCGCATGGTAATGGCCGATATCAGGAAAATGAATATGTATGGGGCCATTTCAAACATTACCTGCATACTGGACAATCCAAGATCAAACACGTTATTGCCTTTGATTACCCACATAAACAACCCTGTTGCGCCCAGAAACACCAGCATTACCACATACGCAATGAGGGAACTTAGGAAGCTTCGGATTTCTTTTTTATAAACCGTCCACATGCTTTGTCAGTTGTCTAAATATGGTTTCCAGATTGTCTTTTTCACTCACGAGTTCTGTTACCTCCAGGTTGGAAGCCAGGGCAAAATGGGAAACTGCCTGCCTAAACTGGGGATTGTCGCCGGATAAACGCCAGGCGTTGTTACCCAGACTTGTCACCTTTAATATACCTGGAATGGTTTTGAGGTCTTTCTCTGTAACTGTAGCAGCAAACTGCACACGCACAATCCATTTTTCGGCAGTTTGATTGCGCAGGTTATCCAGTTTGTCATCGGCCACGATATGGCCTTTATCTATGATGATGACCCGGTTGCAAATCGCCTCCACCTCCTGCATAATGTGGGTACTTAGCATAATGGTTTTATTGCTGCCCAAACTACGGATCAGATCCCGTATTTCCATCACCTGATTGGGATCCAGGCCACTTGTAGGTTCATCCAGGATTAGCACATCCGGGTCGTGAATAATGGCCTGTGCCAACCCCACACGCTGACGGTAACCTTTGGAAAGCTGCCCGATTTTCTTGTGTTTTTCCCGTCCCAGGTGGGTAAGTGCAATTACTTCTTCCACCCTGTTTTTTACATTATTCACGCCCCCCATACCGGCAGCAAAAGCCAGGTATTCCTTCACGTACATATCAAGGTACAGCGGATTGTGTTCCGGAAGATATCCCACGTGTTTCCTTACCGAAATACTCTGATCTGAAACATCCAGTCCGCATACTTTAGCTTCGCCTGAGGTGGGCGGAATATAGCAGGTGAGCATTTTCATGGTGGTACTCTTACCGGCCCCGTTTGGACCCAGAAAACCTACAATTTCACCGGGCTCAATTTCAAATGAAATGTTATCGACAGCCGTTTGGGTGCCGTAAATCTTGGTCAGCTGATGTACCTGAATACTCACGTTGGTTTTGCAAAAATATGCAATACAGAAAAAGCATAATACCCCAAACGGGTAAATGCCTTATTTATTAAACAGATTTTAAAAGAATCAGGCACCTGCCTCTTCCCCGTCGGGAGCGGCTGCAGCCATCTGACCCAGTTCGCGGTCCAGCAAATACAGGCCACTGCCGTCTTTGCCAATGATTTTGAGTTTGTTCAGGATGCTTTTGACCTGCTTCTCCTCTTCCATTTGCTCACTCACATACCACTGAAGAAAATTATTGGCTGCATGGTCGCGCTCTTTCAACGATACATTTACCAGCTCGTGGATGCTCTGTGTAACTTTTTGCTCCTGTTCAAGCACATTTTTAAAGCAGGTGTGAAAATCCTTAAATGATTTAGGTGGGGCTTCAATGGCAGGTACCATGGCATGCCCATCGTTATCGTTGATAAAATGGAAAATTTTGAGCATGTGCATTCTTTCTTCTTCGCTTTGCTTATAAAAGAATGCTGCGGCACCTTCAAATCCTTCTGCATCCATCCAGCTTGCCATACTCAGGTAGACGGCACTGGAATATGCCTCCAGCGCTATCTGGTGCTGAAGGGCTTTTTCTATCGTTTTTGAAATCATTGCTTTTGTTTATGTAGTAAAAAACCTGTGAATTCCCGTATTTGTTTTTATTTCTGCTGTCCTCCGGAAGAAATCATGGCTATTTGCTTCTCGAGCTCTTCCTCAGCACCCGGTGTATAGCCCTGGTGAGACCACACCACCTTGCCGGTCCGGTCCACAATAAATGTCATGGGCGGATTGTTCACATTCATGGCACGCGCCAGATCTGAATTTTCATCGAGGATGATATCGTATTCCCAGCCATAGCCCAGTACTTTGGGCTTCACTTTTTTGCTATTGCGGGCGTCATCAATACTCACGGCCACCAGCTTCAGGTTATATTTTTTTTGCCAGTCAGCATAATGTTCATGGATGGCCTCCAGCTCCTTGATACAGGGAGCGCACCATGTGGCCCAGAAGGAAACCACCGTAATTTTTCCGGAATCAGCCACGGTCACAAAATCCAGGGGTTGTCCATCCAGGTTTTTCACCTGCACAGAAGGAAGCGTCTGGCTTTGGGCATTGGACTGAAAGGCGAACAATACGCAGAATGAGGCAAGGAGCAAAATGTTTTTCATATACGTTTCGCAAAGTAAATCAAAACGTGTGCCAATTCGATATTCTTTCATGGCCCGACAATAAAAAAGCCGCAACGGGTTGTTGCGGCTTTCTTTTGGTTAGTTTGTTAATTACTTGGATTTGTAATGGATTTCATACTTGTCTGTGCCGTCATCCTCTACCAGCCACAATTCATCATTGGTGAGGCGAATAATCTTAGCCAGATCTTTAGATGTAGATCCATCATACATCATTTCCAGGTTCTCTTTTTTGCTATCGAATGACCATTTACCGATTTCACGCATTCCGTCAGTCAGTACTTCGAAAGTTTCGTCTTTTTTGTATTCTACAGAATAAGAACCCAGGAATGGCAATACTTGGCTGGTAATATCTACCCCATTTTCGAGGAATTTTTCGATCACCCATGTATTTACCACACGTGACTTTTTAGAACGCAGTGAGATACCGGGACCTTCTTCGTACTTACCGCAAGAAGAAAATGTTACGAGGGCCATGGAAACCACGGCGAACAAAATAATTGAGATTTTTTTCATGATTTGTTGGTTTATGAGTGCAAAAATATACGAACGCTCATTAATTCACCAAATTAAGAAATCCTTGTGTCCGATTTCTTAAACGTTGAACGCAAAAAGGAACCTGAATGGGGATTGTCTCTTTCGGACAAACTTGTCTATGGTGTCCAATATGCTCCTGTTTAATTAATTAGGATCAATACCCGAAAAAACCGAACGGTTTTTTCGCTGTGAAAGAAGATTCACTTGGGTTTGAAATGAACCTCAATTTTGGTCACACCATCATCTTGCATCAACCACATTTCTTTGCTGGCAAGGCGAAGTATTTTCAATTTATCAGGAACCATAGACCCGTCACTCAAAAACTCCAAATTTTCTTCTTTGTTGTCCATGGTCCACGTGCCGGTTTCACTATCGCCATCAATAATTAATTGGTATGTACCATCCTGCCTGAATTCCATTGAATAACTACCCAATAATGTCAATATTTGACTGGTGATATCCTGTCCATTCTCGAAGTATTTTTCAATCACCCATGTGTTTACAATAAGTGCCTTTTTGGAAGGCAGCGTAATAGCGGGGTCTTCTTCCTTCTTATCACAGGAGGCGAAAGTCACCATGGCTATGGAAACCACAGCGAACATGATGATGGATATTTTTTTCATTTTTACTTTTGTTAATGAACGTGAATTTACACAAACGCTCAGTAATTCACCAAATTATTATTTTTAATTATTTTTGATAATAGGAATATATAGGCAATATCAGCCAACTCAAATAATCCCCTTAACTTCGCAACATGGATAAACCATCTCTGCCTTCGGGTACCCGCGACTTTGGGCCGGAGGTGATGATGCGCCGCAAATACATCATCGGCATCATTGAAAATACATTCAAAAAATTCGGTTTTTTGCCCCTGGAAACACCTGCACTGGAAAACCTCAAAACCCTGCAGGGCAAGTATGGTGATGAGGGTGACCAACTCTTATTTAAGGTACTGAATAATGGAGATTTTCTCGCTAAAGCTGATGAAAGTCTGCTGATTGCAAGAGACAGCAAGGCCATTACATCACAGATTTCAGACAGGGGCTTGCGCTATGACCTTACTGTGCCGCTCGCCCGCTATGTGGTCATGAACCGGGATAAAATCCATTTCCCGTTCAAACGCTACCAGATTCAGCCCGTTTGGCGGGCAGACAGGCCCCAGAAAGGGCGTTACCGTGAATTCTGGCAGTGTGATGCAGATATTCTGGGCAGCCAGGGACTGAGCAATGAGGCGGACTTAATCCAAATCTATGACACGGCATTTTCGGCACTTGATTTACAGATAACCATTCGCTTTAATCATAGGGGCATACTGGATGCATTCGCGCCCTGGTTGCAGGGAGCTGAAAACCACGCCCGGTTTATGCAGCTCATAGACAAGGCCGATAAAATCGGATTTGAAGGGGTTCTGAAAGAAATTACGGCTGAAAACCTGCCCAATGGTGCAGAAGCATGGGCATTCCTGCATGGCGTGAGCCAACTCTCAGACACAAGTGAAAAAATCAATGCGTTGCAGAAACAGCCACACATAAGTAATGAAGCCCTTACCAAAGGACTTGAGGAAACCAAAGCATTGCTGGCATTGTTGCAAAACATATCCCTGTCTCAAAACCTGACCCTGGATGTTACCCTAGCACGCGGTCTCAGTTATTACACCGGCATGGTAATGGAAGTAGTGGCAAATGACACGCGCATTCCGGCCGACTTCAGGATTGGCAGCATTGGTGGTGGTGGCCGCTACGACAACCTCACAGGCGTCTTTGGCCTCAAGGACGTTACCGGAGTAGGCATCTCATTCGGCCTTGACAGAATCTATGATATCATGGATGCTGCCGTACTATTTCCTTCCAATGCAAATCAAAGTACGGCGCTACTGTTTTGTTGCATGGATGAAAATGGAATGGGAACTGCTTTTTCATTGGCTTGCAAAATGAGAAACGCGAACATTGCCACCGAAGTTTATCCCTCAGCCGCTAAACTAAAAAAACAGCTGGATTACGCCAACCACAAAGGCATAGTATGGGCAGCCATTCTGGGCGAACAGGAAATAGAGAATGGAACGGTGTCCATCAAAAACTTAATCTCAGGTGAACAGGAAACCATCCCTCAGGACGGGTTATTATCCCATATTTCGAAATGATAGAAATACAAGAACATTATTCGCTTAAATCCATACTGGAACTGATACAGAGCGATGATAAAATTTGTTATTCTCCGCATATTTTGCAGAGAATAAAAACTTCGGTATCGGCCCTTGGTGATTATTTACAAAATGGCAATCCGGCGGTATACGGAGTAAACACCGGTTTTGGCAGCTTACAGCATGTGCGCATTCCTGATAATGAACTGGAGGAATTGCAGCGCAACCTGCTGATTACCCATGCAGCAGGAACAGGCAAGCCACTGGAAACGGGGATTGTAAAAACCATGCTGCTGCTGAAGATCATCAATATAGGCAAAGGATACAGTGCGGTAAGAGCCGAAGTGGCCGAGAGACTCATCTGGCATTACAACAACAACTGGATTCCGGTGGTGCACGAACAGGGTTCTCTCGGAGCATCAGGTGATCTGGCCCCCTTGTCTGAAATGTGTCTTCCACTGCTCGGACTGGGAACCCTGGAACATCCAATATTCGGCGCAAAAAGTGCGGAGAATGTGCTGTCTGAAAACAACCTAAAACCCATACCGCTAAAGCCCAAGGAAGCACTGGCACTCATCAACGGAACACAATTCATGCTGGCCCATGCGTTGAAGCTGGCAGAAGCTACAATGAACATCCTTGAAAAGCTGCCCATTGTAGCTGCGCTCAGTGCCGATACTTGGTTGTGCCGACAAGACCCTTTCAAAC
>Ga0315899_10007549_pt1 | contig 11686 bp, 10 predicted proteins | sample LakEriMetagenome_2_FD_203518 | JGI IMG/M metagenome (GOLD analysis project Ga0315899, IMG submission 203518) | Freshwater fungal communities from buoy surface, Lake Erie, Ohio, United States - Buoy 4 MA112 | ecosystem: Environmental > Aquatic > Freshwater > Lake | place: USA: Lake Erie, Ohio... | reverse complement strand
AGCAGGGGAAACCTCGCAATGACGCCCGACGTGGCCGTTGTCATCCCCTTGAATAACCCTGTGGGTCCTGCAGATGACACCGTTACCGCGGAATGACCCCTCCTAAGTCCTAAGTCCTAAGTCCTAATGTAAGGGCGGCCTAACCGGACCCCCCGCCCGTAGTCCCTGATCCAGAATCCATTGCTGCCCAGGCGACCTATGCCGAGGCTCTATTGCCCAGGTCGGCTCCTGCCCGAATTGTTTCCAGGCATTGGGGTCCTCCCCGGGCCTGCTACAGAGTCCCATATTGTGAATACGGGGACAAAGGGGACCCCAGTAGCCCCTTTGGACAGCCGCAGCCGCCTAGCGGATGCATAGGACAGGGTCGGGACTCCAAACTGTCAGGGAAGTTCTAGGGAGTGGGGTAAAGCTGTCTCACGGGAAGGAGAGTTCAGGACGGTCCTGCCGTTTCCCCCCGGGTCCGGGCTGGAACGACCGTGCAGGGGCTTCCCACGCGGCTGGCTCTTCCTGCTAGGAATTGGAGCGTGGGATGCGAGCAGATTGAGGGGAGGTAAAGGTCATGACGCGCATACGGGCAAGACCTACAATAGTGTAGCAAAACAGGAATGTGGCATCAGTGTCAGTCATTTGTATAAATGGGCACTGAGGGTGGTTAACCGGTAGGAGATTGTGTATTCTATCTACCGCGCTAACCAAAAGGAAAGAAAAATCACCACTGTACCATTAGGGTCACGGTGACTCGGAGAGCATCATCACATGTGCTTTATTTCTTTTCCGTGGTGGAGAGTACCCCAACGGGTATATGGCTGAATGCTATCTTTTGTTTCTGCAAGAACAAATCAAAGACATCATCTCATCGCTGACCGCGGGGGTTGGGGCCGGTGGGGTGGCGCACATTCAATTCCACTCCTTCGCCGCGGTGGGGCGCCTTCGGCCAGCCTGCTGTAGGTGGTTGGAGAAATAACACAACCCAAGAATTTTGTTTTAGCAATTTACTGTATCAGTGAGGGCGAGGCCCTGAGGGCAAACAGCTTTTTCCTCGGCTCTAACATTGAAAAAGAATATCAAGCAGCCTTGAATTGAGGCTAATGGAGTGTGTTTCCGTCTTATGCAGTGTGTCTTATGCAGTGTGTTTCGGTAGCGGTTCCGTCATTTGTGTGTCACCTGTGTTTGAATCGGTGTGGGGGCTGGGGCTATGGCTGTACAGGGCAGCGTGGCTGCGGGCACTAGAGGTATAAGCACGCGCCGCGCACTGGCAAGGTAAGGCAGACGCAAAGCTCAAGACGCAAAGCTCAAGTCTAGCTCGCAAGCCATCCCCGTCTGCATGACCAAGCACGTCGTGAGTGCCAGCTTGCCACCTCACTCGGTCCCATATTTCTCCTGAAGGCGTTTCCAGCTATCGTACGATGCCCTGAGGCGTTTGTAGGCTGCGACACGCTTCTGCTCATCTGCCTCGATCTTCCTGTGGCTGTCGCCGTCGGCCATGTCTCGGGCAACCAGCTTCTGAATCACATCGAACCCCGGCTTCTTCGGCGGCCCTTGCGCTGCCCAGTCGTGCTTCATCCAGCTCAATTCCATTTTCCGGTGCTTCTCCTCGCGCTGTTCTCGCGCAAGCATCTCCCTCTCGTGCTCCGACTCAGCCGCGGTGGTCTGCGCCGCAACCTGCTTACTAATAGACCGGTCGTCCTTCGCGGCAGCGTCCTTGTTGGAGTGAAAGGTAATATGCGCGCGTGTGCTCCGCTTCAAGTCCAGCATCGTCGAGTGTACATTGTGTGGCATGAACTTTGGCGACAGCTCTGCTAACTGCGCCTGGAGCTTGAGCTGCTTGTCCATCTTGTCCTCGGCCGAATAGAGGGCCATGACCTGCTTGCCGAGCGGAGTCTTCGCGCGCAGCTCCTCTGTGTCGTTGGTCGACGGCGCGTCGGGGTCGGAAGACGGATTGTACATGACAGTCATGTCTTTCCGCGGCGCCGAACCCTTTGTCATGTGCGCCAGCACGCTCTGCATGCGGTACTCGAGCTTGAGACCGCGCGCCCGCGCCCGAGTTTCCGCTGCTGGGCCGTCCGGATCAAACCGCGGCGTGTACATCTGGTCTGTGCTCACGCGGAAATGCGGCGCGTCGGGGTCCGTCTTTGAGAGCATCAGCAGCGCGTCAGGCGAGGCGAGCCCCGCGTCTGCCGTCCTGGAGGCCAGGAAGGCGGCGCAGCAGACGCTCATCCCCGTCAGCAAGCACGCCGCCGCCCGGCGGCGTCCGGGTGCGTCGGGCCGCTGCACCTGGATGACAACCCCGCTCATTGTGGTGTCGCTCAGACAGGTCTCCCTGAGCCGCCGCCGTCCGCGAGCTGACGCTGTACAATTGACGGCAAGCACAAATAGTTCACTCCACATGAATTGTTTTTTCTTCCCAAAAAGAAAAAATGAACCTCCAAGAGAAAAGAGAGCAGACGCCGACCTGACTCGTTCAGGCTTGAGTGACGCGCCCTGGCATAACCGCAGGCGCCCTGGGTCCCAGATGGCCGACGTGGTCGATCTGTGCGGGTCGAGCGACGAAGAGGCCGCGGGCGCCAACGAACCGCAATCGCCGCGCCGGGACTCGGCCGAGGGGAAGCGAAAGGGACCGCTGGGCAGCGACGAGGTGCGGGTGCTGTTCTGCAAGAAGAGCAAGCCGGCCGCGGGCGCGACACCGGGCGGGGCGGACGCGACGGGCACATCGGCGGCGGGCCCGACGCCCTTGGAGGGTCTGCGGGTGCTGGTGGTGGCAGACGGGGGGGTCTCGATCCAGCGGGCGGGGCTCCTGGCCTGCATTGCGCGCGGCCTAGGGGCCTGTGCGTGCGCCGCGCTTCCGGGCGGCGGCTCGGCCGCAGTCGCAGAGCTGGCGCCGGGCGCGGGGGGCGGAGGAGCGGGGTTGACAATTGTGGTGGCGTCAAACGTGGATTCCCGCACGCTGGCCGGGCGCCTAGCGGGCCTCGGCCTGGCAGAAGCGGGGGAGCAGAACATAGTCGTGAAAGACGCGTGGCTGAGCGCCTGCGCCGAGAAAAAAGAGCGCGTTGACTGGAAGGACTTCCTCCACATCTCCTGTGCCGTCGCCTCCAGCAGCGGGGGCGGGGCGGCTCAGTCACTAGCGCGCCCCCCTGTGGCCGCTGCTCCGTGTCGAGAGATCCCAGTCGCGCCGCCTGCACATCGTGTGCGGATTGGCGACGTTGAGGTTGACGCATTCGGCTTTGGCACCATGAACCTCGGTGCTCTCCTCGTGCTGAGGCCTAAAACCCTCAACACTAAACCCCAAACCCTGAGCCCTAAACCCTGGACGATGAAGCTGGGTGCGATGCTTACGCTGAGGCACAGCCTCGTCTAACCTCAACCCTCATCCCTCATCCAGGGGTGACGTATCCAGAGCCAGCCAAGAGACCTTCTCGCGAGGCGAGCATGCGTATGATTCACACCGCCCTGGAGCTTGGATGCGAATTCTTTGACACAGCTGATTCGTACTGCACCGACGGGTCTGCACCTGCAAACCGGGCCAACTGTGCCACCGAGGCTGCCTCACACTCGTGCTCTTGTTGGTTTAGGGCGTTGGGACTAGGGTTTAGGGTTCCTTAGGAGGGAGGGGGCGCACCTTTCCCCGCCTTTCCCGGAATGTGGTGCAGCTGGTGGAAGTGACACCGCGTTCGCCTGGGCTCTGTGTGGTGCAGTAAAGACTTTGGCTATGTAGAGGCTCTGGTGCGAGAGGCGCTCACAAGCTTCTCCGCCAAGACCAATCCCGCCTGCTGCGCCCACGTGGCAACCAAGGGCGGGATGCAGCGTGTCGGTGCGGAGAGCTCCGGGTGGCGCATGACAGACTGCACGGGAGACGACTTGTACCGCTGCATCCAAAAGAGCCGCCAAAACCTTCTCGGAGACCAGTCGAGCGAGCCTCTTTTCCTCTGGCAGGTGCTTTGCGGCGCTCATTAGAGCAGCTGGGGCTGTGGAGCAGGGCCACCCTCAGATTGCTGTGAGAGACGGTTTGTCGTGCTTATAGGAGACCGGGGTGGTGGGCGGGTGGGTGCTTACAAAAGACGGTGGTGCGTGCTTATACAGCTGAGTGTCGCAGGTGCATCATTTCAACACCGCGCGTACGCCATTGGCGCAATCGCTCCAGGGTGTAGCTCGAGCGCAACGGGAGGGCAAGGTGTTGCATGTGGGTCTTTGTAACGTGACTGTCGACGAGATCATCGCGGCCAGACAAGTGGTCAACGTCGTCTCCGTACAGAACAAATTCAACCTTTGGGAAAGGTTGTCTGTTGTGTCAACGTGTGTGTCAAGTCCTATGGTAACACAGATGGTGTGGGGTGGAATGGGAGCATGACGCGCCCGATGTAGAATAGGAACATAGACGGGGCCTCAAACGTAAGTGGAAGGGACTGTGGCACGGGCCTGTGACTTTAGTTTTGTATGTTCATGTGTGACAGAGGCGCAGAAACGAGTGGTGTGCTGGACTACTGTCTACGCCACAAGATTGCCTTCATCGCGCACGGGGCCCTGGGCGGCTTAGATGCGCGCCGTGGTAAGAAGGATGTCGCCCGCTCCTTTCCCAGGCTCAAGAAGGTGGCTGCAGAAAAGCAAGTATCCACCTATGCTGCTGCCCTGGCCTTAATGCGGCACCGGTGGCCAAATCTCATTCACATTACAGGTAATCTCATTCACATTACAGGTTCCTCTCTCTCTCATTCACATTACAGGTTCCTCTACGTGCGCCCTCCTCTCCGTGTGTTTTTTGTGTGCCTTCGTGTCGGTGCACAGCAGAGCGGCAAAGATTCGCGAGTTTTTAGAAGGGAAGCAGGGCAGCAAAGCTTGGCCAGCTTTTAGTGCTGTTAGCAAAGATTCGCGAGCTGTTAGCAGGGACTGCAGGAAGATCAGAGGGTGTCTCACGTCTATGTGGGGCAGGAGCGCGATGCGAGGAGCACGTGCGCGATACTGCAAGTGCCAGGAACATCTCTTTCACGTCAAGGCAAGTAGAGGACCTGTGGAGCCTAAAGCCAATCAAAGGCTGAGCAGAATGCAAAGCGTCAGCATAATGCGCCGCTACTCAGGGTGCTCTTTGGCGTAGGCCTCTCTATGTTTTGGGTGGCGCCTCAGGTTGTGGACGCCACCATCTTCTTGCGTTTGCACGCCACCATCTTCTGGTGTTCTCCTCTACCAAACGTTGCCCTCGGGCAGAGACGGCATCATGCACAGTAAGCTCAAGGAGGAAGGTGGCAGAAGAAAGCCAAGTGCGGATGCCAAGTCGCAATCCAAGTCGCAACAGCACATCAAAACAGCACATCAAAACAGCCTGCATTTTCTTCATTTTTGGAAGAAGATCTAGCGCGCGACGTGAATGACGTGGACGATGATTGAAGTGTTCACACCCATTATTACGCCCATGTCAAGACCTACTCGGATGACGTCAATGTCATAACACTTCTCACCCACACGCCAGGTATGCTACATTAAAGAGAGCGGCGCAGGAGGACAAACGGAGGACGTTGAGTGCGTGTCAAGTAGAGGCAGGCAAGCATCGGATGGCAAGGACAGGATTCGTCATGTTTTTTACATGGGAAAAACGAATAAACACCTCCATGTTGGGAGAATGTACACCATGGTCAAGGTCATGAGGTGCAGGGTACGCCTCGGAATCTTGAGAAACAAGTTACAACGCTCAATTCTGGCCCAGAAACCCAAAAGGGTTTTGGAGATTTCGTTGGGTTGAAATTGAGCGTTGTTGCTCGATTCTCTCAAGATTTGAGAAGGAGAAATGATTCTCCTCTCCTATTGGCTTTTCCTTTCGTGCAGGCGCGCGCTGACGTAAACAGGCGTTTGTGAAGGCTATCTGCGTATGGTATGATATCCAGGAGATGGAGCTGCAAGGCACTAACGGGACGACGATAAAACCTGCTTTTTATACCTTGAAAGCACACACAGTTCAACCACCCGCTGCACCAGCTCGGGTGCCATGCGGTATAGTCTCCCACGCCCCGCTGCGGCGCAGGCCCCTCCGGAGCCGAGTCGCTGAGAAGTAAGAGCGGAGTTCGGAGAAAAGGGAGATAACACAGGAAGAGGCCTGTGGGGTCGAGTGGAGGGAATGAACTTGAACTACAATCTAGAGCTCCTTGATGCCTACCATGATTTCATTGTACACATTGATCAGCGTCGCAAACTTCTCAGCATCGGCCAGCTTCAACTGTGAGCACGGATGGGGTTGGAGGCACGGACAGGCGGGGGGGGCAGGATAAGATCAGGGAGCGGTAAAACAGCATGAGAGGCATGAGGTAAAGCAGCATGACAAGAATGGGCCTCCGCTCGAGCATAAGTCGGAGAACAACCACATAGAGATAGATGACGAGCGGAGATGATGCGATAGATGACGAGCAGCGATCATGACACAGAGAGCCAAGAAGTCAATGGGGGCAAAGACCTTAAGCGGCGCAAGCTCGCGGCCCTTGGCAGTGCAGTAGTAGTGTGTCTTCGTCACCTATTGTTGCGTAGTGCATTGTGCATCCGAGGCAAAAGCAAGAGACATGTACAGGTAAGTTGAGCTAGATGAGCGTGAGGGTATGTGTTCCTGCGAATGCGCTGAAAGCTGCCGGCACAGAAGACAACTCCACTGCCACAAACAGGCACCTCAGCTGAAGGATCCCAAGTAGTGGGTGTAGGCGAGAAGCCTTCGTAGGTCAAGCCAGCCCTTTCCAGGTCAGCAGGCTTTACCGCACGTTCCCCTTCGTGCAGCGAGGTGATGGTCATGATGATTTTCAGATTCTTTGTCTTTGGCACCTGCAGTGGGGCCAGGTGGGGTCAGATTGGAAAGTCTGCCGTGTCGACGTGTCTGAGATAACCACCCAAGTACGCAACGGGCTCCCCCGGGAACCCGAGCAACTGTGCAAACGCCACGGTGATAGCAAACGGTGACAGCAAACTCGGGGCGGGGAGCAGTCAAGTCACTCGGGGGAGAGGGCTGCCCAGACCACTTAACATGGGAGACCTGCTCTAGCAACCGTAGGTGCATGTCCTCGGAGTATCCGACGTTGCACATGTAGATGTGTGTGGCATCATGAAACGCGCCTGCCGCAAATGCGTCGCCCTGTCATACGTACTGCATCAGCATACCACAACATGCTGCCGGAACCTCTGCAAGCCACAGGATTTTGTTAATACCTCCTTGAGGGTGATACGAGCCTGCTCTTCATCCGACAAGAGGCCATTCTTCACGGCTGCCGTGTAGGCTTGTTCTGCGGCGGCGGCGCGTGTCGTATTGTTTTCGATGCCGATAGAGCGCTTTTTGGCCACTGTGCCGCACCAAATACTGCGCAAAGGGGCAGGCGCAATGGGCCAATCAAACGTCTAGGGTTGGGAAGTGCACAACGTTCGCATAAGAGCAAAGGCCGATTACGTGAATTTGCCGTAACCCGAGCCAAGATCGTAAATAACAGACTCTTCATCGAGTCGCGCGGCAGGAGGAAGGTTCTTGAACATGAGCGCGCAACCGTCCGGTAACACCTCACCATAGATGTTCGGGTTGATCTGTTGAGCCACCTATGTTTTAAGTAATGAATTTCAGGGGTGTTCCCCTTCAGACTTGCGTCCGCCCACTCATGAGCGCAGACTTGCGCTGATGCGATGATGGCAAGGCGTCAGACTTGACGTAGTCACGTTATAGCCCACACTCGCAAGAGCTGCATTCTGCGCATTGCTTCGCATTCTGGGCTCAATCTCTCAGGCTGAAGGTGTTGGCGCAGGGAATGAACGGATACTTACGCCGTCCAGGAGAGCAAGTGCACCCCAGCTCCAGCCTTTCTCCTCGGGTTTTTCTTGGCCCTCTGCGGCAGCAGCGGGCTTGGCTTCGACCTGCATGGTGCAGGTGAGTTTGCTTTCGGGCTGGCGCGGCAGACAAAACAACTTATTGCACGGCAAGAAACGTCGAAGTGGCCTGCAAACAGACCGCAGCAGGTTCGTTCTTCTTTCCGAACGGCATCGCGTGTGGGTGACTCTTCACGTTGTTGTGCACACTGTGTGCATGCGGAGAAAAACGCCCTTGAACCCCGTGGACGTGTGCCTAACCGTGACGAACATTTCACGAACTTTCTTCCATGAGGCCCGGGGAGCAGCCACACACGCATTGAACGGTTGTACTCTTTGTGCAATGTCCTTCGTTTCATCCTTTGACGATGCAACGTCGTCGGGCGCGGGCGAGGAAGTGTCGTTCAGCTCTGCGCACTTGGCGCACGGGAAAGCCAAGGACGAAAGCACCATCCGGCAACAGTTGTTTACAAAAACCTCCGAGGCAAAAAGATGGCAAGACTCTGTGCTTCACTTGTCTGGAATTGCAACATCGAAGGACGAGGCCCTGAGCGTTGAACGCTCCCGCAGCGCCAAGCTCGCACTGGCACTTGAAGACGCGCAAGAAGTGGCAGCAGCACACAAGGACGAGTGCGAACAGCTGCACAAGGACCGCCGCGTTGCGATGCAGCAGGTGACAATGTTGCAGTCTGAGCTACAGACCATCCTCGGCACGTGTTCGGGCCTAGAAAACCAAGTGACACAGCTCGGTGCGCTATCTCCGTTACTTTCACCTCTTCTGCATTGTCATGCATCGCGCACTGTCAGCTCTGCGCGCGCGCAAGTGTGCTCACATGCACGCAAACCCCACACGTGCAAAATGGTGCAGAAAATTTGCTGCAACAAGAACGTGAGGTTTTTGCAAAGCAAGGAGCGCTTCAAGTCGAGAAGGCTCGGCAAGAGGCTGCTCTGGCAGGCAAGCGCACAGAGCAGCAAGAGCACCAGATCTTAGAGCTGCGCACCAATCTGCAGACTGCCGAAGCTGAGCTGCATGTTGCTCACTCTGACTGCGTCAAGACGCTCAGGTAATCTCCTTGAAGTTTCCAGCTCCAGTCCTTGCAAGGCAGTGCTGCAAAGCTGCAGATTCACTTCTGCTATCATTGCAATGCTGAACACACACCAGGTACGCTGAGAGTCTGCACACGTCAATGGCGGCCCTCGCTCAAGAGTCGCAGCGCGAGCTGGACCGCTCTCACTATCTGCAGCAAGAGGTGCAACGGCTAGCAACGGCCTGTTTCGACAAACAGAACAAATGCAACCAGCAGAGCGAGATAATTATTTCACAGGAACTAAAAATCCAAACGCTCGAGGCACAGCTCGGGCAAGATTGCACCGCCCAGCTCCGTGAGGTCTTGGAGCGTGAGAGAACTGAAAAGGAGTTCGTGCATCGGCAGCTGCGCAAGTGCCTCGGAAACTTCTCGCAAGTGTGCGTGCGGCAGCAGCTTTTCCTGTCATTTGTCGAGGAGGCATCTGTATTTCTGAGGCAGCTGGTAGGGGATCTCGAAAACGCGAACCAACAACTGGCGCTTGTGCAGAGTGAGGGGGCCCTCATCTGGGAGGTGACGCACAAACAGCGTGCCACTGACGCTGCCGTGCTTGCCGCCCAATTACAGCAGAAGCAGCGTGAGCTGGTACGCACACTCTTCCTCCCTCCCTCCCTCCCGCCCACCATCCCTCCCTCCCTCCCTCCCCCCTCCCTCCCTTCCTTCCTTCATCCCTCCCTTCCTCCCTCCATCCCTCCCTTCCTCCCTCCTCTCCCTCCCTCCCTCTCTCCATCCCTTTCCCTCCATCCATCCCTTTCTCTCTCTCTCTCTCTCGCGCGCGCACGTGCGCTTTCTCTCGCTCACGCACGATCACATGAAGAAGTGTGACTCCTTCTTCTCCTCGCGATATCGCCTGATATTTCTATACTCCTCCATCGTGTGTGTGTATGTGTGTGTGTGTGTGTGTGTGTGTGTGTGTGTCGGTCTGTGTGTTCGTTAGGATTTCTCACTAGACAAGCAACTTGAGTACTCTCAGCACCTGTCCAAGATAAAAAAAGGAGACGAAACAAGGGACAGCGTTAAGGAGTTGCAGTACAACAGGGTGCGTGAGAGTGAAGATGCAGCGGCTCTCCGAGAGGCAGAGGAGGCCCTACAGCAAGCAAAGGATCGGGAGGAAAAGTCGGCCATGAAGATTGCCGACATGACGGCGCAGCTGCGAGAGCGGAGCGCGGAGCTGGCAGACGCTCAAGACCGTCTCAGCAGGGCTATGCAGACTGCTGAAAATCTCCGTCTGCAACTCTCTGAGTTGCAGCAGCAAGGTGCGGAGGAGGAGCGGGAAAATCAAGACATTACGCCGACTCCACATGAGTCACATCGACCCCGGGATAGCCTCACCTGCATGCCCTACGCGGTGACGGAATGTGGCAAAGAATCCTCTCCTTCTCCAACACACCCTGCGACTAGCACACGATCATTTAGCGACTTCCAAGGCCCACATGATGCCGCTCAGCGAACAGCAGGAGAAGAAGAAAAGAGTGAAGGAATCAGAGGGCTGCCCCAGCTTACCGAAATGCAAGCAACCAAGATGCGAATACGTGAACTGGAAGCTGGTAACATTTGGCTGGAAAGGGAGCGGGAGCGGCTCACGGACCTGCTCCGCGCATCCTCTTTGTCGCGCTCGCCCTCCACAGCTCTATCCGACTTTTCAGACTCCTCAAGCGCTTCTCATGCAAAATCTCTGCACCTCGTGCAGGCTGCTCGCAAGCACGCCGGTGACAGTGACGAAAAAGAGCAGGTGTTAGTAGATAAGGGCAAGGAGGCGGTTAGGCGAAATTCTCCGACTCGAGGCACCACACCGTTGGTGCCTGGGGATGCAGATGTTGAGGCAGCGCTTGATGCAGCGGTTGAGAAGGCTGAATGCCGAGCCGATGCCGCCGTTGACGCTCTCCTCATGTTGAAAGAGGCCCTCGCGGCGCTGTGTCGCAAGGTCCAGGCCCTTGAGCGTCAACTTGTCGCTTCTCAAGAGGTGAACCCCCCGTGTCTCTTGTCCCTCTGGTCTTTGTTTGTGTCAGGCCTCTGTCCTCTCCTTCCCACTGCCTCCTTCCTGCTTCCTTCTTTCTCCATCTGCTCTTGAGTCTGTGCATGCTATCGCTCTCGTCCTCGCCTCGTTTCTTTTGTGTCTCATTTCCCTCTCACTCTCCCTCTTCCTCTCCCTCTCCCTCGCTTCATCTGCATGTGTCCACCCCTCGCAATGGCTTCCGCAAGAAAACACACGACTGATGCAAGAAGCGGGGGCAGGCGCAGTATTTCTGTGAGGAGGAACTGGAGCGGTCATGTGAAACCGTGGAGCAGCTGCGGGGAGAATTACAACAGGTGCTGGACGGGCGGCGCGGCCATAGTCTCCTAGGAGGGGTTGTTGCACAGGAGGGCTCGAGGGGGGCAGGAGAGAACATAGAGGAGGAGATTGAGGAAATAGTCTGTGATGGCGTTTGCGCGACGGCAGAGCACTTGCGCCGACAGCTTGCCGAGTTGCAGCTTGACCACCAAAGGCAAAGTGAGCTCAACTTCGATGGGCAAGGGAGGCAGGCTGCGGAGGAGGGCTTCAGCATGCAGGAAAGGGAACAGGGAGAATGCAATGGAGGCGCATGGCGAAATTGTGGCGGGCGGTGCGATAGTGCCGAGCGTCTTCGTCACCAGGTCCTCTCTCCCTCTCTCGAGCCCTCTCCTTTCTCTTTCTCTCCATCCTCCTCTCCCTTTCCCCGGGGCGGCCGCGCGGCCCGCCCGCCGGCGCGGCGGGGGGGGGGGGGGGCGGGGGGGGGGGGGGGGGGGGGGGGGGGCGGGGGGGGGGGGGC
>Ga0315899_10007548_pt1 | contig 11686 bp, 9 predicted proteins | sample LakEriMetagenome_2_FD_203518 | JGI IMG/M metagenome (GOLD analysis project Ga0315899, IMG submission 203518) | Freshwater fungal communities from buoy surface, Lake Erie, Ohio, United States - Buoy 4 MA112 | ecosystem: Environmental > Aquatic > Freshwater > Lake | place: USA: Lake Erie, Ohio... | reverse complement strand
CGTATTATTAACCACCACGTGAATAACATTTCCATTTTGCAGAAAACTATTCACCGCCTGTGCAACGGAATTGTAATCTGAAAAATCAGCAACTAAATAAGCATGTGCAGCAGTACCGGGCAATTCGGCTAATGCTGACTTTAAAGCCGTTTCATTTCTGGCCATAAGCACTACACGTGCACCAAGCGATGCAAGTTCAATTGCCGCCGCCTTTCCGATTCCTTGTGAACTGCCGCATACCAGCGCAGTTTTACCTTCCATATTAATGTTCATGGCTCAAAGATAGGATCATTTTACAAGCAACTTTGCTCGCATTTAGCTACTTTCGTAATGTATTCTAAATAGAATTTATATGGCTGTTACTCGTCCTTTCAATTTTAAAAAATGGATCGATGAAAATCGACACCTGCTGAAACCACCCGTATCGAACAAAGTAGTGTATAAAGACGCTGAGTTCATCATTATGGTAGTTGGCGGTCCTAACTCCCGTAAAGATTATCACTACAACGAAAGCGAAGAATTTTTCTATCAGTTGGAAGGAGATATCGTTGTGGGTATTCAGGAAGACGGGAAAGCGGTACAAGTACCGATAAAAGAAGGCGAAATTTTCTTGTTGCCACCCGGAGTTCCGCACAGTCCGGGTCGCCCTGCTAACTCGATCGGTTTGGTTATCGAACGTCGTCGTCGAGAGGGTGAAAAAGATGGCCTGTTGTGGTTCTGCGAAAAATGCAATCACAAATTGTTTGAAGAGTATTTTGTGTTAACGGATATTCAAAATCAGTTTCAGGCTGTATTCGAAAAGTTTTACGGCAGCGAAGATCTGCGTACCTGCAAAAGTTGCGGGCACATTATGGAACCGCCTCCGGTTGTTAAATAATGATTAAAAATATTGGCGTGAAACAGCTCTTCACGATTGACATTCATACGCACATTCTTCCCGAAAATATTCCGAACTGGAAAGAAAAATTCGGATACGGCGGTTTTATTCATTTGGATCACCACAGGCCATGTTGCGCGCGTATGATGCGTGATGATGGCAAGTTTTTTCGCGAAATAGAAGATAACTGCTGGAGCGCAGAACAAAGAACAACAGAATGTGATCAACAACATGTTAATGTTCAGGTATTATCTACAGTACCCGTCATGTTCAGCTATTGGGCAAAACCACAGGACTGTCTGGAGATATCGATTTTTTTGAATGACCATATTGCAGAGATCGTAAAACGATTTCCAAAACGTTTTGTTGGACTGGGAACTATCCCCATGCAGGATGCAACACTTGCGGTACAGGAATTAAAACGTTGCAAAGAAATCGGTTTGAAGGGCATACAAATTGGCACTAACGTCAATCAGAAAAACCTGAACGAGCCGGAGTTTTTTGAAATATTCAAGACGTGCGAGGATTTAGATATGGCCGTGTTTATTCACCCTTGGGAGATGATGGGAGAAGAGCACATGCAGAAGTATTGGCTGCCTTGGTTAGTAGGTATGCCTGCTGAAACGTCACGTGCAATTTGTTCAATGATTTTTGGCGGCATTTTCGAAAAACTTCCCAGACTGCGTGTTGCTTTTGCGCATGGTGGCGGATCTTTTCCTTCCACTGTTGGTCGCGTGCAACACGGATTTGATTGTCGTCCCGACCTTACTGCAATTGAGAATAAAGTAGCACCAAGAAACTATATTTCAAAATTCTGGATTGATTCGTTGGTGCATGATGCCAACATGTTGGATTTTGTGGTAGATCAGTTCGGCCCGGAGCGTGTTGCTTTAGGTAGCGATTATCCGTTCCCGTTGGGCGAAAACATTCCGGGAAGTTTGATCAAATCCATGGACTGGTCGGATGAAAAAAAATCAAAAGTTCTAAGTGGCTCGGCCTTGGAATGGCTGAACATGAAGGAAAGCGACTTTATCTGAGCAACCTGTAACTTTCAATCAAATTCCACGTCTTATTGCCGAACGGTAATTATCGATGATAAAAAATCGCGTTAATACCTGAAGCCCACTACCTTTGCACCGGCAATGAAGTTTTATTCCGCCTTCTTTCAATCCATTTTCCGAACTCACACAGCTCGAGGTTTGCTGGTGCTGCTTGTGGTATTCGGCATTACAAAAGAGGTTGCTGCGGGTGCGGTAAAAGGCATTATCCGCGATTCGCTGGGAGAACCTTTGCCATACGTAGCAGTTGTTGTAAAGAATACTTCCTACGGCGTAAATAGTGCCCTTAACGGCTCCTACTTTCTGGAACTAAAGCCCGGAAAACATACGCTCGTTTTTACTCAACTTGGCTTTCAGACACTAGAAAAGAGCGTCACAATTACGGACAATAGAGTAGTCGTGATGGATATTGTGATGAAACGTGAAGCTCGCGAGCTGGGCACGATAGTGATCAAGGCCAAAGGTGATCGTGATAAAGGGAAAGAGATCATGAAACAAGTGATCGATAAACGAAATATGTATTGGGAAGGAGTACAGAATTATCAGTGCACCACGTATCAGAAATCATCACTGGAAAAAGTATTGCTCGATAAATATGCCGCAGATACGATCAAACCTCAGCCCACGCTATCCGATTCACTAAAACCGGAAGAGAAAAAACGAAAAAAGAAAAAAAAGGACGCTGACACATTACAGGCGGAACCTAAAAAGGATCTTGAAGCAGAAATTGCACAGAAACGCTTAAACTTAATTGAATCCTATTCCATCACTTATTTCCAACGTCCTGTAGCATTCAAGGAAAGTATCCTCGCTTATAAAGACTATGCCGATTATAAAAAATTTACAGGCGGCGGGGGCGTTTCAAGAGGATTTGAATACGGTGAACATGAAATTGCACCCGTAATTTATTACTCCAGCAATCCTTATCTTTTAATTAGTGATGCGCAAAGTACTGATTTCAATTTTTATAAAAATCAAATTGATGCGCCGGCATTGTGTTCTCGTCCTTTGCTCTCCCCTGCTGCATCTACGGCATTTTTAAGTTATCGCTTCGACTGGCTGTCCACTTTTGTATCGGAAGGAAAAACCATACATAAAATTGCAGTTAACCCACTGTTTAAAGATGATGCGCTCTTTAATGGTGTACTTTTCATCGAAGACAGCACGTGGGCTATTGTATCAGTGAATTTGAGTATCAATCCTAACGTGTTGTTGTACGCAAAGGATTTTTCAGTGATCATTGATTACAAAGAAGTGCAACCCGGAATTTACCTACCTGTTCGTCGCGAATTTTTGTACACCATTCGTGAAGGCAAATACAATATCATAGGCAATGCGCGTATTGATCATTCAGATTATGTCGTAAACACTACGTTTCCGAAAAATTTGTTCAATGATGAAGTGAAACGATACGAAGTGGACGCCTTTGATAAAGACAGCGCTTACTGGGCTTCACATCGAACTATTCAACTCGACGAAAAAGAAATCAAGTATATCCACAACATGGATAGTCTTGCAGCTTATTATTCCAGCCCCGAATATCTGGCCAAACGTGATTCCAGTTTTAATGAAATTAACGTATGGAGCTTTCTTCTTAACGGCGTGGGGCACAGAAATCGTGTGCGCGGAACCGAATGGTATGTCGAACCTCTTATCGCGCAAATAGTTCCATTTGGAATCGGGGGGTATCGTCATCGACTTGGAGGTTATTATAATAAAGATTTCGATAACGGCATGACACTGGAAACAACTGGGAATGTTGATTATGGATTCACGAACAAAGACATCAGAGGAAAAGGCGGAATTGGTTTAACGTACATGCCATTAAAGTTTGTACGAACGTTTGTCCGGTTTGGCGACTACTACGACATGATCAACAACTTTTCATCTTTAGGTACTGTATTCAGCAGAAGTAACTGGATACGATGCAAAGAGTTTAGTGTTGCACAGCGCATGGAAATTACTAACGGCTTATTTGGTGAATTAACTTTTGAATACAGCGATCAATTTCCCATCACCAACATGCAGCTGGAACAATGGTCCAATCAGTTGTTTGGTGCTACGAACACACCGACAGATTTTAATCGTTACGTAAAAACTGAATTTCGACTTGAATTAAAATATCGCTTCCGACAGAAATACATCATCAAGAAAAACCGAAAAATTATTTTAGGCTCGAAATATCCTGAAATTCGGATGTTGTGGAGAAAAGGAGTGCCAACGTTATTCGGCAGCGAGGTGAATTTCGACTACATAGAATTTGGCAGCGCCGACGAAATGAAATTCGGACGATTCGGAACCAGTGCATGGAATGTGCAAGCCGGGGCGTTTGTCAACAAAAGAAATTTACGTTTGCTGGAACACAAATACTTCAGAGGTTCGGACGCCTTCCTCTTCTCCGACCCGATGCGTTCGTTCCAATTATTAGGACCAACTTTAAGCACGGCGGATGCATTTTTGCGCATCAATTACATTCATCACTTTGAAGGTGCGTTTGGCAGCAAAGTTCCGCTAATCAGTAAACTTAAAATTACATCTGCTGTAGGTGGCGGAACCTTGATGATTCCAAGTCAGGGGTTCTATCACCAGGAAGTTTACGTCGGCTTGGAACGTATTTTTCGCATCAAAAAACAACTGTTCCGTTTTGGCGTTTTCGCCGTTACCGCCGACAACACGCTTTCCAAGGCCAATATCACCTACAAATTCGGCGTTAGCTTCTACAATTCCTTCACCCGACGCTGGAGTTATTAAAGCGTTGTATTTCCTGTCATTTCGTAACTTTGCGTCCCGGCTGACGGATATCATTGAACCGCGCAACAATTACTACGATTGTTCCGGTTGGAAAACTAAGGGTCAACGGGCAACTTTATGAGTGACGCTATCAAACACGAATGCGGCATTGCCCTTATTCGTTTACTGAAGCCGTATCAGTATTACATCGACAAATACGGCACTCCGCTTTATGGTTTAAACAAGCTGTACCTCCTGATGGAGAAGCAACACAATCGCGGCCAGGACGGCGCAGGTGTCGCTACCATCAAATTGGATGTACCGCCCGGAACGCGCTATATCAGCCGTTATCGCTCCACTGCACCGTCAGCTATCAAAGATATTTTCGGGAAAATTAACGACAAGTTTGCAGAGGCGCATCGTAAAAATCCGGAACGTTTGAAAGATGCGGAGTGGTTGAAAAAACACGTTGCTTTCTCCGGTGAATTATTGCTCGGTCATTTGCGTTATGGTACGTATGGAGGAAACAGCATCGAACAATGTCATCCGTTTTTACGTCAGAACAATTGGATTACGCGCAATTTAGTAGTTGCCGGTAATTTCAATCTCACCAATGTCGATGAACTCTTCGGTCATTTGGTAGAATTGGGACAACACCCGAAAGAAAAAGCCGACACCGTAACCGTAATGGAAAAAATCGGGCACTTCCTCGATCGTGAAGTGGAACGTTTATTTGGTGTGCATAAAGCAAAAGGCCATTCTAATTTGGAAATCACAGATCTCATTGCGCGTGATTTGGATTTACAGCAGATATTAAAAGATGCCGGCAAAAAATGGGATGGTGGTTATGCCATGGCAGGAATGGTTGGTCATGGTGATGCGTTTGTGTTACGTGATCCGAACGGGATTCGCCCTGTGCATTGGTACGCAGATGAAGAAGTTGTAGTAGTAACATCAGAGCGTCCGCAAATACAGACGGCGTTCAACATTCCGGCAGAAGCTATCAAAGAGTTAACACCGGGGTGCGCGCTAATCATCAAGAAAGACGGCACATTTGCAGAGAAGCGCGTGCGTACTCAGAAAGAAAAGAAATCGTGTTCCTTCGAACGAATTTACTTCTCGCGTGGTAATGACAAAGACATCTATCAGGAACGTAAAAACTTAGGTCGTCAGTTAACACCAACAGTATTGAAAGCTGTCGATTTCGATCTGAAGAATTCTGTGTTCTCCTTTATTCCGAATACTGCGGAAGTGGCATTCTACGGATTAGTAGAAGGATTGCATCATTATCTCAATACGGTGAAGCGTCATAAAATATTAACGATGGGTCCTGTCGCAGATCCGGAGTTGAGCGAGATTTTAAATATGCAGCCGCGCATTGAAAAGATCGCGTTGAAAGATGTCAAGCTGAGAACGTTTATCACCAGCGATTCGCAACGTAACGATATGGTATCGCATGTTTATGATACTACATACGGAACTGTTCAGCAAAATGATAATCTGGTAGTACTCGACGATTCCATTGTGCGTGGAACTACTTTGAAACAAAGTATTCTGCGCATACTCGATCGACTTGGTCCAAAGAAAATTATTGTTGTTTCTTCAGCACCACAAATTCGTTATCCGGACTGTTACGGTATCGACATGGCTAAAATGGGGGATTTTATTGCGTTCCAAGCTGCTATTGAATTGATTCGCGAAAACAATATGGAGGAAATCTTGGATGAAGCATACGCTAAAGCCAAAGAAGAAAATAGGAAGCAATCTGAATCCATTACGAATATCGTGAAGCAAGTGTACAAGCCTTTCGATGCTGAGCAGATTTCACTGAAGATTTCGACATTGCTAACACCGGAAGATTCAAAAGCGGAAGTACAAATCATTTACCAATCTATAGAAGGCTTGCACAATGCTTGTCCGAACAACACCGGAGATTGGTATTTCACGGGAGATTATCCGACTCCGGGAGGTAATCGTGTTGCGAATAAAGCTTTCATCAATTATATGGAAGGTAAAAACGTACGGGCTTATTGATCACCAATTGTGACGTCAAGCCTTTGAATTTTTGTATATTGCGTTTAGGCTAATACCAATCGCCATGAAAAAATCGCTACTCTTTATTGGAGGAATCGTGTGCTATCTGTTCTCCTTTGGACAGACTTTCAACTCCTCTACTACAGCAAATATCACTGACAACAATTACTGTTTCGTTCCAATAACGGTTTCAGGATTGCCTACTGTAGCCGATACCACATATGGGCTCTGCTCAGTTTGCGTCGATATTACACATACGTATACCGGCGACCTAGATCTTTATCTGATATCTCCTACCGGCGATAGCATGCGTCTGGTAAACAATCAAGGCGGTGGTGGAGACAATTTCACGAACACGTGCTTCATCATGTCTGCAACGGTGCAGATTATTAATCCCAACATGGCAATTCCTCCGTTCACAGGAAATTATTTGCCTGAGGTCAGTGTCAATAATTTTAATCAAGGTCAGAATCCGAATGGTGTGTGGAGATTCGGAGTTCAGGATGAAGCTCCCGGTGATATCGGAACAATTAATTCTGTTTCATTATCCTTCTGTGCAAATCCTCCGGTCGATCCACCGGTTATGTTTGGCCCTTGTAGCATTAACAATGGCGGCGGATGTTATTGTCCCGATAGCACGCAAAACTGTTGGTTACTTCCTGATATGACAGCATCCGGCGACATCATCGCTAACCAACATGTGGAGTATCCGGGAAGAATTGAGTTAAGTAATGCTACACCAAATATTGGTTGGGGGCCGATGGAAATTCGTGGCTCGGGTAATTGCTGGTGCGATACAGTTCCGGTTAGTTGTACTACTACTGTTTGTCCGAATGGAGATGCCCCAACACAACAATTACTACAACGCCTTTATCGTAAAAATGGAAATCAAATTACTTACGTGGATACACTCACACCGGGACGCATGAGTTTACACCCGACACACGGTCACATTCACGTAAACAATTGGTCGGAATTTACATTACGCACACAAGACCCTAATGAACCTAATGCGACGTTATGGCCCATAGTAGGCAGAGGTTCTAAAGTGAGTTTCTGCTTAATTAATCTTGGTGATTGCACCAACAATTTCGGTTACTGCCGTGATACGTTAAACAATCCGATAGCCATGAACGATATTCCCAATGCGCCATTTGGGCATGTTAGTGGTTGCGGAACCGAGCAAGGAATTTATACCGGCATGTTGGATATATATAGCATCGGATTGCCGGACATGTACATTGATTTAGCGGACGTTTGTAACGGAAACTATTATATCGTTTCTATTACAGATCCGGATAATAATTTCTTCGAAACCAATGACAACAACAACTGGACAGCAGTACCTGTAACGCTCACGATGCAATCTACCGCCATCACTTCAGGATTTAACATGGCTCAATCAGGCAGCACGGTTATCTTCAGCAACAACAACACTGATTTAATCAGTTACGTTTGGGATTTTGGCGATGGCAATATCGACAGCACTTCCAATCCTGTTACACATACCTATTCAACACCCGGCACCTACACAGTAACATTAACACAAGTGAACGGGTGTGGCACGTATACATCAACACAAGTAATTACAATAACAGGCATCGGTGAAACTGAAAACTTTAATGAACAACTGTTGCAAGTATTTCCAAATCCGGCAACGGATGTTGTTACATTGCAAGGAATAAAGCCGAACAATGGCGCGATGGTAATTGAACTGTTCAGTTCTACAGGACAGCTGGTATATTCTCGAACTGAAAACAATTCCGGCATAGGCGCCTATTCAATTTCATTAAACCTGGCGTCTACGGGTATATCGGAAGGCGCATATATCTTAAAAGTTTCAACTACGGAACATTATGCCGTGCGGAAACTCATCATTCAGCAGAAGTAATAACGAATTAAATGTATGCCGAAATTACCACTACTTCGATCACTACAACTATTACTTAAAAATGACCGGAGGACACTTTTACCCTTCTACGTAATATGGGAAACAATAAAGGCGATTCACATGAATCGCCTTTATTGTTTTGCTTGTTTGTAGATTGGAACCGTTGAGCAAGGTTCGCCATACATGATGCTCTTCACTATTGGTCGTAATCGATACGTCAACTCCAAATACGCGGTTTTAGGAACGGGCTTATCACCACATCCTTTAATAACAACGCGTGCATCGTTATATTCCGCAATGTCCAACTGCTGCACCACTTCATGCATAATGACCGTGTTTAGTTTTTCTTCATCACCAAACACAACTTGCTTCGCATAAGGCTGCAATGCTGACGCTAAAAGCATCCAGGCCCAATCCGGAATAATAGCATCGGCGGAACACATCACCGCTACATAATGATCTTGATACCGGGTCCAATCGTGTTGCTTCACGAACTCTCTAAAATCCTTTTCTCGTAAAATCAATCCCTGAAACAACTGATCTTGAACATCAATAACAGTGCGCGTTCCGGTCGGATATAATTCGCCCAAATCAATAGTGACCAATCCGCTTTGCGCAACTTTATTTACAATTTCATCCATGCCCTCAACATTACATAAAACCAAGTTCCAACTGAGCAACTTCACTCATCATTTCTTTCTCCCATGGTGGCTCAAAAGAAATTTCTACCGTCGCCGATTTAACACCTTCCAGCTCCTTGATCTTTTGCTCTACCTCAGCAGGAAGCGACTCCGCAGCCGGACAGTTGGGTGAAGTAAGTGTCATTACGACCTTAACGTCCTTATCATCGTTCACATTAATTTCATAGATCAATCCCAACTCCCAGATATCCACAGGAATTTCAGGATCGTAACACGTTTTGATCGCATCAATCACCGACTGCGCAAAACCCGCATCTTTAGCTATTATCATTGCCGGCATAACCTACGATTTTAAAGTTGCTCCTAATGCCAAAGCATCAAGTTTCATTTGTTTGACCATTGCAGCTAAGCCATTCGCTCGTGTCGGAGACAAATGAGATTTTAATCCTATTTGTTCGATAAAGTTTAATGGTGCTTTTACAATTTCATCAGCGTCATGCCCCGACAACACACGTATCATTAACGCTACAATACCTTTTGTTATGATCGCATCACTGTCCGCTTCGAAAAACACTTTACCGTCCTTCACATACGAATGCAGCCACACTTTACTCTGACAACCTTTTATAATTCGGTCGTCTGTCTTCAAACTTTCATCCAGCGATTTCAATGTCTTTCCCATATCAATAATGTATTGATACTTATCATCCCACTGATCGAACATCTCAAACTCCTCGACAATCTCTTGCTCGGTCGCTGCAATTGTATTCATCACTTCAACATTTTTATTGCCTTTTTCAAAGCTGCGATTAATACGTCTACTTCATCTATTGTATTGTAAACACCAAAAGACACGCGCACCGTTCCCGGCACATTAAAACGCTCCATTAAGGGTTGCGTACAATGATGTCCCGTTCTAACGGCTACTCCCTGCTGATCGAGAATTGTTCCGACGTCGAACGGATGTGTTCCTTCTACTACGAAAGATATTACTCCCGCATTGTCAGTTGCTTCACCAATAAAACGTACACCTTCAATCGATTTGAGCAGCGTTCGGGCATAATTATGCAGTTTAATTTCGTGTTGTGAAATAGCTTCCATGCCAACTTCTGTCACAAACTTAATTGCAGCCCCTAACCCGATAGCACCCTCAATATTTGGAGTTCCCGCTTCAAACTTCAAAGCACCGTTTACATATTCAGTATGATCAAATGAAACCGTCTTTATTATTCCGCCTCCGGTTTGATACGGCGTCATTTCATTCAACAAATTACCTTTTGCATATAGCACACCGATACCTGTTGGGCCATACATCTTGTGACCGGAGAAAACATAAAAGTCGCAATCCAACGCGCGCACATTTACTTGCACATGGGGCACTGCCTGGGCTCCATCTACCAAAACGGGAACATCGTGCGCTTTAGACATACGTACTATCGCTGCAATTGGATTAATCGTTCCTAATGTATTCGACACATGCGTAATCGCCAGCATTTTCGGACGCTGTTCTAACAGTGCATTCAGATGCTTCAAATCCAAAGTGCCATCGTCCAAAACCTGCACTACGTTTAACTGCGCACGAAACTTCTCACACAACACTTGCCATGGCAAAATATTAGAGTGATGCTCCATTCCTGTTATGACAACAGTATCACCTTCGCGAAGTCGCGGTGACAAAAACGAGTGCGCAACAAGATTGATACTCTCTGTTGTTCCTCGAGTAAAAACAACTTCCTGTGCACTTGACGCACCAATAAACTCCGCGACGCTTTCACGTGCTTGCTCGTATGCAGCGGATGCTTCCTGACTTAATGAATGAACGCCCCGATGAATATTGGCATTAAACGTAGTATAATAATCTACGAGCGAATTGATCACTGCACGCGGCTTCTGTGTAGTTGCGCCATTATCGAAATACACCAACGGCTTACCGTGCACCGTAACCGAAAGGATCGGGAATTCTGCACGAAGCTTTTGCACATCGAATAGCGACTTCACACCTGCTTCCATCTTAATTAAAAAAATGATCTAGTCTGTTCTCAACATACGCGCGAATAGCATCGTTCGGAACATTAGCAACTACTTCCTCTGCAAATGCACGCACCAACAATTTTCTTGCAGCCGCCTCACCAATACCACGAGCACGTAAATAAAACAATGCATCTTCATCCATGCGACCTGTGGATGTTCCATGAGAGCACTTCACGTCATCGGCATAAATTTCCAACTGCGGCTTTGTGTTAATCTGAGCATCATCGCTTAACAAGATGTTACGATTCGTTTGATAAGCGTTTGTTTTCTGCGCATCACGTCGAACAAAAATCTTTCCGTTAAAAACTCCTAACGATTTATCATCAAGAACTCCCTTGTATAACTCGTTACTCATACAATTCGGAATCGCATGATCAACTATTGTATGATGATCCGCAACACGTTGACCGTTCAACATGGTTAA
>Ga0315899_10007546_pt1 | contig 11688 bp, 7 predicted proteins | sample LakEriMetagenome_2_FD_203518 | JGI IMG/M metagenome (GOLD analysis project Ga0315899, IMG submission 203518) | Freshwater fungal communities from buoy surface, Lake Erie, Ohio, United States - Buoy 4 MA112 | ecosystem: Environmental > Aquatic > Freshwater > Lake | place: USA: Lake Erie, Ohio... | reverse complement strand
AGAAGGATGAGGTGGGGTTGGTGGAGTTTTTTGGTGATAGCATGCGCACGGTAGTTGGCGCGGAAAGAGTAATCAGTCGGCGTGGTGGTGCCATCGCGCTCGGTGTTCAATTAAAAAGTGGAAAAGAGCAACGTACCCTGTTGACCTCCTTAGCCATGTCGGCGCCCATATCCGAGCACTTGAGCGCGGCCTGTAATGCACCAACAGCTTCTTTCGAGCGCTGCTGCGTCTCCGGCATACCCAACTGCACACCGTTTCAGCCAGTACGTTAACATCTAAAGTTGTACGTCAATACCTTGATTGTACGCCAATATCTAAATTATCTGTGTCATTTCACCCACACGCGCACTGTTTCAGCTAGTAAGTCAAAACATTCTCTGTCACTAAATTATCTATGCCATTTCAGCCAAACGCGCACCGTTTCAGCTAGTACGTCAAAATAATCTCTGTCAACACGCTTCTGCTAATAAGTCAAAATAATGTCTGCGGCCGCCCACACGTGTGGTTGGGGTGGGGGTATTTGCGAGGCGACGACGCACCAGCGATAGGCCCTTGCGGTAGTGCGCCTTTGCGTAGTCTGGAGCGAGCTCGGCCGCAAGACCGGCGTCCATGTTGGCCTTCATGAAGGCCTTTCGCGCTTGGGGAGACTTTATACCTTCTGGTTCTTTTTCGCCTATTTTCAGATAGCACTGCACAGCGCAACTGTCACCGCAGGCCAGCAAAGCGGGGGTCTCTCATATGCATGAGTGCGTGCATGCCCGCCCTAAACCCTAAACCTTGGACCCTAAACCCTCTAAATTCGGAGGCAGCGCCCGACCTGCGCGCGGTTGGCGAGGAGGATCGCGCGCAGCTTCGCGTCGGGCGTGCCCCTTACTGTTCAGCGCACGCAACGTCAAGTCCAGGGGGTGTGGTGTGTGTGTGTGTGTGTGTGTGTTTACATGCGCATGATCAGCGCACAGCAGGGGGAGGATCAATTCTGGAAATCCAGTTCCCTAGTATATTTACTATATAATTCACTGTAAATGGCGCCCACCCGCTTCAATTTCGTCGTCATCGTCGGGGTCCAGCTCCTTCATCAGCCCGATAGCCTCAGAGTACTTGGCGATAGCCTCCTCATACCTGCAGTGCCACACAGACGCTGCGGATGACGCGGATGACGTGCGCCCGCAGGTGGGTGGCGGGGCGCGGTTGGCACGGGCAGTCTCTTAGGCTCGGCGGGCGGTTGCGTGGGGGGGCGCCAACTTGCCCTCCTTGTACAGCTCCGTGGCCTCGCCCTTGACCAACTCGGCCGACATTAAGCACGACGGGCTTTGTTCGTGCATCTTTTTTTGCACGCCTCCAAGAAACTCGAATCTTGAGTTAACGGCATCCGGCGTGACGGAGCAAGGTGGGCGGCGCACGCGTCCAGGATGGCCGAGAACATCAGCGTGTCGGTGCGCATCCGGCCACTGAACCAGCGCGAAAAGGACAGCGACGAGAAGGAGGCATGGCGCGTCCTGCAGGGCATCAACATCGCGCCGTCGGAGAACAACCCGCGCCCAGGCACCACGCCATTTGCCTTCGACAACGTCTTTGCGGGCCCGTGCGAGACGCAGGAGGTGTACGAGCGGTGCGCAAAGGGCATCATCACCTCGGCGCTCGAGGGCCAAAACGGCACCATCTTTGTCTACGGGCAGACGAGCAGTGGCAAGACGCACACCATGCAGGGCAACGAGCAGTCACCCGGCATTGTCCCACTTGGCATCTCATACATCTTTGAAGAGATCAAGAAGCGCGACGCCAGCTCCGACTTCCTCGTGCGCTGCTCCTACGTCGAAATCTACAATGAGAACATCACAGACCTGCTCAACCCGAAAAGCGGCTCGCTGAAGCTGCACACAAACGCTAAAGGTGGCTGCTTCGTGGGCGGCGTCACGGAGCCCGTCATCGCCAACGCCGCGCAGGCCACGGAACTTATCACCAAGGGCATGGCCAACCGCTCGGTGGGCGAGACGAAGATGAACTCGGAGAGTTCGCGCTCGCACTCGCTGCTTCGCATGGTGATCGAGTCACGCGTCAAGTCCGATGCCTCAGGCGCCGTCCGCATCGCAGAACTCAATCTCGTCGACCTTGCAGGGTCTGAGCGACAGTCGCACACCCAGGCCACGGGTACCCGCCTCAAGGAGGGGGCCAACATCAACAAGAGCTTGCTGACGCTGAGCAACGTGATAGCAAAGCTCTCAGAAGGGGCCACAGGCCAGCACATCCCTTACCGTGATAGTAAGCTCACGCGTGTCCTTGAGCGCTCCCTCGGCGGAAACTCTCGCACTGCTATCATCTGCACTGTCACGAACGCGGCGGTGCACTCGGAGGAGACGCTCTCGACGCTCAAGTTCGCCACTCGCGCCAAGTCCATCAAAAACACCGCCGAGGTGAACGAGGTTTTGGACGACCAAGCAATGCTGCGCAAGTACAAGAAAGAGATCGACCAGCTCAAGAAAAAGCTCCGGTACACAAGCGCTGGGGGCGAAAAGGATATGGAGATCTGTCAGATGATCAATCAACTTCAGAGCCTCCAGGATGAGAACGCGGCGCTGGAGAGCGAAAAGCAGGAACTAATCGCGGCGCAAGCCGAAAAGGAGCACAAGATGAGCAAGCTCACGGACCTCGTCATCACAGCCGGTGCCAACATGTCGATGGAGGCGGCGGCAGCGGCGCAGGAACGCCGTGTCAAGGCCACGAGTCGCCAGTCTTGGTGTCCTGGCGCACTGAGCATGGCTGCGGCTTCGGCAGGGTTTGCGAGCTTCCCGTCCAAGGCGCCCGGCAACAAAATTCAGGGTTCGGCCATTTTAGAAGGCGATGAGTCTGAGATGGAGGAGGACAAGCGTCGCAAGTCGTCGGATTCTTCTATGTCGATCTGCAGCGCGGCGAGCGAGGAGGCGGCAGAGAGCGCTGCGGCGTTGGCAGCAGCGGAGAGTGAGTTGGAGAGGCTGAAGCTGGACAAACAAGCCCTGGTGCAACAGGTGTCGGCCCTCGAGGCCGCAGTGCTGGAGAAGCAGGACATGATGGATCAGGCAGCGGCGGGCGGCGAGGCAGCACTCGCCTCGGTGACACGGGAGCTGACCTCGGTGACACAAGACTTGGAACACGCCAAGTATATCAACCTAAACCTCTCCCAGGAGTTGTACGACCTCAAGGCCCAGAGCGAGGGCACAAGTCTGGAGCTAATCCAGACGCAGGGCCGCTGGGAGGAGGCGCAGCAGCAGCTCAGCGAGCGCGCGGCAGAGGCCGCGGGTCTCAAAGCGCAGCTCGAGGAGGCGCGCACCAGCGCCTCGCAAGCAGACGCAGCCAGTGCGAAAGAGATTGAGACGCTCACGAAAGAGATTGAGACGCTCAAGAGCCTCGTGAGCAAGGCAGAGGAGACGACGCGTAAGTCAGTTCAGGCGGCGGCGGCGGCAAAAGAGGCGCATGAGGCGGCGATGCAGGGGATTAAGGAAATGTTTTCGCAGAGCGAGGCTGATCATGCTGCGCTCAAGGGCGCCAAGGACGCCGTCGAGGTGGAGCTTGCTGAGATGCAGCGTCAGGTGCAGGCCATGAAAGAAACTGCCTCGGAGACGGAGTTCCAGGTGCAGGTGGAGCGCAACAGGTTAGAGGAGGCCGTTGAGCAATCCAAGTCTGACACCGCGCGCCTCCAGAAGGACCAGGACGAATTGATGGTTAAGCTCGTGGACCTGGAGGAGGAGCTGGACAAAGTCAAAAACGAGCGGCAGGAGCTCGTACTGCAGGTGCAGGAGCTGCAGGACGACAACGAGGAGCTGAATGACATGTTGAAGAAGGCCTCGGGCGTCGGTAACAACAAGCGCATGTCGGTCTACGCAGGTGGCGTCAAGAATGAGGGCAGCTTCGATGCGCGTCGTCAGAGCATGGCCAATTCGCGCATGAGCCTCGCACCCGGCGCCATGGGCATGGGCGGTGGCAGCGCTAATGCTGACGCGGCGCAGCTTCGGCGCGAGATGGGGATCAAGGAACAACGGTGTGCGGACCTGGAAAAGGCCAAGGACAAGCTGGAGCGGACATGCGAGGCGCTAAAGACGGAAATGGCGACACTCAAGGAAGATGCTGCCACAGCGAAAAAGGAACTCAAGAAGACCGCGGCCAAGACAACGTCGCTCGAGCGCGGCAAGGACGACAATGAGAAAGAGCTCGACAAGATCAAGAATAAGCTCGCGGCCGCCGACGAAAAGATCAAGGCGCTGGGGCTTGAGCGCAGCCAGCTCGCCGCCGATAAGGCTTCGTGCGAGCGCGAACTCCGCATGGCCGTCTCCAAGCTTGAGGTGCAGGACAAGGACCTTGAGAAGCTGCGTGGCGTCAACCTCAAACTCAAGGAGGCTCAGACGGCATTGGCCGCAGCCGACAAGAAAGCTGCCGCTTGTGAGGCCGAGGAGCAGCGCATGGCAGCGGCATTGGATGGGCTTACGCAAGAATTGCAGACGTCACGCGCGGACTTGCTCGCTTGCGCTGATGAGCGCGATTTACTGTCGTTGGAGCACCAGGATCTGGTGACGGCGCACGCGGCGGCTACAGTTGAGATGCAGGTATGATGATGTGACACTATGTGTGATGATGTGACACAATGTATGATGATGTGACACTAATGCTACAGTTGAGATGCAGGATCTTGTGGGCCAGCAGGCAGAGCTCGAAAAGCTATGCGAAGATATGAACCTACAGATGAAAACCCTCGAGGAATCTCTCGCCCAGACCGCGGCTGACAAGAAAGCCCTGGAAAGCGAGCGGGAGCAAGACTGCAAGGTGATGAAGTCGCTCACGGATCAACTCTCAACGAAAGAGGCTTCCCTTGTTGCCAATCAGCAGAGCATCAAGGTGTTACAGCAAGATCTCGAGGAGGCTGAGAAGCAGGTTGATCTCATGACGCAGCGCATGGAAGCGAACAAGGCAGAAATGTCGAGGCTGCAGCGGTGCGAGGCGAGTAACACGGATCTGCAGGAGCACATCTCAGAACTGCGCGCCGATCGCCAGGTGGCGCGCGACCAGCTGGCCGACGTGATGTTTGAAATTGAAGAGCTCAAGTCTGACGCACAGGCAAAGGCAGCAGAGTACCGAGAGGCCACGGTGAAGCTGCAGGGCGACATGGCGCGCGCCAAGGCCCAGATCGAGGAGCTGCAGGAAGACAAGGAGCGTCTGCGGCGCCAGTTCATCGAGTTTTCCGACACTAAGGACCTCATTGCGGCGAGTGAGGGTCTGGAGAAACGCATTTTCGAGCTTGAGAATGAGCTCGCGTCCTCGAAGGCGACGGGCGAGGCGAGTGCCGCCCGCGTGGAGCACTTGCTTGCTGAGAAACAGGCTCTTGAGGAGCTGGTTGAGGAGCTCAAGGTGCTCAAGCGCGACCATGCGTCCTTAGGCAAGGACCTGGAGGAGGCTAAGGAAAAGCTGAGGAAGCAGGAAGAGCAGAGCCTCAAGTTCACCGAGTCCCTCGAACAGCGTCACGCCGCAGCTGTCAAGGAAACGTCAGAGCTCAAGCTGTCGCTGGCCCGCACAGCGGAAGAGAACAAACTGCAGCTACAGGAGGTGTACGAATTGCGTGCGGTCAACGCAGCCATCCAAAGGGAAATCGATCGCTGCGTCTCGGAGCAGACGGCGGGCGGCGATCGCATGCTCCAGCGCATCAAGGAGCTCACCGACAAGAGCGAGAAGGCCGAGTGCGAGGTCGCGCGTCTACATGAGAGCCTCGATACACTCAAAGGCAATGCAGCTGAGACACTCCAGTCGCTCAAAGTTGCCCAGTGCGAGCTTGCACAGACTCAGCAGGGAGCGGCCAAGATGGAGACGGCACTGGAGCTCAAGGGGGCGGAGCTGGCCAGGATGACTGAGGCCAGAGATGCGTTGCAGGCGCAGTTGAGCGAGGCGAACCAGGCATGCTCTGAAACAAGACACGAACTCAAGGATTGTACCTCGAAGCTACTGCAGCTTGAGGCTCAGCACAGCAAGTTTGAAGCTGCTGAGGTTGAGAGGCTCAAGGAGTCGCTTCATGCAGCGGAGCGGCGAGCGCAGGAGTTTGAGCTGGAGGTGGCCAAGATGCAGAGCAAGTGCGAGTTGCTTGAGCAAGAGCGTGTCAGCACTCAGCGCATGCTCGAGAGCAAGGACTCGTCAGGAGCGCAGGTCATGGAGACCGTGAGCAAGCTCTGTGACGAGCTGCAGCAGGCGCGCGCTGAGAGCGCCACGCTGCAGCTATCGCTCGACCGAGCGCTCAGCAAGTTGCAGGCCAAGGAGGAGCTCCTCGAGTCGCTCAAGACGGCAGGCATCCAAATGGAGACCGCCCTCACTGCCAAAATCTCTCAAGCCGACGACCTTGAAAGTGCGCTCAACGCTGCTGTGCAGGAAAAGGCCGCAGCGCGCGCTGAGATGCAAGGCAAAATCGACGCCGCCGAACAGGCGAAGCAGGGTGTAGAATTGGAGTTGGCAGAGGCACAGAAAGCTCTGACCGCGGCGCAGAAGGAGGCCGCGGAGCTGCGTGCAAGTTCAGGAGCTTCTGCAAACGCTATCATTGAGTCCTGCGAGAAACGCCTCAGAATTCTCGAGTACGATCTTGTCAGCAAGCAAGAAGAGATCTCAAGACTCGAAAAGGTCAAGGACGATGCGTTCCACAAGATGACGTTGATGAAAGCCGAATACACAGGGCGTGTCAAGCGCCGAGAGGACAAGATTGCCGAACTCGAGGGCAAGGTTGCTCGGTTGACTGGCGCTACTCCTGCTCCGTCATTCTCTGCCAGTGACGACAAAGAAAACGACCTCTCTCTCGTCTCCAACGGCAAATCCGCATCCAATGGCCCCAGCCAGAGCTGCAAGGCCAGTAAATCCAGCACGCAGACCACGGAGGAGGGCGCTGGTGCCCAGTCCGAAGTTATCTCGGCGACCAAGAGGAGCACGCGGTCATCTGCCAAGGCGTCGGCCCCGATAGTCTAAAGAGAGGTAAGAGAGGTAAGAGGGGTAAGAGGACTCCAGACAGCCGCACTTGCCAAACCAATTGGCCACGCAAAGAGAGAGAGAGAGATTTAGTAGGAACTGCCCCTGCCCCATATGTGGCCAGATACGTGCAACCAAGAGCCCCCCCTGTGCATGAGCTAGGTCCGCGTTCCTCGATAACGCTGCTATGCGCGTCACGAACTTACACGGCGAGTCGGATTGCGAAAAATGCGATACGACAGCAAACTAACAGCAACCAAGAACAGTGCCGGGCAGAGCACACCAGGCACTCTAGAAGCACACACCCAACACGGAGATGTGAGGCTCGGGTCATCTTCTCCGGTGCTATAATGATCAAATGCAATGAATCACTAACAGACTTCAAAAGGAGTATTTCTTTGTTTCACGTAACCCAGACTGGTTAACAGGGGCCCCGGGTACCGCTGAGGCACTTGAGACCTGGGGCTTCCGTCAATGGCCTCAGCGTTTCCCTGTATCAGGGATAGTCATGTGGAACAGTGAATAACAGGATACAACCACAGACTTGAACATTCTTTACTGAATGACAGAGCGCGCACCTCAACCTACGATGCGCGTGCTACTTATGCGCTCAGGACCCTCAACGTCACATTGAGGGGAGTACCGTTGCTTCTGCCCTCCCAGGGGACCTCCAACGTACTTTTGCGTTGGGTCCTAAGTATGCTTCTTGGTTCAAATTGTCGCCGTTGAAAACTAAGATAAACGGTTCTAGGAAAACTAAGATAAACGGTTCTCCGGCAAAACGGCAATAAAAGGCAATACGGCTATAGACAGCCCCATATCCGGCCATAAACTCTCCTTTATCGCTGCCTCCGCGTTCCTGTTTCTGTCAACCCTTGTTGTGGCATTTCCTCTTCAATGCCCATCCTCCATATCATCCTGCCCCTGACTATCATCTGAATTCCACACAATGACATGCCTTACTGGGCGCCAGAAAGAGAGTGGTGCTGAGGCGGCAGCTGCGGCACATGTTCTCCAAGGGCGAGATGCTCAAGTGGGACGCAAAGAACGGTGTCTCTTTGATGCACCAGCCTCACCCGCGCCTCCCACTCTCCACACTCTTCCACGACGCCGCTCAATAGGTTCGAACCAGCGGCTGCCGCCCCTTGCTCCTGCTCTTCTTCCAGCGGGTGTGTGACAGGGTGAGCGGAAGTAGCTGGACGCCAGATTTTCACTTCTGTCTTGGGTGCAAAGCGTTGCATGAGCAGCGAGCGCTTTGCCAGCAAGCTGCCCTCCAGCACACCACACACCACACACCACACACCACACACCACATCTCGTCAGGCAGGCACAGACAGGCAAATGGCCACACGGCAACATTCATGAGGTCCTCCGGCTACCAACCTGAAACCTCTGTGCGTTTGGTGGACGACGTCTCGCGTGTCATCAAAGGAGAGCAGCATACATGTGTGTCAAGGAGTGCAGCATTCATGCGCGACCAGGGCGGAGCATGTTCTTTTAGTTTCATAATAGGCCTCTTTTACTTATTTTTACTTATACAATAGGCCTCTTTTAGATTCATAATAGGCCTCTTTTACTTTCATGCGGGATCAGGGCGGAGCATGCCTGGTGGCGCTGCGGTGGCGTAGCGAGAGCTTGACGCCAGGCGCGTAAAGTCCCACAGCAGGACGAAAACACCACTCCTGCTTGTTGCCGTTGGCAGCACATCGCATGCGTTTGAAGTCTTGGCCTCGGAAAGCAATGCCCTGTCCCACATTATTGACAAAGAACGAAATGACGCCTTTATCAGCATCCAAGAGCACGCCCACTGTGTCGCCCGCGGCAAAATGGCACCCATATTCCCGTGGCTCGCATCCTGTGCTCATCACTTGCTTTCGGCCACCCTGATAACCAAAGCCGAATCCTGCTGCACCACAGGCAGGCTCGCTGCCGAGGAATATGCCGCCGGGACGGCGCGAATTCGAAACAAGGCCCACTGCAAACGATGCCCTGTCACTCTCCGCCCCGCTTTCTTGCAGCACGGCTTTCGAGGTGATTTCAAAAAAGTGCATGCCCGAACGGAAGCCGTCGGGGCCCTCCATCGGTGCCTGCATCCGGGTACGCGGGTGATCTGCTTGTGGCACCACACCGGCTATTGCCGTGCAGTCGCCTGGGAAAAACTTGATCATCTTCTGCTTGATCATCTTCTGCCGTCTCCAGGGTTGGTCGGCCCTGAATCCTGCATCTGCATCTTGGGGATCACGAACCTCAAACTCCCGGTCAAAGACGCTCTGGCACCCGTGGGCATGCGAATTCTTGCAGCAGCTATCAGCGCCTGAAATGTGATGAGGGCGAAGAGAGCATTGTGGGTATGTGTCGCCAAACGAAAGGACAGAAAGCAACAGGTATGCCCGGTACATGCGCTTCCAATCGACTCTTGTCTGATCCGTCCAGGCTTGACGCATCGTTTTCAAAGAAAGAGTGCACGGCTCATGCCTTGTGCATCGATTTGTGGCGTTGTGCATCACTTGCAGGCGCTGAAGCTGTTGCGCCAGCCACATGTCTTGAGTGTTCGCCGCCTCCTGGTTCGCTACCTCCTCTGCATGTGTCGGCAGCTTGCCGGCGCTCGCGCCTGCTCCATCAGCATCGTCCCTCCGACACAATTCCAGCAAGCCGTGAGCAGCTGCTGATTTTGAGCCCCAGGCCCCGCCCTCGCAAGCAACGCTACTATTCCTTATTTCATCGCGAAGCCCCGGCACAATTTGCGGCATTGCCGCTCCTGCTGCATCGCCAGCAGAGGATACAACAGCAGCAGTCCCGCACGATTCAACCACTGCATTAAGGCCTCTGCCTGCATTAGCATCATTCCTGCGCTCTGCAGCTGCAGAAGGTGAATTCTCTGTCACATTAATGCCTCCGCAACCGTTCCCGTTCGCCTTGTGCACGTCACCAGAGGCTTCAAGCAATTCACCCTCTGCTACATCGCCGCCTTTGCTGCCCTCCTTGTGCACATCAGCAGTCTGAATGTCTGCCCCAGTCCATTCCCCAGTCCCACAGCCTGGGAAGGTCCTGACGACCATGGCACCACCGGAGGCAGACAGAGACCAACGGGAATCAGCGGCACTTGATCCCACAATCTCTACCCTACCAGGAGGGCATTTGGTAGCCTTCCGTTGCACCGCGTGCAGAAGCTCCTCATGGTCTCTCAAACAGGTGTCGTTGAAAAAAATCACGGGCTTGATCGATATCCCGCGGCAGTTGGTGTTACCATCCCTCCAGTGCTTGCAAGTGACGGCCCAGCGCATGGGCCCCGAGAACGTCTTGGCGAGCGTCGCCGGCTTCTTCTCCACGCCATAGCGAGCAGCAAAGTCGGTGGCATCGACAACTTGATCTTGCCGCGTCAGCCGCGCGCAAAACACATCGCGCCCCGACGCCGAGTGGCCAAACCGCAGCTCGAAAGGCTCCGACAATTCCGCGTCCTCCGTACACGACGCCCATACCAGCATTTTGAGCACGTCGGTAGCATTTCCCACGGCACCCGGCGAGAAGCCTTTGCCAGCAGAAGAGACGTTGGTGGCACTCCTCGCGCCCTCCGCTGGAGGCTTGCTCATTTTGATTTTTTTCGCACGCGGTGCATCGCGTTTGGGTTTGTCCACCGCCTCAACGCCCAAGCTACTGCGTTTGCGCGCGTTTGGTCGAGGATGTTGACCGGCCTCGAGTGACAGGGTGAGGTGCTCTGCAAGCGCGGTGCTAAAACGTATCTCAAATAAGGAGCGCCACACTGCAGGACAGTTTGCCACCTGGTACAGCATCCGAGAGCAGCAGCTCACGCGCAGCAGGTCCTCATGTGACAGCAGGCGACACAACACATGCCTGTTTAGGCTTTAGGGTTCAGGTTGATGGTTTCGGGTTTAGGGTTTACAGGTCCTCATGTGACAGCCAGGGCAACAACACATGCCTGTTTAGGGTTCAGGGTTTAAGTTTTAGGGTTAACAGGTCCTCAAGTGACAGCAAGCGACACAGCACAAGCCTATAGAAACTCTCAAAAGTCAGTGCCCTAGAGTATTTACTGCACAAAGTGGCTCCAGGTCCTATACAAAGGACTTTTGAGAAGAGACACCGGAGCGCATCTTCAGCTAACCGCTCCAGCCCTATTCCTTGCTTCCCTCCTTCCCTCCACCACCCACCAGCCGAGCCACAGCCGAGCGAAACAGCGGCTCTTTCACTCAGACGCTTCACACCACGCGTCGGCGAGGCGTTTTGATTGCCTGCACTGCTAAAATTGTGTTCGCGCGGCGACCGCGATGAGGCAGCCGAGGAGGAGGCTGGGATTTGGGGGGGCGGGACGTAGAGAAGGGTGGCTTCGTGGAAGCGTGTGGAGTGGCGGAGTTTCAGGTTGAGATGTTGTTGTGCTGGCAGAAATTCTGAAAAAGTCAGCGACCTAGCATGTTTAACATACCAAGCCACTAAAGGGAGTACTGTTCAGAATTTGTGCCGTGAATCATATATGTTCTGTACATATACGTCAAATATAATGTCGTGAATCATATATATTGTGTACATAGACGTCGAATACAATGTATAACATGTACATACATCTCAGCTGATTGTAGTTGATGAGGCGTTGGGGCGCTACGCCGAATTTCCTGGCGATCTGTTTTTAAGGGCGCATAGGTCATTTAAGGGCGCATAGGTCAGCGTTGGGGTGCTACGCCGAATTTCCTGGCGATCTGTTTTTAAGGGCGC
>Ga0315899_10007544_pt1 | contig 11690 bp, 6 predicted proteins | sample LakEriMetagenome_2_FD_203518 | JGI IMG/M metagenome (GOLD analysis project Ga0315899, IMG submission 203518) | Freshwater fungal communities from buoy surface, Lake Erie, Ohio, United States - Buoy 4 MA112 | ecosystem: Environmental > Aquatic > Freshwater > Lake | place: USA: Lake Erie, Ohio... | reverse complement strand
CGATTTATGCTGCTTGCAACGTCGGAACGCTGAGCTGTTCAAGGAAAAGAATCCATGGGCAGAAAGCGCGGCAAAAAGAAAAAGACGATGCCTGTGCGGCATCCGCATCCTATACGATCAATATCCTCTTTGGGGGAAACCGAATTTACAGAAGTAAAGCGGATTTTCAAAACTCTGAACACTGTTACAATGGGCTGTTGCCATAGCGGGATTGCTGGTGTATGCGGATCCGTCAGGCCAACAAGTTTGATTAGAGTCTTGAGTGCTCTCGGCCCGAAAGGAGGGCATTTGGTTGACTTTGGATGTGGTTTTGGACGTGTTCTGCTGTCTGCAATCGCCATGGGCTTCCACGGTGCAACTGGATGGGAGTTAGCCGAAAATGTGGCTCAGCATGTTGCGTTTGAAGCAACCAAAGCCAAGCTCAGTCAAGACTATGCTGCTGCCAGTTGGCTTGGCCAGGACATTTTGAACTTGGATTTAAGCTCACAGTTTTGTGGACAAGTGACCTCGGCGTACGCGTTTTGGGTAGGATTTCCAGAACCAGTACAACATCGGATTCTTGATTTTTGCAGATCAGCATTTACCAACATCTGTTCTGTAGCTGTCTTTCTGGATCGTAAGTGGCCGAAGCCAGAAAAGGGTATGACTATCCCGAGACATTCATTTGTTCTTGTCTTAGACTGACTGTACTTTTTTTCACCAGTACTCAACATTCTTAACCAGCAGTGCCCTAGAACTCCATGCCGACCAACCTGGGTACATTTTCAAACGATAACAACCTTTAGTCTCGGAGAAGGAGAGCAGCACACAGCATGGGTATTTCGGAATTCGAAGTTCAGCGATTGTCGGGATGGACTTTAGGTTCACGCACAGTGACACTGTCTTTCTTGCTTTGCTCTGCTCAACGGTCGGTCCAGGTTCTACACTGTTGCTACAGCTAGGTCTACCTCTGCGAGTAGTGTGGGCTTTGTTTGACAGTGTGGGCTTTGTTTGACTTGTTCAGAGCCGTACCGGAGTCAACCAGACGGCCCAGCCTGATACACTTCGCCATCATCGATTCCGCAATGAAATTGAATGATTCCGGCACCCAGGCGCATGTACTGCTGTTGAGTGCTGATCCATATAACAATTATGGGAATACGATTAGAATACGATTAGACGCTGATAACACTTATGGGAATACGATTAGACTACGCGTCGACGCATGCACATCGGCACCGCTGGCTGTGGGACCCACAAAGTGACCGTGCACCCGACGGCAAGCATCCATCAGCGCGGAACGCTACTCCGGCTACGCTACTGCGGAGCACTATGCGCCGGCGCACCGCCGGCCATGTTGTGGCGCGCCCGGGTCCCAGTGACTCGGAGTGAGGCCACCATGGAGCGATGGATGGGAATCATGGGAGCTGCTCGGTCGACTCGGAGATCGAGGAGGAGCGGGCCGGCGGAGGACTGGGCCCAAGCCGGCGGCGGGCCGGGAGCAGGAGGACCGGGGGCGGATCCGGGCCGACGTCTATCCGGAGTGCTGGCGGAGCATTCACTAATCGGATGACGGCGGAGACACTCGGTGTGCGAGCGGACATTGTATGCACATATGCATATGGGCCGTTACGACCTGTGACCATCCGTAGTGATTTCAAAGATGCCGTTGATTCGAAAGGTGATTAAAGTGTTGGGACAGCAACTTCCGTTGCTGTATCCAGCTTTGAACTCAACCAACGTGTGTTGCTGCTTCACCTTGGCATCCGGACTTGACCGCTTGTTAATCGAGCAACTAAGGCTGTAAGATGATATCTATCCTAGCCGCAGCCTAGCATAGATCATCCGACGTATTTATCGGAAACAGTGTGTCATGCAGGCTCTCATTCAGTCAAAATACTGTTACCTCAGCACACGGGTTAACTGAACTTTAACAAACTGCGTGCCTTGGCATTTCAGAGCAACAAACTTGGCTTCAGTATGACGTGCAACACGAACGTGATACGGTCTGAGATTATAGGAATTTACTTCATTCCAGAATCTGTAAATAGCAGTGTCGCATTTCATACAGCACATCAGCTGTCAGGCAAGCTGGGCTGCAGCAGCTCTGCAGTGCCGGAGCAGAGCAGCGCCCCCCCTTCCCCCACAACCAAGGCCTCGGTCCGCCTTCACCCTCTTTCTCCTCCTGCGTCTGCCATCGCCTGTAAGCCGAAAGGTCAGCATATGGTTAACGTAACAGGTGTTGGTAGGGCAGGTATTAGGGGCTTCAGATTCCAAGCGGGATGCTCAAAAGTGACGGAGGAGTGAGTAAATTTTAAAAAAAAAGTGTGTACGCCGCTGCACAGCACTAGATGGGGCTCGAGATCGGTGGTGAAGCTGGGCTGCTGGCTGGAAATGCGAGAGGAAGTTGGAAGAGTGTCTGCCCCACTGTTGGGTAGCAAAAGAATGGATTTTGGGTGTGATGGTGACTACAATGCAAGGGCAAGGGCACTGAGAGGTGGAGCAGGGTTCTGACCGGCTCCGTAAGTAGCAGCGCCGACCTTGGATGCACTCATTTCCTCGGGTTCTGGTGAACAGACTCACCTCTATGCAACAGATCTGCTTCTGCATATTCAGAAAAATAATCCTTTGGCAGATCTTTCTGGCCGGCTTTTTGCCATCTGACAACGCCCACAAGGGTGCGGATGTCGCCCCTGTAAATGCTATCTCCTGCATGGAATGTTTCGATACCGTTCGTTGACTCTTCCTTCCAAAGGTTGCGAAAATATTTTTCACCCATGTATTCCCCATTGGTTGGTTTCCCCTTGGATTTGACAGCAGCGTCCCTCGTGTCAAAAACCCGCCTGTAGACCATGGTCTCTTCCCATTTTGCATCTTCGTTGATATTTCCTGTTTTATCTTCTCGAGGCCTCGTGATTTGCTCCACCAACACGACCACTGCTCCGGCATAAGAATCATACATCAGGTATAAATTTCGCCCAGAGTTGCAGCGCACGGTAAAGGTTATTTTTCCGTCCCGGGAAGCCAATGCAAAATGTTTCAGCTCAAGCAGCTTCCTGAGATATGGAGACGCCCGCCTGGTGATAGTGGCCTCCAGGTGGGTACCAACCTTTGCCAATACAGCTGTATCCTTTTCTTTCATCAGCCACACTTGCCTTTGTGGTTTATTAGATCCTTGGTTGTTTGCGTACCAGGCCAGGTGGCCACACAGAGCTGCAAAGTCAAAGCTCCAAATGTTAATAGGAATGGTCAAGGCCGCTTGCTCTTTGTTCAGTGTCAAGTTGGGAGGAGGTAGGGTGTCATCATCGTCGGAATCTGAATGATACAGGTGCGGTTCAACTCCTGAAGCCTTTCTGCCCTTCTGCTTTCCACACCGACTACCGCCGCCAACAGCCCTCACGCCCCCGATGTCGGTACCGCAAGCTTCTTCGCCGTTGCCTCCTCCTGGCTGCTGTGCACGTGCTGCACGAACAGCTTGTCTGTTGCTGATTGGCACATCGGAACCGCCGCCACTATCCGAGTCGTCTTCAATTGCTCCGCTGGCTCCTTCGCCCCTTCTCCTCCCGGGCCCCTCAGAATCTCTGCCGGCGTCGCCATCGCCAGCTGTCACTCCTCCAGCAGCTCCTGCGGCGATTCTTGCCCCGCAGCCGCCGCTGGTTTCCCCGCTGGCCCCAAGGTTCTTTGCCCCCCCCCTGCCCTCACAGTTTCCACCACTGTTGTTCAGCTTGAGCTGCATGCCCAAATCAAGCTCATCATACGCATCGCCTTTGCCTTCTCCGACGCTAGCCTTGCCATCACCATCACTGCTATCCGAGTTGACTCCAGTTCCACCGCAGCCGCCCTCCAGATCTCCTATGCTGTCGCAGTAGTGATTGCCGTCACTATCGAAGTCGCCTTCAGTGCCGCCGCCGCCACCACCGCCCCCATGGCAGCCGGCTCCCTTGCTGCTGCGTCGGGCAGAACGCCGGGTGGCTTCTGTTTCCCGTCCTGCTAGTTTAGACCTTCCAGTCGGGATGAAATCACTGTCGTTATCGCTATCGTTACTCGCTCCGGCGATGGCTTGTCGGCTTTGATATCGATTACTTGCGCTTCTGCAGTCATTGCCGGTCCTTGGAGCCCTCCGGCAGCCTCTTGCAGCCATTCTCATTTGAGCAGTCGATTTTACCGCAGAAGCTCGTTTAACAGCAGCTAATGCAGCTCGCTCTTTAAATGTTAGGCTGGCCCGTTTTTTCAATTGGTCTGGGTTTTGAACACCACCTCTCTGCATGGGTTGCTTTTGGGCACCAGCAGACTGACGTGGCGCGCGCTTTTGAACACCAGCAGACGTCGGCTGGTCACGAATTATTTTGCCTCTCCGCACGCCTACCACGAAGCTCAACTTGTTCACTCGTTTCAGCGTTTTTCTCCCTTGCTTCGTATTTGGATCAAGAACCGCGTGTCCCGGGCGCCGATACTCGCCTCCATGACGAGTATTGCTCCAACCTCCGCTCTTTCTGGCTTTTTCAGCTAAACCCCGATGTGCGTCTTCTTTCATGACACTGCGACGCTCCTTGTCAACTTGAAAGGTTTGCTTCAACGGGGTAAACTGTGCCAACTCCTGGGACGCATCGATCTCGAAGCTCTGTGCTTTGTACATGAGATCCGCAGGCGTCATGTGACGGAACGCAGGCAACGAGAAAAAGTGGGTGAGGGATTCGTTGTTCATTTGGCTTCTAGTGGCGTACATCAAGGCTGGGTAAGCCCAATGTTGTTCCAACCTCTTTGCAGAGACTGAGAAATTGGATGCCTTCACTGAGGGCCTGTATGCGGATGGAAACTCTTGCAATGGCTTAGGCAACTCAGAAACTCGATTCCACTTGAATAAAAAGGCTTGATGCATGCAGGTGTTCCTTCGCAGCCACCACGGGTGGAACCCCCAGTATAAAGTCTGAACCCACTCAAGTGGATAAAGGTAAATGTTTGGCGGTACTGGTGATTCCTCTTGAACCTGAACCTTAAGGCGTCCACCGCGATGAAGAACTGTGTGACACAAGACTTTGCCTGCACTGTCGACACCATTGAGCGAATCCAAACGGTTGTAGTGATTACCCCACTCTCCATTTTGTCTTTGTTCGTCGCTAACGCCGAGAAAACTTTGAATGTCTTTCACCCCCTCCGTACTGAATGCGTCCGCAACATATGCAGGCCAAAAACGTAAAGCATCTTTGCCCTGCATTTCGGGTTTTTTCCTGGCTAGCGCCGCAATTGCCGTTGTTACTTCGTATGTCATTTCGTCTCTCAACTTCAGCGTGATCACAGCATCGGCCAGTGCCATTTCATGGGCATAATTAATCGCACTTTGAACAAGCATCTGGCCGTCTGGCTTGCAGGAGACAGAGCCAGATGTCCATCGTGTTTGCATCATACCTGCCAAAAATGACCTTACACCCTGCAGGTTCTGCCGAACACAATATTCCAGCTGTTCTGCAGTGTCCAGTATGACGTGCTGAGCTAATAATTGCATTTGAGTCATCCTGAGACAGTAACTGGAGTCCCTTTTCGGATCTGCAAACAACTCTGGATGCGATTCTTTGAATACCAGCTCGGCCTCCTGCGGCATGAGAGGATCCTTCTTGAGTGCCAGCATTCGGAAATTTCCAATCAGCTCGGATGGTGCATTGACCATGCCCTCCAAGATAGAAGCGTGCATGGGATCGTCCCAACCATCCCCCAGCATCAGTCTAACTCTTTCTCCGCACAGAGGGTTCAGAAAACGTATTGACCACTTGGAGAGCGAATACTCGGCTCCGTTTGTCCTGTGCCCGAGGGCCAGCTTGCGGGACCATGTTCCTCCTACGAAGATGACCCTCCGGAGTACCCTCAGCATCCTCCTGGGAATAGAGCCCATGCCAACCATAAGATCTCCGCATTCCAGGTTGTCGCCCATAACTAACATTAGGGGTTTGAACAAGAAGCGGTGCAAGAACTTTAATAGAAACAACTGCAGAAGTGTCCTTGAGCCAGTCAGCAATTCAAATGTTTCTGCTACCTTCCTTTCCAGCATCAAATCCGCAAACTTATCTGACAGAAACCCGTCATGCGAAAAGATAGAAACAGCTGCGTCCACCTCGGTTTGCTCGTCTAACGCTATACCGCCGATCCTCAAAAGACCGAAAGCGTAGCCTATACGCCACGTCGCTTGCCAATCTGCAGCTTTTGTCGTGGTCGCCCAGCGAACAATGGCGCAAGTATCGGTTTTTTGGGCCCCTCGCTCCTCGGTATAGCCCATTTGCTTCGTTGCTTCCTCCAGGCTTACACCCCGTCCAGCAGCTGCCTGGGATGCGATACCCTCCTTAGCGCGTTTGAAAAAGTCGGTGTGCTTGTCAATCTCTCTGCACGAGGGACGGTTGCTGAACAAATGGTCGATGGCCGCCATCAACTCGTCTTCAATGAAAATATTCTTGAGGCATCTTGCTCCTTGGATAATCCTCGTCAGCAGCTCATGGTCCAAGAATCGAACGCAAGGATCCAAAATATTATTTGCTGCATGGTTCTGGCACTGCTGCCCATGCCCGTGATAGTGAACCTCGCCTGTCTCGTTGTCAAGCTTCTGTTCGATAAGAGGAAGAAAACGAGATGGGCTCTCTGACGCACTGCTTTTCGCTGCAGAAGGCAGCAACATTCGAATCCGCTGGTCGGTGAAATGAAATATGAATCGCCACACCCCCATGGACAGCAAGCCAAACGCAGGACAGTACCCATCCCGTACTTTCTCTGTCTCCTCCTTCTTCTCTGTCTCTGTCTTCTTCTTCAACTTTTTGGTCGTCTTCTTCTTCTTCTCATTATTGGTCGCTCTTCTTCTCATTTCAGTAACAAGATCCTGGACCCATGCAGCGAGGCTCTGAATGCGAAACGCGCGAATGCGCAAGTTGACCTTGATCGCCCTCGAAGCCCTCAATGTCTTTGCCAAGTTTGCCTGGTCCTTGACAGAACCTGCCTTGATCGGCTCCCGACTCGGATTGACGTCGAGTTTCAAGAATTCTACTTCGAGTTTCAAGTTTTCAATCTCGGTCAAAATCTCCCAGACTTGTATCTCGATCTTGAGTATGGCCCTTAGCTGAAGATGTGAAATCCAGCGCCACCGCCGCATCCACCATCTCAGCAGCGTTTGTCGTGCCAAGAGCGGTCGGACATGTTTCTCCTCGTAGAGATGGAAAATGCGTCGGACGGTTTCTGGGACCTGCATTAGTGGCCCTGAGACTTGAAGGCGGATCGGCTCAGGCTCCTTGGGAGCCGAGGGCGGCAGTGGGGCAGGCGACCTAGCTGATGAAGGATGGGAGGCGTCCAGCCCTGCAGCAGCGGCTGCAGCATCGGCTGCAAGCTTCGCTGCTGCTGCTTCCACAGCTTGCTTGGCAGCAGCAACAAGACTGTCGACAGGACACGCTGGACTTCCGGTTTCGCCAAAATTAGTACTCAAATCAGACAACATATCTGCGGAAGCACATATTCGGCTGGGCGAGGAGGCCCCAGCAGCATTGGCGCTGACGGCTGCGTGCGTCTGTGACTGCGAGATGACATTGATGCTGGCCTTCTCCTGCACAGACTTTATTTGCACTGCTTTGCGCTGCAGTTCGCGTAGGGATCTCTCGGCCTTTCGAAGGGCATTCAGGTTCCTGGTTATTTGTCGCAACTGCGTATCGTTTCCATGGTGGAATACAAGCAGGATGTCCAGCAGGCTGCGCCCCCTAAGGTCCTGGTCTACCTCTGACCACTCACGCCCAGAGACCATCAACGCCTCGAGCAATGAATTTTTCCCGCTCATGTTGTCCATCGTTATCTTGTCCTTCCCGAGGCCCCTGTTGTCTGAGGCAGCGTCGGTTGTGGTACAGAGCAGGTGCCCATATTTCTTTGCCACATCTTCAAGTCCAGCCAGACGTAAGGCTCTTATCACATGAAATGGAGTCTGCAGCGCCCACTTGTTGCCATGGCGATCCCACATATCTTTGACAATTTTATTGCATACCATCTGGAGCTGCAATGGCACGGGCAAGACACTCCGCGTTTCAGGACCGTTCCCAAACGGATCTATTTTGTCACCAGGTTCCATAAAGTACATGCAGAGCAGCACCCCACAGGCGTGGCGCCCACCAAACGACTTGCCGTCGGTGATTAAAACAACGGTGTTTGCCCTGGGCAGTCGCTCTCGAGCTTCACGATACATAAGGTTACGAAACGTGCCACGAATGACTCTCTCCATTGTACTGAGCGATGGTCGGGCAAATGCCTGCACTGGTCCTCCCGGGGCTGTCCGCCTTGTCTTGAGGCCTGGTCGGGGGGTCAATACTACCTCGACTGCGGCCCCATCTGCAGCGGCCCTGCGGTACATATTTGCCTCCTCGCGCTTGTTCCGGGTAGATCTGGAGCCAATACCTTCGTCCACGTCAGACTGCATCGCAAACACGCATTCGGGTAGCCGGTATTGAAGCCCGCCCATGACTCGGGTCTGAAAGGAGCCTTTCGTCGTGGTGGACACCTCCTCCAAGGCCATTCGCATCCCCCCATCTGCCCTCGATGCGGCCTTCACCGTGTGCACGGGCTGACGGATCCCGTCCGCGGATACCGACACCCGCTTGGCACTGGACTGCAAGGCACGTGCTGCCGCCTTCCTCATGGCTTCTGCAGCTTTCCTCAAGCCACTCACCTTTGCCTCCGCTTTGTTTGCACGAGCAGTCTCAGCTTCTGCTCTGCTCTCCAATTGTCTAGTGGTAGTGATCGCATCTTTGGTTCGCTGCGCCTGCAAGGAGAGTTCTGACTCGAGTAGCGCAATCTTGTCACTGTCAATCTTCGTCACTGCATGGCTGGCCAGACTGGCCTCCAGCTCTCCAACCCGTGCCTGCAACCGTTCCTTATCCTGCTGAAGAAGTTTAACACGCTCAGGTGTGCGCTTCCGGCAGAAACTCGACTGAGCAGTTTTAGGATATCCCGCTGAAATACAAGTCATTGATTCGTAGGCATAAGGCACAAAGCAATGGAGATTCTGCGAGGTTGCAGGCCCTAGGCCATAGTCGACTATCTGAATGGCAGTCTGATTGATTACTACCTGCCCCTTGGTAGAGCCTGCTGTTTTGACGCCTGTAGCTACTTGTTTTGATACATTTATAGGTGTGTGAGTGCCAGCACCAGCAACTGCCGACCAACAGCCTTGCCCATGAAGTTGCCATGCCTCCGACGATGACGGCTGCAACGACTGCTGCCCTCCCGTGCCGCCCACGGGACCGCCCTGCCATGGAAATTGCCCAGCCCCTGAATTCGGCAAATGCGGCCCACCCTCTGCAGACGGCGACTGCACCCGGGCCGGCCGCAGACTGCCGCCCGCGGGGCCGCCAGACCGCGAATGCCCCTGGGCCGGCGGCGGACTGCCGTCCGCGGGGCCGCCACCCCCTGGATCTTCATGTCGACAATCCGCAGGGAAAACATCCTGAGAGAATCTCTGAAGCACATTCCGACGGAATGGTACATCGCCAGGAAGATTCTGATTGCCACTCTGCACGACATGATCCCCTGGGCCACCGACAACTGACTGGTGGACAGTCTGTTCGACTGTGAGAAATCCTGGCACACGATTCGAGTGCTGCGTTGTCGCCTGTCTGATGGGCTGCTGCCCTGAACTGGAGGCAGCGCCTTCGTTTCCAGTCGCGGGGCTACTCGCGGCATCCGGCGAGTCCGATTGACGTTCCGGCGCTGCTGGCGCCGAGGGCTGCGGCGACAGTGACAGGCCTGCAGCGCAGCCGAAGCCGCCTCCAAGTTGTGCTGGGCGCGGGCGCTGGGGTTGCGTCGGCGATGCAACCAACGCAGCAAGGGGGGCACCCCGTCTCCGAGGGCGCCCACCTTTAGCTGGTGGTGCGTTGCTGGCCTGGCGGAGGTCCACACGTAGCTTGTGCCCCGGCGCCGCGGGCGGTGACTGTCCCCCATTGGCGCACGCCGAATCTTCAGCGGCTGGCAGTGACAGAAACGCCTGAATTAGGGGATGTTCGCGGCGGTCTCCCACGATTCGCGTGAGCTGAAGATTGCAGATTTCACTGTGACGCAGACACCGGCGCAGACAGGATCCCCGCATTTGCTTCCCGGCAACAAGTCCAGTAACGTTGATTACCGCATCGCCGTCTTCCGTCGCGTAGCTGATGATATTCGCTGCAGGCAACTGGCGATGCGCATTATGCATGATGTTGGGAATGTTGGGATGCTGTGCCACGCTCAGGTGAAATGAAAAGTGCCAGGCATTCCCTCGCTCCTTGTCGGCAGAGTCGGCGGACATAATTTTGCAGCAGACGGATTGCTTGTTTATGGCAGGTGGGGCTTTCGATTCAGAATCTTTAATTTCAGATAAGGAGAATAAGTCCCATCATTGACTCCCATGTCCCAGTGAGCGCCGCGTGCGATGCGACAGCCGTTGTTAACGGTTACTATCATTCGGCCGCTGCTCCGCGCAGTATGCCACCGATTTCCGGTGGCATATGATTTGATATTGGATTCCCGGCGAGTATTGGAGTCCCGGTAAGACTTGCTATTGGAGTCCTGGAAAATTCTTGCCAGCTCTCGCGCTGCGCCATCCGGCTGGGCCCCTATCCGCTGCGGGCCCGGCCAGGCTGGAAATTCCCGCCAATGACCAAGGCCAAGGGCGACGGCGCAATGCGCGACGGCGCCCTGGGCGCATCCGCCGCATCGATCAGGCGCAGCCAGGCTCGCGCAGATGCAAAAAGAGAAGCGAAAGACAGGGAACGGGAGAAAAGACAGTCACGGCAGGAATACGAACAGTCTATGCGGGAATACAGATACGCACAGTATCGAGCTGCTGCTGCAAACGACCTGCAGGTGCATGCCCTCTCTTATCGTCACTATGCAACTTCTGCTTGATGTTTATATCGCAGGCGTCGCGAGAGCTTTTCGCGAACAAGGAGCCGGGGTTTTTTTTCTACTACAATCCTCGCTGGTTCATCGAAAGATTCCTCCGTACAGCGTGGCTCAACGAAATCCCTGCTGAACCTGCTAGGTGGACACTACTGGACGAGATCTTCGTGAAACTCTCTGGCCTGCGGGCCGGTGTCACACAGGTTATCAAGGTCTGCGGATACAACTATCGCGGACACCCTTTGGGGCCATATTACCGCGAGGATCGAGACTGCCCGAGTATCTTCGTCGGACCAGGCTTTCACAACTTCGTAATGGCCCTTCTCCGCTGCTTTTATCCCGCTCTTCGAAGCCGCCACTTGCGTTGCATTTTTGACGGCGATTCGGCGCCGAACTTCGTGTATGGGAATGGTAGAGACAAGAGTCCGCTTCTGCCCAGGTTAATCGCAACCAACCATTCTAAAACACACATCACCTTCCTCGCCAATGGTCCCTGGATCAGGGACCGCCAAGAGGATTTGCTTGTCTCATCGGGGCGTGGGAACCTTGCCATCGCAATGTGCATGCATGCCAGGCTGGGATGCGAAAGCCCGATGAAGATCCTGTCCGAAGAGATCCTGCACAAGATCGTAAAATTGCTTGCCTGAAGGTAAATCTGAAGTTCTGAACGTCTGTTCACAATCGGAGTATCACACTCTCGCAGTAACGAGCCGATTTCGTTTCAGGGGCGACGGTGCCGGCGACCGCCGCGACGGGCGCATCCGACCCGCCGCGTCGCGACTTCCGCCGTCGCTCGGTCATGACCACCCCCGTTGGGGGATGGG
>Ga0315899_10007543_pt1 | contig 11691 bp, 7 predicted proteins | sample LakEriMetagenome_2_FD_203518 | JGI IMG/M metagenome (GOLD analysis project Ga0315899, IMG submission 203518) | Freshwater fungal communities from buoy surface, Lake Erie, Ohio, United States - Buoy 4 MA112 | ecosystem: Environmental > Aquatic > Freshwater > Lake | place: USA: Lake Erie, Ohio... | reverse complement strand
CCGTTCTCCAGCGACCCGCGGATCGATGGCTCCCGCCTTGATCCACTCGGTGACCGCGGCCACTTCGTCGGCTGTCAGCCGTTCCCCTTTGCCCGCCGGGGGCATCTGCAGATCGGGGTCGGTGTAGGTGATGGCCTTCAGCAACAGACTCTCTTCCGGCTGGCCCGGAACGATGGCCGGGCCATTGTCCCCTCCAGTGACCCAGCCCTGTCGGGTGTCGAGGGCCAGTCCGCCGCTGGTCTTGCCGGTGACCGACGAGTGGCAGGCCTGGCACCGCTCGACCAGCAGCGGGCGGATCTTTTGTTCGAAGAAGTCGGCCGCCGGGTCGGCGGCCGATGTGATTCGCAGGTCACTCCCCACCGTCAGAGCGACGACCAGGATTGCCATTCGTCGAGGGAGGAGGTGTCGAATCATGGGGCGGGAGCCGGAGTGGGGTGGAATGCGGGCGAGGGACCCGGAGTGGGGTGGCGCGACCCGAGGGCCAGCGACACTTCCTGAGTTTACTGCTGAATTGCAGAGGGTGCCAATTGCGGATGCGCGGGCCAGCCCCACAGTTCCAAGTCGGGATGCAGACCAGGCAGGATGCCATGCCGGGAAAAACCGGCATCAGGGCCGGGTGGCTTTCCCAGGATCGATGGAGGGTTCAAGTTGCTTCTCAAACAGAAGATTCACGAACTGCGCAATCTGCGGATCACACAGGGTCTGCAGGGGAAGCAGGCTGGCCTGGAAGTCTCCCTGCCAGTGCCGGCGAAGTGTGGGGGAGTTGGCCCAGGCACCGAACTGACCCGCCCAGCCGGCATAGCGGGGATGACGCCAGTTCCTTCGCAGGTCGAGCGCAAGAAAAGTGGATTCGAGCAGGGCAAACATTTCCGCCGCCATCAGGCGTTCGGCCCGCTCCTGGTCCGGAGTCCGAGGCTGACGGGCGGCGAACTCCCGCTGACGGTTCGAACCAAAAATCTCGTCGGCCAGCCATTGCAGCTGTTCCTGGCCGCGCAACTGCGCGAGCCAGGAATTGAACTCGCGATGGCAGTCCGCGAAGAGGGTTTCGTGTTCGGCCGACAGGGGTTGTCCGGCGTTGTACATCCCCTCGAACAGTTCGCGCGTGGTGTACTTCGCGATGGTCGCATGATTGGTGTGCAGATCGAGGGCCACCCGCTGGCCATTGGGGAACTGGAACTGGCGGGTGACCGAGTGCACCCCCAGACGACGATACGACTCGAACTGGGCCTCGCTGAAAAACTGGTTCAGTGTGGGGTCATAGGGGAATTCTGGATTCTCGGCCCGGTAATTGAGGACATCGCCCGATTCATCTCCCGTGATCGCGTTCTTGATCCAGATGAGGATTCCCTGGTTGAGTTCCCGGCGATAGACCGGATCGGCCTCTTCAAACGTTTCGAGATCTTCCACGGGACCGATCGGCCGATCGTCTTCATCCCATGTCACGCCATAGTGAATCCGACCCAACGTGATGTGCGCGGCACAGAGTCCGTCGTCACGCGGGGTGACGGGGGTCATGTCGAGTTCAATCCCCACGCCAAAGTCGATTCGCACCTGCCGGATCAGGCGTCCCAGGTTGTCATTGGAGGTGGGATCGGTGCCGGAATCGACCGCCACAATGAACCGACACCGGCGGCGGATCAGTTCGTAGACTCCCATGTTCTCGAAATGCCCTCCATCCGAGACGTAGACGTAGGGGCTGTTCCCCGGAGTCTGTCCAAGCAGTTCCGAGAGCAGCAGTCCGGCACTCTCCGAGGGGTTGGTCGCGCCCCGTGTCTGGGGATTGCCGGGATTCCCGAACCACGACCCCAACCGGAAGTTGAACACCGTCAACAGGGCCGTGATCGCGGGGGACGAGTGATAGCCCATGTTCGGGGAGACCGCGGCCCCCGAGGCGGCGATCGCGGTGCCGACGGTCACATTCCCCGCGAATTCGTGGGTGGGGCAATAGCCCGTCGACTCGCTGCCGCAAAACAGGGGGGAGAACACGAACGACTCGGCCTGACGGTCGAGAAACTGCAGAGTCTCGGCATGCCTGGCGGCGGCGGATCGGTTTTCACCAAACGACGTCGACGCCTTGCGGTTGAGGGCCCCATTCACAAGGTGCAGAGGACCCCAGTGGGTCTCGGGAAGAGAGCTGTCGGTCCCCATCCGCTGCGAACCGGGAAACAACCTCGCCAGGGGGAGATCGTCGCCGGGATCCATGTTGGTCGTCAGGTCGGGGATCCGGACCCGCGAGGCACCGAGGAAGCAGCGTGCCAAACGATTGGCGTACATGTTCTGCAGCGAGAAGGTGTTCACACCGACCACATCCCCCGCCGCACGCCAGAGGCGGTACACGAGTGCCGTCAGGGGAATCAGCAGCAGCCAGTGTGGGATCCACACGTGGGGGAATCCCTCGGAGCTCAGCGACACTCCATGATGCCGCGTTTCCTCGAGACCTGTTGTCGAAGTTTGCTCAGTCGATTTCCAGAGCGTTTCATCCGGCAGTTGCTGCCGAGTGCTCTCCGGGAGTTTCGCGGCGGGGCTCTCCAAAGAGTCCTCGGAGTAACGGATGATGCCATGGAAGCGTTCGACCGAGTCAAAAACCCGCGTGGCTGCGGTCGCCATGCCCAGAAAAATCGTCAACAAAAAGAGGGGAGCCATCAGGGCGGGCAGCACCGAGGCCCATTTGCCGGCGGGCTGGTTGGAGGCGGAATTGCGGGTGAGAAACGACAAACCACCCAGCAACAGTGCCACCCACGTCAGCGAACCGGCGGTGATCAGGTGGAACGAGGCACCGGCCTGTTGAAAGCCAGCCTGCAGCAACCAGGTGCCGTGAATGGCCATTCCAAACAACGCCAGCCAGGCGAGGGCAATCTGCAGCAGGCGGGCGTTGAGGCTGGACCACCATTCCCGCTCCAGCTCGGTCAACTCGGAACCACTGAACCCGAGCATCAGAAAATTGGTGATCGTGATGCACACCAAGGTGAGGGGCGGACAGGCGACCACGACATTGACCGCCCAGTGGCCGGTCGCGGGGGCCTCCAGGTGATCGGGCAGCCAGGCGTCACTGACCAGCGTGAAGTGCGACAAGCGCCGCAGCGCCAGACACAGCAGCAGGCCCCCGCACAGCCCCCCCATCGCACTGGCGATGGCCACGCTACGCGACCGACGCCCGGCCCGGAAGCCCACCAGGAAATTCACCCCCACAAACAATCCGGTGACGGCTGCCAGTACCGGATACCAGACATAGCTGGCTATCGCGACTTGCTTCCACCACTCAACCCGATAGACCTCCCAACAGTCCAGATTGAGAACCAGCAGGAGCGAGAGACAGACCGCGGCGAACACCCACGGCAGCACCACGCCAACCAGATATTGTTGCAGCCGCTGCTTCAACCGCGGAATGTCCCCGAACGCGGGGGAAGGCTGGGGACTACTGGAGAGAGAGGAGGCCGGTCGCGGCACCAATTCGGCCGCTCCCCGGATGCCCCACCCAATCGCAACCGCAAGACCAACGGCGGCCGGGACGTGGTAGGTCCAGAAGGCCGTGAGTGTCGACTGATGGGCGTCGATGAAGATTTCCACCACGATCCGAATCAGCAAGAACAAGAGCAGCATGGCCAGGGCCAACACCGCCTGGTTCAGCAGCAGATTGCGAAGATAGATCGCAAACAGCGTCCAGGTGTCGAAACTGAACAAGCCTCGCAGTGGGGCGAGATAGTTGCTGTACAGCCGGAGATGATGGATTTCGGGAACGTTCGGTGTGGGCTGAAACGTCTCATTCGAGCCGGGTGCGTCCGGCTCGGTATGAGCCTCCACCCCGGTTGGAACCAGAGACTGCGGCGTGGGCTGGGCCCGCTGTCCACCACCGGACCAGGGAGGGATAAGTTGTCGTTCGACGGTTGCAAACCCGGATCGGGCGATCCAGGCCGAAAACCAGGCCCCGATGTAACCCCCCCCCGAGACGGTCGACAGATAATCGAACCGGGGAAGCAGCCCCCACAGCGCCATTCCCTGCAACACCCCCAGAGCGAAAATCGCGCTGCGAATCCCGCCCCCCGAGATGGCCAGTCCACACAGGTCGGCATGCAGGGCCCGCTGCTGCAGGTGAAAGACCTCCAATGCATCCGGTCCATCTGCCGTTTCGGCCGTGTCGGGAAGCCAGGTGTCGACCTGCGGGGTGGCGGGCAACCGTTGGTCTCCCAACACCTTCCCCGCCTGCAGAGCGGTCCGCCGGGCATGGATCCAACTCAGCTCGGCCAGCAGGACTTCCCGGAGCGAGTGACTGACGTCTGGTGTCGACATGAGGGAACTGGGCCAGTGGAGAAGAGTCTGTACGTCCCGATTGTCTCGCCGGGACCAGGGCGAATGCAAATTCACGCTTGGGAGGCAGCCCGGTCCATTGTCAGGAAGGTTGAAGACGCAGCCATGCGAAGACAAGCGGCACCCAGGGGACCGGTCGGTCGTGAAGCGAGAGCGGCATCAGTGCAGCCGATGCAGGCCCCGTTCCAGCCTTTGGGCGTTCCACCACACCATCCCCCGAGGTTCGTGTTGGATCAGTTTGACCAACTGGGTGGCGGAACAACCGAGGTGTTGCGCAGCGGGCCGTGGGTCGAATTCGGCCGCGGCAATCGCATCCAGCGCCTCGGCCAACAGCGAGGGGAAATCCTCATGGCTGGGGTTGATCTGCAATCGGCCACCCTGGCAGCGGGACTTCCACAATGGGGAGGGGGAAACGTGTTGAGACTGCCCCAAAGGTGTGCGGACTTCGACAGCCAGCCGCACCCGCAGTCGGTGGATCGCCTCCCGGCGGTTTTCCCCCTGCGAACGGCGTTCATTGGCCTCGGCCTCCAGTCCTGTCGGACGGTGCCGCAAAACCACGGCCGTTTCCACCTTGTTGCGATTCTGGCCTCCTGGTCCAGACCGCCGGGTGAACGTGAGCTGGCAGTCGGTCAGAAGCCGTTCGGGATCAAGACAGGCGGGATGGGGATGAGCACGATCGTCGGACATGGGGCGATCGTAGCATACGGCAATGGGAGACAATGGGGACCATCCTTACCCGCCGAATCTCGGTGGCGGTTTGCCGACCCAGTACGGCATAATAGAAGATGGGAGTTGTGGAAGCTCCCATCACGGATTTTCGCCGCTGAAGTGGCTCCCGCGTCCTGTGTTCTGACTGAGATTGTGGCTGACTCATCCACCCCCGCCGTCGCCCGTGAGAATTCCCCGCCACAACCTCTGTGGGCCTATGTGGGTCCGTTTGTGGCCTACATGGTTTTGACCAGCATTGAGGGAAAGGGTTGGTTGGGTCTGCCCTATGAGGCGTGGTACAGCCTGAAGGTTCTGGTTGTACTGGGATTGTTGTGGCAATTCTATCGGGAATGGCCCCGCTGGAACACACGCGGCGTGGGGCTGGGCGTGGCGTTGGGGATTCTGGGGGTGGTGCTGTGGCTGGCGCTGGACCGCCTTCAGGAGCTGATTCCGGGACTGTCGGCCCTCGTGACGTCGATCATGGGAACCCGCGAGGGATTCGACCCCTTCTCCCGGCAAGGGGTCAGTCTGAATTCCATCGCCTTCCTGCTGGTCCGGTTGACGGGATTGGCATTGGTGGTGCCAATCATGGAAGAGATCTTCTGGCGTGGCTTCCTGGCACGGTTTCTGATCGACGAGAAGTTCACGCAGGTTCCGCAGGGCCAATTCACCACGCTGAGTTTCTGGATCGTGACCGCCGCTTTCGTGGCGGTGCATCCGGAATTGTTGGCAGCGCTGGCCTGGGGCGCCCTGGTGAACTGGCTTTACCACAAGACCGGGAACATCTGGGCGTGCGTGGCGATGCACGCCGTGACGAATCTGTTGCTGGGAGCCTGGATTCTTGTGACTGGTGACTGGCGATTGTGGTAGTCTCTGCCGAAGGACAGTACCGGGAGTCGGGACGGGCCGCGACGTTGCGGGCTTAAGTCCCGGGCTGGACGGTGTGGTCTCGACCAGTGGCTGACTGAGGGATTTGGCCGGGGTTTTGTTTTCCTCTCGCAAACCTGCTGGTGTTTCGATGTCTCACCAAGCGTCCTGGCATCATGAGCGGCCCGGAAGTCGACGTGACTTCCTGGGGCGATCGGGGGCTGGATTCGGATCGTTGGCCCTCCATGATTTGCTGACTCGTGACCGCGAGGCGACCGCCGGGGAGGGAACTTCGAAGCCCCATCCCCTGCGCGCGCATGCCGGACATCTGGCCCCTACCGCCCGCAGTGTCATCTTCTGCTTCATGGACGGCGGTCCCAGCCACCTCGACACCTTCGACCGCAAACCCCTCATTAACGAGCTGGCGGGTCAACCCATTCCTTCCACGGTGGAGCGGGTCATCACCCCGATGGGGGTTTCGGAGAATCCCCTGCTTCCCTCCCGGAGGAACTGGAAACGCTACGGCGAGAGCGGACTGGAGATCTCCGATTGGTACCCACAGGTGGCGGAGATGGCCGACGACCTGTGTGTGATCCGGTCGTGCTGGGCCGATGGTTTGAATCATGTCGGCAGTGTCTGCCAGATGAATACCGGTTCGATCCTGGCGGGACGGCCCAGCCTGGGAGCGTGGGTCAATTACGGTTTGGGCAGCGAGAACGAGAATCTCCCCGGGTTCGTCGTGCTGTTGGACAACGATCGGGAACCCCCAGGAGGGAACCGCGTGTGGGGAACGGGCTTCATGCCCGCCACCTACCAGGGAACGCGGTTCCGGAATGGGGCGACTCCGGTGCTGCATCTCGCCCCCCCGGCGGAGATCGATCCGGCCCAGCAGCGGGCCAAGCTCGATTTCATCGCCGAGCTCAACCGACGGCACCTGCGGGAGCGGGCGGGAGATTCCGAACTGGAGGCCCGCATCGCCTCTTACGAACTCGCCTTCCGCATGCAGGCCGAGGCCCCCGTGGCGGTCGATTTGTCTCAGGAGACTGAGGCGACGCAGGCGGCCTACGGAATGAACGACAAGGCCACCGCGGCATTTGGAAGAAACTGCCTGCTGGCCCGCCGGTTGGTCGAACGGGGGGTGCGGTTTGTGCAGCTCTACTCTGGCTCGGGGAGCCAATGGGATGCGCACACCAAGATTGAGGAGAATCATGCGCGGCTCTGCCGGTCGACCGACCAACCCATCGCGGGCCTGCTGCGGGACCTCAAGCAACGGGGGCTACTCGACCAGACACTGGTGATCTGGGGGGGCGAATTTGGCCGGACCCCCATGTCCGAGAAGGGAGACGGACGCGACCACGATCCGCATGGCTTCTCGATGTGGCTGGCTGGGGGAGGAGTCAAGGGAGGACAGATGATCGGGGCCACCGATGAGTTCGGACTGAAGGCGGTCGAACGCCGGGTGCATGTGCGTGATCTGCACGCCACGATCCTGGAACTGATGGGGCTCGATCATACCCAGTTGATCTATCCCCATCAGGGGCGTCCGGAACGTCCGACAGTCAATGAAGGCCACGTGGTGGATGAAGTCTTCGCGTGATCAGCCTGCAGGTGACCCAGCAGGGAGTGATTCTCCCCGTGCAGGCCCAACCGGGTGCCCGACGGAATGCCGTCGTGGGGGAGCGTGAAGCGCGGTTGCGGGTCGCCGTCACGCAGGCCCCCGAAAAGGGGAAAGCGAACGATGCCTTGGTCGAGGTCCTGGCGGAAGCACTGGATCTCAGAAGATCGCAGATCGAGCTGGTTTCGGGTGAGACCAGCCGCCAGAAACAGTTTCTGATTACCGGGCTGTCGCTCGCCGAATTGTCCCGACGGATTGCCGTCTGTCTCGAATAACTCTCCGCCGGATTTCTGCATGTCTCACGAGTTCGATCTGATTGAGCGGATCCGCGGGCAGGTTGGCCGATCCAGCCGGGTCAAGGTGGGTATCGGGGACGACGCCGCCGTTTTGGACTGGTCGCAACATCCCGAATGCCTGGTGACAGTCGACATGCTGATGGAAGGGATTGATTTTACGCTCGATTCGGCCACACCCGAACAAATCGGCCGCAAGGCTCTGGCAGTGAATCTGAGCGACATCGCCGCGATGGCGGGGCGGCCGACCGCCTGCGTGGTGGCGGTTGCATTACCGCGCCGCGGAGGATTCGAACTGGGGCAACGCCTGATGGCCGGACTCCTGCCGCTGGCACAAGAATTCGATGTGGCCCTCGCCGGCGGAGACACGAACACCTGGGAGGGACCGCTCGTCCTGAGCATCACCGTGCTGGGAGAGCCGACCGGGCGTGGCCCCGTACTCCGCTCGGGCGCGAGGCCGGGAGATTGGATCTTCGTGACCGGCCCCCTGGGGGGCAGCCTGTCGGGGCATCACCTGGATTTCACTCCCAGGATCCGCGAAGCGCAGGCCCTGCACGCCGCCACCACGCTGCATAGCCTGATTGACATCAGCGATGGACTGGCTGCCGACCTGGGGCACATACTCCAGGAAAGCCGGGTTGGAGCCCTCCTCGAAGCTGAGGCCATCCCCATCGCCCCGGCGGCAACCGGGATGTTCCGCCGCGATGGTCAGTCCCCCTTGCGTCACGCCTTGGCCGACGGCGAGGATTTTGAGCTGATCCTCACGGTCTCCCCCCAGGAGGGAGAACGCCTGTTGGCGAAACCTCCGCAGGGTGTCACCCTGTATTGGATTGGGCAAGTGACTGAAACCGCAGGACTCAGTCTGAAGCAGCCCGACGGCAAACTGGAATCACTGTCTGACTGGGGTTGGAAGCATGGCTTCCGGGATCAATGACTCAAAATCAATGACACCACAACGCTTTCAGTCGAGACCCCTGCTGGAGGGGGGAACGTGGACTGCGGCTCACGACTGCTGGTACGTACGTCCCCACTTCTGCAGTCGCAACGTGCACAACCGACTGCAACATCGAAGCCGTTCCAAGGTGCTGATTTCAGGAATCCCCCAGAAGTTCCTGGAGACGAGCCACGGAGCGGCTCAGCTGAACACGGATCGCGGCATCGGAACTTCCCAATCGTTCCGCAATCTCACGAGTGGTCAGCCCTTCGGTATAGCGAAGCCGAAGAATCTCCTGCTGCTTGGCGGGCAGCTGTTGGATCGCGACCAGAACCCGCATCTGCTTTTGGCTCCTCGAAAGCATCGCGCTGGCCGAAGTCAGACTGGAGACCAACAGATCCTCCAGAGTTCCTCCCGAATCACCCCCGAGAGGCGAGTTCAACGGAACCTGGCGATTGGCAGCCCGTTTTTGCGCCCCGAACAAACGGCGATGGGTGTCGATGATTCTCTGTTCCGAGAGATGGCACAACCAGGCGAAGGGCTCGCATGACGGCACCGAGAGATCCGCCAGTCGATTCAACGCGACAACTGACAGATCCTGAAAAATATCGTCGGCCTCCACCCGGGTTTTCATTGCCGGCCCCAGCCGGCTGTTGATGAAGGCCAGCAGCGGAGATCGATATTGATCAAGCAGTTCCGCCAGGGCCGTGGAGTCTCCCGATTGGATTCGCTCGCGGAGAACGTTAGAGATGAGTTCCACTGCAACCTCCGTGGATGCCGACCACCCGGCAGGAAAGAGGATATTTGTTGACACCAGACGACCGCTGACTCTGGTATACTAGAAGTGCTGTCCAGTGACGGACAGTCAACAACTGTGTTTCCCGGCCGATCCACTCTAGGAAGACATCCGGAGCAATTTCCCGACCGTGGTCCGTCACCCTGACGACACTTCGACTGACCGCTCCCGCTGGCAGGGAGACGAAACTTCCCTCGCTCGGCGTCAATTGGCCGACTTCGTACACGCCTGGCAGGAGGACGCGGATGCTCCCCAGTTGCATAACTTCTTGCCGGCGGAACCTCCGGAACTTCGCCAGTTCACCCTTGTTGAACTGATCAAGCTGGATTTGGAGTATCGGTGGCAATCGGGCTTGCGCAAAACCCTTCCGGACTATATTGCGGAGTTTCCCGAGTTGGGGAGCAGTCCCCCCGCGGATCTGATTCATGAAGAGTACCTGGTTCGCAAGCGGGCGGGCGACGAGGTCTCGTGGGAGGAATACCGGACTCTGTATCCAGACCGCATGCAGGAGTTGACGCGGCTGTTCGGAGGCCGGGGCACAAACACCGTCGCAATGCAGCAATTGGGTAGCGAAAGAACGGTCCCGGGCAGCTGGGTGGAGCCGGGCCACGTGGTCGATGATTTCGAAGTGCTGTTGCACCTGGGCCAGGGTGCATTCGCCAACGTCTTCCTGGCGCGGCAGATTTCCATGCAGCGTCGGGTGGCGCTGAAGATCACCTCTCCACAGGGAGAGGAACATGCCACCCTGGCGCAGTTCGACCACCCCAATATCGTCCGCATCTATGACCAACGTTTGTTGGAGAGCCATGGCTGGCGGCTGTTGTATATGCAATACGTGCCGGGAGGCACCCTGCGGCATGTGGTGAATCAGGTCCGTGAGACACCCCCTCACGTGCGGACGGGTCGACTGCTGTTTGAGGTCATCGATCACAATCTGCGGGCCCGTCATGAGCCAACCATACCGGATGCGCCGCTGCGGATTCGCTGGGCACAGGCGACCTGGCCCGAAGTGGTCTGTTGGCTGGGAGCCCGCATCGCCAGGGCTTTGGACTACGCCCACTGCGTTGGCGTTCTCCATCGCGATCTCAAACCGGCGAATGTCCTGCTGGCCGCCGATGGAACTCCCAAACTCGCCGACTTCAATGTCAGTTTCAACTCCCAGTCCGACAGCCTTCATCCGACGACCAGTTTCGGCGGAAGTCTCGCCTACATGTCCCCCGAGCAATTGGAGGCTTACAACCCCTCGCACCCCCGACTGGAGGAGAGTCTGGACGGTCGCAGTGATCTGTACTCTCTTGGAATCACCCTGCACGAATTGCTGCGGGGTACCCGACCGTTTGCGGCAGAGACATCCTCCGGAAAATGGTCTGAGCGGCTGGACCAGATGACCGCCATGCGCCGTGCCGGGCCACCGATTGATTCCTGGAAGCAGGACGAGGCTCACTGGCCTGCGGGTCTCAGCCAAATTCTCGCGCGCCTCATGGCTCCGGCCCCGGATCAGCGTTTCGCTTCCGGAGTCGAGCTGGCCCAGGAATTGGACCTCTGCCTGCAACCGTCGATCCTCCGAATCCTGTTTCCCCAGCATCGGCAATGGCGCTGGCAATTCCGTCGCTTGGCTCTGCCAGCATTTCTCACATTGGTCCTGATTCCCAATCTGTTGGCTGCCGCATTCAACTTCCAGTTTCAGAGCCATCAGCCTGCCGCCCTTCTGGCCTCAAGCGGAGTCCCCTGGGGCTCCGTCATGTTTGGCTTGGGAGCCCTGATCGCGGGGGGCCTGCTGTGTCTCTGGCGCGGTCTGCCAGTCATTCGTGCCGTCCAATCACGCCGGTCGGATTCCAACATGATCAACCTGCAATCTCCCATGTGGCGTGCCCGATGTCTCAGATTGGGGCCCGAATCCGCCACGATCAGCCTGGGGGCGTGGATGCTGCTCAGTGTAGGCTGCCTGGCGGTTCTCCGATTGACTGCCGGAGCCGAAGGGGTGGGCCCACTACCCGATGTCGGAGCGTCGATGTTGCTGGGGGGGCTCATTTCTGTCGCCTACCCGTATGTGGGCGTTTCCTCGTTGGCTGTCGGCGTGCTGTATCCCGGGCTGGTTCAGCCTGGACGATTCTCTGTGGAGGAGCGCCGTGAGCTTCGACAACTCCGGCAGAATTCCTGGCTGTTTCTGCTG
>Ga0315899_10007541_pt1 | contig 11692 bp, 7 predicted proteins | sample LakEriMetagenome_2_FD_203518 | JGI IMG/M metagenome (GOLD analysis project Ga0315899, IMG submission 203518) | Freshwater fungal communities from buoy surface, Lake Erie, Ohio, United States - Buoy 4 MA112 | ecosystem: Environmental > Aquatic > Freshwater > Lake | place: USA: Lake Erie, Ohio... | reverse complement strand
GCCCAGGGTTACCGACTGCTCTCCAGTGGCGGCACGGCGGCGGCGCTGGCAGCGGCCGGCCTGGCGGTCACGAAGGTGGCCGACCACACCGGTGCGCCGGAAATCCTCGGGGGCCGCGTCAAGACCCTCCATCCCCGGATCCACGGCGGCATCCTGGCCCGCCGGGACGACCCCGCCCACCTGGCCGATCTGGAGGCCCAGGGGATCGATCCGATCGCTGTGGTGGTGGTCAACCTCTACCCCTTCCGCCAGACCGTGGCCGATCCCTCGGTGGCCTTCGAGACGGCCATCGAAACCATCGACATCGGTGGCCCGGCAATGGTGCGGGCCGCCGCCAAGAACCACGCCGACGTGGCGGTGCTGACCGATCCGGCCCAGTACGGCCCGTTCCTGGAGGCCCTGGCCGCCGGCCGGGTGAATGGGGACCTGCGGCGCCGCCTTGCCCTGGCGGCCTTCGCCCACACCGCCGCCTACGACAGCGCCATCGCCAGCTGGCTCGGGGCGCGGCTGGCGGCGGAAGGTGAGGGAACCGCCCTGGCGGCAGCGTCCGGCGCCCCGGCCGCAACCCCGGCTGATCCATCCCCATCCGCCGCCGAGGGATCCCTGCGGCTGGATCTGCCGCTGCGGCAGCGGCTCCGCTATGGCGAGAACCCCCATCAGGGCGCCAGCTGGCACAGCGCCCCGGAAGCGGGCTGGGGCGGTGCCGTGCAGCTCCAGGGCAAGGAGCTCAGTTACAACAACCTCATCGACCTTGATGCCGCCCTGGCCACCGTGCGGGAGTTCGGCTACGGCCCCGGCAGCCAGCCGGCAGCCGCCGTGGTGAAACACACCAATCCCTGCGGCCTGGCCGTCGGCGCCGATGCCGCCGAGGCCATCCGCCGCGCCCTCGATGCCGACCGGGTCAGCGCCTTCGGCGGCATCGTGGCCATCAATGCCCCGGTGGATGGGGCCACCGCCAGCCAGCTCACCAGCCTCTTCCTGGAATGCGTGGTGGCCCCGTGCTTCGACCCAGAGGCCCGCACCATGCTCGCGGCCAAGGCCAACCTGCGGCTGCTTGAGCTGCCGCCGCCGGCGATCGCCCGCGCCCCGCGCCAGCAGCTGCGCAGCGTGCTCGGTGGGGTTCTTGTCCAGGATCTCGACGATCAACCGCTGCTGGAAGCGGACTGGAAGGTGGTGAGCCAGCGGCAGCCCAGCGCCCAGGAGCTGGAGGATCTGCGCTTCGCCTGGAAGCTGGTACGCCATGTGCGCTCCAACGCCATCGCCGTGGCGGCGGCGGGCCAGAGCCTGGGCATCGGCGCCGGCCAGATGAATCGGGTGGGTTCGGCCCAACTGGCCCTGGCGGCAGCAGGGGAGAGGGCCCGTGGCGCCGTGCTGGCCAGCGACGGTTTCTTCCCCTTCGATGACACCGTGAAGCTGGCGGCCAGCCATGGCATCAGCGCCGTGATCCACCCGGGCGGCAGCCTGCGGGACGGCGACTCGATCGCCGCCTGCGATGCCCTGGGCCTGGCGATGGTGGTCACGGGCCGCCGCCATTTTCTGCACTGATCCGCGCGGCTGCCTCCGGCGCACAGCGGCCCGGGATGGGTGAGCAGTAACTTCAGCAACGGCCCGTTTCCCCGCCCATGCCCCCCGCGCTTCCCGAATCCCTGGCCTTCAACCTCAATTTCCTGCACCCGCTGCTGATGTGGGTACTGCTGGCGACGGCGGGCTACGCCATGCTGCTGGGGATCAAGGCCAAGAAAACCCGCACCGGCACCCCCGAACAGCGCAAGGAGCTGATCAAGGGTCAGTTCGGCCGACGCCACTTCCAGCTCGGATCCCTGGTGCTGGCCGTGATGGTGTTGGGCACCTTCGGTGGCATGGCCGTCACCTACCTCAACAACGGCAAGCTGTTCGTTGGGCCCCATCTGCTGGTGGGCATCACCATGACCAGCCTGCTGGCCGTCGCCGCCGCCCTCTCACCGCTGATGCAGGCCGGCAACGTCATAGCCCGCAAGATCCATGTGGGCCTGAACATGGCGGTGATGACCCTGTTCCTCTGGCAGGCGCTGACCGGCATGCAGATCGTCCAGAAGCTGCTCAGCCCCCCGGCCGCCTGAGTCCTTCGGCTCAGCTGCCCGCCCGTCGCCCATCAGCATGCCGGCGACGGGCCTGTCAGCCCTCCTGATCAGAAGCGGGCCCGGCGACGGGGTGGGCAGGGTATGCCATGGCTGGCGTGAAAATCTTCCTGCACCTTCCAGGTCAGCCTGCGCGAGATCTGACGGACGATCTGACGCAACAGGTGGTCACCACTGGTCTGAACCAGGGGATCCGGCAGGATCGTGATCATCGCTGGCAGCCGGATCCATACCGAGAGGTCAAGCTCCCAGCGCACCAGCGTGTGGGCCATCAGGCGGTCGACCTCCTCGGCGGAGATCAGGCCACGATCAGGCCCGGCATCGGCTTCATCGAGGCGCAGCGACGCATTGAAGTCGACGTCGTACAGCTCCGCCAGGGTGGCATCGGCACCGGGAACCGGCACGGTCTGGATGCGGTAGATCCCCTCCTGCTGGGGAAGCAACTCGAGCCCGACGGTGGGCTCGACCTCGAACCCGAAATTGCCGAAGCGCCCCAGGGTGAGGACATAGCCGTTGGCCGCGAGGGGTTCCACGGCCATCGGGGCGGCGCAGCGGCGGAACCAGCCCTCGTGGCGGTCGAGATAGGAGCCGACCACCCCGGACGGAGCCCGCATCTCCATCAGGTCGGCGAAGGAGCTGGCGTAGAGGCGCACCCGCGAATCGGCCCTGTGGCGCAGAGCCATGGCCCCATCGGAGGCAACCAACCGCTCCTCAGCCCCTTCAGTCGGATCCATGGGGGTCATCGCCATAGCGCCGGGGGCTGCAGGGGAACACTCAGCCGGTGGATGGGAAGCCAGGGGGGACACGGTCGGGGGGGCCTCGGAGGGAACGGGGGCAGCCCAACGGATGTCAAGGGCTCAAGGGGGCAGCGGTGGGTGGCCGTGGGAATCGAAATGGGGGTGAGGAGGGGATGGGCCGCGGGCGCAGCCATGGAATGAAGGGAATCTAAAGGCCGGGTGGGGCCTGCCGTCCGGGCTGGGGTCGGGGGCGGAATCGCCCGGGGCTCAGGCCTTGCTCAGCTCGATCAGGCGAGAGATCACGTCGTCCACGACCCGGTCGGGGGTGGAGGCGCCGGAGGTGATGCCCACCCGGATCGGCCCCTCCGGCAGAAAGGGTTCAACCACGGCCAGGTCGGCACCGAGGGGCTTGTGCACGATCCGATTGCCCGGGCCGATCCGCTCAGGCGTATCGATATGGAAGGAGTGGATGCCGCGACTGACTGCGATTTCCTGCAGGTGGGTGGTGTTGGAGGAGTTGTAGCCGCCGATCACAACCATCAGATCAAGAGGCTCATCCACCAAGGCGAACATGGCATCCTGACGCTCCTGGGTGGCATCGCAGATGGTGTTGAAGGCGAGAAAATGCTCATTCAGCACCGCGGGTCCGAATCGCTTCAACATCGTGCGCTCGAACAAACGACCAATCTCCTCGGTCTCGCTCTTCAGCATCGTCGTCTGGTTGGCCACTCCGACCTGAACCAAATCCGTGTCGGGATCAAAGCCTGGCGAACTCGCCCGAGCGAAGCGATCCAGAAACGCCTGGCGCTGCGAGGCGGTGGGGCTGGCGCCAGCGGCACTGGCCAGGATGTAATCGCAGACCATCTGGGCCTCGGCCAGGTCGAGCACCACCAGGTAGGTGCCAGCGAAGGAGCTGGTGGCGAGGGTTTCCTCATGCTTCACCTTGCCGTGAATGATCGAGGTGAAGGAATGCTTCTTGTGCTTCTCAACGGTATTCCAGACCTTCGAGACCCATGGACATGTGGTGTCAACAATGTGACAACCGCGCTCATTGAGGAGCTGCATTTCCTGCACAGTGGCCCCAAACGCAGGCAGGATCACCACGTCACCACTGGCCACCTCCGAGAAGTCCTTGACACCGCCCTCGACCGCAATGAACAGCACGTCCATATCGCGCAGGTGGTCGTTCACGGAGGGATTGTGGATGATCTCATTGGTGATCCAGATCCGCTCATTCGGGTAATGGCGCCGCGTTTCGTAGGCCATCGCCACGGCTCTCTCCACACCCCAGCAGAAACCGAAGGCCTCCGCCAGCCGCACCGTCAGCCGCCCCTCGCGCAGGGTGTAACCGCTCTCCCGCAGCGAGGCGATCAGGTCACTCTGGTAAGCCGTCTGCAGGCTGCCGGCCACCTCCTCACCCAGGCCGAAACCACGGCGGTTGTACCGCTCGGAATGGTGCAACGAGCGCTTGAAGGCACGGGTGTCCACGGGGTCGCACGCAGCGGGCAGTGGTGCTGACTCTATGGGGAATGGTTCCAGCCAGCCTTGGGCCCCTGCTCAGACGGGCCTGAACCCGGGCCCACCCTGCTCCACCGCAGCCAGGCCCAACCAGTGCACCCCGGTGGCATCGAAGCGGTAACGGCAGGGCAGCACCGCAACGCCGTGCTCCAGAGCCAACCGGAACAGCTCGCCGTAGCGCGGGTCAGCGCTGTCGCCGGGGGCGAAGCGCCGCACGTCCTCGCGGCTGAGGCAGGGAATCAGCACGGGACGGGCCCCGGGCAGCAGGGCGATCAGCTCCTCGAGGTGTTTCTGGCCGCGCTCGGTCACGGTGTCGGGGAAGAGGGCCAGATCGCCCTCGCTCCAGGTGGTGTTCTTCACCTCCAGGTAGATCGGGCGGGGGTCGGGCGCGCCCGCCGCCGGGCTGAGCAGCAGATCGATGCGGCTGCGGCGGTTCAGGCCATAGGGAACCTCCGGACGGATGGCGGCGACCGGCCCCAGCCAGGGCTCCAGACAGCCGGCCTCGATCGTGGCCCGCACCAGCCGGTTCGGCAGGGCCGTGTTCACCCCCACCCACACCGGGGTCCCGTCGGAGCTGGGCACCTCGGCCTGCTCCCAGGTCCAGGCGAGCTTGCGGGCAGGGGTCGGTGCATGGCGCAGCCGCACCCGCCCCCCCGGGTGGAGCACCCCCCGCATCGGACCGGTGTTCGGGCAGTGGGCGGTCACGACCTCACCTTCAGCCAGCTCCACCTCGGCCAGGAACCGTTTGTAACGGCGCAGCAGCACCCCCTCCACCAGAGGCTCATGGCTGAGGATCAGGCAAGGGGGGGCGGCGGATTCGAGGGCGGGAGCGGCGGCAGGGTCGGCGACTCCACGGATTCGAGGCGGCCGGGGGCCGCCGGAGCCGTCTGCACTCGGGCTGGGGTCCGGGCTGGGGTCCGGGCTGGTCGAAGCGGTGGTCCTGGCGCGGGGCATCGGGGGGCGGCGGCGGGACGGGGGACGGGGGACGGGGGACGGGGGACGGGGCGGGGGACGGGACGGGGGTACTGCCAGATCAGAGCGGAGGATCTGCCGGACCAGAACGGGAGGCAGGGCCCGGTGAGGCCGGAACCCCGATCGCGGCTGGCGCCGTAACGATCGCTCCAGGCTGTTGAGGGCTTCCCCCAGCCGCTGCCGCCCATGGCGGCCAGCGGCGGCAGCCCCCCGGCAGAGCAGGAGCGCTGGGATCGTCGCCCCCGGGGCTCAGCACTGTGCTGGCAGCCATACTGCCGTGCGACCGACCGGGGCCACGGGCCCGACCCGATGGCGAAATCACTGCGCAGGATTGCCCTGATCGTGGCCGCAGCCACCGCCCTGAGCAAGGTGGCGGGCCTGCTGCGCCAGCAGGTGATCGCCGCAGCGTTCGGGGTGGGGGCCGCCTACGACGCCTACAACTACGCCTATGTCTTGCCGGGCTTCCTGCTGATCCTGCTGGGGGGCATCAATGGCCCTTTCCACAGCGCCATGGTGAGCGTGCTGGCCCGACGGCCGCGGCAGGAGGGGGCCCATGTGCTGGCGGCGATCAACACGATCGTGGGAGCCGGCCTGATCGTGGTGACCCTGCTGCTGGTGCTGTTCGCCGACCCGCTGATCGATCTGGTCGGTCCCGCCCTCGACGCCGAACGGCATCGGATCGCGGTGCTGCAACTGCGCTGGATGGCGCCGATGGCCCTGTTCGCCGGCCTGATCGGCCTGGGATTCGGCGCCCTGAACGCCGCCGACGTGTTCTGGCTCCCCTCGGTGAGCCCCCTGCTCTCGAGCGTGGCGGTGATCGGCGGCATCGGCCTGCTCTGGTGGCAATTGGGCAACACGATCACCCAGCCCTCAACCGCCGTGATCGGTGGCATCGTGCTGGCGGCCAGCACCACCGTGGGGGCCGTGCTGCAGTGGCTGATCCAGCTGCCGGCCCTGGCGAAGGAGGGCCTCAACCGGCTCCAGCTGGTCTGGGACTGGAAGGATCCCGGGGTTCAGGAGGTGCTCAAGGTGATGGGGCCGGCCACCCTCTCCTCGGGGATGCTGCAGATCAATGTGTTCGTGTCGCTGTTCTTCGCCTCGGGCATGCCGGCAGCGGCGGCCGGACTCGGCTACGCCAACCTGTTGGTGCAGACGCCCCTGGGACTCATCTCCAACGCCCTGCTCGTCCCTCTGCTGCCGGTCTACGCCCGACTCACGGCCCCGGAGGACCGGCCTGAGCTGATCGGCCGGATCCGCCAGGGTCTGATGCTCTCCAACGCCAGCATGTTGCCGTTGGGGGCCCTGATGGTGGCTCTGGCGGTTCCGATCGTGGCCCTGATCTATCAGCGCGGCGCCTTCGACCGCGGCGCCGCCGATCTGGTGGGCCAGCTGCTGATGGCCTACGGAATCGGCATGCCCGCCTACCTGGCCCGGGATGTGCTCGTGCGGGTGTTCTACGCCCTCGGCGACGGCACCACCCCCTTCCGCTGGTCCCTGGCGGGCATCGGTCTCAACGCGGTGTTCTGCTGGGCCTTCACCGGCGGCCCCACCCCGGGCTGGGGCCTGCAGCTGCCGATGCTGAACGCCGGCGCCGCCGGCCTGGTGCTGGCCACGGTGGCGGTGAACCTGATCACCTGCCTGGGGCTGCTGCTGGCCCTGCAGCGGCAGCTCGGGGGGCTGCCGCTGCGCTCCTGGGCCCTCGACAGCACCAAGCTGACCCTGGCCGCCGCGGCCGGCGGGGTGGCCTGCTGGTGGCTGGCCTCGGCGGTGAACTGGCCGCCGGGCCTTGTCGGACTGCTGCTCCAGAATGGTCTCTGCGCCGGCTTGGCGGTAGGCCTTTACGGGCTGCTGGCCAGTGCCGCCGGCGTGCCGGAGGCCCGCCAGCTGCTGACGATGGTGCGGCGCCGCAAGGCAGCCTGAGCCAGGAGCTGGACTCCACCCGGAGGGCTGGACCGGGTAGGGATCAGGGCCTGAACCGGGCGATCCATTCCTCCAGCGGCGCCAGCAGCCTGCGGTTGAGCACGCCATAGACCTCCAGGCCCAGCAGCCGGTGCCACGGCCTGGGCCGAGCCAGGCACCGATGGGCCCTCACCCAGCGAAGCTGGCTGACCAGGACCCGATCGTCGGGAGCAACGCCCCAGATCCTGCAGAACTGGCTGATGCCCTGGTGCTGCAGGCGCGCGGACCAGCGCTCCTGGAACAGTCCGCGATCCTGGGCTGCGATCCGGGAGGGGGGCAGGAAAACCGCCTGGGCCCTGGGCTCTAGCCAGACCTGGCCACCAAGTCGCTGGATCGCCAGCGAAAAGTGGAGGGATTCCGGAATGCTCGGGATCGCCGTATCGAACAGAGGTGAGAGGCGGGCAAAGGCGGACTGGACCAGAAGAACGTGGTACTCCACCAAGGTTGTGGGTTGAGGCCGAATCGGAGCCGCCTCCACCGGCTGATGACGGAGCCCATGGCGTACGGCCAGCCGAGGGCATCCCGGGCCGCTCACCAACCGACAGACCCCATCCGCCAGATGGATGCGTCGCGCCCCGCCGACCGCTTCCTCCAGCAGCAGGGGGACCACCACGTCCAAGCGCTGGCGGCGGGCCGTCTCAAGCAGGCAAGGCAGGCAGCCGCCCTCAAGGCGCACATCGTTTTCCAGAAACAGCACAGACGCCGCAGCGATCCGCTCCAGACCGATCCGACGCGCCCTGTTGGCGCTGACGAAACCCTCCTCCCGCAGCAGCTGAAATCCCCAGCGACCGGCGGCCGCCTCGAGCCGTCGCCGCACCGGCGGGGGTGAGCCGCCATCGATGAACAGAACCTGGGTATCGGCTGGCAATCCGGCGTGGAGGGCCTCAATCAGGGGCTCGGGCCAGTCGTAGCTGTCGCGCTGGTTGACGACCACGGCCAGGCTGGCGCTCAAGGCACCGGCTCCTGCCACAGGCAGGCTCGGGCCAGCACCTCCAGGGGTGCCAGATCGATTCCGGTCCGAGGGAAGCGTTCGGCGAGGCGGCTCAGCCAGACAGACCGACGGCGACCCCGGAACCAGGGGGCCAGCAGGGGATGGGGCACCACCCGCAGGGGACAGGGCTCCGGCCGAAACCCGGCGTGGCGCTTGAAGCGCTCCAGATCCGGCCGCGATGGAATCGTCTGGCGGCCGGCGATGACCCGATCGCAGCGATCAGAGGCGAAAAGCTGGCGCAGCACCTCACTCCAAAGGCAGTGGGTGGGATGGGCCCAGGCCAGGGCAGGGTCCCACTGCAGCGCTAGACCATAGGCGGTGCGGTCCGGTTGCCAGAGGATCAGGAAGGCCGCCATCCGCCCCTCCAACCAAAACCCCCAAGCCGACATCGCCGGATCCTGTTCCATGGCCTGACAGAAACGCTGCCACGGGCGGTGGTGGCACCAGCGGCGGTGCTCTGAGCGCCCGGCGGCCCAGGCGGCCCGGTTCACCGCCAGGGCGGCGTGACCAAGGTCGGACCAGGCACAGGGCTCCACCCCGCCCCGCTGTAACCCGGCCCTGACCTGCTGGCGGAACTGGCGCTGCTGACTGCCGGGGCCATGGCTGGAGCGGTGGGCCACGAACCGCTGCAGCGGCGGGTCAGGAGCTGAGACAGCGGCATGGAGGGCCACCAGGCGACCACTCCTCCACAACACCTGACGCACCTCCGTGAGGGAGGGTTCAATCGACGCAGCCCCTGGCAGGCTCTGAAGCGAGAAGCGACCGATCGGCCGCCAGCCCGTTGTGGCGCTGATCAGCACAGGCTCCCCCGCGGCCCGCAGGGTCGTGGCCAACGAACGGGAGGGGAGTGGTGGATGCACGGCCTCAACCCAGCTGGCTGCCCAGCGCCTGCCTGGCCTCCACCAGCGCCCCAGCCAGGGCCGCGCCATCTTTACCACCGGCCTGGGCCAGGTTGGGCCGGCCGCCACCGCCGCCGCCGCAGGCCTTCGCCACCACACCGATGAAGGATCCGGCCTTGGCTCCGGCCGCAACCACGGCGGGCCCGAAGGCGGCCACCAGCACCACCTTGCCGGCATCGGCGGGATCGGGCAGGCCGCCCAGCAGCACGGCGGCCCCCTCGCCCAGCTGATCCACCAACCCGAGGGCAGCGCTCTGCAGCCCGGCACCCTCCACCCCGTCGAGTCGCTCGACCAGCACCGCATAGGGTTCGCCGGCCCGGGGCGAGCCGGAGGGGATCACCCCCACCGCTTCGGCCCGTCCCGCCAATGCCGCGGCCTTCGCGACCGCCAGCTCCTCGCGGGCAGTCGCCAGGGCCTTGGCGCTGGAGCGGAGCTCCTCCTGCAGGGCCGCCACCCGCTCCACGATCTCGCCCGGCTGGGCCTTGAAGCGCTCACCCAGGGCCCGGACCACGGCATCACGCTCGTTGAGGTAGGCGAGCACAGCAGGGCCGGCCACCGCCTCGATGCGGCGGATGCCAGCGGCCACGCCGCTCTCGCTGACGATCTTGAACAGGCCGATCTCGGCGGTGTTGGCCACATGGGTGCCGCCGCAGAGCTCCATCGACACCCCGGGCACATCCACCACCCGCACCACATCGGCGTACTTCTCGCCGAACATCGCCACAGCTCCAGCGGCCTTCGCCTTCTCGATCGCCATCTCCTGAACCTCCAGGGTGTGGGCATCGGCGATCCAGCCGTTGATCAGCGCTTCGATCCGCTCCAGCTCGGCGGGACTGACGGCGCGGGGACAGTGGAAATCAAAGCGAAGGCGATCGAAATCGACCAACGAGCCCGCCTGGCCGATGCCAGGGTCCACCACCTGCTTGAGGGCGGCCTGCAGCAGGTGGGTGGCGGTGTGGTTGGCCTGGGCGCGCCGTCGGCAAGCCCGATCCACCTGGGCGTTGACCAGATCGCCCACCACCAGATTGCCGCGCTCCACCCGGCCGCTGTGCACAAACACGCTGCGGTTGCGGCTGACCGCCTCGATCAGCACGATCACACCCTCACCCTCGGGGCCATCGCCGCTGAGCACGCCGCGGTCCCCCACCTGGCCACCCCCTTCGCCGTAGAAGGGGGTGGCATCAAGCACCAGCTGGACCGCGTCGCCGGCGGAGGCCCGCTCGGCCGGCTGACCATTCACCACCAGCGCCAGCACGCAGCTGGGGTGCTCGAGGGCCTCATAACCGCGGAAGGCGGTGGATCCGATCTCGGCAGCCATCTGCTCGATCGCCCCCTGCAGGGTCAGGTCGATGCTCACCGCCGCCGCCTTGGCCCGCTGGCGCTGGGCCTCCATCGCCGCCTCGAACCCCGCCAGATCGACGGTCAGGCCGTGCTCTTCGGCGATCTCCTCGGTGAGCTCGAGCGGGAAGCCGTAGGTGTCGTAGAGCTCGAAGGCCTGGGCGCCGGAAATCCGTTCGGGCCGGGCGGCGAGCACCTCGGCCAGCAACTTCTCGCCCCGCTCAAGGGTCTCCAGAAAGCGGGCCTCCTCCCGCTCAAGCTCGGCCAGGATCACAGGGCGGCGCTCCAGCAACTGGGGATAGGCCGACTGCATCAGAGCGATCGCCGCCTCCCCCATGGTTGTCAGGAAGGGTTGGTCAATGCCGAGCAGGCGGCCGTGGCGGACAACGCGGCGGAGCAGGCGGCGCAGGATGTAACCGCGGCCGAGGTTGCTGGCGGTCACGCCATCGCTGATCAGCTGGGTGATGGCGCGGCTGTGGTCACCGATCACCTTCAGGCTGGTCTGGTCCTTGGCGGCGAGCGCCTTGTAATCGACCCCGGCCAGGCCGGCGGCGGTCTCGATCAGGGGATAGATGAGATCGGTCTCATAGTTGTTAGGAACCCCCTGCAGAATCTGGGCCATCCGCTCCAGGCCCATGCCGGTATCGATGTTGCGATTAGCCAGCGGCGTGAGGGTGCCCTCAGCATCGCGGTTGTATTGCATGAAGACCAGATTATAGAACTCAATGAAGCGCGAATCGTCTTCCAGGTCGATGGCGTCATCGCCGAGTTCGGGCTTGAAGTCGTAGTAGATCTCCGAGCAGGGGCCGCAGGGTCCTGTAGGGCCGGAGGCCCAGAAGTTGTCGGCTTCATCCATGCGGATGATGCGTTTCGGGTTCACGCCCACCGCATCGCGCCAGATCTGAGCAGCCTCGTCGTCTTCGCGGAAGACACTGACCACCAGATTGGCGGGCGAGAGGCCGAACAGCTGGGTGCTCAGCTCCCAGGCCCAGGCGATCGCCTCGGCTTTGAAATAATCTCCGAACGAGAAATTGCCGAGCATCTCGAAGTAGGTGTGATGCCGCGCCGTGCGACCCACGTTCTCGATGTCATTGGTGCGAATGCATTTCTGAGAACTCGTCGCCCGCGCCGCTGGCCTCGGCCGCTGGCCCAGAAACACCG
>Ga0315899_10007540_pt1 | contig 11692 bp, 9 predicted proteins | sample LakEriMetagenome_2_FD_203518 | JGI IMG/M metagenome (GOLD analysis project Ga0315899, IMG submission 203518) | Freshwater fungal communities from buoy surface, Lake Erie, Ohio, United States - Buoy 4 MA112 | ecosystem: Environmental > Aquatic > Freshwater > Lake | place: USA: Lake Erie, Ohio... | reverse complement strand
TGTGTGTGCGTGTGTGTGTGCGTGTGTGTGTGTGTGTGTGTGTGTGTGTGTGTGTACACATCATATATACTTGACCCGGTGGAAGAGCAACCAGGGATCGCCACACGGCACCCGAAGATCCTGGTGGATATGCCATGCCCCCACTCACACTTCGCTCGCCCCCTCGTCTCCGCCTCTTTCTTATGTCACCACTGCTGTGTCTTCCAACTCCTTTTTCCTTGTAATAGGTGTCTTTGGACACTGTAGTAGGTCTCTTTTGAGTGCGGTAGTAGGTCTCTTTGGACACTGTAGCAGGTCTCTTTTGAGTGCGGTGTCCTGCAACTCCTTCCTCCTTGGAGCTCGACCTACGCTTCCTCTTCTCCGAGCCCCCAGGTTCGTTGCCTAGATGCATTCTCCTCCTCATCCCCCCCCCATCCCTTTGAGCATACTCGACATACGTGTCTCTTTGCTCATGTCCATGAGACGTGTCTCTTTGCTCATGTCCCGCATCATTTTGTAGGTCTCTTTGCTCATGTGCGGCATCATTTTGTAGGTCTCTTTTTGGGCCTGCTTGTAGTAGGTCTCTTTTGAGTGCTGTAGTAGGTCTCTTTGGACACTGTAGCAGGTCTCTTTTTGGGTCTGCTGGTAAGTCTCGCTTCTTCTTCTCATTATCTTCCTCCTCCTCCTCCTCCTTCTCCTCCTCCTCCTCCTCCTCCTCCTCCTCCTCCTCCTCATCAGCTCCCTCGTCCTCTTCCTCTTCTTCCTCCTCCTCGTCATTTGGAAGGGGATCCTCCCAAAACGCTACCATCAACGTGATGCGAGCCTGCCCCTGGGGTTTAGGGTTTAGGGTTTAGGGTTTAGGAGACACCGTGAGAGGCGATGTCAAAAAACTAATTTGCGTAAAAAATAATTATAAAAAAATCACACACACACACACACACACACACACACACAAATTCTCGGCAGCGATGGCAGAGAATGATCCAAGGGCAAGGTGAGCAAAGAGTGGAAGCTGAGGAGACAAAAAAAAAGGAAAAAAGGGGGAAAACGGAAAAACAGGACCTGAGCCGGAGGGGGACCTGGCGCTGGCACAACGCCATGAAGTAGGTTGCCAGCAAAGTAGAGGAGGCGATTGACGAGGGGGTCGCACAAGTACCCCGTTTGCGCCATCTGGTAGGAGTCGAGTGCCTGGTCTGTTACCAGTGTTGCGCCGCCCACGGTGTCTGAAAGATAGAGGACCGTGCTGACGATTGGCGTGCGGATGCGCCCGGTCGCCGGGTCTTGCACCGAGTCGAAATGTAACTCATGTCCTGCGTGGTGAGGCCTCCATTGCGCCCACCATTCTGCCATACGGCACGTGGCAACTGCAGGAAACCTGTAGGCAAGGGCTTAGCTAAACCCTAAACCCTAAACCCTAAACCCTAAACCGGAAACCTGTAGGGCAAGGGCTTACCCTACACCCTAAACCCCAAGCCCTAAGCCCTGTACCTGTTTAGGGTTTAGGGTTTAGGCAGGACAAGGACTAAGGAGGCAAACACCATTAAATTTCAAGTACGTGTGCCCCCCCCAATTTAATGATGCACGTACACACGCGCGCGAGCAAAAGCACTTCCCGACAACACGAAAATGACTGAAACAAAAACCTTGGGGCGACTCGTGTCTGAATGTGTTTGATGGCCACGGTGATCATGTCCTCCTCGCCAACCATAGCCCCCCCAGCAGGGTCCAACTCGACAGCATATGAAAAGTACCTGTCCGCAGGCATTATGTAGCAGCGCACGTTCAGGGCAAAGTCGGGGCATTTCTGCACACATTGACGACGAGACGAGGTTGCTGGCCACGCGCGCGCCCGTACCCGGTGGCCGGATCGTCGTACCGGTGTGCGTCCCAGAATGCAGAGCCTTTCGCAAAGGCGCGCCGCAGCGCGCCGAGAACCAGTGGCGGCAGCACATCTTGAGCTGTGTGCACATACGCTTGCTCCGCCGATGCACCAGGAAGCGGCGCTGACATTCCAGCAGCTACAGTGCAGCGAGTTCCGACAACGCGGGTCAGACACGCAAGCCTGAAGCGGAACCCGCGCGCAGCCATCAGGGCCTCGGCCTCGGCTTGGCGCTCAGGACTACCGTCCTGCATCAGCAGCAGCATGAGGCGCGTCCACGCGGCACTGGCCTCGTTGGGGTCCAGCGCGCCAGCCACCGCCTGCCGGAGCAGGCCAGTCACGCAGTGAAGGTCCCGAGAGTCCCGAACCTCGAGCCACCGGCGCTGAGCTGCCTCAAGGAGAGATGAAGGACGGATAGAGATGGGACGGGACATGATGCTATTGGAAGAATTGCACGTGCGCTTCCCGACGGCAAGCGCACATGCAATTCTTGGCGTCCCACAGAAGCCTTCCTAGATTAGGAAGTTCGTGCGCCTCGTTCAGCAACGCATTTTTTGCCTTGGAATTAGGTTTCAAGGTTGTTAAAAAAAAAGCGGAGGGGGGAAAATTGGTGAGCTCTGAAACGACCCATGCTTGAAATCCTTTACTACGTGGCGAAACTCGGACGACATGAGCTCGTGGTAGTAAATTGCTCATTGAGACCGTAGATCTTATATAAACATTTGTTTATGCCTTGGGAATCTGAAATCTTTTGTACGGGGGCCAAAATCATTGGAAGTATATAGCCCCCATCATTTATCTCAAGGGCAGCAAGGCCGTCCGTGGTGACGTGCTTCATGGGGAGGGGTGACGGCGGGCCGAACTCGCGGCGCAGCGGGAGCAGCGGGAGCGGGAGCAGCATCGAACGTCTCGCGGGGCGATCGGCCAGGTCGTCGGAGCGTGGCGACCTGGAGAAGAGCCGCGAGAAGAGCCGCGAGCGGCACTCGCGCCCCAAGAATGCGGAAAACAGCGCAGGGTCGTCAGAGAGCGGGGAGTCCTCCAAGGGCTCCTCGTCGCGCACGAACGACTCGACGGCCATGGTCGATGGGTTCGCGCTCTTTGCGCTGGCGATCCAGGACAACCTGCGGGCGAAGCTCAAGAAGCTTAAGAGCGGGGGCGACGTCTCGGACAAGTCGCTGTTCAGCGAGCTGCGGAAGCTGTGGGAGGAGATGGGAGAGGAGCAGAAGCTGGAGTGGCAGTGCCAGGCGAACAATGTGCCGTCTTCACTTTCGGGCTCGCACGACAGCAGCTCGCCTCCGGACGATGAGGACAACGACTCTCAGGATTCTGGCACATCGGCAGGGGACAGGTCAGGGTCAGCGGGGTCATACGCGTTTCGAAAGTCTTCCACGCCCCTTGATTCGCAAAAGGCATCCTCCGTTGATTCGCACAAGGTATCGTCCGGGTCCCGCGAGTGTGCAGCTCAGAGCCAGCCGGGCACCCCGGACGTGGCGGCGATTTTGGAGAGGCTTAGCCAGGCCAAGGCTGCCGCGCAGGAGCAGTGGCAACAATCGGAAATAGGATGGCATCTGCCGTACGCCCCTCAGCACCTGGCGGCCATGCGCGGCCCCATGGCGGACTTCCCGGCGTTGCACGCGGACGGAGTGCGACAGCGACAGGGGCTTGCACGCGCCACTGGCTTGGACTGGGCTCAGGCAGCCCGGGAGGCTGTGCTGTCGAGCATGACCCTGGAGGAGCGGTTGCAGATTGGGGAGGCGCGGGTTGGGGGGAAAAGTGCAGGGGTGCCGGTGGGCCTGCTCGGAAGCATGGGGTTGGGATGTAATGCCGGTCTGGAGCATGCGCTTCATGAGCAAGCGCTGCAAATGCAACGCCTGCAGCAACATGCAGCAGAACTCCAGAGCTTTGGACTGCAGGGGCAAGGCACAGCGCATCAGGATCTGGCCCAGCAGATCCTCATGCATCACCGCCTTCAGGCCGCGCAGGGGTTGCAGGGACATGGGTTGGGACAGGGTCTGCAGGGGGCGGCGTCACTTCTGCCATTGCAGGCGGCACTGCAAGATTCCGCAGCGCGACATCTGCCATCCATACTTTTGCCAATGCCCCAAAACGGGCTGTACCTACAGCAGCAGCAGCCGGCGCGGCAGGGGAATTCACTGGTGATGGGAGCGGAGCAAGATCGCTGAAAAGTCCTCTAAATAATGACGCTATGTGTATGTGTCATGTATGTGAGCGCAGCGCTATGTGTATGTATGATGTATGTGAGCGGAGCAAGATTGCTGGAAAGTCCTCTAGATAGTGACTCTATGTAGGAGTATACTAAGGCACTGAATTTTGAGAAATTCAATGGTGATGGGAGCGCAGCAAGACGGCTATGTGCTCAGGACGCAACATCACTCGGCGCAACACCAAACTCATGCACAGACGTCGCTCGCAGCCCACACGCAAATGCACGCCCAGCAATCCAGAGGATTTTCGACTGTCTACGTCCCTGTAACGGTTGCAGACTCGCGGAACAATCCCTCTCACGAACTCCTACATGCCTCCACGAACTCGTACCTACCGTCGCTCCACGAAGCGGCACACATGTTGAACGCGCAACACGTAGGTCAGCAGCGTCCGGCAATGAGCGCCGGGGGTCACAGAGTCTGGATGCACGCGCACGCGGGAGGTCACGCGAGCGACAGTCAGGCAAGTCTGGGCTTACACCAGCAGCACCAGCAGCAGCAGCACCAGCAGCAGCAGCAGCAGCAGCAGATGGCAAAAGAGCACCTGCACGCACAAAAACAGCAACACCAACAACAGCAGCAGCAACTGCTCCAGCACGGCGGCGCAGGGGCAAAGCGCTCCTTCGACACCATTGAGAAGAGTGGCCTCCAACCCAACCCGGAGCCGCCGCAGGTGCGCACCATATTTATGTGTAAAAAAAAAATTCGACATCGTTGAAAAGATCGGCCTGCAACCCCCCGGAGCCCCCTCAGGTGCGTACCATATTAATGTGTGCGTGTGTGTATTTGTGTGTATCTGTGTGTATGTGTGTGTGTGTGTGTGATGTGTGTGTGTGATGTGTGTGTGTGTGTGTGTGTTTTTTTTGCGTGTGTGTGTGTGTATGTACGAATGTATACGTGTATACGTATATATATTTCGTCCCAATTACTCCAACATACTCATGTATATACATATGTATATATATATACATCCGCAGGTGCGCACCATGACCTTTGTCTGCGACCTCTTCTCGCCCCACGAAGGCCAAATAAGCTTGCAGATCCTCGCCGACACGTGCAACATCGTCACGTCCGGCTACGGCATCGTAGGTCTTTCGTGCCAGCTTTCGTCAGCAGATGGGATGCGGGTGGTGAAACGCGGGCAAGTCAAGGACGCCCGTCGCCACTTCGCGTATGATCCACTCCCTTATATGTGTATGTATGTACATACGTAATACGTATATACATACGTATGTTCAATATACGTATGTACGGATACATCCGTACGTACATGTTACACGTATGTAATTACATACATGTGTGTGTGCGTGTGTGTGTAGCGTATGATCCACTCCCGCCCCTTCCAAACCCATCCCACTGTTGACTCCTTTTTCCGGCGGCCCAGGCCAGAGCAGCGGCGGGGCTGCGGGACCGTGTGTGTCTGTGTCTGTGTCTGTGTCGGTCTGTCTGTCTGTCTGTCTGTTAGGCTTTCTCTCTCACTCTCTCTCACTCTCTGTCTCTCCGTGTGTGCATGTGTTTGTAGCCACGTTGAGTCCCAAACCCTAAACCCTAAACCCTGAACCCTACCTAAACCCTAAGCCCTAAACCCTAAACCATAACTCAGGCATCAAGCGCAGCTACGCCTATCACTAGCCAGCTCCCCCAATTTGAGTGTAAAGGTCTTCTCCACCGGGCGCCTCCAGATCGCCGGGTCTCTCTCTCTCTCTCTCTCTCTCTCTCTCTCTCTCTCTCTCTCTCACTCTATCTCTCTCGCTCCCTCTCTCGCTTTCTCTCTCTCTCTATGTATATATATTGTCTCTGTCTCTCTCTATGTATATATATTGTCTCTGTCTCTCTTTTTCATCTGCGGGACTCTTGGTCTGGGGCTCTACCAACACCTATGTACATATCTAAACCATAAACCATAAACCCTAAACGCTAAACCTGTTTGTCTCGGGGTCTACCATATCTACGTACGTAGCATACACACACAAACACACACACACAACAGTACCTGCATCTGTGTACGTAGCACATGTACACACAATCGGACAATAGAATCAGCATCTGCGTACACAGCACACACACTACACCGCTGTGTACACACACTACACCGGAAACCCTAAACCTGAAACTAAACACCATAAATCCAGTTGCCACGACGAGACCTCGTCCACAGAGAGACCTATAGACCATGCACCCTAAAACCCTAAACCCGAAACCCAAACCCTGCACCTTCACCCTGGACCTCGTGCATGGAGCTTGTGTGTGTGTATGTGTGTGTGTGTGTGTGTGTGTGTGTGTGTGCGCGCGCGCGCGCGCGAAGCATGTTGCCATTGCCCCCCATATTTTTTTGTTCTAGAATCTAATCTGATCTAATGCAATGCAATCTAATGCAATCTCCTAAACCTAGGTGCCACGACGAGACCTCGTGCATGGAGGCAGTGAAGCAGGTAGCCTTGGCCCTCAACGAAATCCTCCAGAAGGAACCTCTGATAATGAAGCGGCAGGTTAAGACGGGTCGGGATGCGGGCTCGCGTGTGGAGGGCATCATCGACCTTGACCACCTGCCTACGCCAAAGATCGTCATGATCAATTGCTCTTTTGACTCGGTTCGCGTGTGTATACTCTCTCTCTCTCACACACACACGCATATGTATATACATATACATAATCATAAGCATATGCATGTGTGTGCGTGTGTGCGTGTGTGCGTGTAGACATATACATACACATATATGTATATACATGTATGTATATATATATATATATATATATATATATATTGTGTGTGTGTGTGTGTGTGTGTTTGTGCGTGCGTGCGTGTGCATACATACATACATATACATACACATACACATACACATACACATACATGTATACACACACACACACACACACACACACACACACACACACATGCTTCTTCCTCGCCCTCGCCATGGCCCTCGGAGGGGATGCCAGCACTGGGATGTGTGTGTGTGTGTGTGCATGTGTGTTTGTGTGTGTGTGTGTCAGCACTGGGATACGGACTTACGATCAGCACAGGGACACGGACCTACCATCATATTTATCATCAATAGTAAACCTATCAGTTATCCCAAAATAGATATTGTCTGGACTTAAGATTATTCATGATCTATAGAAGAGCTATCAGTTATCCCAATATAAACATTGTCTGTAAGCAGTTATCCCAAGATAAACATTGTCTGTAAGACTACTGAATTCCAAACTATTCTACAGGGGATGGCTGCACTGGGGTACGGACTCGATCCACACAAGCTGACTGAGGTGCTCAACTGCCTGCAAGACAACTGCAACAACATTGAGGAGGTGTCGTACAATCCAGACCAGGTGTGCGTGTGTGTGTTTCTGTGTGTGAGTGTGGTGAAAGCGCACTGCCCTAAACCCTAAACCCTAAACCCTACACCTCAAACCCTAAACTCAGCCTGCCTCACTACCGCATGCCAATATATATATGTATATATATGTACGTGTGTGTGTGTGTGTGTGTGTGTGTGTGTGTGTGTGTGTATCACGAATCCCACTAACAAGCTCACGCTACTCACGAACCCACGCTACTCTACCTACCACGAACACCCACTAACGCTATGTACCTACACACACACACACACACACACACCCTAAACTCTAAAGAGAGAGAGAGAGAGAGAGAGAGAGAGAGAGAGAGAGCGAGAGAGAGGTACACGGTATGCACACACACACACACACTATACATAGAGGTACACGGGAGTCAAGGTCAAGTTCAAGCCTTCGGCACACGGCGACGAGGTACAGACGGCTGCCGCCGCGGGCGCGGGCGGAACAGCTGTGGTCTCAGAAGCGGCAGCCGCTGGCGCACAACTAGCTGAGCAGGGGGCTGCGTCCGATACACGCGAGATCTTCATTGGCATGTTTCCATCGGGGAAGGCCGTGATCACAGGAGCGGTGCGGTGGGAGGAGGTGCGGCAAAGCTACCAGTTTGCGCGCGCTGTTCTCTGCGACCATTTTGACTACCTCAAGGTCCCGATGTCTACGGGCGCTGGTGGGCGGAAAAAGCCAAAACGCTCTCCGGCGCTGTCCCTTAACGCCACGCGAGAGTGAACGCAGAAGGGCGTCTTGGCGTCAGCAAAGGAGGAGACGTCTCCTCAAAGCAGCAGTGTGGGTAGGGGGATTTATTTGTCAACTTTTGCAACAGCATTGTAAGATATTTTTGTGTTGCTCCATCTGCTTCGTCAGGCACACCGCGTATTTGAGGTGCCGGCGGGTTGTACTGTTCGTATTTGAGGTGCCGGCAGCTCAAACATTGCCTATTTGAGGTGCCGGCGGAACGTACACCGCGTATTTGAGGTGCCGGCGGCTCGTGAATCGCGTGTTTGAGGTGCCGGCGGCTCGTGCATTGCGTAATTGAGGTGCCGGCGGGTTGTGCGCCAACACATTAGCAACACAATAGCAACACAGACTTCTGGGAATGTCTGTCAAGTGGTCGCTGAAAGGTAGCCATTGGCAACACATTAGCAACATATTCGCAACACATTAGCAACACATTAGCAACACATAGCAACGCTGACTTTTGAGAAGGTACCGCTAAGGTCAGTCAAGGAGGTGAAGGAGTCAACCGCTAGTCAAGGAGCGTCTCTCAGCGCAATCGCGTCTTGAGTCCTACATTAGTAACACATTAACAGCGCATTAACAATACATTAACAACACATTGGCGCCCTTTTTACGTCTGCCATTCCTCATCAGAATTCCCGCGTCTCCGTGGCACTGCGACGCCACGGCCCCGAGTCAAATGATTGGAGGGCAGAGGATGGCGATGTATATGTCTCTGGGGTTGAGAGGGGCCGCGGTCGGAGGCCTGAAGGAGTAAGGAAATATTCGGAACCGGCTCAAAAGTGGGTGACCGAATTGTGTCTGGTACAAATGTATATTCTAATATTGAGGTTCCCCTTTAGAAAAGGACTTGCGCAGCTTTCCGAATTGTAGCTGGTATAAGATATCGGCAAGAAACCTCCATGCTCCTCTTTTTTCGTGGCCCGGAATCCGGGCACTAACCCAAAATTCTTTAAATTACTCCTGAAGCCCTCCGCCGCGGGGGAAAGCCCTTTGAGGCATTGATGCTGTTCCCCAGGTATTGATTGAATGGAGGGGAAAAACAATAGGGGGAAAAAAAAACTTTGATGGCGTGCCCGTGGGAGACACGTCGTGGTCCACGGCGGGACGCCTGCGGCGCCTGTGCCCCCTCCCCTCGGGTGACCCGAGGGTCACCTCTTCTCGCCTGCGGCGCCTGTGCCCCCTCCCCTCGGGTGACCCGAGGGTCACCTCTTCACGCTCTTCTCAGAGAAAGGCCCGGCATCGTCGTCGTCGGGTCGTGTACCAGAGCATTGCAATTCCCATTGAGCGCCATGTTCATCACTCGGTCGCAGAGGGGAGCGAGGTCACTCTTGCTGACGCTCATGTGCACCTCACGGGCTTTCTGAGCAAGCATGAAAGCACACTTTTTTGGTGGAACTAATGTGGAACAAGACCACGTGACCTGGGAAAACTGGGCTGCAGGGGCCTCCCTCGCGAGTGGCTCTTCTTCTCCGGGACATTCAGATGCGGCTGTCCCACCGGGGCTACTGGGTCCCCCTATTCACAATATGACCCTGTAGCAGGGAGGGACCCCAATGCCTGGAAACAATTTGGGCCTGAGCCAGAAGCCTGGGCAAGAAGCGGTATAGAGACTCGGTATGGGCAGCGAGGGATTCTGGGTGGGGGACTGCGGGGGGGGTTTCCGGGTAGGCCGCCCTTTTGGCGCACGCCGATTTAGTCCCGTAAGGGGCTTGGCCGGTGACCTTCAAAATAAACACTGTGGCCCAAATTTTTTTTTGTGGAACTAATTTTTGGAACAAGACCACGTGACCGCGTCCGTGTACGGACGTCCGAGCCTCGTCGCGGCGGGCGCCGCAACGCTGGGACAGGTGTACTTTGGGGGGCCATGCAGAATTGTTTTCATACAGGACTATTCTCCGTTTATTGTTTTGATAGAAGCTCGAACCGTCTGCGGAGGGACGCAATGGCATCTGTGTATGTACCGGTGTCAAAAGAGGCCTAATGTAGAGGCAAAAGGGACCTAATAGGGAGCAAAAGAGACCTACTTGACATTGGCATACCTGTGAGCACCAGCTTCTTTCCGGCCCTAAACATGATGGCAGCGCGGACATCCGCCTTTCAAACAACAAACAAACACAAATTCTCACAAGTCAGTGCCGTAGTATATTGCCTATATAAAGTCACTAGATAGAGGACTTGGAGTGCATGTGTGCCGTCAGTGCTGCGTCCTTGAGTTTAGCCTGATCCTCCTCCAACTTTGTGGGGAAGTAGCTGAGGTGCAAAAGAGTCAAATAGACCCCTAATTTGAGGCAAAAGAGACCAAATGTAGGTATAAAAGAGACCTACTTTACCAGCACACCTGAGGGCGATGGCGCACAGGGCAATAGCAGTCCGCGTTACATTGGCGTCGAGGATCGGATCAACACGGCAGTTCCAGCTGCTCAATTCTTGAACGCTGGTGCCTTCTAATGCCTCCTGCTCCGCAGCGGGGGCTAGCAGTACCCGCAGAGCTGCAAGAAGTCGCCCCTCGATCGCCTCCTCCCCTCCTATCTGTACTTGCAAGTTGGCTTCAGCCCCGACTAAGCGCAGAGACTCAAGAATCTTTTGGCGCCATGGCGCCGTATCCGCAAGTTCGTGATGCTCGGGGAGCGCTTTCACCAGCTGCCGCGCCAAGGTGACAAGGGCCATGTCAAACGAGAGGGCACAGCGGTCGTGTGGGTTAGGGTCCATCAGGAAGCCATAGTCTAGAAGTAGGAGCTCGTTGCTCAGATTTCCGTAGTTGACCAGTACGGGCTCTTGAGGTGCAAGGTCACGACGCGCTAAGAGGGAGACAGACCCATCCATTTCGCACAGCACCTCAGCATTGCTACTAAAACTGTGGTTCGCCATGTCTATCAGCGGCAGCAGCGCCCACCGATTTTCCCCGCTCCCTCCGCCTTCTTTACCACCTTCTTCCGCCCGTGCGCCAACCACGTGCCCGCCTCCAACCCTACCGACACGAAAAGCGCGGGAGGAGACACTTGTGAGCGCCCAGCCAAGGGCATTGGCATCTATTCGTTGATTACTGAAGACGGCGTTGTCTATGTCCTTGCTCAAGTCAATGAGAAAGCGGCTTCTCTTCTTGACCTGCTCCACCAGCGGCGGGTACTGGAGCAGCTGAAGGGTGTCCCCGTTCCAAAACATCGGCACCCCGTGGTGCACCGCCGGCAGCAGGTCAATGTACGGAGCGAATGCGCTCTGCGCCCCCTTGCTGCGCTGTCGGAGCAGGCACAGGGCCATCTTTGCTTGCCAGAGCTCGGCCGGCACCCTGTCAATCAGGTCTGTGAGCTGACGAGCATCGTCGCTGTGCTGCATCAGCTGGAGCTCGACGGGGAGCTGCACCAGAACCTCGCCAGCACGCACGGGCACCCCCGCGGCGAGCCCGAACCCCTGCCGTCCGGCCTGCATGCACACGGCCGCATGGACCTTCCCGCCCGACCCTTTCACCCAGTCGACGAGCCGTCGCATAGCGGCCATTGTCCGTGAGCAAGTTTTT
>Ga0315899_10007537_pt1 | contig 11694 bp, 8 predicted proteins | sample LakEriMetagenome_2_FD_203518 | JGI IMG/M metagenome (GOLD analysis project Ga0315899, IMG submission 203518) | Freshwater fungal communities from buoy surface, Lake Erie, Ohio, United States - Buoy 4 MA112 | ecosystem: Environmental > Aquatic > Freshwater > Lake | place: USA: Lake Erie, Ohio... | reverse complement strand
GAAGTCATTTGTGGCTCAATGTTTTCGGGCAAAACCGAAGAATTGATCCGCCGGTTGAAGCGGGCCCGGATCGCTAATCAAAAAGTTAAAATTTTCAAACCGGCTATAGATGTCCGTTATCATGCGGAGCATATTGTTAGCCATGATGAAAATATGATCCCTTCCACTCCCGTGGGCTCCTCTGCAGAAATTCCTGCACTAGCTGCGGAGTTCAATGTGATCGGGATCGATGAGGCGCAGTTTTTTGATGATGGGGTGATTGAGGTGGCCAACAAACTGGCGCTGCGGGGCGCAAGGGTCATTGTTGCAGGGCTTGATATGGACTATACCGGCAAGCCATTCGGGCAGATCCCTAACCTGCTGGCCATTGCAGAATACATTACCAAACTCCACGCCATCTGCATGGTTTGTGGCAACATTGCCAGCTACTCATACCGAAAGACCAATCAGGACGATCAGGTGGTACTGGGTGAGAAAAACATTTACGAACCGCGCTGCCGCCAGTGCTTTCAAAAAACCATTTGATTTGGGTGCCACGCATCGGATATGGACCCTTTTCCAGAAAGACTGGATGCTGGAAATGCGGCAGCAGTATTCTTTTTACGGCGTGATCCTTTATGTGGCCTCCACCATCTTTGTCCTTTTCCTTACCCTGGGCGATGGTGCAGATTCCGTCACCTGGAACGCCTTGTTTTGGGTGACCCAACTATTTGTGTGTATCAACGCAGTTGCCAAGAGTTTTTTGCAGGAAAGCAGGGGCAGGATGTTGTATTTCTACAGCATCGTCAACCCCGCTGAATATGTGACGGCCAAACTCCTCTACAACCTGGTGTTGATGGCCATCATGAATCTTGTGAATCTTGTATTGTTTACCGCATTTATGGGCAATCCCACCAGCAATACCTGGGCCTTCATAGGCATCAGCTTCCTGGGTGGAATGGGGCTGAGCCTGATCTTTACCATGCTGGCGGCCATTGCTTCAAAAGCGCAGCAGCAGGCCTCGCTCATGGCCATCCTGGGATTTCCCCTGATCATCCCGCAGCTGTTGTTGCTGGTCAGGCTTTCCCGGTACGCTTTTGCAGAGGTTTTTAGGGAAGGCGTGGTTTTGCAGGTTGTGCTTTTGCTACTGGCCCTGGACCTGGCCATCATTGTCCTGTCCGTCATTTTGTTCCCTTTTTTGTGGAAAGATTAAGGGTAAAACCTACCTTTGCCACGCCTCATCGGGCCGTCCTGCTTCCCAGTTTCGGCCTTCAATGATTGTACATGAGAAGATCCTGGTGGAAAATAGCTTGCGTCGTTTTGTTGGTGTATACCGTAGTAGGTGGATTGCTTCTGCCTATCCCTGCCCTGCGCCAACTGCAGGAAACCATTCGGAATCTCTATTTTCACGTATGCATGTGGATGGCAATGATGACCGTCTTCACCGTATCTGTGGTGAACAGCATCAAATACCTCCGTCAGCTTGACCTGCGCCGGGATATACAGGCCAGTGAATACGCCACCACCGGTGTGGTGCTCGGCCTCCTGGGCTATGCAACAGGGATCATCTGGGCCTCCTATACCTGGGCCGATCCCAATAACCCTGCCTATGCATCTTTTGGTTCTATTGTAAGAGAACCAAAACTAATCGGGACAGCCATGGCTCTGCTTATCTATTTCGCTTATTTCGTGCTCCGTAGCTCTATCACGGATATGGACAAAAAAGCCCGGGTGAGTGCTGTCTATAATATTTTTGCTTACGCGATGTTGTTCCCTTCTATCTGGATCATCCCCAGGCTTGTACCGAGTTTGCATCCGGGTCAGGAAGGTAATCCGGCACTTAATGTAAATGATGTGGACGCCAGGATGCGACTGGTATTTTATCCGGCCATTATTGGCTGGACCTTACTCGCCGTCTGGATCACATCCCTTAACGTTAGGCTCGCTTTCATCAAAGAAAAAAACTGGCTGAATGCGCACTAAAATTGCTCAATTCCTGTTTGTTGTGGTACTGATCCTGATGGCCTTACCCGTGTGGGCGCAGGATGGTAAAGTGGAGATGGCCGATAGCATGCGTAGCGATGGAAAAATATATGTTGTCGTCGCTGTCATCCTCACCATCCTCGGTGGATTGATCTTTTATGTGTGGAGGCTTGACAGGAAGATCACAAAACTAGAAAACGATAATAGCTAGTAGCTAATAGCTAGTAGCGTAAACATAATTTGCCATATAAAACCTCTAGTAAATGTCTGCAGAATACAGTTTTTTTGACGCCGTGTCCGCCAGCTTTGATAAAGCGGCCGGATACACCAAGTTCGACAAAGGAATCCTTGAACAGATCAAGCAGTGTAATTCCGTATTGCGGTTACACTTCCCCGTTAAGATCGGCGACAAGCTTGAAGTCATCAAGGCCTACCGTGTGCAACACTCCCATCACAAACTCCCTTGTAAGGGCGGTATCCGCTTCAGTGACATGGTGAACCTAGACGAGGTGATGGCCTTGGCTGCATTGATGACGTATAAGTGCGCCATCGTGAATGTACCCTTTGGTGGTGCCAAAGGAGGTATTGCGATCAACCCTCGTAACTATGACGCATACACGCTGGAAAAAATTACCCGTCGTTATACCGCTGAACTGGATAAGAAAAGATTCATCGGTCCTGGCGAAGACGTTCCTGCTCCAGATTATGGAACGGGTGAACGCGAGATGTCGTGGATCCTGGATACTTACATGGCACTTCACCCGGGTGAAGTAGATGCCATGGCCTGTGTAACTGGTAAACCGATCACACAAGGTGGAGTAAGGGGAAGGCGCGAAGCTACAGGCTTAGGCGTATTCTATGGCGTTCGTGAAGTTTGTAATATGCCCGAGCAAATGAAGAAGCTGGGGCTTAGCACAGGTATTGAAGGCAAGCGTATAGTGGTTCAGGGCCTTGGCAACGTGGGCTACCATTCCGCTAAATTCTTTCAGGAAGCAGGTGCCATCATCGTTGGCCTGGCTGAATATGAAGGATCCATCGGCAATCCGAATGGTCTGGATGTGGATGCAGTAGTTGCACATCGCAAAGCAACAGGTTCCATCCTGAACTTCTCGGGCGCAACCAATCTCGCTACCAATATTGCTGCACTGGAACTGGATTGCGATATCCTGATCCCCGCAGCATTGGAGAACGTGATCAATGGCGAAAATGCTCCACGTATAAAAGCAAAGATCGTAGGTGAAGCCGCGAACGGACCGCTGACACCAGATGCAGATGATATACTCACTTCAAAAGGAGTGCTGGTGATCCCAGATATGTACCTCAATGCCGGTGGTGTAACCGTATCTTATTTCGAGTGGCTGAAAAACTTAAGCCACGTTCGTTACGGAAGGCTGGAAAAAAGATTTGCAGAAAACCAGAATCAACTGATTGTTGACCAATTGGAACAGATCACCGGACAAAATATTCCCGCGGATATAAGGAAGAAACTGATCATGGGTGCGGATGAAGTTGACCTCGTTCGCAGCGGTCTGGAAGAAACCATGATCGGCTCCACACATGAGATCGTTGACCTCTGGAACCAACATCCGGATATTAAGAACATGCGTACCGCTTCTTTTGTAGTAGCCATTAATAAAGTAGGAACATCGTATACTGAGTTGGGGATATTCCCTTAATCGTAAGGAAGAAGATAAAGGGAGAGGTGCGAAGAGGATACTTCACACTTCTCCCTTTATCTTTCGCCTTTCTTCCAAAGGGGCATTTCCGCCAAAAACTCAAGCCGCCCATCGATCTTCTCAAAAACCATAACGCTGTCACCATTGGTGATGCAGAGATATGGAACAGGAATGGCGATGTGATACCGCAATACCTGCATCAAGGTTTCTTCCGTTAGCGTAACCGATTGTGCCTTGCACTCCACCAGCATCCAGGGATTGAATTGTTGATCGTAGACCAGGAGATCATAGCGTTTGGACATTTCACCCACCATAATCCCTTTCTCCAGGCTGATCATTTCCTTCGGGTATTGTAAGGTCTGCCTCATCCATTGAAAGATGTTTTGCCGCACCCATTCCTCCGGAGTGAGTTTCACCCAACGTCTGCGGATCTCACAAAAAATCTGAGTGCCTTCTGGCAGATTTTTTATTTGAAAAGGGTATGAAGGAAAGACCGGGGTGATCATGCCTGCAAAGTAATCACTAATTTTATCCGAACAGGACCCATTATGAATACAAAAGATGAAATCGTTCAGAACTGGCTCCCTAGGTATACGGGAGAGAAACTGGAAAACTTTGGCAAGTACATTTTGCTGACCAACTTCTCCAATTATGTGCGCTTGTTTGCAGAATGGCATGGGGCAGAGATTACAGGGCTGGATAAACCAATGCAGACTGCAACAGCAGATGGTATTACGATCATCAACTTTGGAATGGGTAGTCCTACCGCTGCAACGGTCATGGATCTGCTAACCGCTATACAGCCATCAGCCGTATTGTTCCTTGGCAAGTGCGGCGGGTTAAAATCGAGGCATAAAATTGGCGACCTGCTGTTACCCATAGCAGCCATCCGGGGAGAAGGTACATCCAACGACTATTTCCCTCCCGAAGTGCCGGCATTGCCTGCGTTTGCATTGCAGAAAGCGATATCAACAACCATCCGTGATTATGAACAGGACTACTGGACAGGTCCCGTATACACCACCAACAGAAGGGTCTGGGAGCATGATGTAGAATTCAAGGAATATCTGCAGAAGATCAGGGCTTATGCGATAGATATGGAGACAGCTACCATTTTCTCTGTAGGATTTCACAACAGGATCCCAACCGGTGCCCTGTTGTTGATCAGTGATTCGCCAATGACACCAGAGGGCGTAAAAACAGAGGAGAGCGATAAAAAAGTAACCACCAATTTTGTGGAGCTTCACTTGAAAATCGGTATCGATTCTCTGAAGCAGCTCATCAACAACGGCCTCACCGTGAAACATCTGAAATTCTAATGGATCAGCCTTTGCTGGAGATCAAAGGGCTCGATGTCCGTTTCCAAACGGAAGATGGCCCATTCCATGCATTGAAAAACGTATCCCTGAGCGTCCAACGGGGACGGATAACCGCAGTTGTGGGTGAGTCGGGTTCAGGAAAATCTGTTACCGCATTATCTATTCTCCAGTTGCTAGCACCCAATGCAGCATATGCCAGCGGTGAGATCATCTTTCACCAGGGATCCGGAACCTTGGACCTGCTGAAACAACCTGTTGCCATGCTGCGCAGCTTACGCGGCAGCAGCATCTCGATGATCTTCCAGGAACCCATGACTTCATTAAATCCGCTGATGCGATGCGGGAAGCAGGTGGCCGAGGCCATCATGCTGCACAAAAAATGTGATCAAAAAACAGCGAAGGAGCAAGCCATTGCATTATTCCAGAAAGTACAGTTGCCGGACCCAAAGGGTATGTATAAACGATATCCGCACCAGCTCAGCGGCGGCCAGAAGCAGCGGGTGATGATCGCGATGGCCATGAGTTGCGGGCCTGATCTTTTGATTGCCGATGAGCCTACAACGGCATTGGATGTCACCGTGCAGAAAACCATCCTTGAGCTGATTCGCACCCTGCAGCAGGAGACCAACATGGGCGTCATCTTTATTACCCACGATCTGGGCCTTGTCTCAGAGATCGCAGATGATGTGGTGGTGATGTATAAGGGTGAAGTGGTAGAAAATGGTAGGGTGGAGAATGTACTCCGGCAGCCATCGCACCCATACACAAAGGCCCTGATCGCATGCAGGCCCATTCTTCATCCTAAAGGCAGAAGGCTGCCGACCGTTGCGGATTTTATGGGGGATCAACCACCCGCCGTGAAACCCGCTCTGCAATCTGCCCCCCCAGCTCCAACCTCAAACCTGCTGCAGATCTCCAACCTGTGCGTCTGGTTTCCATCAACCAAAAATATCCTGGGCAAAACAACGGGCTACGTGAAAGCGGTGGATGACGTGAGTTTTGATGTTGTTCAGGGTGAAACCCTGGGACTGGTCGGTGAATCCGGTTGCGGGAAAACAACCTTGGGACGTGCCTTATTGCGACTGCTTGAGCCAAGGAGTGGGTCTATCATTTATCGCGGGCAGGACCTTGTTCCATGGAGTAAAAAACAATTGAAGCCATTGCGCAAAGACATTCAGATCATTTTTCAGGACCCTTACTCCTCGCTGAATCCGCGGATTCCAATAGGTAGTGCCATTGCGGAAACCATGCAGGTACATGGGATAGGGTCAGGGGATAGGGTGAGGCGGGAGATGGCCATAGAATGGTTAGAGAAGGTAGGGCTGAGGGCAGAGCATTATAAGCGTTACCCCCATGAGTTTTCGGGAGGGCAGCGGCAAAGGATCGGCATTGCCAGAGCACTTGCCTTGGATCCCGGATTTGTGGTTTGTGATGAATCCGTATCCGCATTGGATGTCAGCGTGCAGGCGCAGGTACTGAACCTCCTGAACCACCTCAAGCGGGAAATGGGTTTTACCACCGTTTTCATCTCCCACGATTTGGGCGTGGTTCATTATATCAGTGACAGGATCATGGTTATGAACAAGGGAAAGATCGAGGAGATCGGCGAAGCGGAACAGGTTTTCCGGCATCCCGGGACGGCTTATACCCAGCGACTGGTAGATGCGATCCCCGGCAGGAATTTTATCGGTTCCTGAAAATTTTGTACCTTTGCACGCATTTATAGCCACATGGTACGAACCTGGTGCCGTAAGATCAGGTTTAGTCCACCACCCTTCCGTGTACCTTTCCGGTTTGTTTCATGATGGCCACCTGTTAAAAGTATTTTATTCATGAAACTATCCCAATTCCGTTTTGACCTTCCCCTTAACCTTATTGCGCAGTACCCTTCCAAGAAAAGAGAAGATGCCCGTTTGATGGTGGTGCACCGCGCTACCGGCCAGATCGAGAACAGGCATTTTAGAGATATCCTGGAGTATTTTGACGACAAGGATGTATTTGTAGTGAACAACACTAAAGTGTTCCCTGCACGCATGTACGGTCGCAAAGAAAAAACAGGAGCCAAGATTGAGGTGTTCCTGTTGCGTGAATTGAATAAGCAAAACAGGCTTTGGGATGTGATCGTTGATCCCGCAAGGAAGATCCGCGTAGGTAACAAATTATATTTCGGCGATGCTGATGAACTGGTGGCAGAGGTGATTGACAACACCACATCCCGTGGCCGTACCATTCGTTTCCTGTTTGACGGACCCGAAGAAGAATTCAAACGCGTCCTGAACTCCTTGGGTGAGACTCCATTGCCCAAATACATTAAGCGCAAACCAGACGAAGAAGATCGTGAGCGCTACCAGACGGTGTATGCCAAGCACGAAGGTGCTGTAGCAGCGCCGACTGCGGGTTTGCACTTCAGCATTGAGCTGATCAAGCGTTTGGAGATTCAGGGTGTTCGTTTTGCGGAAGTGACCCTGCACACAGGCCTCGGCACATTCAGGCCTATTGAAGTGGAAGACCTCAGCAAACATAAAATGGATGCGGAGTTCTACGCCATCGAAGACCAGGCTTGTAAGATCGTGAATAAAGCCAAGACAGAAGGTCATCGCATCTGTTCTGTGGGTACAACCACTATGCGTGCACTGGAAACTTCGTTTACGGCAGATAAATTATTGAAGCCGTCTGAAGGATGGACCAACATCTTTATCCACCCACCGTACAATTTTTCCATTTCCGATGCGCTGATCACGAACTTCCATTTACCCAAGACAAGCCTGCTGATCATGACCTGCGCCTTTGCAGGATATGATCTCGCCATGGAAGCATATAAGAAAGCCATTAAAGATAAATACCGGTTCTTCAGTTATGGAGACGCTATGTTAGTGATATAAAAAAAGCCGCGCGATGCGCGGCTTTTTTTATATCACTAACATAAGGATTAAGATAAAGGGAGAAGTATGAAGAACATTGTACCCTCACCTACCCTACTTTCCACGGTCAACTCTCCCCCATGAGCCTTCACAATATCATACGCCAAACTCAACCCTAACCCTGTACCTTGCCCTGTTGGCTTAGTGGTGAAGAAAGGTTGGAAAATTTTTTCTTTAATCGCATCCGGTATCCCATCACCATTGTCCCAAACCCTAATCCCTACTCCCTTCTCCCTTTTCTCCGTTGACACTTTCACCATTGGCTTGTATCCAACTTCTCCCCGTTTGCTTTTCTCATTCACCGTATAGAATGCATTGTTGATCAGATTGAGAAGAACACGACCCATATCCTGCGGCATCACATCGATCTTTCCTATCTCAGCATCAAAGACCGTTTCAAAATTTGCATTGAAAGATTTGTCCTTGGCCCGAAGTCCGTGAAACGCAAGACGCAGACACTCATCTGCTAACACATTGATATCTGTCGCTTCTTTTTGTCCGCTGCCGGCCCTACTATGCTGCAACATCCCTTTTACAATACTATCGGCACGTTTTCCGTGCTCGTTGATCTTCTCCAGGTTTTGCACCAGATCCGACATCATGTCCATCGCATCTGCCATTTCTCCTTTAGCGATGGATTCCTTCACTTCCTCGATCAGTTCCTTGCTCACCTCACTGAAATTGTTCACGAAGTTCAACGGGTTCTGGATCTCATGTGCAATGCCTGCGGTGAGTTCACCGAGAGAAGCCATCTTCTCACTCTGGATCAACTGCTTCTGTGTGGCCTTAAGTTCAGTAAGCGCAGACTCAATTTCCTCTTTCGCGTTCTCGAGTTTCACAAAGTCTTCATAACGGGCGTAAGCGATGGAGAATGTGCGCGCTAAACTCTGAACCAGTTCCAGCTTGCTTTCTTCCAAAGGCTCGGTTGTACCCACATACAACATCCCTTGTGCGAAGGGCACAAAATGTAAGTCGAGAGAATCCGGTGGCAGGTCTGCACCTTGATAGGTCTTGCTGTCTTCAATTTGATGTTCAGATACCATCTGGTTTGTCCACGCAACAAAATCTTCCTTGTTCCAATGCTGTAAGAGCATATCATTCTTCCGCCAGGCGGCCACCGTCTTGTATGTAAGATCACTTGCGTTAAACGGCAGGTTTAATACACCCAGGGAATGTCCGTCGGGGGCCGACAAATATGCTTCGATGATCTGTTGTCTTTCATGTATGATGAAGACTCCGCACCGGATAAACGGCACCCCCAGTATGGTCAGCTCTTTAAAAATCAGCGGCGTGATCAGGTTAAGATCCTCGGCAGAACGCATACTCGAAATCACACCCCGCACCCTGTCTAACGATGCCTGTTTCGTTGCCTCCAACGCCTGTATCTCCGCTTTCTGAAGGTCCAGATAGCGTCGGAAGGTCAATGATATAATATTTCGAAACCGATGCAGTATGTTTTTCTCTTGCTCGGAATAGGGCTGCAAGGACCAGGAATAAAAAAGTCCATCCGGAAAAGCAAAATAATATCCATACTCCTCTTGTTGCTCACCTACCCCACGCTGCTCAACACTGGAACCTTTAAAAAATGAAAGCCTGTAGTAGGAACTTAATTCATCGCCCCGCAACACCTGTTCAAAATCCTTTTGTTCAAGCCAGGAATCGTACTGCCTTTGCAATGCAGGATGTTCATCCATGCTTCTCACCGTTGTCAACGCAACAGTTTTATCGTCTTCTGCAAGCGAGTCTGCAAAGACCTGGACCGTTCTTGAATCCTTGGACAAAATACCCACTCCACTCCGGAACGAAAACACACCAAGTTTTCTCAGTTCTTCAAAGGATGCAGCAGTAGTCTCCGCAATATCCTCACTCGTACGCATGGCCATCGCCTTGCTACGCACCCTCTCCAATGCTGCTTCGATATTGGATTCCCTGGCCTGGGCCTCAGCCTTTTGCAGATCGAGGAATCGCACGTAGGCCTGTTCAAAAACCCTGGCCACACGTTTGAAAACATCGAGCTGCGCTTCACTATAGGTTTGATCCGTCCAGTTATCTACAAAGAGTGTCGAGTTTTTCTCGATGATCAGGTTTATCGTCTGCGAAGATGCTCCCCGGATAAAGTGCCTGGCTGCATCCGGTATGGTTTGATAGTCGTTATGGGCAAATACATAATCAAAGTACTCATCCTTCAACTTCTTATCGTACCGCTTGTTGATGATGTTTTCTCCTTTGCGTCTTGCTTCCCAGGCGTCTTTTAAACAGCCTTCTCTATTCATCATCCCTTCGTCATAAGGCAGGGACACTTTTGAAGGCTCCTTCTGCACTTCATTCCCCAGCCAAAATGTGGAGCTGACGGATTCCATATCAAACAACCAGATCGCCACCGTACCCATCAGGATCTTCAGCTCATTCATTTTTTCAAATACAACAGCAATAACATCTATCAACTCCTGTGAACTATGCATCGCCAATGAACGGCTCCGGATCTTCTCTAACGCCGCTTCAATCTGCGCTTCGCGGGCTTGTGCTTCTGCCCTTGTCAAATCCAGATATCGCCGATAGGTCTGTCCGAAGATTCCGGCAAAACGCTGAAAGATCGCCTTCTGTGTTTCCTGCAAAGGCTCAAGTGAAAAAGAAAACAGTACGCCTTCGGGAAAGAGAAATTCGTTGTGATAAACCCGTGATGGCAGCGCCGAAAGATCATATCGTATGGGATAGCCAGGATGATTGTTGATGGCCCCATAATATCCAAGCATGTCATCGCCCTCAAGGACATATGAAAACTGTGGCCCCTTATTTCGCCAGTTTTCAAATGCCACGTTTAACAGTGGATGCATATGCATGTCCAGCGTTCCGATGATAATACCTGATTTCCCCTCCTTTTCTGTCTGGATCGTCCATACTTCCATCTCCCCGGGCTCATGCATGATGCCGATACCACAACGGAGTGTATCAATTCCGAGCTTGCGCAGTTCCTCTACCATCACCGCTGCCGTTTCCCCTACATCCGCACTGTTGTGCATCGCCATTGTTTTGGAGCGTACCCGCTCCAGTGCGGCTTCTACCTGCGCTTCGTGTGCTTGCGCTTCTGCCTTCTTCAGATCCAGGAAACGGGTATAAGCTTGTTCAAACACTTTGGCAAACCTCACCAGTATCCTCATCGTCTCATCTTGTACTCTTTCATGCGCACTGATCAACAAAATACCCTGCGAAAAATAAGCCGCGTGATGAACCCTCTTCCCCTTGATCTTTGAATCATCCATCGGCATCTGCACTTTATCCTTCACAAAAGCAACCCAGGCTTTCAATTCTTCACCTGTAATCTCTATCGCCATAGATTCTCTCCCTTCCTTCCATCCTGCAAATATCTTCGCGACGGTAGGTTGCTCAACAGAGGCATCAAAATGACTGGTTAACTGACTACCCGATTGGTCCGTTGCCCACCACTCAATCAGCGCCGATTCTTCCTGCACAATACCAATAGACATGCGATCTGGCACCTTACCCAACTCGGCAAACTGCTCAAAGAGTACCTTGGCTGTTTCAGATAGCTGCGTACTTTTATACATCGCCATCGTCTTTGCCCTGACCCTTTCCAATCCCAATTCTATTTGTGCCTCTCTTGCATTCTGGGCAGACTCCTTCAAATCCAGGAATCGGGTATAGGCAAATGAAAATACTGCCGCAGCCCTCTTTAGTAACCGCCAGCTCTCTGTAGAAATCTCGCCCGGGGAAACTGCCCCTATGAATCCATAGGTAAACTTAACCAGATGGTACGTTCGCTCAGGGATCTCCGTACCATAGTAGCCCTTAAGCGCC
>Ga0315899_10007536_pt1 | contig 11695 bp, 4 predicted proteins | sample LakEriMetagenome_2_FD_203518 | JGI IMG/M metagenome (GOLD analysis project Ga0315899, IMG submission 203518) | Freshwater fungal communities from buoy surface, Lake Erie, Ohio, United States - Buoy 4 MA112 | ecosystem: Environmental > Aquatic > Freshwater > Lake | place: USA: Lake Erie, Ohio... | reverse complement strand
AAGAGTTTGCCAGATCATCCATTTGTGCAGCGGCAGCAGCTTCAACGTCAGAAGACAAAAGCGTGCTGTTTCCAGCAAGGGAACTTATCGACATCTCAACGACCGATATTGTACTCGACACCCAAGGGTCCGATGCTGCCCCAAAAGCGTCGAACGCACGCACTTGAATCATTTGCTCCCCTGCTGAAAGCCGCATGGACGCCGACACTTGTTGCGATGGTGGAAGGGCGATGATATGCCGATCATCAAACATCGTTTCGACGCCGTACTCGTACATGAGTGGGAGATCAGCGTCGGACCATCCGAAGCATGAGACAGTGAACTCTTGCAGCAGCGCTTGGCCAGTGAGCGGATCTACTTTGCAAGTGCCTCCGAGGATAGGGGGTTCGTTGATCACTAAGAGTAGTTCAGCGCGGCCAGCTGCTGCTGCTGATATGAAATCGAGACTAATAGCATACTTGGATCCAGGCTGAAGCACTTGAGGAGCAATAATGAGCTGAGGGATATTGGGATTGTCAATGCACGCGTTCGGCACGGAGCCTCCACCGCCACAGATACCCAAAGAACCCCACGTCCATTTAACATCGGCTGGTGCAATGACCGAGCCACGCAGGATCACTCGTTCGTTGCTGTTGACGACCATGCCGCCGTCATCAGAAATTTTATTCACCGGAGTATCTATGCGAATCGACACAGTCAATGTGGGTGTTGAGACAAAGGTTACAATGGTCTCGGTGATTACAAACCGACTCCGTTTCGAGATGTGCAGCTTGAATGTAACCACGCCAAGAAGGCCAAGAGAAGTTCCAGTCACGCGAAGGACTTTTCCGCTCCCTGAAAAAGGTTTCCTGTCTGAAGGATAGCGACATGCCTCTCCTCCATGTTTACATGTCCACTCGTACACCAACTCTTTGTCTAAGCACTGACTTCCCGGAGGACACTCGTCTGGATCATGTGACATTGATGCGTCCAGAACAAGTTCGTCATCCTGTGAAATCGTACGACCACCCCCACTTATTATTGCTTGTAAGTTACTGGCAGAAGTGTCAAATTCAAAATCCAAATATGTAACACTTCCACCATCACGCTTCGCCATTAGACGACCCACGTACGTTTCCGAAGCATTGAGAACATATGCGGGGATAATCGTTTCTACACCTGTGCTCTTCCAAAACACGGACTTCTCAACATAAAGAGCACCACGGCAGACTTGCCAGGTAAAGTGCATCTGCGGTTTCTCAACCATGCATGGCGAAAATTCGGCTTGCCCTCGGAATGAGCTTGGTCTTGTGCGAAGCAAAGGGTCACCAGCAATCACTGAAAGGACAGGAATGTCATTTGCCTCGAGCTTCATAAGTTTGTGAGAAATTACTTTGGATCCAAAGCCTTGGAAGTCAAGAACAGATACCGAAAACATGTAAGGTTGACTCGCTCTCAATGATGAAGAAGGAATCTTTATAGATGAAAACGAACTGCCTAGACCAGAAGAGCCCGAAAGCAGCGCGTGCACTTCAGCATCCGAATCACAAACCCAAGAATATGTGACAGGTCGACAGGACGTTGCAACACCTTTGATCACTGCCTCACCGCACACACCTATCTGCTGAGGACCGACCAATGCTAAAGTCGGAAGAACTGGATTTGAAGAACGCAAAATAGTGATTCCGGACACAAATGTCTGGCTGAAGGCGTGGCTGAGTGCCAACTTGTTAGCATCATGCAATCGTGCGGCAAAGGTAGAAGTGACACGCAACTTGTCCATTGGCAGGATGTTCGAACCTTGTCCAGGTGTCACGACTAGCGTTTTAGCATCTCTCCACTGGCAAACAGATGATTCTCCAAAGCTTCGTTGTATCGATTCTGAGCCAAATGAGTTGTACACGAGCAGTATATCTCCACATTCTCTGGCTGTCGAACCCATCTGTGCAATGTCAGTCGGCATATTAAATGAAACCAAAATGCTGCAGCCCGTGGGATCGAAGATTGCAGATGTCATTTCTGGCGGCAAAATGAAGCTAATGTCAGTACATGCAATCAGGGTCGGATCATGCATGACTTGCATTTGCACAATCACTTTAACATCCGTGGTCCTGATTGCCACTAATGACGGCAGCGTCGTGTTGCCCAGGAACACCCTGTATTCTGGACACCAAAAGGTAAGATCAAAACCTCTTTCACTGGTGGACTTGAGATCCGTTACATTAACCTGGATACCCCCGACAAGAAGAAGTACTTGCTTTTTGAGAATGCCCGTTAATGCAGGGGATTCAATCCTCAATTGGATTTGATGGCCTTCCAATATTTTGGAGTCACATCCGTCGACGCAGGACATCAATATTGAATTGTCGAGGACAGAAAACGTGCCAGTCGCAAGGCTCAAGGAATTCAGGCTGGAAACAATTATAGTCTTCATGCCCCCTGTAGTGATTGCGTGCGCAAGGACCGAGATAGAGGTGTATACCGCATCCGAAAATTGCAATTCAACATTTGGTTGGGGGGCACTTTTTCCATCAACCAGGACCGTAAGCTGTTACAAAAAATCACAAACCTTCGTCAAAATACAATTATACAGAAAATAAGCAACACGTGGGTCTGCGCAAAATTCATACTCGTGTTATGACTGGTATTGCATGCTCTTGACGATTTGATACTAACCTGAGATACGATGGAAACGGGGGCAAGATACTTCATATACAATGAAATCTTGGTTTCTGTCTTGGCCGTGATTTGCATAGGATCGAGACGCAAGACAATTGGTGCAGGTCGAACATAATGAACCTGTAAATGCATCCTCACTTTCGTCAGATATTGCCCACAAAGCGAAACTGGTCCCAGAATGAGAGGGGATGGCAGAATTGTTCACCTCGAAGATAACGACCATACTTTCCCTTTTAAATTCCAACGGCCAAAATTCCTGCATGCATATGTACATCTCATTCAGAATCCCAGAAGACAGACCAACATGCCGCGCCCAACATGTTCATGCGTCGGAAAAAAAAAACTAAAAAAATCGAGTGGCCTCTGGAGTACATATGCACTGCGCAAAATGATAACATCCATCTACAGAAAGTAGCATTCTGGTTAAGCATTCGGCAATATTTGTACCTGTCTAGCAGATAATTCCACCTTTACGACACCGATGCTCCACGACAAAGGAAATTCAATATCGAGGACCATTTGAAAGTCATAGATTGACACCAAGGTGAGGGAGACTGGCTGTATCCTATCCTCATTCCTGCAATTCAAACCAGTTTCCAAGCAGCACCAACGTCAAGGTAGGATCAAGTCGCACACAGTATGTTTGCACGTTCGCTTTCACGCATGCAATATGAATTCTGCATGCTTGCATTGACACTTGCTCAGCAGAAACACGTATGCCTTACATAATGAGTGAAATGCTGAGATCATTCGTAGTGCGAATCGGAGTAGGATCTCTGATGACGGTTCTGACGACTTGGCCCTCAACGGAAATTTTGTTATGCGATAGACTGCTCAGGGATGGGTAACGGATGTACTGTAGCATGACATTCTCAAGGCGTTCGTGCGAAATTTCTTTGCCACTCCCTGACAGGGTGGTCCACTTTAGGCGAACAGGCTTCAATCCGATATCATCCATTGTCCTCGTTTGTATTCGAATAGTAGCCACACTGATTTCTTTTTGTCCATGCCAATCGCTTAAAACAGTTTCCAGAATCGTACCAGGATGCAAATCAATGCATGCATGAGGCTTCATCTCGCACGCATTCACGCTGTCCCCGAAAACCACCTTGAAGTTCGAGGGAAAATATGTAGGGAGCGAATACAAACGGATCTGTATTGGAACACCCCCTTCAAGGGGGCTTTGCGACGGAGAGATTGTAGAAGGGTTTCGGAAGTATGAAAACGGAACTTCTCCGACGATTGACCATCCATCCGATGACGTCTTGTACTTATATATGCCATCAGGTTGGAACTCAACTTGCAAAAAAATCTTCACGTGCATTGGCATCATGAACTTGGGAGCAGAAAATGTCACAAGTGCTACAAAGGTCGCCGAATAGTCAAATACGACACTTGTTGCCATAGTATACCCCCCTTCCCGTCCTTCCAAATCCACAACCTGCCACAAGATACAATCGCTTTCAGCGTGTGGCAAGAGTCTATTCTGGACTCCCTCTCAAACGCCTAGCCCGCAGATTTCATCTATGTTCCAAAACACTAAAAACCTGGAGGCGAAGATTCGTCAACTGTCCTAAACGGGCAGGCACTCTAGTAAGACCCAGTTCAACCGCGGTTTGGCCATGAACAGACGTCGACCGTGGGCTTACATAATCGACTATGACCAAATTGGGGTCTTCGTATTGGAACACAAAACACTGAGACAGATCAGAGTCAGTAGCTACAAGTATGGTGGCGGGAAGCTGGAGCAGAAAAAAAGCACTCTGTTACCTGTGTGAAGCCTGGACGTCCTTGACCGTTGTGCGTCATCGAAACTTGAACGGTAAAATCTGGGCGCCTCACGACCAGAAGCGGCGGAATGGTTATAACAATCTTTGACAGGACTGGGATACCATCGGAATCGAATTCATTTGCAATACTTGATGCTGGGACACTGATGTTGTGGTCTTCCCCGAAGTGCAGGATGATATCTCGAAATGAAGCAAACCTCGTCAGGAAAATCGTCATCCTGGATCCTCCTAATGTATTCGAGCGTGAAGGAGCGAAGGAAGCCAATCCCGTGTCGCAAAGTTGCAAGACTGTATTTGTCATTCACAAAACACGAACGTGCATGAAGAAGTCACAAGTTAAATTTGGGACTGTTAATAAAAATGATCTTGAAAGCCCTAACTGTACAAATGAAGCCAATCGCCGCCTCACCTAACCTTCATCTTATTTTTGCCCCATACCTGTAAATGTTGAGGTGGTAACAGAAGAAGAATTCATAATATCAAGCCAAAATCTGATCTTGTACTTCCCCTTGCTTTCGACATCTAAATTGTTGAACATTGCAATGCCATGCGCATCCGAAATGGAGGTCCACTGCCCGAATTGCTTCGGTTCTGTACCATCGACTAAAGGCAGCAATGTTGCATGCACGGTCACACCGTGAAGATGGAAATCGTTCTGTAATATGTCCCGCACCTGCATCAAAAGAATTTGGACATTCCAGATCAGTGCAAAACAGCGCACAAGGGTCTGTGAAGGATGTAGAAATTTCTTGTCCTTCCTGACTCCGAGAATATGGGATCCTGAAGGGAATTTAAGAGACGTGAAGAACATGAAAAAAGGGAAGTCAAGTGACGTGGGAAGCGCATAGGGATGAGACGTAAACGGAGGTGGAGGGAAGATAGCAAGGGAAGTGAAGGGCCGTGAAGGGAAGTGAAGAGAAGTACATACCTGCAGGAGGGGTGGGGGCCGCAATGTTATTCCAAGCCCTTGAACGTGATGTAACTCGCTGATCATTCTTATACCCATGGTACCACCCACATCGTATGAAAAAATTGATGCGAGAGTCGACACTTGATTGTTGACGGTAGCAATTATGGCCAGTCCTTGGCCAGCTCCTTCTGACACTCTGCAAACACAGCTAAATCAAAGCATGTTCCTACGGCAGAACTGAGCACCCTGGTTCTTAAAAAAAACATTCCAGGCCACGCATTTATGTCCCCACATTTTTGTGTCCACACAAAACACAGGGCCCTGAAGCACACGGGGCCAAAGGTTGTGGGTCCTCACATCGAGCAATATTTTTGGTACCTGCAATGCATTTCTTGATCGCTTGCCCATGAACTCGCTGTGCAGGCTGTCTTACCTATGCGAATTTGTGGTGTTGAGTCTGCGATCCCAAAACCTGCACCTGAAATCCTGATGGGTCTGTTCTCCAGTACAGGAGCATTAGAAATTGTTGTCTCTGCAAAAAGGACCTGCCGATCATATGAAAAGGCAAGGCTTATCGAGCCGGGAGAGCTCCCAACTGAAGCAACTAAGGTCAAGTGCACGCGTCCGATGCTTGCGAACGACTGCTTGAGGGTGAGTGAAGTTGATGAGGTCCAGAACGTTGCCGCTGAGCCAGAAAACCCAACTCTAGAACCCATGCTGTAGTCCCATTTGCCAATTGACATTGCGCTTGCTGCCACTGTCTGTGAGTGGGCGGCAGGTGCATTGCTCCTCCTGGTAAGACCTATGCCTTTGGTAGCCAGACTTTGAAGAGACGGGGAGTCGAATGACAAAATTTCAGTAATGCTGCAACATCTTGACCCAACAGATAATGTAACGGGTCTCTGAGATTTCGGGTCTCTGAGTCCATTGTGAAATTTGGCGACGACATTAGTAGCCGACGTCCAAATTGTGAACATGGCACTAGTGCCGAATGCTCTAGCAGCGGGCGTAAACGATCGAGGGAAGTTATTGTTTCCGAGAAGTACCACCTCTGCGCCAATTGCTGGCAGATTAGAAAGTGCGTTAATGTTTTCCCCATTACTGTCATAGTGGAGCACCTCGTTTTGAATCCTTGAACTAGATAAAAACGCAGAATCAAATGACACAAGCGCACTTTTCGTGCTCACATGTGCAAAAGCAGTAACAACCACACCACGGGAGCCCCTGGCATCTGTCGTTGCATGTCTGCAGAGCATTGCTGTCACTGACAACCACGAGCTTTTTTGACATGAACTAGACCCCAGTGTCACCGAGGGTGACATGCCCATCTTCAAATTCGCTGCAATAAAGTAATTTCTGCTATTGTCAATGGGCAAATTTGTCGTGGTAATCGCGAGCAGAATGCGACCATCGAAACTCAAAGCCTGTGTACTGCTGCTAACCTGCAACCCGCTTGTGACGTAGATTTGCGCAGATGCTCCAGAGCCGGCTGAAAATCTGCAAATTAAACCTGAAGTACTTGACCATACTGAAAATTCTGCACTTGAACCTCCAACTGCACCCGATGACGAAAATTGTGCGTTTCTAGAAACGGAAAGGGAAGAAATTTGGAGTATTTTATGAAAGACATCTGCAGCAGGAGAGTTGACGGTTGAGGCCGATGACACAATCAACTGGTCGAAGGTCATGGATTCAGTGCACGAACTTGCCTGCGTTCCAATGCTCAGAACAGCTCGTGCTGTACGCATCTGGCCTTCACATACTCGCGCTAGGACACTAGAATCACTCTTCCATGACGTGGATTCGGAGGCCGAGGATCCAAGCCGTACCTTTGAAGTACAATCTGACGTTGTAAGTCCCCTAAGAATGGAAACCACCATGACACTTGATTTCTGATGAACAATATTGGATGATTGACTGGGTCTATGCGATGGCACATTGTAGCTCAGAGCATCTGTCAGGCTCCCCACACCATGTGCTGCTGTAACAGCAGCAGAATAGCTTGCAGAAACTCCGGCAACAGCTTTACATACAATCCTTGTCAACGACCTCCAAATGGTGGTGCTGCAGGATGAGATCCCGATCGATATCTTGGGGGAATAGTCAACGTCTCCGAGGTCATTACCGACCAAGACAAGCTCCGGCACATAAAAGAAATTACCAACTTGCATTGTCTCAGACTCATGCGCGGCTATGTTCGAAAATGACGCTCTCGTAAAACCTTGAAAGTGTAATGTAAATTTGGAGTCTGCAAGAACGGGTCGATCAAATGAGACAGCCACTGTTTGTGTAGTGCTTACAGCTGCAATGGTAAGTACCACAGGGCGTGTCTGTCCAATGCCAGCGCTAAACTTACAAAACACCCTAGATGATGTGATCCATTGCGTCGCTTCGGTAGCAGAAATGCCCATGGCTGCTCTTCCAGTGAGACTCCACGCACCAAAGTTAGATCCATGCAGCACCGTGTTGTACGAACCGCGGTTTCTGAGATTTGCGGCTCCGAATTGGAGCGTCCTGTCATCGATAATGACTTTCGAAAAGGAGTCCATGACGAAATGCAAGTCATACGAAAGCACTTGGCTTCTTGTTCCAATTCGTTCAGCCACTGTGACACGCACAGGCATGTTTCTTTCAGACTGACCCATAAGCTTGCACAGCATAGCTGAATCTGAAATCCACAAAGAACTTTGAGAGGCCGTGTTGATGCGCACTGAAGAAGATAAACCATACCGAGACATTCCTTTACCTAGGATGCTAACAACCTGTGTAGATCCCGGAATGAAATTAACTACAGGCCATGCTGGGAGAGTCACATTCGAGTACAGAAGGTTTGGCCCATCATACGTGAGCAAACTAAGAGAAGAACTCTCAGTCCGAAACATTGTCACAACAATGTTATGGTCAAGACCGTGGCCAGTGGCAGCATAGCCCCTCAGAATGCTGTCTGAACACCATTGAGTTATCTGGGCACTTGTTGCACCTACCCTCGATGGAAGGCTCTGGTCACTAGCCAAGAGCGAGCTCCCTGCAAATGTCAAGATTGTATGGCCATTAGCAAGAGCATTTGTCGATGTAATTGCCGTCACTTGGTGCACATCATACGAGAAAGCTTCAGACATAGTTGACATCTGGCAAGCAACAGTCACCGTTGCAGGCTCAGCGCAACACCACTTGGTGCCATCCGCCCGTCTTCCATATGAGAAGCGGGCCCCTTGGGGGGTTTTTGAAAACATCAAAGTATCCGCCAGCCATTTCGTTTGTGCCGCAGAACCTCCCAACCGTATTCCAGGGGTAACGTCAGCCGTGGCAAAGTTCACGCCGGCGACGGTGAGAGTAGACATTCCCAGCGTCGGAGAGTTGCGATCTAGCATCAGAATATCTTGGTTTGCTTGGTTTGGACTGTCGAACGAAAAAACATCTGAAATTGTTCCAACACCCGAACCTCCCGTCAGGTGGACCTGGATCGTAGAACCTGTACCCTTCGGCGCCAGGCATCCGATTTGAGAAGCCGATATCCATGTCGTTCTCTCACAGCCAGAATTCCCGATTCGAGAACGGAAAGTGAAGTCTCTGCAGTAATATTGAGCAACACCAAATCCAATTAGCCCAAACGTATGCAAGGCAGAAGTTGCTCCATTATGTGAACTTAAGGCAGAAATTTGCTCTGCACCGTCGAACGAAAACATTCCAGATATAGAATCATATCGCAATCCGCTAGTCACGATTGCTCCAGCAGATCTCTGCATGGTGAAACCAGAAAGAGCTCGGACACGGACAGCTGTCTCAGAAAGCCACTCCGTCAACTCGCACGCTGAGTTTCCTAATCTGGCAACTCCAGATAATACGACCGCGAGCTGTCTGCTTGAAGTGCGCCATAGTTTTTGCAATTGCCCACCTGCTGAGTTCATCACACTGCTCCCTGACACGACCCCAGCATCGTACGAAAGTATTTTCGAATGCGAACCTGGAATCTGGCCAGACGTGACACTTACCACTAAGGAACCTCGAGATCCGGATGGATGTTTCCCGAGCAAGCCAGTGGCAGAGATCCAATGTGTCGCTTCTAGAGACGTACTTCCAGCCTGCTCACGCACTGTCATGTCTGAATCTCCCAAATTTCCTCCTGACAAGAAAACTGAAAACGTGCTCGAATAGTGGAGGTTACTCTGAGACAAATTGAGTAGCACCGGCTCGTGATATGAAATAGCATGTGAGAATGTTTCGATTTGGTTGCCCGCTGTCAAGACGACACACTGGCTCCCCCTCACCCCATAGGATGTCAGGCAACTCACCGACGTCTCCGACTCCCACTGCGTCCCTTCGCATCCCGTCTGCCCGATTCGTCCCAGTACTGTATACGCCACCAGCCCCAGCCCGGCCCCAAGTACTGATACGCTTCCCCTGGTGGATCCGACGTTGGCTGTCGCGTTATACATCCTGATCGCCTCGAAAGACAACATAGCTGTCGACGAACCTACGTGATTACCGACTGTGAGAGCCATGCGCAACGACAACCCAATCGCGGTATCAACACGTAATGCCAGCGCACTGTCGGATACCCATGAAGTGGATGCTGATGACGTTACGCCTGTTCGAGATCTTGGGGATGAATCAGCAGACCCTGCTTCTCGGACATAAACCTGTACAGTCCTATTGACCTGATGCGACATCAATTCGGAGCTCCAGGGTGATGGTTTGTCATAAGAAACTACACTTGCTCCTGTCAATCCAAGACTACTCATGACGCTAATGACGGTGCTGATTGTACTGCCTATACCAGCCGCAGTCTTCATAGACAGAGCAGTGTTTGAAATCCAAAGAGTGCTCTCGCATGCTGTGTCACCCAAATTGGACCTGAGCGTAGAGTCTGCAAAGCCAAACCTCATACCCGCGACCGTCACTGACCAGGCACCTCTGGCGACCACATTAGAGAAGCTTGTGTTCAAGAATGGCGATTTTTGCAAGGAGCAATTCCCTCCGATTGCTCCTTCGCACACATATTCAAGATCGCTAGCGTCTGAAGCCCAGTCTCCCCTTAACACCGATGGAAAACAGGGCGGATACGATGCCGTGTCGATGCGCAGGCGCAGATTGCTTGTCAGGGCCATTAATCCTCCGGGCCAAGAAGCCTTGGGCTCACCCCTAGGATACTCACCGAGGCAGGTTCCTTCGTACTCATCACCAGTGGCCACCAAACCATATGAGGTCAGGCCGGAGCCAGATTTTACCCAGTCAGTTGACTCCATTGAACCAAAACCCTTTGGCTGCCCGTCTATCCACAACCTCAAAAATGATTTCGATTCATGTACTGCAATCTCCACAGCTATTTGATGGGATGAATTGTCTCTGGGGAAGTCAGCGGCATCTACGTATGCCAAGTCGGGGGAGGAAGGTTTTCTTGCACTATCGATAAATGAAGAGCCGTTGCCGATCCTGACTCTCAGAACAGGAACATTTGCGCTGTCCCTAACTCCAAGCCACGCTCCAAAACTGTCACGCCCACTGAGATGCCATATGATGCCATCTGCTGGATTCAACGGAAAGATGACTTGACACGCCAGAACGCAGCTCTGCCCAGCAAAGGCGTGAAAGCCCATCCGTGTGCTGCCAGGAGTCAGCTCAAGCTGGGCAGTTGTGGGCTTGAATCGTGAAACTGGAGTTCCCTCGTAAAACAATTTACACTGACAATGCGTTCTCGCCGGCACAGAGATTGCGTTAGCGAAACAGTTGCTGCAGACTGTCGAACTGGCGGCGGCTGAGTACTTGCCAGCCTCGCAGCTTGTGCAGGCGGTAAAAGATGTGGATGAGGAGAAAGTGGAGAAACAGATGCAGCCGAAGCCACAGACGCCGCAGGTGGAAGCGGCGGCTGCTGCATACCTGCCGGCCCCACAGTCTGCACAGGTGGAGGCCACAGTGGCGCCCACAGCACCAGAGAACTTGCCGGCCTCGCAGCTGGTGCAGACGGACGAAGCGGCGGATGCTGCGTACTTGCCGGCCGGACAGTAGGTGCAGTTTGTTGAACCTGTGGCTGCCTGGTACTTGCCGGCCTCGCAGTCAACGCAAGTGTCGATCGAAGTGGCACCTGGCACTGTCGAGTATTTGCCCATGTGGCAGTATCCGCATGTGCTGACTGAGTAAGCGCCTACGATGCCCGACCAGGTGCCTGCCTCGCAGTCGAAGCAGTGGGTGGAGCCTGTCGTGCAAGCACAGAGGCAGATAATAAAGGTCATCTCCATATACGTATGTACATATGTACATGTTTCTGTGTGTGTGCATTATAATGTATGGTAATGAGTGTCACATTATCACATATATGCATATGGGTACACACTCACAC
>Ga0315899_10007534_pt1 | contig 11695 bp, 8 predicted proteins | sample LakEriMetagenome_2_FD_203518 | JGI IMG/M metagenome (GOLD analysis project Ga0315899, IMG submission 203518) | Freshwater fungal communities from buoy surface, Lake Erie, Ohio, United States - Buoy 4 MA112 | ecosystem: Environmental > Aquatic > Freshwater > Lake | place: USA: Lake Erie, Ohio... | reverse complement strand
GCCACAAGGATGCGGCCGCGTTGACGCAGCTGGGGCTGTACTCACTGCAGCATCGCGGACAGGAGTCGGCCGGTATCGTCGCGGTCGACGACCATGGTCACGCGAGAGTGAGTCGTGCGATGGGCCTCGTATCGGAAGGGTTCGACGACGACGAGATGCGGTTGCTTCAGGGCCCGATCGCCATCGGCCATACGCGCTACAGCACGGCCGGCTCGTCGGCGATCGAAAATGCCCAGCCCGTGCTGGCCCGGGTGCGCCGCGGTCACATTTCACTCGCGCACAACGGCAATCTCACGAATGCCGTGGAGTTGCGCCGCGAACTCGAGGATGACGGCGCCATCTTCTCCAGCTCGATGGATTCCGAAGTCATCGTCCACCGTATCGCGCGGGCGACCGGCGAGACACCAGAGGCGCGCGTGGCCACCGCCCTGCGAGGCGTGGAGGGCGCGTACTGCCTGCTGGTCGTCCTCGACGAAACGGTGATCGTGGCCCGTGATCCGCACGGCTGGCGCCCGCTCGTCATGGGGCGCCTCGCCGACAGCGTGGTGTTCGCCTCGGAGACGTGTGCACTTGACATCGTTGGGGCGGTCGTCGAACGCGAGATCCAGCCTGGCGAGATCGTGGCAGTCGATCGACACGGTGTACGTTCAACGCAGGGGCTTGCCGCGGCGTCCGTCAACCGATGCGTGTTCGAGCACGTGTACTTTGCCCGTCCCGACAGCAAGGTGTTCGGCGGTTCTGTTGACCGCTCGCGTCGTGCGCTCGGCCGTCAGCTGGCGCGCGAGTGCCCTGCCACTGGTGCCGATGTCGTATTCGCCGTCCCTGACTCGTCCAACTCCGCCGCGCTCGGCTATGCCGAAGAATCGGGGATACCGTACGAGTTGGCGCTCATCCGCAATCACTACGTGGGGCGCACGTTCATTCAGCCCACGCAGTCGGGGCGCAATGCGAAAGTGAAGGTGAAGTACAACCCGGTGCGCGAGATCATCGAAGGTAAGAGCGTAGTGATGGTCGACGACTCGATCGTGCGCGGGACCACCACTCGCGGGCTTGTATCGCTCGTGCGCGCCGCCGGTGCGCGCGAAGTGCACATGCGGGTCTCGAGCGCCCCGATCATCAGTCCGTGCTACTATGGCATCGACACGCCGCGGCGGGAGGAGCTCATCGCGGCACAGATGAGCCACGAGGAACTCGTAAATCACCTCGGCGTTGACTCACTGGGGTATCTCTCGATCGACGGCATGCTGTCCGCCATGCCGACCGGACCAGAGGGGTACTGCCACGCCTGTTTTTCCGGTCGGTATCCCACCGCGACGCCGGCGGAGCCGGAGTTGCTTCGGGCAGGAAGCAGTGCCGGCCTCCCGGCAGGTGTCGCCTGAGCCGTCTCCTTTTTGCAACGAGAGTCGATTCGTAATGGCAGGAACGACAAAGGGCCCGCCTTTCGGCGAGCCCTTTGTCGTAGTGGAGGTGAGGGGAATCGAACCCCTGTCCGAGACTAGATCGACCCCAGCTTCTACGTGCGTATTCCATTGATTGAGGTCTCCGTCGGCTGGCCAATGGAAAGCCCACCTCAGGACAAGCGTTCTAGAGTTTCGCCTTATGCCGGAACGCGCACCACAAGACTAGCCCAGATTTGCGATACTCACGTGCCGCCCCGGGCGGGCTGCCGCGTGAGCACTGCTACGTAACCCGAAGGTTAGGCAGCGAGCGCGAGGTTGTTGTTCGCGATTGTGATTTTCCCGAGTGTTTTACCAGGTGCTCGAGTACCTGGGCACGCTACCAGAGCTTCACCAACCCCGTCGAAGCCAGTCACCCCCGGTTCGAACGGTACTGCTACCACGCCTTTACACTACACGCGATACCACGGTTCCGGCAACGCCACCCGTGATCAGGCCGCCTCACACGTAAGGTCGGAGACGTCCGGATCATCCGCCTTGGCCCCGCGGGCCACGTATTCGTCGTAGAATGCGAGATAATTCGTGAAGATGGCCTCCACCTCGGCGAAGTCGCGCACCTGGTGCAGCTTGGCACGCAGATCGGCCGAGTTGGGCAATCCCTTCACATACCACCCGAGATGCTTGCGGAACTCGATGGCCGCGCCAATTGGGTCGGTCTCGTACGCCTGTACCATGCGCGCGTGCCCCAACGCGATCTCGAATCGCTCGTGCACACCTGGCGTCGCGGGCATGGGCTCGCCGTTGAAAAGCGCGCGTGCCTGATTGAAGATCCACGGCTGCCCATACGATCCCCGGCCGATCATTATGCCGTCGGCCTTGGTGTGATCGAGCATGCGCTTCGCATCTTCGGCTGTCTTGATGTCGCCATTGCCAAGCACCGGGATGTCGAGCGCCTCGGCGACGGCAGCGATCTCGTCCCAGTTGGCATGCCCCGTATACATCTGCGTGCGCGTCCGCGCGTGCAAGGTGAACACCTTGGCACCCGCATCCTGCATACGTAGCGCAATGCCCACCGGGTCGCGCATCTCCTCGTTCCAGCCACTACGCGTCTTCACCGTAACCGGCAGGTGCGTTGCCTTCACCACCGCGCGGATGATTTCCTCAACGAGCCCGAGATCCTTGAGGCATCCGGAGCCCCCGTTACGGCGCACGACCTTCTTGACGGGACACCCAAAGTTGATGTCGACGAAGTCCGGCATGAACAGATCGGTTACCATTGCGGCGGCATCCGCCATGGCCGCCGGTTCGGCACCGAAGATCTGCACTCCGATTGGACGCTCGTCGGCGTTGAACCGCAGCTTGCTGATGGTCGCCTCGTTTTCCCGGCGGATCCCCTCGGCCGACAGAAACTCCGTCACCACCACGTCCGCCCCATGACTGTGGCACAGGCGTCGGAACGGCGATTCCGACACGCCGGCCATGGGCGCCAGATACAGCGGCACCCGGTTCGGGACGAAGAATGGGAACGTCTTGCGCGGCAAAGACTTGGACATGTACCGGAAGCTAGCCTCGCCCGTTGGTCGAAGCAACGCGGGCCGTTTGACTCCCGGGGTTCGGCGGTTAGCTTGCAAGGCTATGGAACTGCGCGAGTTTTTCTCAGAAGAAGCCGTCCAGCTGGAGCTTCAGGGCACCACCAAGGACGAAATCCTGAAGGAGCTGATCGGGCTGCTCAAGCTCGACGAGAAGTCCGAGGGCATGCTGTTCAAGATGCTCAAGCGACGCGAAAATCTCGGCTCCACTGGGATCGGGCGCGGCATCGCCATTCCTCATTGCCGCTCACTGGTGGTCAACCGCCTGCGCGTCGCCTTCGGCCGGAAAAAGGATGGGGTCGACTTCAAGGCGATTGACGACAAGCCGGTCAACTTCTTCTTCCTGATCGTCGCGCCGCCACTCGAGGTGTCGAATCAGTACCTCCCCGTGCTCGGCAAGATCGCGCAGTTCAGCAAGGAGAGTGACGTCCCCGGGCGACTGCTCGAGATCGCCTCGCCGGCCGAGTTCATGGCACTGCTCGAGGAGAAGCGCGTCTGACGCGCCTTCCGGCATCACCGGTACGACGACCGTGATGCCGGCGCTTCAGTGGTCGATAGAAACGCGCGCGATGTCCGACTGCAGTCGTCGGTACACGCGCGCGCTTTGCAATAACGCAGCGGCGGCGAGTCCGGCCACCAGTCCCACCCACGGCCCTCGCTCGCGCCAGGTTGTGTGAAAGCCGAGGTAGTAGCCGAGGGGAATGCCGACGCCCCAGAAGGCGACCAGGTGCAAGATCGCGGGAATGCGCGTGTCCCCGGTACCGCGCAGCACGCCGCTCGTGACGGCCTGCAAGCCGTCGAAGACCTGAAACCAGCCTGCGAGGGGGATGAGTGCCACGGCGATCGCCACGGTGGCGCCTTCGTCGGTGTACCATGAAGCGAGCCACCCCGGCGCCGCAACGAAGACCACCGCGCTCAAGCACATGAAGCCCACGCCGCACGCAATGGCGGCAACCGCATCCCGCCTCGCAGCAGCGATATCTCCCCGCCCAATCGCACGCCCCACGACGGCCGCTGCCGCACCGGAAACGCCGAGCGGCACCATGAACGTCAGCGCCGCCATGTTGAGGGCGATTTCGTGTCCGGCCAAGGCCGTAGTGCCCATCCATCCCATGAAGAGGGCGGTGAGACCGAACGCGAAACTCTCGAAGAACCACTGCACGCCGATCGGCACGCCGATGCGCAGCATGCGCCACATGGGCGTCCACATGACGGACTCTGCGCGCCACGGTACCACCATCACGCGCAGGCGGGGCCATGCAAGCCACGCAAGGACGGCGGCCATTACCCACGATGACAGGGCGGTAGCGAAGCCGGACCCTTCCACGCCCAGCGCCGGCATACCGCCGTGCCCGTAGATGAGCAGCCAATTCGCCAGTGCGTTGACCACATTGGCCACGACGGCCGCCACGATCACGGGGCCGACCGGGCCCATCGCCTGCAGCGTCTGCCGCATCACGCTGAAGAGGAAGAACGGGATCACGCCCCAGATGCGACTACGCGCATAGATCGCCGTTGCGCCCACGACATCGGCCGGTTGCTCGAGGGAAGTCAGGAGCCATTCGCCGGGCATCAGCACGCCCATCACGACGACGGAGATGGCGAGCGCTATCAAGACCCCGCGCTGCACGCCACGTGCTGCGCCCTCGTGATCGCCCGCGCCCACGGCCTGTGCCACCACGGGATCGAGGGCACACAGCATCCCCAGACCGAAGACACTGATGCTGAAGAAATAGAAATTGCCGAGGGCAACGGCGGCGATCGCGGCGCCGCCGAGGCGGCCCACCATGAGCGTGTCCACCACGCCCATAGCCTGCAGGCCGACGTTGATGAGGACTACCGGCCACGCCACTTGCGCCATTTCACCCAGATCGGCGCGCCAATCGCCTGTCCGGCCCAAGGCGGCCACCCGTTGCTCCTTACGGCTTCTTGGCCGTCTTCACGATGTCCCGCACTTCGCGCAGCATCCGCTGCGCGTCGTAGGGGATGCCGTCTTTGATGGTCCACTGCACACCACCTCCCGGGCCCGCGGCGGCATCGGCACGGGGCGGGTAGAAGGCCTTGAGGTCCTCCAACGGATTGCCGTTCACGACGATGACGTCGGCGAGAAATCCGGTCCGCACGCGGCCGAGACGCTGCTCCTCACCGAGGATCTTCGCGTTGTTGACCGTGGCATGCTGCAGCACCTTGAGCGTCGGGAACCCCGCCTCCTGGTGCAGCTCGAGTTCACGGATGAGCCCGAATCCGTAGATCTGATAAATGAACCCTGCGTCCTCGCCGGCACCGACCACCCCACCGAGTCGTTCGAAATCGCGCACGGCCCGGAACCAGATCTGGTAGTTCTCCTTCCAGAAGGCTTCGTCGGTGCTGCTCCAGCCGGCGAAGTACGATCCGTGATTGGACGGATCGGGCCGGAAATACTTTGCCAATGTCGGATGCAAGTACTCGTCGTACCATGGTTGCGTCTCGGCACGCTGCAGATCGCGGCTCGCTTCGTAGATGTCGAGCGTGGGATTCCACGCCACCCCGCCCTGCACCATCGCCTTGAGCACCTCGTGCAGACGCGCCGGCTCGGCTTCACGCCAGAGCCGGCCAGCGTAGCGGAAGCGCATCCCTTCGTCAGCGTAATTGAAGCTGGACGGGAACTGCTGCACGCCGCTCACGATCGCCGCGTCGGGCACCCCGTACCAATGCTCGATACTCGTCAGCCCGCCCTTGGCCGCATCCCAGGCATTGGTTTCGTCGACGGCCATGTGGTGGGCAGTGCGCAGTCCGAGCTTTCTAGCCTCGTCGAGCACGGGGAAGTACACGTCCTTATCCATGCCGAACAGCTTGAGGCCGTCCACACCCTGCGTCTTGAGATCCCTCACACGTTGACGGGCCTCCGCCTCGCTCTTCGGCACCGGCATGAAGGCATAGCGCGCGTAGACATACAGACGCGGCGCCGCCACCTCTCCGGCGCTGCTCCGGGTACGCAACTGCAGCGTTTTTTGCGTCTCGCTCGACACGTCGCGCACACTGGTGATACCGAGGCCCAACCACAACTTGAACTGGTAGTCGAGGGGCTGTGCGATGCCCCCGCGTTCATCCTGCACATGCCCGTGCAGGTTGATCAATCCCGGCAAGACGTACTTGCCGCTGGCATCGATCTCCACATCGGCCGGTGCTCGACGAACCTCGCCCATCTTCACCGCCACCGGGTCGAGCGCAATCACATCCAGAATGCGGTTGCCTTCAATGATGATGTCCTTCGGTCCTTCCGCCGGCGTACCGTTGCCCTCGATTACCATGGCATTGCGGATGGCGAGACGGCGAGGACGGACGCCGTGCGTGGGCGCGGTCTGCGCATCGAGCGCGGCGCCACCGGACAGCACGGCGGCAACGAGGCACACTGAGAGGCGCGCGGTGAACCTTGGCATGGTGATTACTCCCACTCGATAGTGGCGGGTGGCTTGGACGAGACGTCATACACCACGCGATTCACCCCATCCACTTCGTTGATGATGCGATTGGAGATGCGACCGAGCACCTCATGCGGAAAGTTGTACCAATCGGCCGTCATGCCATCGGTACTGGTCACGGCGCGGAGCGCGATCACATGTTCGTACGTGCGCCCATCGCCCATCACGCCCACCGAACGCACCGGCAGAAACACGGCGAACGCCTGCCAGATGTCGGGATACAATCCGGCCGCGCGAATCTCCTCGAGATAGATCGCATCGGCACGACGCAACATATCGAGCGCCGCCGGCGTCACCTCGCCAAGGACGCGGATCGCGAGTCCGGGTCCCGGGAACGGATGGCGCCCCACCATCTCTTCCGGCAGCCCCAGCTCGCGCCCCACGTTGCGCACTTCGTCCTTGAAGAGCTCGCGCAGCGGTTCGATGAGCTTGAACTTCATGTCCTTCGGGAGTCCACCAACGTTGTGGTGGGTCTTGATGGTCGCCGACGCCCCGCCCTTCGCGCTCACCGATTCGATGACGTCGGGATACAGCGTCCCCTGTACGAGAAACGCCGCATCCTTTCCCGCCTCGGCCGATGCGGACTCGAAGACGCGGATGAAATGCTCGCCGATGATCTTGCGCTTGCGCTCGGGCTCGCCAACGCCGGCCAACGCCGTGAGGAAGCGGTCTTCGGCCCGCACGGTGATAAGCCGGATGCCGAGGTGCTCGCCCATGGTACGCTCGACCTGCTCGCGCTCGTGGAGGCGGAGCAGTCCGGTATCCACGAAGATGCACGTGAGCTGGTCACCGATGGCCTTGTGCACCAATGCGGCCGCAACGCTCGAATCCACGCCACCGGAGAGCCCGCAGATGACCTGCCGGTCACCCACCAGTTCGCGAATGCGGGCGACTTCCTGTTCGATGAAGTGGCCAGGCGTCCAATCCGGCGTGCACTGACACACGCCGAAAAGAAAGTTCTGGATGATTTCCGCGCCGCGGACGGTGTGGTACACCTCCGAGTGGAACTGGATCGCGTGAACCGGCTTGTTCATATGCCGGAACCCGGCGCAGGTGTGGCCGCTGTGCGCCGTGGCCACGTACCCGGGCGGGACCTGTTCCACGTGATCCCCGTGGCTCATCCACACTGTGGTCCTCTCGCCGACATCGAACCCCGTGAAGAGCCCGCCCGGTTCGTCGACGGTGACTTCCGCACGCCCGTACTCGCGACGACCACCGCCCACCACAGCCCCACCTTCGAGATGGGCGATGAGCTGCATGCCGTAGCACACGCCGAGCACCGGGGCGACGTCGAGCAATTCACGCGGTACCGTGGGCGCGCCGTCGTCGGTCACCGAGCTCGGCCCACCGGACAGGATGATGCCGGTGGGATTCCACTCTCGGATCCACTCCATCGACTTCGTGGGCGGATGGATCTCGGAATAGACGCGCGCCTCGCGCACGCGCCGCGCAATCAGCTGCGTGAACTGTGACCCGCAGTCGAGAATCAGAATCCGGCTCTGTGTATTCTGCATCAGGCCTTCCACTCGGGGCCGGCGAGCTTGAGGAATTCGACGGACTTGGTGTCGAGATCGAGTATCGCGCCAGTCGGCGCGCCGTACAGCCAACCGCATCCCTCGCCCGGATTGACGATGAGCGAGTCGCCGCGCGACTTCATCTCCGGCTGGTGTGTGAAGCCGTGAACGATGACTTCATGCCCGTCGATCGACCGTTGATGCACATCGGCGAGGTCGTGTACGAGCAACACCGACTTGCCGCCAAGATCGAAGCTGTGCGGAGATTCGTACAACTCGGCCGCACCAAACCCCGTTTTGGCGGTGGCAATGAGTGCATCACGATCACCGTCGTTCCGACCGAACACGCCGAGCAGCGGCAGCGACAGATCGTGGAATGGTTGGAGCGAGAACGGGGAGCAGTAGTCGCCGGCATGCATCACCAGTGACACACCGCCGGCCACCATCTGCTGCAACAGCTCTCGAATGGCGGGCACTCGATCGTGGGTGTCCGACAACAAACCGATGCGCATCAGGCTGTTCTCCACTGGAGGGGCGCACGCTCGAGGCGTACGAGATCGTCTAGCTGTTCACGCGCACCGGCAACAGCGAACCGTTCGCCATCCACCAGCACCTCCGCCGGACGAGGGCGCGAGTTGTAGTTCGAAGCCATGGTGAAGCCGTAGGCGCCAGCCGTACGCACACAGAGGAGGTCGCCCGCCTTCACATCGGGAAGTACGCGATCCTTCGCGAAGAAATCCCCCGATTCGCAGATGGGTCCCACGACGTCAGCCGTGATCGATCCGGACGTTGCGCTGACGGCTTCGATGCCGTGATAGGCGTGGTAGAGCGCGGGGCGAATGAGGTCACTCATTCCCGAGTCGGTCACCACGAAATCCTTGCCGGCCGCGTGCTTGCGATACAATACGCGAGTGAGGAGCACGCCGGATTCCGCCACCAGGTACCGCCCCGGCTCGAGCAGCAACGTGAGGCCGGCTTCCTGCACAGCGGCGCGGACGACACGCGCATAGTCCTCGATGTCGGCCGGCGCCTCATGGGACTCATACGGCACACTCAGACCGCCGCCCACGTCCATGAACGCCACCGGATGTCCGGCCTGACGCGCGTAGGCGATGGCGGACAGCAGCCGTGGCAGCGCATCACGCAACGGATCGGCGTTCCCGATCTGCGAGCCAAGGTGCATTCCCAAACCGCGCAATTCGACGTTGGGGAGATCGCGAATGACATCGCAAAGCCGCGCCACATCGTCGCGAGGAATGCCGAACTTCTGCCCCTTCTCCCCGGTCTTGATGTACTCGTGCGGGGTCTCGACCGTGACTTCGGGATTCACGCGGATGGCGATGGGCGCCTTCACGCCCTTCTGGCCCGCCACCATGTCGATGACGACCAGCTCCGCCTCCGACTCCACGTTGATCAGCTGTACGCCCGCCTCAAGTGCGTGCGCGATCTCATCGACCGTCTTTCCAACGCCGCTGAATACCACGTCGGTGCCGCGGAAGCCGGCTTCCAACGCACGGTACAATTCCCCGCCCGACACGATATCCACACCCGCGCCAAGGGATTGCAGCACGCGGAGCACATGCAGATTGCTGTTCGCCTTGACCGCGAAATGGATGTGGTGTGGGATCCCCGCGAACGCCTCATCCAACCGGCGGAATCGTTCACGGATGGTGTTGGCGCAGTACACGTACGCCGGCGTGCCCACTGCCGCCGCGATAGCGGGCAGCGGAACACGTTCGGCGTGGAGCACGCCGTCCACGGTCTCAAAACCACTGGAAACCCCGGGCACCATTCCCTCGGCGCTCAGTACGACCGCGCCCACACGACCTCGTACTTCGCCGGCTCGCCGGTGACCATGCACGTCTTGGGGGCCTCAGGCGAGCGGAATTCGGCGTCGGGAATGACGCGGATCGTGGCCTTGGTCTCTTCCTTGACCTTCGCCTCGATGGCCGGATCACCATTCCAGCCCGCATACACGAAGGCGCCAGGACCGTCCATCACTTCCTTGAACTTGTCGTAGCTGATGCGCTCGCGGATGGTATTCGCCTCGAGACGCGCACGCGCCGCGGACAGCATGTCCGCCTGGATCCCGTCGAGGATGACGGGTAGCTCGCTTCGCAGCGTGTCAAAGGCGATGGACCGCTTCTCGCGCGTGTCGCGGCGCGCGAGCATGCCGGAGTTGGCCGCGAGATCGCGCGGGCCGATTTCCATGCGCAGCGGAATACCGCGTAGCTCCCAGTGGTAGTACTTCGCCCCCGGCTTGATGCCGACACGGTCGTCCACGTGCACGCGAATGCGCTCGTGGTCGGGACGCTTGAAGCTGCCCAGATCGTCCGCGATACGCTTGGCGGCTTCGATGGTCGCGGCGCGCTCTTCGTCGGTCTTCCAGATGGGAACGATGACCATCTGGATCGGCGTGAGCTTGGGCGGCAGACGCAAGCCATTGTCGTCGCCATGCGTCATGACGAGCCCGCCGATCATGCGCGTGGACACCCCCCAGCTGGTGTTCCAGGCGTGATCCTGCTGACCCTGCTCGTTCTGGAAGGTGAGATCGAACGCCTTCGCGAAGTTCTGTCCGAGGTTGTGCGATGTACCGGCCTGCAGCGCCTTGTTGTCCTGCATCATCGCTTCGCACGCATACGTGCGCAGTGCCCCGGCGAACTTTTCACTGTCGGTCTTCTGGCCCGTGATCACCGGCATGGCCATCCAGCCCTCCATGAACTCGCGGTACACGCCGAGCATGCGCCGCGTCTCCGCTTCGGCCTCGTCGTGCGTCGCGTGTGCCGTATGCCCTTCCTGCCACAGGAACTCCATGGTGCGGAGAAAGAGGCGCGTGCGCATTTCCCACCGCACCACGTTCGCCCACTGGTTATAGAGCAACGGCAAGTCACGGTAGCTCTGCACCCACTTGGCGAACATTGAGTAGATGATCGTCTCCGACGTCGGGCGCACGACCAGACGCTCTTCGAGCGGTTTGCCGCCCCCGTGCGTGACCACCGCGCACTCCGGTGCGAAGCCTTCCACGTGCTCCGCTTCCTTGCTGAGGAAGCTTTCGGGGATGAACAACGGGAAGTAGGCGTTCACATGCCCCGTGGCCTTGAACATGTCGTCGAGCGCGCGCTGCATGCGCTCCCACACGCCGTAGCCGTGCGGACGGATCACCATGCAGCCGCGTACCGGCGAATAGTCCGCGAGTTCGGCGCGCAGCACGAGCTCGTTGTACCAGTCGCTGAAGTTCTCGGCGCGGGTGGTCAGCTTCTTGTCGTCACTCATCGCACGGTTCCGTTCTGTTGGGAGGCCCAGGCGCACAGCGCCTCGAGCGTTGAGAATGTCTGGTCGTCGTGTCCCACCCGTCGTACGCGCCACGGCGCGTCGCTTTCCGCAGGGTTCACAATGACAAACGTCGCCGCGCCGGCCTTGCGACCGGCTTCGAGCTGCTTGTCGAGCTTCTGCGAGCGCAGGGCGAACTCCACGGCACAGCCGGCATGACGCATCGCGGTCGCCGTCTCCAGCGCCGCGCGTGGTGCCTGCGGCGCGTCGGGTTCCTGTGCTACCCAGTACTGCAGTGACGGGGCACTCGTCGGCATGAGGCCGCGCGCGCGCAGGAGCTCGCCGATCACCACATCACCCATGCCGAAGCCGAGCGCCGGCAAGTCGGCGCCGCCAAGCGACTTGAGCAGGTTGTCGTAGCGGCCGCCGCCGCAGATGGCGCGGAACTCGCCCACGTGGTCGAA
>Ga0315899_10007533_pt1 | contig 11695 bp, 10 predicted proteins | sample LakEriMetagenome_2_FD_203518 | JGI IMG/M metagenome (GOLD analysis project Ga0315899, IMG submission 203518) | Freshwater fungal communities from buoy surface, Lake Erie, Ohio, United States - Buoy 4 MA112 | ecosystem: Environmental > Aquatic > Freshwater > Lake | place: USA: Lake Erie, Ohio... | reverse complement strand
CTTTCCTCTGCTTTAGCGATTGAGTCACTTAATTCTCACCCAGTTGCTCTATCAATCTCTCAATATGCACTCGCTAATGGGGCATCAAAACTAGAAGTGAATGAATTTTCTGTAACACCAGGTGCCGGAGCTGCAGGTCGAGTACAAATTGATCAGCACTCTCCAGTGGTGTTAATTGGTTCACCAGCAGCAGTTGCCCACAGTGCAACTGCTTTTCACGCAGAGATAAAACAAGCAATTGAACAAGGAGAGGCCGCTGGATTAACGGTCGCAGTTTTAGCATGGGATGGGGTTGCATTGGCTGTCTTTGCAGTTGGTGATCAACTCAAAGACAATGCTGCTGAAACCGTCTCTTCTCTTCGTGCACGCGGTATTACTCCTTGGCTTGTAACCGGAGATAGTTCACAGGTTGCTGCAAATGTGGCTTCAGTAGTGGGTATTGATTCTGCTCATGTTGTTTCCAATGCATTACCTGAAACTAAATTTGAGCTCGTTCAAAAGCTCAAATCCGATGGACATACGGTTTTAATGATCGGTGATGGAATCAATGATGCAGCAGCACTAACTGCAGCTGATCTTTCCATGGCAATGGGAACAGGAACAGATACAGCAATAAACAGCGCCGACATTACGTTGATGCAGACAGGACTAAATAATGTCCTCGAGGCTCTTAAACTTTCGACCAAGACAATGAAGATAATTCGTCTTAATATGGGTTGGGCGTTGATCTATAACGTCATCGGCCTACCCATAGCAGCGGCAGGTTTACTCACACCCTTGTATGCAGCAGCTGCAATGGCTGCAAGCAGCGTTCTTGTTGTAACCAATTCACTTCGCATCAAGTAAACGCTGGCTAAGTTTTTACATAAAAAAAGGACCCGTATAAGGGTCCCTTTTCTTTCTCATTTCTTAATCTAGTAGCGGGGGCAGGATTTGAACCTACGACCTCTGGGTTATGAGCCCAGCGAGCTACCGAGCTGCTCCACCCCGCGTCGGTAGAGCAATCCTATGCGAACTCGCAGTTAAAGGCCAAATCCAAGCACAAAGAACAAATACTGATTACTACTTTTGTTCTTTATTTAGATTGCGCATTAATTGCTGCATCGAGAGCAGATTTCAAACGTTTTTGTGCTCTGTCATAGGCGACAAAATCTCCATTAGCAAGTGCTGCTAAACCATCTTGGTATGCACTTCTTGCACTTGCTAACGCATTTGCAACAGATGAGTTACTAGATGTTCCAGTACTTCCAGTCGTTGTTGAACCACCGGCAGAAGTACCAGAGTTACCAGAGAACACTTGATCTAGTGCACCCTTTAACGTGTCATCAAATCCAATTTGATCACCGAATGAAACTAGAACCTTCTGTAATAGTGGGTATGCAGATGTGTTAGCAGTTGCCTGAACATAGACGGGCTGAACGTAGAGTAAGCCGCCTCCAACTGGCAGTGTTAACAAGTTACCTAACACAACATCAGATCCACCACGGCGAAGCAGTGAGAGTGAATTTGCAACTTCAGGTTTTGCTTCAAAGTTTGAAGCTACCTGTGATGGTCCGGCAATGTTTGTATTTCTCGGAAGCTGTAATACTGACATTTTTCCGTAATCTGGGCCGGCATCTGAATTTACAACTGCAAATGCAGACAAGTTCTCTCGTCCTCCACGAGGTACAAATGGAGTGGTTAAAGAAAAGACTGGAGCTTTGGTTCCAGGCATCTGAAGTGTTAAGTAATACGGTGGCTGTGCGCCAGCGTTAGCTCCAAATGTTGATGGATCTCGGGGAATGCGCCAGAAATCTTGTCCACCATAGAAAGCTTCTGCACTTCTAACATGATAAGAGCTCAAAATCTCTCTTTGAACTCTGAAGAGATCTTCAGGGTAGCGCACGTGTTCCATTAACTGATCTGAGATTGCACTCTTTGGAAGTAGTGCATTTGGAAATGCCTTAGCCCAAGTTTTTAGAACCGGATCTTGTTCATCCCATGTATATAGGGAAACAGTTCCATCATAGGCATCCACAGTTGCTTTTACAGAGTTTCGAATGTAATTAATACTTTGATTTCTTAGTAAAGCAGAAGCGCCAGTGTTTGTCGTAACCGTATCGTTAATGGCATCTGAAAGTACTGTTCGGCGAGAGTATGGATACCCAGCACTTGTTGTATACCCATCAATGATCCATAAAACTTTTCCATCAACTAATGCTGGATAAGGATCTCCGTCAAGGGTTAACCATGGGGCAACTTTTGCAACACGGTCCCTTGGGTTTCTCTCAAAGAGAATCTTTGAATCTTTGTTGATCAGATTTGATAACAAAATTCTTTGCTCTTGATACTTAAGCGCAAATACCGCCTTGTTTACAAGTGAACCAACTGGAACTCCACCTTTACCTGTGTAGGTGTAGTTTCTTTGTCCATTTGGTGAAGCATCATCTGGATAATCAAACTCCACCGGTGTATCTGTCTTTACTCCACCAATAATTGAATAATCAGGAACATTCTCACCGAAATAAATGCGTGGCTGGAATTCTCCTAATGAACCCTTAGGAGGCAGGTCGCCAACTGTAAAGGAAGGCTTTCCATCTGCATCGCGTTCGTTTCCGAAAGCTGCAACAAAACCAAATCCATGTGTGTATACAAGGTGATCGTTGATCCAATTTCGAGATGGATTTCCAGCAATGTTTAGTTCACGAGCTGCGACAACAACATCGCGCTTTACTCCGTTTACTGTGTAACGATCAATATCTAAGGTTTGAGGGAAACTGTAGTAAGGACGAATTTGTTGAAGTTGACGGAAAGTCGATGAAAGTACATTTGGATCCATCAAACGAATATTTGCAATCGTTGCTGCATCATTTGCAAGCTGACCAGAGTTGGTTGCTGCCGTTGCCTGGTAATCACTCACGGTGACATCTGAGATTCCATATGCCGCACGAGTAGCATCGATATTTCTTTGAATAAAGGGTGCTTCCTTAGAAGATTCACTTGGCTTTACTTGGAACTGTTGAATTGCACCTGGGTAGAGACCTGCAAACAAAACTGATGAGACTACAAGTAGCGCGGTACCGGCTGCTGGTAGCAACCAGGATTTACGAACAATTGTTGCAAAGAATAAAATCGCACAGACCAATGCAATACCAGTCAAAATTGCCTTTGCAGGTAATACAGCGTTTACATCTGTATAAGTTAATCCTGTGATCAATCTACCTTCTTTAAGAGCTAAGGCATATCTATCAAACCAATAAGCAACCGCTTTAAGTAGAACCACAACTCCTAGCAGAACTGAAAGCTGAACGCGCGCAGCGACAGTGGTGCGATCTTGCTGAACTTGCAAGCGAATTCCACTGTAGAGATAGTGGACAACAGCTGAAGCAATAATTGCCAGAACTGTGGTTGTAATTGCCCATGAGATTAATGACTGCCAAAAAGGTAGACGAAACGCAAAAAATGAAACATCCATATTGAACTGTGGATCTGTCACACCAAAGCTTGTTGAGTTTTTAAACAGCAACCATGTGCTCCACAATTGTGATGAAGCAGAACCTGCAAAGTAAAAAATTGCCACGCTTAGGCCGATGAATAAACCTTTACGGATCGGTTCTACTTGTGATCGGTATCTTTCAAGATTATCTGACTCAACCATCATGGTCACATAAAGAGGGCGACGCTTATAAGCAATAAAGATATTTGCCATCACAATAAGTGAAGTTAACAATCCACCAATAATAAAGAGAAAAGCTTTTGTGCTCAGAATTGTTGACCACGTACTTGTGAAATCAACAGACTTAAACCACAGCCAATCTGCATAAAAACCACTCAATGCAGTGAAGAGAATTCCAAGTACAACAAGGATTCCGAAGGTCAATGCCAGCGGACTCTTGCGACCTTTAAATTGGAAGTTGGGGCGCTGAAACTGTGGTGTATTTGTCATGGGAGAAAACTATCGCACCCACGCTTTCTCACCAATCCAAACTTCTCTTTCCCATTAAGGGGCTAGAACCAACCGGTAGGGGGGATAACTACTACTTTTTGCTGGTTTCTAAGTATGAGATTGCTTGAGCCAAGGTTGCAACCGTTACAACCTTAATGCCGGCTGGGATATTTGCGATTTCAGTGGCATTGCTAACTGGTGCAAAAAACAATGTTGCTCCAACTTTTTGAGCAGATGCAATTTTCTCATTGATTCCGCCAATGCCACCAACTATTCCGCGAGCATTTATAGTTCCAGTTCCTGCGATGTGCTCACCTTGTAAAATATCGCGTTCGGTTAAAAGCTCAACCAAAGCAATTGCAAATACAAGGCCACCACTTGGGCCCCCGGTTTCCTTGACTTTAAATTGGATGTTTTTTGTTTCTAATTTATCTGCGCGCGCTTTGCCAATACTCACAGCATCTGTTGCTGATGAATCGGTGGCCATGATCTTTGGATTTGCCTGTAAATAGTTTACAGCTGCATAAATTGCTTTGTCTTGAGAACTAACCATCTCTGCCTTGGCCTGTTTTCGTTCTTCTTTAGAGGTTGTGCCTGGTGGAAATATTGCAGATTTTGGATAAACAGAGCGCTCACTACTAATCCATGAGTAAATTATCTCAGGTCCAAAGATCCAAGAATCTGGATTAGTCACACGTATAGACATTAAATCGATACGACCAGAGGCTGGATAGTTTTCAGTTGATTTGAATGTAATTACACCCTTAAAAATATTCTGTGCCTCTCCAGGTAAGACTATTGCAAATGGTAAGGGCGCAATTGTTGCTAGAAGAAAGAAGATTCCAAGAGTAATTGTTACTAAACGGGGTAGAGGTGAAAATCGCATCAGAAATCTCTCACAAGATCTTTACGGTTGTAGTGGCTTTGGTTGAGACTCATTATTGGAAACAAAGGATTTCTCTTCAACTTCTTCCTGATCAAATAGTTGAGGTTCCATCTTTGTAACTGAATTGACAGTTGTATCAGCCTCACGGGTTTGGGTGTCACGAAGAGAATCTTGAAAACGTTGAAAGCGGTCAACAGATCTTTTTGTTTCAGTTTGAAATTTGCTTTCAAACTTTGTCACCCACAACACGTAACCGAGTGCACCGATTAGCCCAGTAGCAGGGACAACCCACCAAATAAGAGCTAGAAATGCATTGGACATGTGCCTACCTTACTAAGGATTGAAAGAGTAAGCGCGCAGTAGGCGCACACGTGCATGTGACTTAAACGGGAATGAATGAGAATGCAAAATTGTTCTAAGGCTGGGAGGATTAAGAGATGGCAAACTTTGGCTTTACCCCTGGCGGGGCAGATGACTCAGATGGATCTGAAGAACCTGTGGATTTTGCCGCCATGATGGCGCAAATGCAACAGCAGATTCAACAACAGTTCTCGTTGCTAGGAATTAACGGACCAGGATTTAACGGTTCAGATGAAGCGCTGCCAAAAAACATTGTTCGCGACGTATCAAAAAAGTTTACGAGTTCACAGAGTTCTGCCCCTGTTGGCGAAAGTGATCTCGCACAAATTCAACAGGCGTTTTCAATAGCCGAGACTTGGCTTAACGAAGCGGTCTTATTCCCACAGATCCCGAACATCGGAAATGCGGTTTTGGCACGCACTGATTGGATTGATGCCACATTATCTGGCTGGCAAAGCGCCGTTGAGCCTCTGGCGGTCGGATTATCAACTGCAATGAGTGAATTACTAGATCATGCCCAAATGGGCGAGGATGAATCTAATGAACACCCTGATGTTGAAACCCCGGCAATGGCGATTCCTGTCGGGATGATTTCAATGCTACTTAAATCATTTATTGGTTCATTGATTGCAACACAGTTAGGGCAAGCAATCGGTGGTTTAGCTGGCAAAGTCACTGGTGCTCACGACATAGGACTACCTCTACTTGATCCGGTATATCCAGCGCTAGTTCCACAAAACATTCGTGAATGGTCAACAGATCTAGATATTGCCCTAGATGAAGTTCAGATTTTCCACGCACTGCGCGAAGCATCAGTTGCGCGGTTGTTTTCAAACAATCCATGGTTGGTTTCATATATCCGTACTGCAATTACTGATTACGGAAAAGGAATCAATATCGATATGGATGCAATTCAAGAACAGGCACAACGGGCACTCGATGAGAGCGGTGGCTTTGATCCAAGTAATCCTGAAAGTTTAAAAATCGCTCTCAACAGCGGGATTTTCACACCCCAAGAAACACCTGCACAAAGAGCGGCGCTCACAAAGTTAGAGACAGTTCTTGCACTCATTGACGGTTGGTGTGAGGAAGTTGTTTCCTTAGCCGCGGGTAATCGTCTTCCAAATCTGAACGCATTACAGGAGACATTACGCCGTCGCCGTGCCACTTCGGCTCCAGCACAACAACTTTTCTCTTCGCTTTTAGGATTACAAGTTTCGCCGCGGCTATCACGTGAAGCGACTGCGTTTTGGAGCCAAGTGCGTCAATTAAAAGATATTGCAGGCCGTGATCAAATTTGGAGTGGGATTTTGCCAACTGCAGATGACTTGTTAACACCTGAGAGCTTCTTGAAAAGTTTAGAAATCCCCGACGATTTGTCCGGCTTAAATTAATTCAAATTAAAAGGCGAACTCCCCGGTCACTTGCTCTATGTCAGCCTTCCCCTTGCTGACTTAGAACTGTTATCCGAGGAGTTCGTACCCGTAAAATAAGCGTTCTTGAAGCGATAATCAAATAAGCATCGCGCTAATTTAGGTTGACAAATCATGATTTCTTCAGATAAAGGCATTTCTATTTCTGCCGCCAAAAAGAAATCACCAGTGATTTATCTCAATCTCTCAAGGTTTAGTTGAGAGATGACCTATTATTTTTCATATGCAGCATCCAGATCTCCAAGGAGATTCTTTAGTTGAAAAAACACTAGAAGAATCGACATTGCCTGGCATCACTGAGGGCGAGATAGTCGTAATTCGCTCCAGCCGCAGGAAGAAAAACATTTCGGCCTATCGCCAAGGCGGTCGAATCGTTGTTTCAATCCCGGCCAGAATGAGTAAGGCCGATGAACGGGCGATGGTTCCGGAAATGGTGGCAAAGATTCGCGCCCAAGAGGCCGTTGCAACAATGAGTGAGGAAACCTTGCTCATTAGAGTTGCGGAACTGCTCACGCAATTTGCTCCAGAGATTTCAGCGCGGCCAGCATCGGTCAATTGGCGGGCTATGCGCGAGCGCTGGGGATCGTGCACAGGCATTGACCGCTCCATTCGTATCTCAGATCGCCTCAAGGGTGCCCCTGACTACGTTTTGGATTATGTCCTTTTCCACGAGGCCATCCATCTGGAGTACTTCGACCATGGTCAGGAGTTCAAGGAGCTTTTGGCCCGTTTCCCCCAGGAGGAGCAGGCTGAGGCCTATTTACAGGGCTATGAGGCGGCCGAAAACGCGCTCACAGCCCCAGAGGCCCTAAAAAAACTCTTAAATAAGGGTGCGTAGTTACGCTTAATCAAGCGTGAGGCGAGTAACCTCAGACTAGAGCGCCCACCCCAAAAGGGGAGCATCCCAATGGGATCGTAAGCGTCGATAGGAGGAAAGAAATGACAGCAGAGACATACAAGGGTGACGCTTACTGCGTTAAGTGCAAAGAGAAGCGTGATTTCGAAGGAACTGTAAAGGTTTCAGAGTCTGGCCGTCGCATGGCGCAGGGTATCTGCCCAGTATGTGGCACCAAGGTCAATCGTATTCTTGGTAAAGCCCAGTAATTAAATTTCTTTGTGCTTAAGCCAGCCTTAGCTGGTCAGTACATAACTAGCGTTATAAAAGAGCCTCACTCCAAATGGGTGTGAGGCTCTTTTGCGTTAGATGCACTTCACTTATCGTGATAAATGCGGTTTTGATTCTACAGATCACTCAATTCTTAATCACCATGCGCTCGCAATTGACACTCTTTTGCACTGGGTATCCTTAGACCATGGCCGCACGCGAGTATCAGTTAGAGATAAACGCCATTGATGCGACCCTTGTGTCAATTGAAAAAGTTTTAGATCTACCTAAACTCAGAAAACAAGCAGACGAGTTAGAAGTTGAAGCAGGAGTCCCAAACCTTTGGGATGACCCGGAAGCTGCCCAAAAAATAACTAGCCGTCTATCTAGAGTTCAATCCGAAATTGTAAAGTTATCGGGGCTTCGCCAACGAGTAGAAGACTTGCCTATTCTTTTTGAACTTGCAGCAGGGGAGCCTGGTGGAATTGATGATGCTGAAAAAGAGTTGGATGCAGTAAAAAAATCTATAAGTGAATTAGAAGTTCAAACTCTTCTAAATGGTGAATATGATGATCGAGATGCTCTCATCACAATTCGCTCTGAAGCAGGTGGAGTGGAAGCAGCTGATTGGGCAGAGATGATCATGCGCATGTATCTGCGCTACTGCGAACGTCATAGTTTCAAAGTTGATGTTCTTGAAACTTCATATGCTGAAGAAGCAGGAATTAAATCAACAACTTTTAAGGTTTCTGCCCCCTATGCATATGGAACACTTTCTGTGGAGCAAGGAACTCACCGACTTGTTCGAATTTCACCTTTTGACAGTCAAAGCCGCAGACATACTTCTTTTGCTGGGGTAGAAGTTGTGCCTGTAGTTGAGCAAAGTGATCACATTGAGATCGACGAGAAAGAAATTCGCGTGGATGTTTATCGCTCATCTGGGCCTGGCGGACAAGGCGTTAACACCACCGATTCAGCGGTTCGATTAACTCATATTCCAACTGGGATTGTTGTCTCTTGCCAAAATGAGCGCTCTCAAATTCAAAATAAAGCAACAGCTTTAGCAGTTTTGCAATCAAGATTGTTGGAACGAAGAAGGCAGGAAGAGCAAGCAAAGATAAATGCTCTCAAGGGAGATAACTCTGGCTCTTGGGGAAATCAAATGCGTTCATATGTTTTGGCCCCATATCAAATGGTTAAAGATTTACGGACAAATTATGAAACTGGTAATACATCCGCTGTTTTAAATGGTGAGATTGATGAGTTCATCGAAGCCGGAATTCGCTGGCGTCGAAGTTCATAAAAATTTGGGCTAAATTAATAGTCAAAGCCTGAAAATTCTCAGAATCCATGCAATCTCACATTTTTCTTAGGCTCAAACCATGCCAATATCCATGGATTTCTAGAACATTTACATAAACTACTGTCAGGTCGAGGGCTAGAGCCCCGCACATGCAATAGGAGATGTAATGATCCGCTTTGAAAACGTCACAAAGGTTTATTCAGGTCAAGAGCGCCCAGCTCTAGATACTGTAAATCTGGAGATCGTAAAAGGCGAGTTCGTGTTTCTAGTGGGACTATCAGGATCTGGAAAATCAACTTTCTTACGTTTAGTCTTGCGTGAAGAGCGTCCAACTTCAGGCTCTATTCATGTTGCAGGAAAAGATCTCAACACATTAGCAAAACACAAAGTTCCCGAGCTCCGCAGATCTGTTGGAACTGTTTTCCAAGATTTTCGCCTACTCCCCAACAAAACTATTTCTGAAAATGTCGCATTCACCTTACATGTTCTTGGATATTCACAGAAAGAAATCAATCGTGAAGTTCCAGAAGTTCTCGAGTTGGTTGGATTAGAAGATAAGGGCGATCGATTGCCTTCTGAAATTTCAGGCGGCGAGCAACAGCGTGTGGCTATTGCAAGGGCCTATGTCAGTCGTCCACCAATTTTGATCGCCGATGAGCCAACTGGAAATCTAGACCCAGCAACATCAGTTGGAATTATGAAGTTATTGGATCGAATTAATCGCGAGGGAACCACAGTGTTGATGGCTACTCACGATGCAGGAATTGTGGATCAGATGCGCAAACGCGTAATTGAACTAGATCTTGGACACGTTATCCGAGATCAAGTTCGTGGTGTTTATGGATATACCGGTTAAGGGCGAAAGGTAGAAAAATGCGGGCACGGTTTCTATTAAATGAAGTCCGAATTGGGCTTCGACGCAACTTAACAATGACTTTTGCAGTAGTTGTCACAACTGCAATCTCACTTTCTTTACTCGGTGTTGGGCTTCTTGCTAATGCACAGGTAAGTGCAATGAAAGATTATTGGTATGACAAGATTGAAGTTTCTGTTTTTCTATGTGGAAACCTATCTGACTCGCCTTCATGCGCAGCAGGAGTAGTGACCGCAGCACAACGACTTTCAATTCAACAAGGATTAACAGAGCTATCTGTAGTTGAAAGCGTTTTCTATGAGTCTCAATCACAGGCCTACTCTCGCTTCAAAGAGAGATTTAAGGATTCTGCAATTGCACAAAATGTTACGGCAGATCAGTTGCCAGAATCATTTCGTGTTAAGTTAAAAGATCCAACGGAGTTTGCAGTAATTGTCAGTGCATTTAGTGGTCGTCCTGGAGTTGATGTTGTCCAAGATCAAAGATCAATCTTGGAAAAATTCTTTAAGTTATTGGGAGTACTTCGAAATGGAGCACTTGCAGTTGGGCTTGCATCGGTTCTAACTGCCGCACTATTGATTTCCAATACTCTACGAATTGCTGCCTTTAATCGTCGACGTGAAACAGGGGTAATGAAATTAGTTGGTGCCTCTTCTTGGTCAATTCAACTTCCATTCTTACTTGAAGGTGTCATCTCTGCAATATTTGGATGGGCAATTGCAACGGGATTGCTCGCAGGACTAAAGACAGTGGTAGATACAAATGTTGCACCTTTGCTTTCATTTACTAATTTCTTTGGTTGGCGAGAAGTGTGGGTCTCATCTGCCTACTTATTGGCCACAGGCTTGGTAGTTTCCATTCTTGCCTCTGTCATCACTCTGCGTCGCTACTTAAAGGTCTAATTACTTAATCAAAACCCGTGGTTTTGCTGGCGCCCACCTATTGAACCAAGTGAGAGAATTAGACCCAGCAAATCAATAATTGATTGCAAAAACTAAGGTGGTGATGCGGCATGGTTAAAGAAGTAGGCCGCAAAGTCATTGCCCAAAATAAGAAAGCACGACATGACTACTCGATAGCAGATGTGATCGAGTGTGGGATGGTGCTTACAGGAACAGAAGTTAAATCACTTCGCGCAGGTCGTGCATCTTTAATCGATGGATTCGCGATGATAAATGATGGTGAACTATGGCTTATGGGTGTTCATATTCCTGAATACACAGAAGGCACGTGGACTAACCACACTCCTCGGAGAGATCGAAAACTTCTCGTTCACAAAAATGAGCTCAATAAGCTGATCGGTAAAATGAAAGATTCGGGAACAACATTGATTCCGCTGCAACTCTATTTTAAAGATGGCAAAGCGAAAGTTGAGATTGCAATTGCTAAGGGAAAGAAGGCACACGATAAGCGTGAGGCAATAAAAGAGCGCGAGGCAGACCGCGAGGTTTCACGTGTGGTTTCACGAAGCCTCAGCGGAAAAGCATCGCGTGCTGCATCAAAATACGACGATTAACACTTTAGATCGTTCCTGATTTACACTTAGTTCACCGCCGCTTCGATACCTCAATTTTTGGGGAATTGTGGCGACGGCGCAGAAAATTGACAACTACATAGAGAATTTAAATTAGCTTTCTATATTCACTCTTGGGGGTGAACGGTCTCGACTTTGGATGTTGAGGCAGGGGAAGCGGGCCGAGGAAGCCGGAATGATCTCGTAAACCAATAATCCGTGCAAAAATAACTGCTGACAACAATCAGCAAGCTTTCGAACTCGCTGCATAAGCATTTCGAAGCCGTTAGCCCAGG
>Ga0315899_10007532_pt1 | contig 11696 bp, 12 predicted proteins | sample LakEriMetagenome_2_FD_203518 | JGI IMG/M metagenome (GOLD analysis project Ga0315899, IMG submission 203518) | Freshwater fungal communities from buoy surface, Lake Erie, Ohio, United States - Buoy 4 MA112 | ecosystem: Environmental > Aquatic > Freshwater > Lake | place: USA: Lake Erie, Ohio... | reverse complement strand
AGATGATGCGCGTTCTGGAAGATTTGCACGGCCAATTCATCGCAATCGTGGCGACCGGCCGGCGCATGGATGAAGCGCGCGTGCGCCCCTTGGCCGATGGCAGGGTCTTTACCGGGCGCCAGGCGCTGCCCCTCGGTCTGATTGACGCCATTGGCGGGGAGGCCGAAGCCCGCGCTTGGCTCGCCACCCAGAAGGGCGTCGCGGAAGCGCTACCGGTGCGAGATCTGGAACCGCGCGACCGGGTTGAGAAATTCCTTAACCGGTTTGTGGGCGGCCTTGTGAAAATGCTGATGACAGAATGGTTTGGCGTTGACGCCCCGCGGGCGGTCTGGCACCTTTCCAGATAGGGCATTTCAGGCATAACGTGCGGCTTTGTGGATTTGTCCCAATAGGTGAGGCTCAAGGGCGCTCCAACGACTACGGGTGCCGGATAAAAACGCTTAGGGAGAAAACCCGGCATGACGAGATCGGAACTGATCGCGCAATTGGCCGCGAGCAATCCACATTTGCGCGAAAGCGATGTGGAAGCGATTGTGGCGACGATTTTCGGTGAAATCACTGCGGCGCTTGCGCGCGGTGATCGCGTGGAATTGCGCGGCTTTGGCGCTTTTTCCACGAAATCGCGCGAAGGCCGCACCGGGCGCAATCCGCGCACCGGGGAATCCGTGCCGGTAGAACCGAAATCCGTGCCCTATTTCAAGCCAGGCAAGGAATTACGCGAACGCATCAACGCGAAGAAGCAAGCCGCACCTGCCAAGCGCGCAGCAGCGCGCCGGGCGTGACGGGCTGAGGCTGCCTGCCGTTTTCTGATTACCGACAATAGTGGATTTTTCGCTCCATGCTCCTCGCGCATGGCACGCCTTGCACGATTAAACCTTGACGCGAAGGCGTCACCGGGGATTGTGTGGCCAACCTGATCCCAAAAGGCCCCGCAATGCGCTGGTTCATCTTTCTGCCCCTCGCCGTTCTAGTGGTGCTCTTCATGCTCTCCAACCCGCAGAGCATCGAATTGCGCCTTTGGCCCTTTGACGTAGCCTGGACTGCCTCAGCGGCAATTGCCGTGCTGTCCATCGCGGCTGCGGCCTTCCTGTTGGGCGCGCTCATCGCCTGGGCCGCTGCCATGCCCGCGCGCCGCCGTGGCCGCGCCGCGGAACGCCGCGTGGCGGAACTTGAAGCGCGGATCACCGCGCTCAACGCCAGCGCCGCGCAGGAGGTCGCCGACCAAAGGGCCCTGACCCAATCATGATTCAACGCCCCGCCAACGGCGCTGCCCGCATCATCCCAGCGCTTGATTCAGGGGATGCGGCGCGCGCACAGACCCTGGCGGAAAGCCTCGCGCCACATTGCGGGCTGCTGAAGGTGGGGCTTGAACTTTTCACCTCAGCTGGCCCCAGCATTGTCAGCACCATGGCGCGGCATCGCCCCATTTTCCTGGATCTGAAGCTGCACGACATCCCGAATACCGTCGCGGGCGCCGTGCGTTCCCTGCTGGCGCTGAAACCCGCCATGATGACGCTGCATGCCGCCGGCGGTGCCGCCATGATCGCCGCCGCGCGGGCCGAGGCCGAGAAAGCCGGCGCTGATCGCCCCATGCTGCTGGCCGTCACGGTGCTGACCAGCATTGACGCCGAAACCTTGGCGAGCACGGGTGTCGCGGCAAGCCCCGCCGATCAGGTGCTGCGCCTGGCGCGCCTAGCGCTCGCCGCCGGGGCAGATGGGCTGGTCTGCAGCCCGCAGGAAGCCGGCGTGCTGCGCGCAGCCCTTGGCCCGGCCCCCTTCCTGGTGGTGCCAGGTGTACGCCCCGCTGGCAGCGCGCTTGGCGACCAAGCCCGCACCGCGACGCCGGCCGAGGCTGTGGCCGCCGGGGCGGATTGGATCGTGGTTGGCCGCCCCATTACCGGCCCGCCGGACCCGGCCGCCGCCGCCGCCGCCATCGCGGCAGGGCTTTGAGGCGGTGCTGGTCAAGATTTGCGGCATCAAGGACGTGACCGGGCTGGAAGCCGCGCGTGAAGCCGGGGCGGATATGGTGGGTTTCGTCTTCTTCCCCCCCTCCCCGCGCGCTGTGACGCCGACCGAGGCCAGTTTGCTCGCGCGGTCCTATGCGGGCGGCCCGAAGCGCGTTGGGCTGTTTGTGGACCCCGATGACGCCACCCTGGCCGCGACTTTGGCCGAAGTGCCGCTTGATATCCTGCAATTGCATGGGGAAGAAAGCCCGGCCCGGGCCGGCGAAATCCGCTTGCGTTTCGGCAAGCCCGTAATGAAGGCGCTCGGCATTGGCAGCAAAGCCGATCTCGCGCGCCTGCCGGATTACGCCGATCAGGTGGATTACTTCCTGCTCGATGCCCGCCCACCGCCTGGTAGTGCGCTGCCTGGGGGCAATGCGCTGGCCTTCGATTGGGCGCTGATGAAGGGCGAACACCCGCCGCGCCCGTGGCTGCTCGCGGGCGGGCTGACCCCGGCCAATGTGGCCGAGGCCATCGCGGCCTCCAACGCGCCGGGCGTGGATGTGTCGTCCGGCGTTGAACGCGCGCGGGGCATCAAGGACCCCGCCGCCATCACAGCCTTCATCGCCAATGCCAAAGCCGCCCGCGCGTGACGGCAAGCGAAGAAAGCGAAGCCGCCGAAAAGGCCAAGATGCGCCGCGTGCTGGCGATTTTCGGCCCGGCTGTCTTTGCCGGCGCCTTTGCGACACGCGTCACTGACCCCACCGTCGCCGAAATCGCCGGGGAATTCAGCGTGACCGTGGCCGAGGCAGCCTTGCTCGGCACCGCCTATACCCTGCCCTTCGCCCTGGTGCAGCCAATCCTGGGGCCGGTGGCGGATTCCATCGGCAAGCGGCGGATTGTCATGATCTGCGTGGCAATGCTGGGCCTCATGCTGCTCGCCGCCGCGGTTTCGGCGAGCTTTGGCTGGCTGATGGCGTTCCGCGCAGCCTCTGGCATGGCGGCGGGGGGCATGATGCCGCTGACACTCGCCATCATGGGGGATGCAGTATCGCTGAAATACCGGCAGGTGGCGCTGTCGCGCATTCTGGTCTTTGGCATTAGCGGGCAGATCGCGGGCGGCGTGGTGGCCGGCCCCATCGCTGCCATCGCCGGCTGGCGCGGCGTGCTGGTGGTTTGCGCCATCGCCGCTTTCATCGGGCTTGTCGCCCTGATCCTGGCCGCCCGAGGTGCCGCACGAGAGACAATGACCCGCTATGATCCGGTAGTGGCGCTGCAACGCTACCGCGGCATCATCGCCAATCCTGCCGCGCTGCCCTTGTTCGCCGCGGTGGCGGTGGAAGGCGGCCTGGTCTTTGGCACCTTTCCCTTCATCGCGCCCCTGCTGATCGAACGCGGCATTGGCAGCACCATGGAAGCCGGCTTCGCCATTGGCGCCTTTGGTCTTGGTGGGCTGGTCTTTGCCGCCTTGGTCGCCCCCTTGCTGGCCCGCTTCGGCCAGGGCGGCGTGATCCGGATTGGCGGCGCCACCGCAGCGGCCGCGCTGATTGGCTTTGCGCTGGCGCCATCCCTGGTGATCGCGGCCCTCTCGGGGCTTGGGCTCGGGCTTGGGTTCTACATGATCCACAACGCCATCCAGACCCGCGCGACCGAGCTCGCCCCCCAGGCGCGGGCCAGCGCCATGTCCTTGCATGCCTTTGCCTTTTTTGGCGGCCAATCGCTTGGCCCGATCTTCTATGGGCTGGGGGATATGATCTTTGGCTTGCCGGCCACGCTGGGGCTGGCGGCGGGTGGGATCATGGTGCTGGCGCTGCTTTTGGCGCGGCGCTGAGGGATGCTGGGGTGCCCGATTCGCGGCCTGAGACGTCGCCCTTTCCGTAAGCGGTGAACAAAGCAGCAACCGTTACCGAAGGGTATTCATTATTTTTGCTCGGTTTTTCAGATAGATAAATGCATCAAAAAGAACAAACCCGCAACGCGCGACTCGGCGCAAGATGCGGGACCAAGTACCCAATATATTGTGGCAGGCCTTTAGCCACTGACACAAGCGCGTTCGCTTCCCGTGCAGGCCCTCGGCGCACCAGGCTGGGCCGCCCAAGCGTTGATATCCCGATCGTGATGTGCCCCTATATCCAGCGATGCCCAGTCGGGCCGCTCAATACAGGAAACACGCATGTCCAAGGCTTTCTTCATGGTGCGCGCCGTGGTCGCCGACCCAGCCGACCGGCCCGCTTTTGATACCTGGTATGAAAAGGAACATTTGCCGGATGCGCTGACAGCCTTTGGCGTCGCCCATGCTTGGCGCTGCTGGAGCCGGACGGACCCATCGCTCCATTTCGCCTTCTACGAATTCCCAAGCGTGGCGGCGGCTGAGGCGCTGCCGGGCTCACCCGCGCTCACGGCGATGATCGCGGAGTTTGACCGCGTCTGGGGCAGCCGGGTCACGCGGTCCAGGGAAATCCTGGAATTTGCGGGCGAGTTGCGCCGGTAGTGCTCATCAACGGCTGGTCAGCGCCTCTGCCAAACGCCCACTCGCTTCGCGGATGCGTGCCTCGCTTTGCGCGAAGCAAAGGCGCAAATGGCCTTCCCCGCCCGCGCCAAAGGCCGCCCCCGGTGCAATGCCAACCCGCGCCGAATGCAGCAGGGATTTCGCGAGTGCGAGGCTATCCGTGCAGCCTTCCACCTTCAGGAAAAGATACATCGCGCCATCCGGGCGCGGTGCGGTGATGCCGGGCACAGTGGAAAGCGCGGCATGGGCGATATCGCGCGCCTTCAAATAGCGCGCGCGGGTTTCCGCGATGAAGGCATCGCCCTTGTCCAGCGCCACCACACCCGCATGCTGGATGAAGGTGGGGGCTGAGGACATATTGAATTCATTGAGCTTGCCGATGGCGTCCATCAGCGCCGGCGGTGCGACAATCCAGCCCAGGCGCCAACCTGTCATGGCCCAGGATTTGGAGAAGGAATTGACTGAGACCACGCGATCCTGCTCATCCGCAATTTCTAGGAAGGAAGGCGCGGCATCACCGGCGAAGTAGAGCCTTTCATAGACATCATCTGAAAGGATCCAGGTGCCGGTCTGGCGGCATTTGGCCAGAATGGCGCGCTGTTCTTCGCCGGTCAGTGTCCAGCCCGTGGGATTGCCGGGGCTGTTCAGGAATAGCAGCTTTGTTTCAGGCGTGATGGCAGCGAGCAATTCATCCAAATCCGCGCGCCAGATACCGTTCATGAGCCGGAGCGGCATATCGGTCACTTCCGCGCCCATCACGCGCGCAATGCCATCCATATTGGGCCAGGCGGGGGCTGGGATCACCACGCGATCACCAGGCGAGAGCAGCGCCTGCGCCACCAGCATCAGCGCATTGACGCCCGATGCCGTGACGGCGACGCGCGATGTGCCGACAGGGCGATTATTGCGCTTGAGGTAAGCCGCGATGGCTTCCCGCAGCGGTGGGATACCTGGATTGGGCGCGTAGAAGGTTTTGCCTTCATCCAGCGCCAGCTTCGCCGCTTCCCGCACGAAATCCGGCGTGACCGTATCCGGTTCCCCAAACCAGAGGGGAATGACATCTGGCATATAGCGCCCGACTTCTGAGACCTCACGGATCAGCGAGCCGGGGATTTCAGCAAGGGCGGGGCGGGGGGTGGGTTCGAAGCGCATGGCGCGGCTTTAGCGCGGGACGCCCGGGTTGGACAGGGTGGGGTTCAGTTGCCACCGCGCAAAGCGATGGCCCTGTCATAATCCGCAATGGCGCGGTCCTGCTCGCCCCTGGCGGCATAGGCCCGGCCGCGGCTTTCATAGGCAGCGGCGTAGTTTGGATCATGGCGCAGTGCCAGGTTGTAATCCGCGATGGCTGCGGCGCTATTGCCTTGCTGCATGCGGAGCAGGCCGCGATTGCGGTAGGCTAGGGCATAATCAGGCCGAAGCTGAATGGCCCGGTTATAGTCAGCGAGCGCGCCTGCGGTGTCGCCGGCGCGACGCTTTAAACCGCCCAGCGTATTGTAGGCCGAAGCGGAATCGGGCTTAAGGCGAATAGCCTCATTCACGTCAGCCAAGGCGCCGGGATCGTCATTCAGACGGAATTTGATGGCCGCCCGATTGCCGGCGTAAATCCCATTGTTTGGATCAAGGCGCATGGCTTCAGAATAATCAGCCATGGCAGCCTGCAGGTTACCCTGCCTGTATCGAATACGCCCCCGGTCATTATAGGCATTGGCAAGGTTCGGATTAATGCGGAGTGCCGCTTCGCAATCAGCGAGGGCACCGTCCAGATCATTCAGGGCAATTTTCGTACTACAGCGATTACGCAGTGTCCCAGCGAAATTGGGCGCGAGGCGCAGCGCTGCATCATAATCCGTGAGGGCGGCTGCATAATTACGTGCGACAAAATGCGCATTGCCCCGGCTATTGTAGGTTTCAGCCAAACTCGTGTTTGCGGCCGAAGCCGCCGGCGCTTGGGCAGCTTCTTCCATGGCGCAAGCCGAGAGCATCACTGCCAGCGCAACGATCAAGACCCGCATATCAAGCCCCCGTCCTTTAACCGATTGGCGTATCGTTCCGCCCCATCGCAGCGCCTGTCAATTGCCCGATTACCCCGGTACTTTTCCAAGAGTTTTGCCCTCCGCTGAACATGCCGCAGTTCAAGACGCGGGCCTTCAGCGCCTGCCGCTCCTTGCCATTACGCGGGCCCATACATTAAAAAGTCGTCACATTGGCCATGCATGACGGGCCGCCGATCTGCTGAAGGAGATGAACTTTGACGATATTTTGCGTGCAGGCCTCGCATGTGATGCGTTGCTGTCTTGTTCTGCTCATGCTTGCGATCATGCACACGCCGAGCGCGCTGGCGCAGCAGGCCGACCCTTCCGGGGTGGTCCGGCAGATCGGGACCAGGGTGGCGCCGCCCTTTTCGATGAAGGCTGCGGATGGCACTTGGGAGGGCATCAGCATTGATCTGTTGGCGGCTGTCGCCGCCAGGCTGGGCGTGACGTACCAGCTGCAGGAAACGACCCTTGCGGGCATGATCGACAACGTGGCCGACGGCAAGCTCGATGCCTCAATCGCTGCCATGACGATGACCCCCGCGCGCGAAGAGGTGATCGACTTTTCCTATGCGTTCTTCCGGTCAAGCCTTGGGGTCGTTGTCGCCGAAAGGCGGCAGGCGGGACTGGCGGCGATCTGGGATGCGCTGACCTCGCGCGCGTTTCTTTCGGTTGTCGGGGTGTTGGCAGGGGTGCTGTTCTTGGTTGGCGCGCTGGTCTGGCTTTTCGAACGAAAGCATAATTCCGCTCAGTTCGAGAGAGATCCAAAGCGCGGCCTATTCAGCGGATTCTGGTGGGCAGCTGTCACGATGACCACGACCGGTTATGGCGACAAGACGCCGACAACGGTCGGCGGGCGCATCCTGGCGATCCTGTGGATGTTCACGGCCCTGATCGTGACAGCCGGGTTCACGGCGCAGCTTGCGGCATCCTTGACCACAGATTCCATCCAGCATCAGATCACCAGCCCGACCGATCTGGCGGTAATGCGCGTGGGCAATGTGGCCAACGCGGCGTCGGGTGCGGCGTTGCAAGGCTATGGCGTGCGCCCGCGGGCTTATGCTTCTGTATCCGCTGGACTGAAGGCGGTCGCGGACGGCGAAATCGATGCCTTTGTGCATGATGAGCCGATCCTGGTTTGGGAAATTGGGCAGGCGCGGGGGGTTGCGCTGGCCCCGCTGCGCTTTGCACCACAGGATTACGCCATCGTGTTGCCGCCGAATACGCCGTGGCGCGAGGCGGTGAACCGTGCGTTGTTGGAAGTGCTGGCCTCGGACCGGTGGACAGCAATCCAGCGGCGCTACCTGGGCAATCCACGTTAAGGACCCTGGAAGGCGATTACCCAATTACCCCGGGGCAATTCCCGGGTTCCAAGGGCCTCCCGGCCCTTGGCGGGTGGGTGTGGGAGGGCAGAGCCCTCCCGCTTCTGTTATGGTGCTTTTCTAACCAGGAGTGCACCCATGTCCCGCGATATCCTCGGCTGGCGAAAGCTTTTTGGTGTGATGGGTCCTTCCACCAATACGGTGGTGCAGCCGGATTATGACGCGCTGCGCCCGGCGGGTGTCACCAATCATTATAGTCGCATTTTCACGCCTGATTCGGATGCCGTTTCCAATGAAAGTTTTCGTGCCGGGATTTCGGTGATCAGTGGCAACACCATGGATGCGGTGCGCAGTGTGATGACCTGCCATCCGGATTATCTGGTGATGGGCATGTCGGCCATCACCTTTTTCGGTGGCCAGAAGGGCGCTGATGATTTCGTGGCGCAGGTCAGGAATGTCTCTGGCCTTGGCATCAGCATTGGCAGCCATTCCTGCACCGCGGCCTTGAATGCCTTTGGTGGTATTCGGCGCCTTGCGGTGCTCACACCTTATTGGCCGGTGATGAATGCGGAAGTGGCGCGGTACTTCGGCGATATGGGTTTCAGCGTGGTGCGTGACATTGCGCTGCAATGCCGCAGTTGGACCGGCATTGCGCAGGTGACGCCGGCTGAATGTGTGGCGGCCTTGAAGCAGCTTGATGGTGATGATGTGGATGCGATTGTGCAGGTGGGCACCAATCTTTCCATGATCCGTGTCGCGGCAGCGGCGGAGCTTTGGTTGGGCAAGCCAGTCTTGGCCATCAACGCCGCGACTTATTGGCATGCGCTACGCGCCAATGGGATTGCAGAAAAGCGTGAGGGTTGCGGCCGGATTTTTGAGGAGTTCTGAAGAATGTCCGGTACCGGCCTTGCTGAAATCCGCGAAGCGGAAGCCCCACCCGCGATTGCCGCGATTTACACTGGCTTGAATGAGGGTATCGGCATTGGCCAGGTGAACCTGATCTGGCGCCATGCCGCTGCCCTGCCTGGCGTGCTCGATTGGCTTTGGGCGCAGGCGGCGCCGGCGCTTGCTTCCGGCGCTGCTGCGGCGGCGCGGGATCGCATAACGGCGGCCATCGCGCTGCCGGCCTCTGCTCCGGCGCCTGCTGCTGTACCGGCCGGCATTGCCGCGCTGGTGGAGATTTATCATCGCGGCAATGCGACGAATCTTGGCCTGCTGACGGCGATATTGCTGCGTCAGCAGGGCATGGCGCCTGGTGCGCCGGTGGTGCCTGCACCGCGTGGCCCGATGCTGCCCGCCCCACCGCCATTGCCGCGGCTTGCGGCCTTGCCCCCGGCGCTACAGGCGCAAATTCATGCCCTGACGGCCGCGCATGAGCTTTCCGATGGCGCGGTGGTGCCGAGCCTTTATTTGCATCTGGCGTTATGGCCGGATTTTCTGGCGCGGCTGCCCGATATGCTGGCGCCGTTGCGCGCCGATGGAGGCTTGGCGCATTGGCGAGACACCGCAGTAGAAGCCGCGCGCCTTGCCGCGCCTGGGCTGATCGCGGCGCTTGGTGCTGCGCCGGCGCCGCCTTCGGCCTTGCCGGAATTCCTCACGCGGCTTGAGGTTTTTGTGCGTGAGGTGATCCCCGGCATGGTGCCGGTCGGGTTATTCTTACGGCGGGGGCTGGGGTGACGGCACCACACCGCGCCCCTCCCCATCCGTAAACTGCAACGCCGCCAAGCGCGCATAAAGACCGCCTTCGGCCAGCAGCGCCTCATGCGTGCCGATGGCAATGATGCGGCCTGCATCCATCACCACAATCCGATCAGCACGTCGCACCGTGGCCAGGCGATGCGCCACCGTGATGCTGGTGCGCCCCTTGCACAGCCGCGCCAGCGCTTGCTGCACAGCGAATTCGCTTTCCGCATCCAAAGCGCTGGTCGCCTCATCCAGCAGCAGCACCGTCGGGTCGCGCAGGATGGCGCGCGCAATCGCCAAGCGTTGGCGCTGCCCGCCGGAAAGCGTCACACCACGCGTGCCCAGTTCAGTCGCATAGCCCTGCGGCAGGGCTGCGATGAATTCCGCTGCCGCCGCTGCCTCGGCCGCCGCTGCCACTTCTGCATCAGTGGCATCAGGCCGGCCGAGCCGGATGTTTTCGGCGATGCTGGCGCTGAAAATCACCGGCTCCTGCGGCACCAGCCCCAGGCGGGACCGCAATGCGCGCGGGTCAAGCTGCGTAATCTCCGCCCCATCCATCAGGATGCGCCCCGCGCTTGGGTCATAAAAGCGTAGCAGCAGGGACAGCACCGATGTCTTGCCCGCGCCCGAGGGACCAACCAGCGCAATCGCCTCCCCCGGTTCCACCACCAGGCTGAAATCACTGAGCGCCGGAGTATCCGGCCGCGTCGGGTAGCGCAGCGTGACCGCTTCAAACACCACGCGGCCTTGCGCGGGTGGCAAGGGCAAAGGGTTCGCGGGCGCTGCGATGGCGGGTTCAATCGCCAGCACTTCGCCAAGCCTATCCGCCGCCGCCGCCGCGCGTTGGATCTCGCCCCATAATTCGCTGACCGTGGCGCCGGATGAGGCCATCAGCACGGCGTAGAAGACAAAGGCGGATAATTCGCCACCCGAAATCCGCCCTTCTATGACATCGCGCCCACCCACCCAAAGACTGAAGGTGATGGCGCCAAAGCCAAGCAGAATAACCGCCAGGATCAGCAGACTGCGAGAGAATACACGCCGGAGCGCCGCACGCACCGCTTCTTCCGATCCCGCGGCAAAGCGCGCCCGCGCGCGATCTTCCTGCGTGAAAGCCTGAATGGCGCGAATGCCGCCCAGCGTTTCTTCCGCCTGCGCCGCCAGATCGCCAATCCTTTCCTGTGCCGCCTTGGAAAGTCGCCTTTCGCGTCGGCCAAAAAACACCAGCGGCAGCACCACCACGGGCAGGATCAGCGCAATCAGCCCCGCGAGTTTCGCGCTTGTCAGCACCAGCATGAGGAAGGCGCCAGCGCCCGTGATGGCCTGGCGCACGCCCATGGAAATGGCAGACCCAATCAGCGATTGCAGCAGCCCAATATCGGCCGTCAGGCGCGACATGACATCGCCGATGCGTGCGGATTCGAAATAGCTGGGCGAAAGCCCTGTGACATGGTCAAAAAAGCGCTGCCGCAAATCGGCGGCCACCCGTTCGCCCAACCAGGACACCAGATAAAACCGCGTGGTGGTGGTGATGGCCAAGGCGGTGATCAAAGCGCCCATCACCAGCGCAGCACTGTCCAAGGCGCCGTGCCCGCCGGCGAAGCCATCATCAATCAGGTGCTTGAGGCCCTGGCCAAGCGCGAGCGTCAGCCCAGCCGCCAAAAGAAGCGATGCGATGGCGGCAATGACGCGCGGCAGATAGGGCTTCAGTAGCGGTAGCAGCAGGCCAAGGGCAGCAAGGCTGGTGCGCGGAGCGGGCGTCACGCGTCAAACCAACCTAAACGTGCTGCCCGCCATTGATATGAATTTCCGCGCCATTCACATAGGAAGACGCCTCGGTACACAGGAAATAAATGGCCTGCGCCACTTCCTCTGGCCGGCCAAGCCGACGCATCGGGATTTGTTCCTGCACGATCTTATCCGTCCCCGGGGAGAGGATGGAGGTATCAATCTCCCCAGGGGAAATCGCATTCACCCGCACACCGCGCGGGGCGAAATCCGCCGCCATTTCGCGCGTCAGCCCCGCCAGCGCCGCCTTGGAAGTGGAATAGGCCGCACCCGCAAAAGGATGCACCCGCCCGCCGGCGATGGACGTCACATTCACCACGGAACCATTGGCGCGCGCCAATTCATCCACCAGGCCACGCGCCAGCAGGATTGGGGCGAAGAAATTCACCTGAAAAACACGGAGCCACCCATCCGTCGG
>Ga0315899_10007530_pt1 | contig 11696 bp, 11 predicted proteins | sample LakEriMetagenome_2_FD_203518 | JGI IMG/M metagenome (GOLD analysis project Ga0315899, IMG submission 203518) | Freshwater fungal communities from buoy surface, Lake Erie, Ohio, United States - Buoy 4 MA112 | ecosystem: Environmental > Aquatic > Freshwater > Lake | place: USA: Lake Erie, Ohio... | reverse complement strand
TAGCTTCTCATCATCTGCTTCAGAGAAGATCTCTGCTGCAGGCGGAAGCATCAAGGTCCTCTAGTTATTTACTTACATCGATAACTTGATCGAATAAGGAGAAGAAAGTGTTGCTATCAGTTTTCGCAAAGGCGTTCAGAACGCCTGATCTGCGTCGCAAGATTTTCTTCACCCTTTCCATCATGGCGCTCTTCCGCTTTGGTTCTATCGTCCCAACCCCAGGTGTTTCTTATGCGGCAGTACAACGCTGCCTCGCAAACGTTGATACTGGTGGACTTTTTGGACTTATCAATCTCTTTAGCGGCGGAGCACTTCTCCAGCTCTCAGTCTTTGCACTTGGCATCATGCCGTACATCACCGCATCAATCATCGTCCAACTTCTTACCGTCGTCATCCCTCGATTTGATGCGTTGAAGAAGGAAGGACAATCCGGAACGGCGAAGCTCACTCAATACACTCGCTATCTCACTATCGGTCTAGCGGTCCTTCAAACCACAGGTTTGATTGCAGTTGCTCGTACGCCTGGTCGTTTGATTAGTGGATGTACCGAAGCGATCATTCCTGATACTTCATGGCAGCGTATCGTCACCATGATCTTCGTTATGACCGCTGGAACTTCAGTCATCATGTGGCTCGGTGAATTGATTACTGATCGCGGCGTTGGTAACGGTATGTCAATCCTGATCTTCACATCAATCGCAGCAAGCTTCCCTGGCCAACTCTGGTCTATCAAACTCTCACGTGGATGGCCAACATTCCTCTTCATTCTCGCGATCGGTGTTCTGATTGTGGCCGCTGTTGTTTTTGTTGAACAATCGCAGCGCCGTATCCCAGTCCAATACGCAAAGCGCCAAGTTGGTCGTCGCCAATATGGTGGAACCACCACTTATATTCCTATCAAGGTTAACCAATCAGGTGTTATCCCAGTTATCTTCGCATCATCACTTCTATATATCCCATCTTTGATTGCTAACTTCACTAATTCGCAAGCGCCGTGGGCAGTCTGGATTTCTACTAATTTCGTTCAAGGTGATCACCCGATTTACATCACCGCTTATGCGCTCCTCATTATCTTCTTCGCATATTTCTATGTTGCGATCACTTTCAACCCAGAAGAGACCGCCGAAAATATGCGTAAATATGGCGGCTTTATCCCAGGTATTCGCGCTGGAAAACCAACAAGTGATTATCTGCAATATGTCCTCAACCGTATTACTGCGCCAGGCTCTCTCTATCTTGCCCTTGTTGCGATTATTCCGATTATCGCGCTTGTGCTCTTTGGCGCATCACAGAACTTCCCATTTGGGGGAACTGCGATTCTTATCGTTGTCGGTGTTGGTCTTGATACTGCAAAGCAGATTGAAAGCCAGTTGCAACAGCGTTCATACGAGGGATTCCTCCGCTAATGCGGTTAATCCTGGTTGGACCACCAGGTGCTGGTAAAGGAACTCAGGCAGTACACCTAGCCGCGCACTATTCCATTCCTCACATTTCAACTGGCGATATTTTCCGTGCAAATCTAAAAGAAGGCACACCGCTGGGATTACAAGCAAAAAGCTATATGGATAAAGGCGAATTAGTTCCAGATTCAGTAACAAATGCAATGGTAAAAGATCGCTTAACTCATGGCGATACTGCAAATGGATTCTTGCTTGACGGATTTCCCCGCAATGTCGCGCAAGCCGAAGTTCTACGTGCCATCTTGGCAGAGAAGAAAACTCCAATTGAAGCGGCACTTGAACTCTCTATCGATAACGCTGAGATCATCAAGAGACTTTCTGGTCGCCGCACCTGCCGAGGATGTGGGAAAGTTTTCCCAGGCCAGTTTGAAAAGTGTGATGCATGTGGCGGCGAGCTCTACCAACGCGATGACGATAAAGAAGAAGTTATTTCGCGTCGCTTAGAAGTTTATGCTGAACAAACCGCTCCGATTATCGCTTTCTACCGTCAAGAAGGGTTGCTCATTACGATCCCTGCCGTGGGCGATGTAGCTGAAATTACCGCTAGCGCGATCCGCGCACTCTCCCAGAAGCTCAGCTAAATATGGCGATCCAGATCAAGACTTTGGATCAACTTCAGATCATGCGCAAAGCTGGTCTCTTAGTTCGTAGCACTCTTGAATTAGTCAAAGCGAATATCAAAGCAGGAATTACTACAAGCGCCCTTGATGCAATTGCTGAAGCTAATATCAAACGCGGTGGTGGAACTTCAAATTTCAAGGGGTATCACGGCTATCCCGCAACAATCTGCGTATCCGTTAATGATGAAATTGTTCACGGCATTCCTGGTGATCGCATGATTATGCCAGGCGATATTGTCTCGGTGGATTGCGGCGCTGTAATTGATGGCTGGCATGGTGATGCAGCATTCTCAGTAATTGTCGATCCCGTAGATGATGCACGCCAGAAGATGCTCGATGTCTGTGAAGAGTCGATGTGGGTTGGAATCGCAGCTGGAAAAGCAGGAGCAAAACTTTCAGATATTGGCCACGAGATTGAGAAGTTCACTAACGCTCAAGGCAAGTATGGAATTTTGCGGGAATATGGCGGACATGGCATTGGAACTGCCATGCATATGGAGCCACATATTTTTAATTATGGAAAGCCTGGGCATGGCCCAACCATTGAAGTTGGAATGGTCTTTGCCATCGAACCAATGATCACGATGGGATCAGAGAAGACCAAAGTGCTCTCCGATAATTGGACCGTTGTTACCGTGGATAAATCTCATGGCTCGCACTTTGAGAATACTTATTGCATTGCTCCTGATGGAAAACCTTTTGTGCTTACCGCTACCGATGGTGGAAAAGCTGAGCTAGCTCGTTTTGGTGTCGAAGTTTCGGCACTTCTTTCGTAAGTTTCTCCCATGAGTCGCCTTCTCGAACAACGCGAAAAGCGAGCCAGAATTAAGGCGCTTTTAGAGGCAAAAGGCCTTGATGCTGTAGTTCTGAAAAAAGGGTCCAATGTCGCCTGGATTATCGGTGGACGGGCACATATTCCTACCACTCTCGAACTTTCATGTATGGATGTTGTCGTCTATCGAGATCGCATAGTTGTTGTCACCAATAAAATTGAAGCGCCTCGTCTTAAGGAAGAAGAACTTTCTGGAGATGAAGAGCTCATTATTGTAAATTGGTTTGAAGGGCGCGAGGGTCAACTACCTAAAGGCGAACGCATTGGCGTTGATGGGGCTGAAAACGATCGAGTCAACTTACAAACAGAGATTGAAACTCTGCGCCGAAATCTCAATGATTATGAAGTCAATCGACTCCGCGAAATCAGTAAAGATGCAGCTGAAGCACTTGGCGAAGCAATGCTTGATATCGATCCGGAGATGAGCGAAGTTGAGGTAGCGGGAGAGATTGCAGAAGATCTCTGGGAGCGCAATCTCGAACCTGTTGTCTTACTTGTTGCAGGTCAAGATCGGATCAAGAAGTTCAGACATCCACTTCCAACCACCGCTGAAGTTGGTAATACAGTTATGGGAGTCATCTGCGCTCGACGTAAAGGTTTGATTGCAAGTGTTACTCGCATCGTAAATTTCGGGGAGATTTCGTCCCAGATGCACTCCACCTACCAACGATTACTCAAAGTCGAATCTGCATTCCTGGATAACACCAAAGTCGGCGCGACATTTGCCGAAGCATTTAAAGCTGGAACTCTTTCGTATCTGACCGAAGGGTTCGAGCGCGATGAATGGACTAAGCATCATCAAGGTGGACCAACTGGCTATCTCCCTCGAGATTACCCTGCGCATGAAAAGACCACTCAGATCATTGGCATCGGTAATGCGATTGCCTGGAACCCCAGCGCCGAGGGTCTCAAAGTGGAAGACACTGTCATCACTACCGAATCGGGGCTTGAGATTCTGACCCTCGATTCAAAGTGGCCGATGATCGAAGTCGCAGGTCGAAGCCGTCCGGCGATCGCTCAGCGGTAATCCAAACGTTATAAAAAACCTCACGAAAAGCGTTGACCAGCGGACATATACGCACAAGACTCGCGTCATTCAAGTGGTCAGACCACTTACGGAATGACAAAGGAGTCTTTCTCGATGGTGCGTTACGGAATCATCGGCGTGGGCGCGATGGGTCGCGAACATGCTGAAAATCTCCGTTACATCGAAGGCGCTTCCGTTACCGCTATCAGCGATCCTGATGAAGGTTCTAGAAATCTTGCAATCAAGCAACTGGACGACCGGGTAAAAGTCTTTACAGATCATACAGAACTTCTCAATTCAGGTTTGGTTGATGCTGTCATTATTGCAACGCCAAATTACACACATGTCGATGTCTTGAAAGATGCGCTCGCAACATCACTTCATGTTTTTATTGAAAAGCCGCTCTGCACAACAATTGATGATTGTTTAAAAGTTTTGGAATGGTCAAAGAATCGGACTGGCCTAGTCTGGATGGGGTTGGAGTATAGATACATGCCACCTGTGGCTGAACTTATTTCGATAGTTCATGGCGGTGGAGTTGGGGAAGTACAACAAGTTTCAATTCGTGAGCATCGTGAACCTTTCTATCCCAAAGTTGGAAATTGGAATCGTTTCACCCAAAAGACAGGTGGAACTTTGGTAGAGAAGTGCTGTCACTACTTCAATCTTATGGACCACATTTCTGAAGAGCGACCAATACGAGTTTTTGCATCGGGTGGACAACGCGTGAATTTCCTTGATGAAACCTACGACGGCAAACGCGCCGATATGCTCGATAGCGCCTATGTAATTGTGGAATATCCAAGCGGGAAGCGCGCCATGCTAGATCTCTGCATGTTTGCCGAAAACACTGTTGATAAGGAACATATCTCCGTTACCGGAAACGCTGGAAAAGTTGAATCGTTCTTGCCTTCGCTGGAGTTACGACATGGGAAACGTAGCGCAGTTGGTAATTTCAAAGAGTGGACTCATGATGCCTCAAAGCCAAAGGTGGAGTCACGGAAGATCTGGGACGACTCTATTAAATACAACGGTTTTCACTACGGTGCCTCTTACCTCGAACATGTGAAGTTTTTCAAAGCAATTCAAGGCGGAAAAGCGCCCGAAGTGACCTTAGAAGATGGGCTCCGCAGCGTGGCCACAGGGCTTGCGGCCCAAAAGAGCATTGCTGAAGGACGCCCAGTTTTGATGAGTGAAGTACTGCCTGCGGGGTGGAATTGATGAGTAGCTGCACATTGATTCCATTAGCGCGACCAACTTTCGATGTTGCTGCAGCCCAGAAATTTTTTGATTCGGCGCGTTCACTACTGACGGAAGTTGGAGCCACAATCAATGGTCCAACATCGCTCGTCATGACTCCAGAAGATACCGCGAGCGCTGAAGCTAATCTCAAATCAGATGAAAAGTTGTACATCCTGTTTAATGCATCATTTGCCGACGCATCCGCTGCGGTATCTCTGCTCTCTAAAGTAAAGGGAGATGTACTGCTCTGGTCGGTGCGCGAGTTTGGTGAAGTTGGAGATCGTCTCCTACTTAACTCCATGTGCGGTTCAAATCTTGCGGCACATGCACTTCGCGTGAATGGAAAACGTATCACTCATCTTCATGGTAACCCTGATGAGCCTCACGTGAAAGAAGCTCTTGTATCTGCGCTCTCAGGATCTATGCCGAACGTTGGACAACCAGATGTTATTAATGGCGAACTTGCTGATGCAGAAAAAGTGAAGAGCGCGCTGGCAAAACTTCAAGGTCACACAATCGGGGCCATTGGTGATGCTCCCGCAGGATTTACCCCATGCACATACGATGCAGAAACTTTAGAGAAGCTGTTTGGCCTAAAAGTCATCAACAAATCAATTCCGGAAATCTTTGCCGATATTGCATCTGTACCGCTTGATGAAGAGAGCGCAGAATACAAAGCAGCATGTGATGCTCAACCATCTCTCAAGAGTGTTCCCGAAAAAGAAGCGCGGATTAATGCCAGCACTCGAGTGGCGCTTCAAAAATGGATCGAGTCCAATAACCTCTCTGCAATTGCGATGCGGTGCTGGCCGGATTTCGCCGTCGATTTAGGCGCATGCCCATGCGGCGCTATGGGACGGACTGCCACGAGCGGTACCCCTGCAGCATGTGAAAGAGATGTATATGGCGCTGTAACAATGCTGCTTTTGGAGGCGCTTGGCTCAGGTACTAATTACCTCGTCGATACCGTTGATTTAGAGGAAGATAAAAACATTATTCGTATTTGGCATTGCGGTTCTGCATCCACAACGTTGGCAGTAGACCCTAATAACGCAACGCAGTTCATACACTGCAATAGAAAACTAGGTGTGGCCGGTAACTTCCCTTTGAAGACCGGTCCTGTTGTTCTGGTACGGCTGGATACCGATATCGATCCAGCAAACCCGAGCAAGCTCCGATTAGTAATGACAAGTGGTGAATCACTTTCTGCTCCTAATCGGTTCCAAGGCAATACAGCTACAGTTCGTACATCTGCACCAGCACGGCAATTGATTAATGGGTTGATCCATAATGGATTTCCACATCACACAGTTGTCGCTTGGAAAGACATACGAGCAGAAGTCCGCAGGATGGCGGAATTGCTAGCCATTCCGCTAACCGAGTGGTAATCAAGGCGATTCACCACAAACCCTCAAATAGAGGCCCTCGAATAAGGAGAAATAAATGAAGCACATGAATGCACGAGCATTCAAGGCGATGATTGCGATGGCTTTTGCAATCTCGGCGACAGTTGTGCCAATTTCTCAGAGCTTTGCCGCTGGCGAATCTCTTGGAAAGTCATGCCCAACTGCAGGAGTTATGACAGGAACCAAAACAACGTCGCTAATTTGCGTAAAAGGTTCCAATGGAAAACAGACGTGGCAACGAGTTAAACTTTCAGCTGGAAGTGGAAGACCAGTTGCAAGCCTTACACCTCCAAAAGGTGAAATTGAATTCTGGCACTATCGCCCAGAAGTCCTAGACCAAAAAGCCCTCGTTCAAATCATTGAGAACTTTGAGGCTAAATATCCTGGAACAAAAATTAAGCAAGTCGTAAAAGATACAACTACCTTCAACGCTACTGCACGTGTTCAAATCCTAAACAATCCAAAGGCGGCTCTTTTTGCCACCTCTAGAGGATTCGTTTTCGATACTTTTGCAAAGAGCGACATGATGCTTGATCTATCAGGTCAGCGCTATGTAAAGCAAAATGCGATCGCAAAAGCCATGGGTGCTGGAGTTTATGAAGGCAAACAACTTGGAGTTCCATATCAGTACCTCTTTAATAATCCCATCGTAAATACTGAACTCTGGGCTAAAGAGAAGTGGACAACACCCAAGAATCTGACCGGCTGGATTGCATGGTGTAAAGATGCAAAAGCTAAGGGATACATTCCTTTTGCTTGGCCAGGAGCAACTTTGGGCCAAGCTGCACAAATTTCAAACTCCGTTTTGATGAACTCTGCGTCGAGCTATGCAGTTTTAGAGAAGAATCTTCTAGATCTCAATTCTGGAAAGACAGACTTGACCACTTCTTGGTTCAAGGGAGTCGCTGATGTTTATGTGAAACTTCGCAATGCAGGCTGCTTCCCTGACAACCCAACCGGTGTAACACAAAACGCTGCATACACAATGTTCGCAACTGAGAAGTCACCATTACTTCCAATTGGAACTTTTGCCATGGGTGACATTGTTGCCTTGAACAAGAATCTTGACGGAAAAATGCAATTGATGTCGATGATCTTGACAGATGGACCAGTTGTAGCTGAGGGAATTATGAACAACACATATATCCTCAGCGTTAACAAGAATTCCTCGTCACGTGATCAAAAGATTGCAAATGCATTTATCTCTTACTTGATGACTGGACCAGTAGGTCAAATTTACGCAAACACAAGTTTGCAGCACGTGAACGTTTTGGATGTTGAGTACACAAACGTCAACCTCCTCACAACCTCTTCATTCCAAGCAAAGGACACAATGTTGGCCCCCCGATTCCTGCTCGTAAATGGATCGGTCAGCGACCTAACTCAACAAGCGCTTATTGCGATTGTTGGCGGAAAGAGTCCGGATGATGTTCTTCCTGACTTCTCGAAGCAAATTAAGCAGAAGCTAGCGGCCTAATATGGCTAAGACGTCCGCTTCCACTATTGCTATGCGCAATAGTGGAGCGGCGTCGCGCAAAAGGAAGCGCGATGCCGCCATCTATTACATGATGGGCTTGCCAGCAGCAATTCTTTTTGCCGTGTTCTATTTTGTTCCTTTCATAGCTAACCTCCGATATTCTCTTACGAGGTGGGATCGAATTACCGAACCAGAATTCGTAGGTTTCAAGAATTTTGTTAATTTGCTGACAAATGACGATTTATTCTTCAAAGTTTTGGGAAATAATTTAAGGTTTACGTTTCTCGTTGTACTGTTTCAAACAGCTTTATCTCTTGCATTTGCAATTCTCTTAGTAAGAAACACGCGCACAAATATCATGTTGCGTACTCTATATTTCTTTCCAACGATTTTATCCTCAGTTTCGGTGGGAATGATTTGGCTCTACATCTATGATCCAAACTACGGAGCTTTGAATCTATTTTTTAACAGAGTTGGCTTAGAAAGTTTTGCGCTCAATTGGTTAGGAAGCGAAACTAGCGCACTTTATGCAATTGCTTTCACGCAAGTTTGGTTTCATACGGGACAGATGATGGTCATATATATTGCTGGTCTACAGCAGATTCCTCAAGAACTCTATGAGGCGGCTGAAATGGACGGTGCAACAAGATGGCAACAATTTAAGAACGTAACTTGGCCTATGTCTATACCTACGACTGTTGTGGTGATGGCATATACAACAATTCAATCCTTTAGAGCTTTTGATCTAATTTTCTCAATGACTCAAGGGGGTCCAAACAATGCTTCTAGTATTTTCGCAGTCATGATTTATCAGACAGTATTTAATGAATTGAGAATAGGTTACGCGGCAGCGCAATCAATCTTTTTTGTCTTGGTTTTAGTTGTTATTACTGTTCTGCAGAGGAGAGTTCTTAGCAATGGTAAAGAGAAGTAATAGATTATGATTTATCGAGTTTCTCGACTTTTGTCGCTCACGATTTTTGCCATTCTCATTGTTGTTCCGTCGCTAATTGTTACATTTGGCTCATTCAAGACCACTGCTGAGGTGTATACGAAACCTTTGTCGCTTCCTGAGAAATGGACGCTAGATAACTATCGTTATCTCTTTGAAGTAAGTAATGTTGGAAGGCCCTTCTTGAATAGCGTGATTGTGACCTTTTCCTCAGTTTTGATTACGCTGGCACTTGCAAGTATGTGTGCCTATGCAATATCAAGAATGATAACTGTAACTGGAAAGATTCTTTTTGTTCTCTTTACAGTTGGATTAGCAATACCTGGACAGGTAAATCTTGTTCCTATATTTATTTTGTTTAACGATTTTAATCTGACAAATAAATTGTCTGGACTAGTATTAATTAATGTAGTGACCACTTTACCAATTTCAGTCTTCATCTTGACTGCATTTTTCAGAGAATTACCAAAAGAAATGTTTGAAGTATCCCAAGTTGACGGAGCGTCTCCCTGGAGAACATATCGATCGATAGCACTTCCTCTGTCACGTCCCGCTTTAGGGGCGACGTCGATATTTCTCTTTGTAATTACCTGGAATGAACTATTATTTCCTCTTTTACTCATTACAGATAGTGAGAAGAGAACTTTACCGTTGACTCTCTTATCTTTCCGTGGAGAGTTCTTTAGCAATGACAGCATGATTTTTACAGCCCTTATGGTCGCTTCAGTGCCTATGGTTTTGATGTATCTCTTTATGCAGAAGTCATTTATCGCTGGACTCACTGCAGGAGCGGTAAAGGGCTAATGAGTACTCCAATCATTAATAATCCACCGCGCCTACAGAATCAGGTGCGGTTATTGTTGGACCATATTGATCGCGAGGGTTTGGAAGCAGGAGACCGCCTCGAATCAGAGCGGGAATTAGCGAAAATCCTTGGAATTAGCCGCCCTTCGTTGCGTGAGGCCATTCAAATATTGCAAGTCCAAGGTCGACTTGTTGTAAAGCATGGAATCGGGATTTTCGTCTTAGATGAAACAGAAGGCGAGTATCTGCGGGATTCACTCAAGGCTGCACGCCACCGTATTGAAGAACTCTTTCAAATGCGTGAAATTTTAGAAGCTCCTGCAGTTGAGTGGGCTGCTGAACGAAGGACTGAAGAACAACTTGAGTCAATGAAAGAGGCAGCAAAAGCTTTAAATGATGTCATCGCAGAGACTCCAATTGATTTCGACAAAGTGCGAAGACTCGATATGGAGTTTCATCTTACTGTCGTTAAGAGTGCTCAGAATCATTTCCTCAATCAAACTTTGGGAACTTTACAGGAAATCATGTATCACTCGATGGATAACACATTGAAGTTACCCGGCCGTGTGGATGCTTCGGAGCATGAGCATGGGGTAATTCTGCAAGCAATTGAAAAAAGAGATCCAATTACGGCGCGATTGATGATCATTCAACACATTCATAATGCGCGAGATGCTTGGTTCAAGTATCTGCGAAAGCAGAACGATTGATGGCTAAAGTTCTCGCCGTCGGCATGGCAACTGTCGACACGATTGTTCTTGTCGACAAGTACCCACAAGCAAACGAACGAGTAGTTGCTTTGAAAACAGTCCGCGCTGTGGGAGGACCCGCCACAACAGCAGCAGTCACGATGGCGCGACTCGGAATTGATGTAACGCTTTCGTGCGTGATCGGAGACGATGAAGCCGGACAATTCATTTTAGATACCTTGAAGCGCGAAGGCGTGGATACAAGAAATGTGAATGTTAAACCAGAAATTCAGACCGCAATAGGAACCATAGTGGTATCAAAGAGTGAACAGACTCGTGCCATCATGGTGCAACCGCATAGTGAATTACCAATGAAACCAGCTAATATCAATGATTATGACTGGATCCATGTGGATCAGTTCGGAATGAAGGCGCTGAAGAATTGGGGTGTTAGTCGCGGGGATAGCGCAAAACTCTCCATTGATATTGGTTATGCGACACCTGGTTTGAATTCTGCTGACTACGATCTTTACGCCCCATCGGAGAACATCACCACCGATGTTTCAACAGCTAAACAAGATAAGAACATCGTTGTTATCTCCAAGGGCGGAGAAGGAAGTGTTTACTCGGATGGAGTTAACTCGGGAGTGGTTCCTGCAATCTCGACAGAGATTGTTAGCACGCTTGGTGCAGGAGATGTCTTTCATGGTGCTTTAGTTGCTGCGCAAGTGTGGAATAAACCGATTAGTGAAGCCGTATTAATTGCAAATACCGTGGCCGGACTCTCGTGCCGTGGACTAGATGGACAAAGTGGAATTCCTACCAAAGCAGAGCTCGATGCATTTCTTGCAGGAGCGCGGAGTTGATGGGGATATTGGGTTAATCGAGATATGGAAAGGAAATAGTTATGGCACAAGTGCCTGATTTTCTCCTTCACCACGATGGCGATTCAGTTGCCGTTGCAAATGATGATTTGCAACCTGGCACGCTGCAAGGACTATCTGTGAAAGAGCAAACAAAGCACACCGCTGTTCTCAATCACGCAATCCCACTCGGGCACAAATTTGCGTTGCGAGATCATGCAGAAGGTGAAGCAATCATTAAATATGGAATTAAGGTCGGCATTGCATCACAGCCGATCAAAAAAGGCGATTACGTACATACACACAACATGAGGAGTTATCGAT